>PYIM01188257.1_pt1 | contig 22345 bp, 17 predicted proteins | sample 3577991 | NCBI WGS metagenome assembly PYIM01 (sample SAMN08408024, study PRJNA431606) | Marine metagenome isolate SA_KN192-05_S13_500m, whole genome shotgun...
GGCTGCGGACCCACATGCCCGGGGCGTCGTGGCCGCCCGGGCGGCGGCCCGACTGGCCCGCTTCGTCACGGTCGGACTGGCCGAAACCGACCTCAGTCTCCCCCAGTACCGCCTGCTCGCCTTTCTCGACGACGGCGGAACCGCCCACGCCGACCTCGCACAACTCCTCACCGTGAGCAGTCCCTCGGTTACGGCGCTCGTCGACGGACTCGTCGCTCGTGACTACGTCGAGCGCAGGAAGGACCCGGAAGACGGCCGCCGCATCGACTTCCTCCTCACCAGCGACGGCCACGACGCCCTCGAGGCCGCCGACAACGCCGTGGTCGCCTGTCTGACCGAACTGGGCACCCACCTCGGCGAGGAGGAGGCCGAGACGGCGGTGCGTGGCCTGGAGTTGGCCGACGAAGCCATCCGCCGGCACCGCGAAGCCGGCGGCCGGTGAGCGGAACCGACACGAAGGTCGCCGACGACCCCGGGTATGAACCCCTCGCCGTCGAGGACCGTTACCCACCCGCGGCCGCCACCCCCGACCCGGACAGCGACAAGGGCTGGTTCCGGCGACTGCTCCCCCTGCTCATCGCCCGTCGCCTCACCTTCGGTGCCACGCTCGTGTGCGGCATTGCCGGCCTCACCCTCCAGGTTTCGGTGCCGATGGTGCTGCGACGCGCCATCGACGTGGCGCTCGACCAGCGCACCGGCAGCCTCGAGGCACACGTCTGGACCCTGGTGGCCATCGCCGGTGCCGCCTTCGGCCTGCGTTTTGCCTACCGCTACCTGCTGTTCTGGGCCGCCTACCACATCGAAACCGACCTGCGCTCGACCATCTACGAGCACCTGACCCGGCTCTCGTTCTCCTTCTACGACCGGGTGGCAGCCGGTGAGGTCATCTCCCGGGCCAACTCCGACATCCGCTCCATCCAGTTGCTCCTGGCCTTCGGACCGCTGGCCGGGCTCTCGATGCTGAGCTTCGTGCTGGCCGTCGGCTTCATGCTCAGCATCCACGTGCCGCTCACCCTGTTGGCCGTGTCAACCATGCCCCTGGTCTTCGTGCTGGGCCAGCGGATGCGGGACCTGGTGTTCCCGCTGTCGTGGATCACACAGGGCCGCATGGCCGAGGTCGCCATGGTGGTCGACGAGAACCTCAGCGGCACCCGGGTAGTGAAATCATTCGCCGCCGAAGCCGAGCAGATCGCCCTCCTGTCCCGGGCGGCCCAGCGACTGCGCTGGTCGGCCACAGCCCTCGTCGACGCCAGGGCCCGCTTCAACCCCCTGATCGAGGCCCTCCCTCGCCTCGGGATGGCGACGATCCTGCTCTACGGCGGGTGGCTGGCGATCGAGGAGCGCATCGGCATCGGCGCCCTGCTGGCATTCAGCAGCTACGTGATCATGATCGCCGTCCCGTTCCGGATGCTGGGCTTCGTGCTGCTCCAGGCGCAGCGGGCGGCCGCCTCGTCGAGGCGCATCTTCGAGATCCTCGACGAGGTGCCGGCAGTCGCCGAGCGACCCGGCGCCCGGCACCTGCTGGACCCGGCCGGCCGGGTCGAGTTCCGCGGCGTGCGCTTCGCCTATCCCGGCGCCGATTCCGACGCACCGCCGGTGCTGGACGGCTTCGACCTGGTCGTGGAGCCCGGCGAGATCGTCGCCATCGTCGGCCGAACCGGCTGCGGCAAGACGACCATCGCCCGCCTGCTGTGCCGCTTCTACGACGTGGACGCAGGCGCCGTCCTGGTCGACGGCAACGACGTGCGCGACCTCACGCTGGCGAGCCTGCGCCATCACGCCAACCAGGTCACCGACGAGCCGTTCCTGTTCTCCGAGTCGATCCGGGACAACATCGCCTTCGGCCGGCCCGACGCCCCACTGGACGACGTCGTGCGGGCGGCCGGCGCCGCTCAGGCCCACGGATTCGTCGGTGAGTTGGCCGATGGGTACGACGAGGTGGTCGGCGAGCGCGGCTACACGCTCTCGGGCGGCCAGCGCCAGCGCATCGCCCTTGCTCGCAGCCTGTTGGCGAACCCCCGCATCCTCGTGCTGGACGACGCCACCAGCGCCGTCGACGTCCAGGTCGAGGAGGACATCCACGGGGCGCTCCGCGACCTGTTGGCCGACCGGACCACCATCGTGATCGCCCACCGACTGTCGACCATCGCCCTCGCCGACCGGGTAGTGCTGTTGGAGGGTGGGAGCGTCGCCGCCTCGGGCACCCACGCCGAACTGCTGGCGGTCGAACCCCGCTACGCCGCGATCCTGGCGTCGGGTGACGATGGGCACGGCGGGAACGGGGCTTCCTGATGGGCTTCGGACTCCCGGGCGGCCGTTTCACGATCGGCCCCACGTCGATGCAGGCCAACGCCGACGCCGGCCTGCCGTTCGCCGACGTGCCCGGAGACCTCGCCGGTCAGGTCGAGGCCGTCCTGGAACACGAGCCCAACCACCCCGATCCGGTCATCGACTTCTCGCACAGCCGTTGGGACCGGCGGCCCTTCGGACTGCGCACCTTCCTGCGCCCCCACGTCGGCGGGCTGGCCATAGCCATCATGCTGGTCATCGTCGAAACCTCCCTGCTGCACCTCGGGCCCTTACTCGTCCAACTCGGCATCGACCGGGGCGTGCTCGCCAAGGACACCGACGTCCTCGTGACCCTCGCCCTCGTGTTCGTCGGGTCGGTCGTGCTGGCAGCACTCGCAACCGCCCTGCGCACCGCGTTCACCGGCCGCATCGGCGAGCAACTCGTCTACGAACTGCGGGTCCGGGTGTTCAGCCACTTCCAGCGCCAGTCGCTCGGCTTCTTCACCGCCGAGCGCTCCGGGGTGCTGATGACCCGGATGACCAGCGACATCGAGGCACTGACCGTGCTGTTCCAGGAGGGACTGATCCAGTTCGTCGTACAGGGCATGACCCTCGTCGTCGTCACTGCGTACCTGCTCATGCTGAACCCCACCCTGGCGCTGGTCTGCCTCGCTGTCGTTGTCCCGGTGAACGTGGTCCTCACGCTCTGGTTTCGGCAGGTCTCGGCAGTCGGCTACCTGCGGGTGCGGGACCGGATCGCCGACGTGCTCGCCGACCTCTCCGAGAGCCTCGACGGCATCCGGCTCATCACAGCCTTCAACCGCCGTCGCCACAACACCGTCCGCCACCACAACATCGTCGGTGCGCACCTCGACGCCAACCTCACCACCAGTCGAGCGCAGGCGCTCTACGGGCCGGGCACCGAGGCGTTCGGAATCATCTCGCAGGCCGTGATCCTCCTGGTCGGCGGCCGCATGGTGCTGCGCAACGAACTCAGCCTCGGCGAGATGGTTGCCTTCCTCCTGTTCCTGACGTCGTTCTTCGCCCCGATCCAGACCCTCGTACAACTGTTCAACCAGTACCAGCAGGGCAGCGCCGCAATCACGAAGTTGCGCGGGGTACTCGCCACCGAACCCACCGTCCCCGAGCAGACCCACGCCCACGACCTGCCTCCCGTCGAGGGCCACCTGGTGCTCGATTCGGTCACGTTCGGCTACGACCCCGATCACCTCGTCCTGCGCGAAGTCGACCTCGAAGTCGCTCCCGGCGAGGTACTGGCTGTGGTCGGACCCACCGGGGCCGGCAAGTCCACGGTCGCCAAGTTGGTGACCCGCTTCTACGACCCCGACTTCGGCCATGTCCGCCTCGACGGCCACGACCTGCGCGACGTCACGCTCGAGTCGCTGCGCCGCCAGGTGGGCGTCGTCCCCCAGGAGCCGTTCCTGTTCAACGGGTCGATTCGCCAGAACGTGGCGTTCGCCCGTCCGGACGCCGGCGAGGAGGAGGTGTGGGCCGCCTGCGCGGCTGTCGGCCTCGACCGACTCCTCGACCGTCTACCAGCCGGCATCGACTCGCCGGTACACGAACGCGGCGCCTCTCTGTCGGCCGGCGAACGGCAACTGCTGGCCCTGGCCCGCGTGTTCCTGGCGAAGCCCCGCATGCTGGTGCTGGACGAGGCCACGTCGAATCTCGACCTGCTCTCCGAGGCGATCATCGAGAGGGCGCTCGACACGGTGCTCGAAGGACGCACGGCGGTGATCATCGCCCACCGCCTCGCCACGGTGCTGCGCGCCGACCGCATCGCCGTCGTGGACGGCGGGCGCATCGCCGAGATCGGATCCCATGCGGAACTCGTGGCGCTGGGCGGCCAGTATGCGGCGATGCACCGGACCTGGGTGGCACAGACGACTGCCGAGACGCCGTCATGACGCCGTTCGAGACCGCATCCGGGATGCTCGTCTACCTCATCGGCTCCGCCATCCAGGGGACCCTCGGGTTCGGGGCCAACCTCTTCGCCGTCCCGATCCTCGCCCTCGTCAACCCGGGCTTCGTGCCCGGGCCGGTGCTGATAATCAACCCGATCCTCACCACCATCCTGACCTTCCGGGAGCGAGGCCACGTCGACGGCGAGGCGCTCGGCTGGTCGCTGACCGGTCGCCTGCCGGGCATCGTCATCGGCGTCGTGGCCCTCAATCTCGTCTCCGAGGACCAGTTGGGGATGCTCTTCGGGGTGCTCCTGCTCGGAGCGGTGGGACTCAAGGTGTGCGGCCTGCACCCCCGACGCACCCGCGGCACGCTGCTGGCTGCCGGCACGACCAGCGGCTTCATGGGCACCACGGTCGGAGTGGGCGGCCCGCCCGTGGCCATGGTGCTGAGCGACCTGCCGGGTCCCGCCTTCCGGGCGACCATTTCCCCCTACTTCCTCGTCGGGACCTCGCTATCGGTGGTGGCGCTGGCGCTCGGCGGCCAGTTCGGCGTCGACGACCTGGTCATCGGCGCCTGGCTGATACCTGGCGTCATCGCCGGCACGCTGCTGTCGAAACCCCTCCGTCCCCGCCTCGACGCCGGTCGGACCGCCACCGCCGTCTATGTCCTGTCCACGGTCGCCGCCGTCACTCTCCTCGTCCGCTCGCTGGTCTGAGCGCACGCTCGTAGGGTTTCCAGCGTGAGCGAGCCTGTGCTGCACATGGATGGCGTGTCCGTCCGGCGGGACGACACCGTGCTCCTCGACCGGGTCGACTGGCAAGTCGAGCCCGGCCAGCGCTGGGTGGTGCTCGGCCCCAACGGCTCGGGCAAGAGCACTCTGCTGCGACTGGCCGCCCTGCACCTGCACCCCTCCGAGGGGGCCGTCCACGTCCTCGGTGAAACCCTGGGCCACACCGACACCCGGGTCCTGCGGCGCCGCATCGGGTACGCGGCAGCCGCGCTCGCCGACTCATTGCGGCCCGGCATCGACGCCGCCGACGTGGTCATGACCGCCCTGAACGGCGCCCTCGAGCCCTGGTGGCACGACTACGACGATGCCGACCGGGAACGTGCCCGGGAGTTGCTCAAACAGGTGGGGTGCGGGCACCGGGCCGACCACGCCTTCGGCACGCTCTCGTCGGGCGAGCGACAGCGGGTGTTGCTGGCTCGCACGCTCATGACCGACCCGGAGGTCCTGTTGCTCGACGAACCCACGGCCGCTCTGGACCTCGGTGGCCGCGAAGAGCTGGTCGGAACGCTCGCGGCGCTCGCCGCCGATCCCGCCACCCCGCCGGTGGCCCTCGTCACCCACCACGTCGAGGAGATCCCGCCCGGGTTCACCCACTGCCTGATGTTGGCCGGCGGCCGGGTCACCGCCGCCGGGCCGCTCGGCGAAGTGCTCAGCAGTCGGGCGCTGTCCGACTGCTACGGACTCGACCTCCGGCTGAGCACCGGGGCCGGCCGCTGGACGGTCCGGGTGGCACCGGGACCATGAGCGTGCGACACGCCCTCGTGGTTGCCGGCGGACCCTCGCCCGACGGGATCCAGGGTCTGCCCGCCGCCGACCTCGTCATCGCCGCCGACCGGGGGGCCGAACACGCCCTCGCCCTCGGGCTGCAGGTCGACGTCGTCGTCGGCGACCTCGACTCGATCGACCCCGACACGCTGCTCGAACTCGAGGAGTCGGGTACCCGCATCGAGCCGCATCCCGTCGACAAGGACGACACCGACCTCGAACTGGCGCTCGCCACGGCGCTCGCCTCCGGGGCCACTTCGGTCACGATCGTCGGCTCCGCCTCGGGACGCCTCGACCACGCCCTCGGCATCCTGCTGGCCGGCGCCAGCGAACGGTGGGCGGGACTGTGCATCGACCTGCGCATCGATGCCGCCCGGGCCTGGATCGTCCGGGACCACCTCGAGATCGAAGGTGAAGCGGACGACGTGGTCAGCCTCCTCGCCGTCGGTGGCCCGGCAACCGGCGTGACCTCCACCGGCCTGCGTTGGCGCCTGGCCGAGGCAACGATGTCGCCCGGCGTCGCGGTCGGCCTCTCGAACCTCATGACCGGCACGACCGCCACCATCACCTTGACTGGTGGCACCCTCCTCGTCGTCCAACCAGGTCGGGAACGACAATGAGCACCTCTCTCTGGCCGACGGACCAGATGCCGAGGCGGGCGCCCTCGCCGAGCACGACAGCGCACGAATGGTGGAACGCCCCACCGGGAAGCCGGTCGGTCCCGAAATCGGACAGCGCGTCCGGGCCAGGACCCACGCTCTCGCTGTGCCGCCGACCCGGGGACGCCGGGGTGTCGCTCTGATGCGACGATGACCGGCCGTTCGGCCGGTCATCGGGTGGTGGACCGTACTGGACTCGAACCAGTGACCTCCCGCGTGTGAGGCGAGCGCCCTAGCCAACAACCACCTTGTGTTCAAAACCCCTGGTATGTCAACGATGTGACAGTCGTCTGGTCGGGTCCTGAGAGGCCAAAAACCCTCCAAGCGGGTGGTCAGTTAGCACTCCCCGGAGGCCGCAGCTCGGTGCGGGAGACTAGAGAAAAGACCCCCACCGGAGGCTGCCCATGGACCAGCCACGGGGGCCCGTCACTGGGGGGGTTCAGACAGCGCGAACGTTGAGGGCTTCCGGGCCCTTCCTGCCGGGGCCGACCTCGAACTCGACGTTCTGGCCTTCGTCGAGGCTGCGGTAGCCATCGCCCGCGATGTTGGAGTAGTGGACGAACACGTCTTCGCTTCCCTCAACGGAGATGAATCCGAACCCCTTCTCGGAATTGAAAAACTTTACGGTGCCGGTAGGCATGATTTCTCTTTCGTTGTTTGACTGAAGAACCGAGCCTTGACTAACTCGGCTCCACAATCCTACGACCGGTTTCCACTCATCTACTCCTTCAGTCAGGAGGTGAGTTGCAGGCCCCAAACCACCAGCAAGCCAAAGGTCCACACCAACGGTGCAGGTCAGTCGACTTATTGGTGGACCGTACTGGACTCGAACCAGTGACCTCCCGCGTGTGAGGCGGGCGCTCTAGCCAACTGAGCTAACGGTCCGTCGGGCGAGGAGGGTACCCCCGGCTCAGCCACCAGTTGCACCTCGCCGAGACGTCCGGGAGCAGGGCGGCTACGCCTCGAGGACCGTTACGACCCCGGTCTCGCCGTTCACCTCGACCAGTGCCCCGTCGGGGATCCGCTTGGTGGCGTCCGTGGCCGACACCACGCACGGAATGCCCAACTCGCGGCTCACGATGATGGCGTGGCTGAGCGGGGCGCCCACGTCGACGACCACGCCGGCGGCCGGCACGAACAACGGCGTCCACGACGGGTCTGTCAGCGGCGCCACGAGGACGTCGCCGGGCTCGAGGTCCGTCGGGTCGTGGCTGTCGAGGATCACCCGGGCCCGTCCCTGCGACACGCCCGGACAGCCGGGCAAACCCTGGATGGACTCGCCGACCCCCAAAGGATCGACCTGGATGGCATCGCGGCGCGGCCACGTGGAGAGTGGCGGCGGATCGCCGACCACAACGAACGGCTCCTGGAGTTCCCGGACCTCGTCGAAGACCGCCTGGCGCTCTTCGATCACCTCACGCCAGCCGGTGGGATCGTCGAGCAGTTCTCGACCTTCGGCGAACGTCACCATGGCGAAGCTGGTCACCTTGGGGAACACCCCCTTCTCAACCATGCGACGGCCGAACTCCAGATAGGCCATACGCGCCTCGTGGACGAGCTTGATGCAGTTGGTCTTGGTGCGCTCCCTGCCCGGCATGAAGACCCCTGCCGACCCGAGTGCCGCCCCGAACTGTCCCTGGGTCTCGGGATCAGCGACCAGCATCTCGACCATCTCGGCACCGAGACGCTCACGTTCGGCGGCCATCCCTGCCTGGCGACCGAAGGGGTCCGCACTCTCCGGCGAGAGGCGCATCCGGTCGATGGCCGCCAGGGCCAGGTTCGGTTCGGTCTCCCAGGTCGGACAACTGGTCTCCCATTCGTTGGGCCCCCGGCAGCCGTAGGCGTAGAGGAACTCGTCGAAGGCCTCGAGGAACCCTCTCGCACCTTCGTCGTCCAGTGCACGCAGGCGACCCTCGAGTCCGTCGAGGCCCGCGTCGAAAGTCTCCGTAAGGGAGTCACCAGCTGCAACCCGCCGGCCCAGGTCCCACATGACCAGGGACGGTGCCGCCGACGCCACGTCTCCCAGGCCCGCCAGCAACTTGAGGGCATCCTGTGGCCGACCCAATGCCGCACAGACCTCGGTGACTATCCCTGCCGGGAGCGTGGCCAGCGAGGTGACGTACAGGTGTTGGCTGAACAGGTGCCGGAAGTGTCCATCCAGGATCTGTTCGGCCCAGTCCAGGAGTTCTACGTCCCCCATTGCCCCGAAGTCCGGACGGTCGGCCCGCAGTGCATCAACCATCTCCTCATCGGCCAGCACCTCGGGCAGGCCGTCGGTGGTGAGCACCCAGCCGAAGGTGGCCCCGATGCGCGCCTCGGCCTCCGGGCTGGCGTCATCGGGGTGGGGCTCGTAGTCGGGAATGCCGGGCTGGGCCCCGAAGAACTGTGCATCGATGGCCGCAGCGGACAAGCCGGGAGCCCGCTCACCGAAGATGCGCATCACGGAGGCGTTCAGGTAGGCGTAGCCGCCGAAGACGCCGAGGATCACCGTGTTGTCGGGATCGAACTCGTCCTCGGTGAACGCACCGATCCGCGCATAGGCGTCACGCCACCCCAGTTCGGACATGCGGATCCCGTCGGCGTTGCAGAAGGCGAAGTCGAACGAACTCATGGCCACCGGGTCGGGGAACACCTCGCCGACGTTGGCCCGCGTCCAGAGCGGGTAGCGCTCTGATGTCTTGGTCCCCAGGAAGTACTGCTCGGCCACCGGTCGTCCCCCGTTCTGCCGGACACCTCTGTCCGTGCTCTGCGGCCGGACGCCAAACCACGACATCCGATAGACCAAGGAGTGTGCCACAGGGAGCCAACGGGTCTCCAGCGGGACGGTCAAGCCCGCAACGCGTGCGATCGGCCACACCTCGACCCTGCAGCCCGTCGTCTCCCCCCGACCGAATTGCCATATCGTTGGAGCCGGCAGTCGAACGCCCCCCGCCATCCACCTCCACCCGAGGCCAATGCCACAGACGCAGGAAGTACCAGCCCTGACCCTCAAAGAGGTCATTGACGTCGTACCGGCGTCCTGTCGGCAGCGGTCCACCGCTCGGGGCCTCTACCTGGTCGGCCGCGACCTCCTCCTGTACGCACTCGTGCTCACGGGCCTGGTGTTGAGCCCGGCCTGGTGGATCACCCTGCCGCTGCTGATGCTGGCCGGCCTCACGGTCGCAGCGTTGTTCGTGCTGGGCCACGATGCCGCCCACGGGGTCCTCACCGACGACAACCGCCTCAACTCGGTGATCGGACACCTGCTCCTGATCCCGTCGTTCCACATCTACGAGGCCTGGGTGCTCGGCCACAACCGCATCCACCACGGACACACCGTCCGACAGGGCATGGACTTCGTGTGGCATCCGGTCACCGTCGAGCAGTACCAGGCCCTGGGTTCCCTGGGACGACTGCGCCACCGCGTCGAATGGTCGGCCCTGGGGCCGCTGCCCTACTACCTGCGCGAAGTGTGGTGGAACAAGATGATCCGCTATCGGGAACCGCCGGCCAAGTGGGTAGCCGCCATCCGACGCGACCGCATCATGCTCTACCTGGCACTACTGGCTGCGACCACCGGTGCCGGATTCCTTGGCGGCCTGGGCTCGGGCGACGTCCCGGGGGCAGCCTGGATGATCACCAAGCTGCTCGTGATCCCGTTCCTGCTGTTCACGTTCCTCATCGGCTGGACGGTCTACCTACACCACATCTCTCCCGAGATCCGCTGGTACACGCGCAGGGAATGGACCAAGGTGCAGGGACAACTCGATGGCACCACCATCCTGCGGATCCCCCGGGTGATGGACTTCTTCTTCCACTGGATCTTCATCCACACCCCCCACCACGTGGACATGCGCATCCCCTGCTACCACCTCCCCAAAGCGGCTCAGGCCATCAAGGAGGCGTTCCCCGAGCGCACGATCGACCGCAAGCTACGCATCCGGGAGTTCGTCGAAAACACCCGGACCTGCAAGCTCTACGACTTCGAAGCCGGCCGCTGGCTTCCGTACAGCGCGGCCGACCGATAGCCGGCCGGGGCGAACTGGCCCCGACATCTCGGTCCCTCCCGAGGAAGACGGCGGGGAACGTGATCAGCACTTTGGACGAGTACAGCGAGGGCATTGAAATCCCGGGCACCTCGAAGCCGGAATGAAGTGCCAACTCACCGTCTCCTGATCCGTCGGATCCCAGACACCTCAACCGACGGAAGGCGCCACGCAGACCTGCTCGGTTCGGGTGGGCAGCACCACGGCGATCGCCCCCATCGGACAGGACGTGCCGGCCACGCCGCGGGCCACGATGACCGACGAGTCGGTGATGCACGGGACCACCTCCATGCCGTCGTCGTGGAGGTGCACGCACTGTCCGACCTGGAAGGCTGGCGGCCGGTTGCCGTCGCCCGTCATCAGGGCCGTGACGATCAGGATGGCGAACAGGAGTCCGACAGCGAGAACGACCGGGCCGATACGTAGGGCGCAGCCGACAGCCGGCGAGACGGCAACGCCCTGGAAGGCGTCGGAGCGGTACTCCGGTGCCGACTGTGGTCGCGGAACAGGCGGGCGGCGCAACTCGTCGTACTCGGCCCGACGCACCGGATCACCGAGCACGTGCCACGCCCCATTGATGGTCGCCATGCGACGCTCGGCCCGATCCCGGTCGGCCGGGTCCGCCACCAGGTCAGGGTGGTGGCGCCGGGCCAGGGCCCGATGGGCGGCACGGATCTCGCCGGCCAAGGCGTCCTTCGACACGCCGAGGGTGCGGTAGTGGTCGGGGCCGGACGGCACCCGATCACCCTAGGACCACGACAGGAAGAGGACCGTCGCTACCGTGGGGCCGGTGAGCGTGATCGATTGTCCGGGCTGCGGGGAGGACGAGGACCTGACAGGCGACCGGCGGGGTGACCCGGGCAACGAGGCCATCACCGTCACGTGCGGCGCCTGCGGACTGGTGTGGGACCGGGACCTCACTCCCCGCTGCCCCACCTGCGGATCCGAGGACGTACGGACCGCCCTGCGCTCGATCGTCGACAAGTCGCGGGGCACGCAACTGTCGATCCAGTCGATGCAGGTCGTGCACCTCTGCCGGGTGTGCGACGCCGAGCAGTTGGCGGACTGGAACCAGTCGAACACCCCGCTGGCGCCAACCGAACTCCCCTTCGACCCCCGCTGAGCAGCGGTCGCCCGAATCAGCCCTCGAGCAGTAACTCGGCGAGCACCTCGAGGCCGGCCACCCGGCTGCCCTTGACCAGCACGGCGTCATCGACTGCGAGGTCGAGTGCGCCGTATGCGGCGTCGAGGTCCGCCAGCGACTCGACGCCGTAGAGGTCCGTGCCGACGGCCACCAACTCGAGGCCGAGGTCGGCGACCCGCTGTGCGATGGCCAGGTGTTCGTCGGCAGCCCGATCGCCCAGTTCGGCCATCAGTCCCAGCACCGCGACGCGCCGTCCGACCACCGGGAGGGCGGCCAGGGATTCGAGCGCCGCTGCCGTCGAGGCCGGGTTGGCGTTGTAGGCGTCGTTGAGCACCCGCAGGCCCGACGGCGCCGTGCCCAGCTCCATGCGCCACGGTGAGGCGACTCCCTCGGCGAGGCCTGCCGCCACGTCGGCGAGGGGCATGTCGAGCACCAGGCCCACGGCCGCAGCAGCCAGGGCGTTGGGGACCATGTGCGCCCCGTGGACCGACAGCCGCACCTCTGTCCGGCCCCATGGCGACTCCAGGCGGAACGAAGCCCGCAGGTCGTCGTCGAGCACGATGTCCCGGGCGCGGACCTCGCCGGTGTCACCGAATGTGAGGACCTGGGAGCGTGAGCGGTACGCCTGCGCCACGACCTCAGTCACATCGGCGTTGAGCACCGCACAGCCGTCGGGAGGCAGGGCATCGAACAGCTCACCCTTGGTGCGCGCCACGGCCTCGAGCGAGCCGAACTCGCCGGTATGGGCGACGGCCACAGTGGTCAGCACGCCGATGTCCGGTCGGGCCACCTCGCAGAGTGCGGCGATGTCGCCGACATGGCGGGCGCCGAGCTCGACCACGACCGCCGCAGTTTCCGGAGAGCCGAGGAGCGTCAGCGGCACGCCGATCTCGTTGTTGAACGAACGGTGGCTGGCGTGTACCGGCCCCCGCCGGGCGAGCACCGCCCGGGCCAGGTCCTTGACCGAGGTCTTGCCGACCGAGCCGGTGATGCCGACCACCGGCCCGTCAAGCGAACTGCGAGCCACAGAGCCCAGGGCCAGCAGTGCAGCGCCCGTGTCGCCTACCCGGATCGCCGTCGCTGCAGCACCTCCCCCGAGCGTGCCGTTGTCCGTCAGGTAGCCGGCGGCGCCAGCATCGAGGGCCGCCGCGATGAACTCGTGGCCGTCGCGTTCGGCGACGATCGGAACGAACAGGCAGCCCGGCGTGACCGTACGTGAGTCCTGGGTGGCGCCGTCGAGCCAGACGTCGTCACCGACCAGTTCGCCGCCCACGGCGGTGGCCACCTGCGAGGCCCGGAAGCGCATGGATTGATTCTCCCAGCCCGGGACCCACCGGAGGTGCCACCCCGCCGAAGCGGACCGGCCGTACCATCTGCCCATGGCCTCCCCCACCGCCGACGCCACAGACCGGCGCACGTTCGTCCTCCTGTTCGGTGGACGCAGCGCCGAACACGATGTCTCGTGCGTGTCGGCCCGCCACGTGCTGGCAGCCATCGACGCCGGCCGCTACGACGTGGTCCCGGTGGGCATCGACACCGACGGTCGCTGGTCGCTGGCCGAGGCCGCTGCTGCCGCCCACGCTGCCGGCGACCTCCCCGATGCACTCGACCCGACCGGGCCCGCATGGGACCCGCTCCCCTGCCTCGCCGAGCTGTCAGCCGCCGGACCCGTGGTCGTGTTCCCCCTGCTGCACGGCCCCCTGGGAGAGGACGGCACGGTCCAGGGCCTGCTCGAGTTGGCCGACGTGCCCTATGTGGGTGCCGGCGTGCTGGGCTCGTCGCTGGCGATGGACAAATTGGTCACCAAGGAAGTACTGGCCCAGCACGGCCTGCCCCAGGCCCGCTACCGGGGCCTCCACGCCGACGACCTCGGCGCCCCGGGCACCGACACCCTTGCCGCCCTGCTCGACTCCCTGCTCAGCGACCTGGGCCCGACGGTGTTCGTGAAGCCCGCCAACCTGGGATCCTCGATCGGGGTGTCGAAGGCCACCGATGCCGCCACCCTCGAGGTGGCCCTGAATGCCGCTGCCGCCTACGACGAGTGGATCATCGTCGAGGAGGCGATCACCGGCCGCGAGATCGAACTGGCGGTGTTGGGCGACCGGGTGCCGCAGGTATCGGGGCCCGGCGAAATCCGTCCCGGCGCCGATTTCTACGACTACGCGGACAAGTACGAGACCGACGCCGCCGAGTTGCTCGACGATCCAGACCTCGAACCAGAGACAGTCGTCCTGTTCCAGGAACTGGCCGCACGGGCGTTCCTGGCCCTGCGCTGCTCCGGGATGGCCCGGGTCGATTTCTTCCTCGCCGACGACGGCCGGGGCCCGGTGCTCAACGAGGTCAACACGATCCCGGGCTTCACGCCCATCTCGATGTATCCACGGCTCTGGCAGAAGGCGGGCCTGACCTACCCGGCACTCGTCGACCGCCTGGTCGACCTCGCCGTCGAACGCCACGCCCGCCGCCGCCGCAACACCCGCCGCTGAGGAACCCCGCCCCGCCTCAGCGCTGGGGGTCGAGGGAGGCGCGCAGGAACCGCAGCAGTTCGCGGCGACGGGTCGCCACGGTGCGCATCGTCGGCTCGAGGCCGGCGGCGCGCAGCACCTCGATCTCGGTCGCCAGGCCCACCACCGTCGAGTAGGCGCTGATCAGCACCAGTTGGGCGTCGGTACGTCGCATCCTGCCGGCGTCCATCTCCCGCTCCATCCAGGCCTGCGCCCGATCCATCAGCGGCCCCATGGCGCCCTTGAGTCGGGGTGCCGCCGGTGAGCCGGGTCGCGACACCTCGCGCAGAAGGCCCATCAGCAGCGGCTGCTCGAGTGCCACCCGGAAGACGGAGCGCACCAGCGCCTCCACCCGTTCCCAGTCGGTGGCCTCGCCGTCGAGCACCTCGAGCAGGGCGGCGTTCAGGTCGGCGGCGCTGCGATCCACGACTGCACCGAGCAGGCCCCGCTTGCTGACGAAGTGGTAGAGGATCGTCTGCTTGCGGATGCCGAGGCCGTTGGCCAGGTCGTCGAGCGACGTGCCGTCGTAGCCGATCGTGCCGAATGACGAGAGGGCGGCGTCGAGGATGCGCTCCCGGGTCTCTGCGCCCCTGCCCGAGGACCGGGTGACCCCGCGCACCGTGTCGCGCACCGTGTCCCGGATCGTCGTCGCCTCAGGCATGCCTGCACATTACTACTTATCCTGACCATCTGGTAAGTACCCTGACCATCTGGTAGAAAGAGGGCCATGATCGCCGAATCGCTGGCCAGACGCCGCATCGCCATCACCGGAAGCACGGGCTTCCTCGGCACCGCCCTCGTCGAACGACTCCTCCGCACCGTCCCTGACTGCGAGCTCGTCCTCATCGTCCGGCCCGGGCGTCGAGGCGCCGAACGGCGCGTCAGCCGTGACATCCTCCACAACGACGCCTTCGACCGCCTCCGCGCCGAACTCGGCAAGGACGCCTTCGAGGAGATGACCGCCCGGAGAATCACCGCAGTCGCCGGCGACGTCACCAACAACGGCCTCGGCCTCGACGAAGAGGGCCGCTCCGCCCTCGCCACCTGCGACCTCTTCATCCACTCGGCGGCGGTCGTCAACTTCGACTCGCCACTCGACCAGGCCGTCGAGATCAACCTGCTCGGCTCCGTCCGCGTCGTCGAGACCCTCCAGAGCCTCGGCGTCGTCCCCCACCTCGTCGCCGTCTCGACCTGCTACGTGGCCGGAAGCCGCCGGGGCGCCGCACCCGAGGAGCCCGTCAACCAGAGCCCCTTCTTCGTCGACGTCGACTGGCGTTCCGAGGTCGACAGCGCCAGACGCATCCGAGCAGAGACCGAGAACGCCAGCCGCTCCCCCGAGAAGTTGGCGGGATTCCGAGAGGCCGCCCACAAGGAACTCGGCGCCGCCGGCACCCCCGCCCTGGCCGCCAAGACCGAACAGCTCCGCACCCGCTGGGTGGAGGACCGCATGGCGGAGGCCGGCCGCTCCCGGGCCTCCTCGCTGGGCTTCCCCGACGCCTACGCCTACACGAAGGCCCTCGGCGAGGTCGCCCTGACCGAATCGTCAGGCGACGTTCCCGTCAGCATCGTGCGCCCCTCAATCATCGAGTCGTCCTTCGCCGAGCCCGTGCCGGGCTGGATCCGCGGCTTCCGAATGGCCGAGCCGGTCATCATCTCGTACGCCCGCGGCCTCCTCAAGGAGTTCCCGGGCGTACCCGAGGGCACCGTCGACGTCATCCCGGTCGACTTCGTCGTCGCCGCCATCTGCGCCGTCGCCGCCCGCGGCCCCGACCCAGACGCACCCCCTGGTGGCGACATCGTCCAGGTCGCCTCGGGTGCGGAGAACCCCCTCCGCTACGGAAAGCTCGTCGACCTGGTGCGGGAGTGGTTCACCGAACACCCCATCTACGACGAACACGGCCAGCCCATCTCCGTGCCCCAGTGGTCGTTCCCCGGCCGGGGAAGGGTCAAGCAGCAACTCGAACGGGCCGGCTCCATGCTCGACCGGGCACACAAGGCCTTCGACATGCTCCCCGTGCGGGGGCGCCACGCCATGACCTCCGCCCGGCTCGAGGAGAGGCGCGAACTCATCGACCGGGCCATGGGCTACGTCGACCTCTACGGCGCCTATGCGGAATGCGAGGCGGTCTACGGCCTGGACCGCCTGATCACCCTTTGGGACCAACTCGACGACGACGACCGGGCCACATTCTGCTTCGACCCCCGCACCATCGACTGGGACCGCTACGTGCCTGAGGTGCACCTCCCGTCAGTGGTCAAGGCCGCCCGTGCGCCGACGCGCCCACCGACCCGGGGCGGCCAGAGTCGCTCCGAAAGGCTGCGCACCCAGGTCCTCTCCCCCGACCGCCAACTTGCCGCCTTCGACCTCGAGAACACCCTCATCGCCTCGAACGTCGTGGCCTCATACTCGTGGCTGGCGAGCCGCCACCTCGATACCCGCGACCGGGCCCGCTTCGTGATGAAGACCATCGCCGAGGCCCCCCGCCTGCTGGCCCTCGACCGCCGGGACCGCAGCGACTTCCTTCGCCACTTCTATCGGCGCTATGACGGCGCCCCGGTTGACCAGATCGCCGAAGACGCCCTCGAGCACGTCAACGAACTGCTCCTCGCCAAGTCGTTCCCCGCTGCCATCCGACGGGTGCGCGAGCACCGGGCGCTCGGGCACCGCACCGTCCTCATCACCGGCGCCCTCGACTTCGTGGTCGAGCCACTACGGCCCCTCTTCGACGACGTGGTGTGTGCCCGGCTCGGCACCAAGGACGGCACCTACGACGGGCAGCTCACCTCCGTGCCCCCCACTGGCGAGGCCCGCTACCAGGCGCTCGTAGACCTCGCCGAAGAACACGGCTGCGATCTTCGCGAGTCGATTGCCTACGCCGACTCGGCCAGCGACCTCCCGATGCTCGAGGCAGTCGGCTTCCCCGTCGCCGTGAATCCCGAGACCCGCCTCGCCTCCATCGCCCGCAAGCGCGGTTGGCTGGTCGAGGACTTCCGCAAGTCGCCCGGCATGACCCGGCGCCTGCTGCCCATCGCTCCCCCACGGACGGCCGTCCGATGAAGGCCCTGGAGTTCCGCCGCAACGTTCCCCGATTCGCCGCGGCGCGCCTGGCCGGCAGCCTCACGCCGGGCCGTGGCGCCTCCGTCGGGCCGCTACACCTCGCTGACCTCGACCCGCCAACCACTCCCGGCCCCGACTGGGTGCGGGTCCGACCCCGCCTGTCGGGCATCTGTGGATCGGACCTCGCCACCATCGACGGCCGCTCGGCCCGCTACTTCGAACCGTTCGTCTCGTTCCCGTTCGTACCGGGCCACGAGGTCGTGGGCGACCTCGACGACGGCACCCGGGTGGTGCTCGAACCGGTCCTGGGCTGCGTCAGCCGCAACCTCGACCCCACATGCGACCCGTGCGCCACCGGCCAACTCGGAAACTGCGAGAACACGACGTTCGGAGACCTCGAGCCGGGCGTCCAGACCGGCTCCTGCCACGACACGGGCGGTGGATGGGCGACCGCCTTCTCGGCCCACCCCAGCCAACTCCACCCCGTCGACGGCTCGTTCAGCGACGAGTCGGCCGTGATGGTCGAGCCCACGGCCTGCGCCGTCCACGCCGCCCTCGTCGCCGACGTTCCCGACGGCGCCATCGTCACGGTGCTGGGCGCCGGCACCCTCGGCCTGCTCACGATCGCCGCCCTCCGCACCTTCGCCAAGCCTCGGACCGTCGTGGCGACCGCCCGCTACCCCAGCCAACGACGCCTCGCCGCAGAACTCGGCGCCGACCTGGTCGTCGAGCCCGACGGCATCCGCCGTGCGGTACGGCGGGCCACCGGTAGCCGGGCCGTCAGCATCGCCGGCGACGACGGCGCCGTCGACCGGCTCAGCGGAGGCACCGACGTGGTCGTCGACTGCGTGGGCTCCTCGGCCAGCCTCACCGACGCCATGGCGATCACCCGCCCACGGGGACGCATCGTGCTCGTCGGCATGCCCGCCTCCGTGAGCCTCGAACTGACGCCGCTGTGGCACCGTGAGATCGAACTGGTCGGCGCCTACACCTACGGCACCGAGACCCTCCCGGACGGCTCCACCGCCCGGACCTTCGACCTGGCCGCCGGACTTGTCCGGGCCGCCGAACTGGGCCGCCTCGTGTCGGCGACCTATCCCCTGCACCGCTACCGCGATGCACTCGAACACGCCGCAGCCGCCGGTCGACGAGGAGCCGTCAAGGTGGCCTTCGACCTGCGCGATGAAAAGGAACGAGAAACCCTCATGGAGATGAGCAAGTGAGCAACGGCCACCTCGCCCCCCGACCCGGCTTCGTCCTCGACGTCGACCGCAGCAGCCCACCGGTCCTGTTCCACCACGGCGAGGGATTCCGGCTCGAGAAGTTGCCTGCCGATCGCACCCGGGTGATCTACCCGGCCGAGCCGCTCGAGGGGCTCGCCGATCCCGACGGCGCCATCCGCAGCGCACTCCTCAACCCGCTGGGCGACTCCGAACCCCTCCCGGCACTGCTGCATTCCGGCATGAAGCTCACCATCGCCTTCGACGACATCTCGTTGCCCCTGCCGCCGATGCGCCGGCCCGACATCCGTCAACGGGTCATCGAGGCTGTCCTCGACCTGGCCGCAGAGGCCGGCGTCGACGACGTGCACCTCATCGCTGCGCTGGCCATCCACCGGCGGATGACCGAGGACGAGTTGCGCCACGCCGTCGGCGACCGCGTCTACGACGCCTTCGCCCCTTCTGGCCGCCTCTACAACCACGACGCCGAGGACCCCGACGGCATGGTGGTGCTCGGCCAGACCCCCCACGGCGAGGACGTGCAGTTCAGCAAGCGGGCTGCCGAGAGCGACCTCGTCGTCTACGTCAACATCAACCTCGTGGCCATGGACGGCGGCCACAAGAGCACCGCCACCGGCCTGTCTGGCTACACCGGCCTGCGCCACCACCACAACGTCCACACCATGCTCAACTCCCGTTCATTCATGGATCGGGAGAACTCGGCGCTGCACGCCTCCAACTGGCGGATGGGCAAGGTGCTGCGCGACGCCGACGTGAAGATCTTCCAGATTGAGACCACGGTCAACAACAACACGTTCGGCCGCGAGGGTCCGATGTCGGTGCTCCAGAAGCGCGAGTGGGAGTGGTCGCCGAAGGACCGGGCGGGATTCCTCGCCATGCAGCAGGGCCTCAAGCTCATGCCTTCGGCAGCGAAGCGCAAGGTGTTCTCGTCGTGGCTGGCGCCCTATGAACTCACCTCGGTGCAGGCCGGCGAGGTCGAGGCCGTCCACGAAGTAACGACGGCGAACGTCTACAAGCAGCAGCTCGTGCCCGTCGAGGGACAGACCGACGTGCTCACCATGGGGCTCCCCTACATCTGCCCCTACAACGTCAACTCGATCATGAATCCGATCCTCGTGATGTGCCTGGGGCTGGGCTACTTCTTCAACCTGTACCGGGGGAAGCCGCTGGTGCGGGAGGGTGGCGTGCTGATCATGGGGCACCCGACGCCGTGGGAGTTCCACCCCGTCCACCACCCCAGCTACATCGACTTCTTCGAACAGGTCCTGGCCGACACCACCGACCCGGCCGAGATCGAGAAGAAGTGGGAGAAGCAGTTCGCCGAGGACGAGTGGTACAAGCACCTGTACCGCACCTCGTACGCCTACCACGGAGCCCACCCCTTCTACATGTGGTACTGGGGGGCGCACGCCCTGCAACACCTCGGGAGGGTGATCGTCGTCGGCGGCGACACCGCTGCCGTGCGGCGCATGGGATTCCAGCCGGCATCAACCCTGCAGGATGCCCTCGAGATGTCGACCGACGTGGTCGGGCCACAGCCGACCATCACCCACCTCAAGAACCCACCAATCCTGATGGCGGACGTGACGTGAGGGTGGCGGTACGGGACGTGGTGAGCGCGTGAACCACGTCCGACTACAGGTGGCGAAGGCCAGAGCCCGGGTGGCCCGACTGAGCTTCCCACTGCGTGCCACCCCGGTGCCGAACGGCGTGGAGCCACCGCCTCCCGTGCGGCACACGGGGACCGACTTCGACACCGACTGGGCTCGCTCACAGCCAGCACGGGTGGCCCGCCTGGCGCTGGTCGAGGGCGTGATGCGACCGGTCATGTCACTTGTCGCCTCCCCGGCCGTCAAGGGACTCGACCGCCTCGACCGCCTCGACGGCCCGGTGATCTTCGCCGCCAACCACCACAGCCACGCCGACACACCGCTGATGCTCACCACGGTGCCCGAGCCGTGGCGACACCGACTGGTGATCGGGGCCGCCGCCGACTACTTCTTCCGCACCCGGATCGGCGGCTCGATCGCCGCCCTCGGCATTGGCGCCATCCCGATCGAACGCACCAAGGTCGGGCGCCAGTCGGCGTCGCTCGCCGCGGACCTCATCGGCGACGGATGGAGCCTGCTGATCTTCCCCGAGGGGGGCCGCAGCCCCGACGGGTGGGGTCAGCCGTTCCGAGGAGGCGCCGCCTACCTGGCAATCCGGTGCAATGTCCCGGTTGTGCCGGTCCACCTGCAGGGCACGGGACGGATCCTGCGCAAGGGGAAAAAGTTGCCACAGCCGTCGCGCACCACGGTCACGTTCGGCGACCCACTGCAGCCCGGCGAGGACGAGAACTCACGGGCATTCGCCGCCCGCCTGGAAGCTGCGGTAGCGGTGCTGGCGGACGAAGCCACCTCCGACTGGTGGCAAGCCAGGGTGCGGGCACACGCCGGCACGTCGCCGGACCTCACCGGCCCCGACATCGGCGCCTGGCGCCGCGTCTGGGCGCTGGGCGACCGCGACCGCCGAGCGAAGCGAAACAGGCGCCACTGGCCGGAGTTGTGACCCTCCGGACGCTGGTCCCAGTCGGTAGCCTCGGGTTCGGGACACCGGTAGCCCGAACCCGGCCTCCTGGTCCCGTCCATCCGTCCCACGCAGGAGTTCCTTCAACCTGATGCCCGTCGCCGCCAGCACTCCGATCGACCTCATCCAGGGCGTCTACGCCACGCTCGACGAGCGGGTCGCCGCCGGTCGGGCCCACTTCGGACGGGCACTGACGTTGGCCGAAAAGGTGCTCGTCAACCACCTCGACGACCCGGCGAACACCGACCTCGAACGCGGCGAGTCGTACGTCGACATGCGGCCCGATCGCGTGGCCCTGCAGGACGCCACCGCCCAGATGACTTGGCTGCAATTCATGACCGCCGGCCTCGACGAGGTACAGGTCCCCACCACCACGCACTGCGACCACCTCATCCAGGCACGCGACGACGCCAAGCTCGACCTCCAGGCGGCCGTCGACGGAAACGCCGAGGTCTACGACTTCCTCGAGTCCGTGTGTGCCCGCTACGGCGCCGGCTTCTGGAAGCCCGGCTCGGGCATCATCCACCAGGTCGTGCTCGAGCAGTACGCCTTCCCCGGCGGGATGATGATCGGCACCGACAGCCACACTCCGAACGCCGGCGGCCTCGGCATGGTCGCCATCGGCGTGGGCGGCGCCGACGCCGTCGACATCATGACCGGCTTCCCGTGGAACTTCAGGTGGCCCCGGCTCATCGGCGTCCACCTGACCGGCGAACTGAGCGGCTGGGCCGCCCCGAAGGACGTCATCCTCAAGGTCGCCCAGATCCTCACCGTGAAGGGCGGCACCGGCGCCATCGTCGAGTACTTCGGGTCCGGCGCACGCAGCCTGTCCGCCACCGGCAAGGGCACCATCTGCAACATGGGCGCCGAGATCGGCGCCACCACGTCGCTGTTCGCCTATGACGATGCCGTCGGCCGCTACCTCAAGGCCACCGGCCGCGAGGCCGTCGCCGACGCCGCCGACGCTGTGGCCCACCACCTGCGGGCCGACGACGAGGTCGAGGCCGACCCCGGCGCCTACTTCGACCAGGTCATCGAGATCGACCTCTCCACCCTGTCGCCGCACATCAACGGCCCCCACACCCCCGACCTGGCCCGCCCTGTCGCCGACCTGGGCGACGAGGCCCGGGCCAACGGCTGGCCGCTCGAGGTCAGCGCCGGCCTCATCGGGTCCTGCACCAACTCCTCCTACGAGGACATCACCCGGGCCGCCGGAATCGCCCGTGACGCCATCGCCAAGGGCATCTCCTGCAAGGTACCCCTGCTGGTCACCCCCGGCTCCGAGCAGGTACGGGCCACCATCGAGCGCGACGGCCTGCTGGCCGACTTCGAGGCACTGGGTGCCACCGTGCTGGCCAACGCCTGCGGGCCGTGCA
>PYIM01148374.1_pt1 | contig 22082 bp, 16 predicted proteins | sample 3577991 | NCBI WGS metagenome assembly PYIM01 (sample SAMN08408024, study PRJNA431606) | Marine metagenome isolate SA_KN192-05_S13_500m, whole genome shotgun...
AGCTCACCGCACCCCCCGGAGCCACCTCGATCGATCTCACTGGAAAAACCATCATCCCCGCCCTGATCGACGCGCACGCGCACCTCGGTTACGAAGGCTACACGAGCTGGGGGTCCCAGAACTATTCCCGTGAGAACCTCATCGAGCACCTCGAGCGATACGCGTACTACGGATTCGGCGCGGTCTTTTCGGCCGGTAGCGACCCCGAGGACCTCGCGATCGAGATCCAACGTGCGCAGCGGGATGGGGAAGTCGAGGGCGCTCGATTCCTCTTCGGCGCCGGGATGGCGCCGCCCGGTCAGGGACCGAACAACCAGTTCTTGGCGCACGCGGTGGCGATCGCCGAACAGACCGGGATGACCGTGTTGCGGGGGGTCGCCTCTGCTGAAGAGGGCCGCGCCTCGGTCCGTGAGGTCTCCGCAAAGCAGATCCCTTTCATCAAGATCTGGGTCGACGATCGAGGCGGGAGTCAGGAGAAGCTGGGGCGTGAGCTCTATCGCGCGATCATCGATGAGGCGCGCGCGCGCGACATCGAAGTCATCGTCCATCAGCAAAACGCTCGGGACATGCCGGACCTGCTCGAGGCCGGTGTGGCCGGATTCCTTCACGGGCGCCTCGGTCCGGGCTTGGACGATCGCCTAGCTGCTCAGATCCGCGATTCCGACGCCTTCCTGGTCCCTAATCTCGGGCTGGGTGAGCTGCGAGGCGAACGCGTCGGGGGTGATCCGTTCCTGCAGGAGGCCACCCTTCCCGAGGTGTCGGCGCGACTCCGCGAAGCCTACGACGCACGGCAGCCGGGTGGCGTAGCTCAAGCGATCACTGCCTCTCAGCTGGCGACCGCAAATGCCGAACGACGGGAACGAGAGTTGAGCGAGGCGTTCTCGCGCCTCCTTGCCGCGGACGTGGACATCGTGCTTGGAACCGACGCTGGCGCTGTTCCGGACCACTTCTTCGGCTACACTGGGCACCGGGAACTGGAGATCTTCGTTCGGTTGGGCATGACTCCGATGCAGGCGATTGTTGCGGCTACCAGCCGGCCCGCGGAGCGACTCGGTCTGAGCGAGATGGGCACGATTGGCCCTGGCAAAGCCGCGGACTTCGTAGTGCTCGATAGCAACCCGCTCGACGACATCCGAAACACACGCACGATCTCTCGAGTCTACCTCGGGGGCCGTGAGATCGACCGCGAGGGCCTACGAGGGCGCTGGACCGGCCGGAACTGAGACCCGAAGGGAGGGGTTGCCCTAGATCTCGCCCTTTCGAATACAGGCCGCCAGGTGCTCGCGCCCCCTGTCTTCCCCCGAAGCTTCCACGGCCTCGAGTGCCGGAACCGCCTCGCTGCACGCAGCTATCGCGAACGGACAACGCGGATGAAAAGGACATCCCGGAGGCGGTGACAAGGCGCTCGGCGCCTCGCCTTCCAGGAGTTTGACTTCGTGGCTCTGTCGGGGATCGGGAACCGGGATGGCCTCAATGAGCGCCCTCGTGTACGGATGAGCGGCCCGCGAGAAAATCGTCTCGACCGTTCCCACTTCCACGATCCTACCCAGGTACATGATCGCGATCGTGTCGCTGATATACTCCACCACCGAGAGATCGTGGCTGATGAAGACGTACGTCAGATTCCGCTCCCTCTGCAGGCGGACCATCAAATTCAGCACTTGACTCTGCACCGACACGTCCAACGCCGAGACCGGTTCGTCCGCGATGACAAGCTTGGGTTCGAGGGTTAGCGCCCTGGCGAGTCCGACCCGCTGCCGCTGACCGCCAGAGAACTCGTGGGGGTAACGCTCGAGCGTGTCCCCCGGGAGCCCGACGACTTCGAGTAGCTCCCGAACCTTCTCGACCTGCTCAGGCCTGGTGCCGACGCGGTGGACGAGCAGCGGTTCACGCACGATCTCGCCGATGGTCATTCTGGGATTCAGCGAGGAGTAGGGGTCCTGGAAGATCATCTGGATGTCGCGGCGAAGCTGGAATAGCTCTTTCCCGGAGGCGTGCGCGAGATCCTTTCCTTCGAAGAGGACTGTGCCCTCAGTCGGCTTCTCCAGGCGGTTCAGGGCGCGCCCCAGCGTCGACTTACCGCAGCCGGACTCCCCGACCAGCCCCAACGTCTCGCCCTCGCGGACCGTGAACGAGACTCCATCTACCGCGCGGACCTCGCCGATCTTCCCGCCCAGGATACCCCCGCGAACGGGGTAGTACTTCTTCAAGCCCTCTACCACGAGGATGGGATCGCCGCCGTTCTCGCTCACGCGGCACCTTCCGGAGTGGGCGCGACCAACTCTCCAGTCGGGCCTGCCACTCCCCCCAGGGGGAAGTGGCAGGCCACCAGGCCGCCGCCTACCGAGCGAAGCCGGGGATCCTCACCGAAACATCGGCTTTGGTCGGCCGTGTCGAGCTTCTCTCGTTTCGCACAGCGTGGGGCGAACCGACAGCCTTCAGGCGGATCCAGCAACGACGGGACCAGGCCCTCGATGGTAGGTAACTCGGACTTCTTGGAGATGCCCTTCTTCGGGATGCTCTCGAGCAGGCCCTTGGTGTACGGATGTTTGCTCCGCTCGAAGATCTCCACGACGTCACCCTGCTCCACGACTCGTCCGGCATACATGACGGCAACCTCGTCACAGATCTCAGCAATAACGCCCATGTCGTGGGTGATGAAGATGACTGCAGCACCGGTACGTTTTTGAAGATCCTTGGTCAGGTGGAGAATCTGAGCCTGGATGGTCACGTCCAAGGCCGTCGTGGGTTCGTCCGCGATAAGGAGCTTCGGCTCACAGAGAAGTGCCATCGCGATCATGACACGCTGCTTCATCCCCCCGGACAACTCGTGTGGGTAGGCGGCGAGGCGCTCTTCCGGATCCGCGATCCCCACCGTTCGGAGCATCTCCGCGGAACGCTTGTCCACCTCAGGCCCCTTCAATCCGAAGCGGAGTTTCAGCACCTCCCCCATCTGTCGCGCGACCGTGAACACCGGGTTCAGCGAGGTCATGGGATCCTGGAAGATCATGGAGATCTGGTTCCCCCGGATGTTCGACAACTCTTCGGAGGTGAGTCCCAAGATGTCGGTGCCCGCAAACCGGATCTCCCCACCGAGGATCTTACCGGGAGGGCTTGGGACGAGCCTGAGGATGGACGAAGCGGTAACACTTTTGCCGCAACCCGACTCCCCGACGATCCCGAGGGTTCGGCCCGAGTCGACCTGAAAGGACACACCGTCCACTGCGTGGAGGAGTCCGTCCTCGGTCTCGAAGGCGACTTGGAGGTCGTCGACCTCGAGAAGGCATCGGCTCATCTGCCGAGGCGCTCGCGAATCCCGTAGTAGTCCTTGTCGATCTCCCCATCGAGTTCAATCGCTTCCCCGTTCGCGATGGCTTCTTCGAGCGTGGCTCTGCGCTCGGGATCGATCCAATAGACCATCCAATCGGTGATGCTCTGCGTGCGGCGGGGAAGATAGAACTCAGGAAACTGCAGGTAATCCCAATGTACGATCCGGATGTAGGGAGCCATCCAGAAGGGTATGTAGAAGGCCTCCTCACTTACTATCTCGTCTATCCGGTGCACCGCATCGAGTCGGTTCTCAAAGTCTAGGTCTTCCTCATAGATCCTGATGAGTTGGTCTACTTCTTCGGTCCCGAACCCCCAGATATCGTTGTTGTTTGTCTCGCGCTGGAACTCGGTGTGGAGGTACTGCCTGGGAGCGGGATAGAGGCCGGCAGTTCGATTGGTCAGGGTCATCTCGTACTTCCGCTCGAGTCCGCGCTCGAAGGCCGTGCCCGGCTCGAGGAGTTGCAGCCGCATATCCACGCCGGCACGCCGGTACTCCTGCTGCATCACCGTGAGGTGTCGGGTCAATCCCTGCGAGCCATAAGTGACAGTGAAGCTGGCCGGTTCTCCCCGTTCGTTCACCAGAACACCGTCGGTATGTGACCGGGTGACGATCACTCCTCGAAGCGCGTTCCAGATACCCCTAAGAAAGCTCCCATTCCTAGTGTCGTCGGGCGGACGGTACCCGGCACGTTCGAGGTACTCCCGGGCCAGGACAGGATCGAATGTGTAGGGTTCGAGGTCCGGGTTCGCGTATTCGGTTCCCTCGAAGAAAGAGATCTGCTTGAAGTACTCATTGAACATGAGGTTCCTGTTCAACCTCTCGAAATTAAATAGGTGCTGCATCGCCTTCCTGAAGTCTTTGTTACGGAAGATCGGAGCCTCCAGGTTCATGTGGAGTCCGTAGATGCCGGAAGGGTTCTCCACAAACACCCGTGCTCTCTTGAGCCACCCGTTGCGAACCGCTTCGAAGGTGTATTCCTCGTTCCAGGTCCGCGCCGTATTCTCGGTGATCATGTCGAGTTCCCCGAGACGCAGATAGTCCAGGGACCGCTCGGGTTGGATCACACGCAGAGCGATCTGGTCGAAGTTGTACTGCCCGATGAAATACCGTTTCTCGTCTCCCCACCAGTCATCGACACGCTCGAAGGTCACGGACTCACCCCGCGCCACATCGGAAACCACGTACGGACCGACCGCAACCTGGAACTCGTTCGTGGTTCGGCTTACCCAGCCCTCATCGAGGGCTACAGCATGGGAGGGTGTCGGCCAGAGCCCGGCATAGTCGGGTAGAGGTCGCCAACTCGGACGCGTGCCCACGATCCGGAGCGTGTAGTCGTCAATCCTGTCGACCGACTCGTAATACTGAGCTGCGTAGCTGTTGTAGAACGGATCGACAATGTACTCGGACTGCATCATCCTCCAGGTGAACACGTAGTCTTCTGCGGTGACGGACTCTCCGTCGCTGAACCGTGCATCCGGATCTAGTCTGAAGTAGACGGTCCTCTGGTCCTCTTGCACTGACCAGTGGGTCGCCATCATGGGAATAAAATTGTCCGTGACGGGATGCCTTCCCACGAGGCCGAAAGCCATTGTGAAAGCCCGGTTCCAACCCGCGAAGGCATCATTGGAGTTGGGTCCTACCAGGCGGAATGTGAGCGGGTACGCACCTAGCGGGTAATTGAAGGTCCCGCCCCGGATCGCAGCCGGAGAGCCGATCAACGGATCCTCGTTGTTCGTCTCCCACACTATACCGTCGGGGAGGGTGACCGGGTTGGCCAGGCCAGCGTCCTGAGACTGAGCACCGGAGGACCCCAGAATCGCCACGGAAACCATGAGGCCGACACAGCTCTTTCGCTTCATCTGACCCTCCCCTCGGTCATCTGATTTTCTCCGGCTCACTCATACTTGGCATACCGCTTGGGATCGAACGCTTCCCGGATCGATTCGCCGATGAACACCACCAGCACCAGTGTCACCGTCAGTGCTCCAAAGGGGGCGAAGATCAGCCAGAGTTTGTCCCGGTTCTCCAGTTGCAGCGCCTGATCGATCAATTCTCCCCAGCTCGGAGTCGGTGGCGGAAGGCCATACCCCAGATAGTCCAGGCCGGTCAAGGCGAAGATCGCCCCCACGATCGCGAACGGTGTGAACGTCACGAGCGGCGTCAGGCAGTTCGGTAGGAGATGGCGGAATATGATTCGGAGATGTGAGGCGCCGTACGAGCGGGCGGCGAGGCAGTATTCCCTGGTCTTCTCCCGGTACATCTCCGTGCGCATGAAAAAGGTGATGCTGATCCATTGGAACAGCGCCATGATCCCGAGAAGCATCCAGAAGGTTGGTGCAACGAGGGCGGCCATGATGATCACCACATAAAGGAACGGTACAGCGATCATCACCTCGATCAGGCGTTGGCTCAGAATGTCGAAGGCACCACCGAAGTACCCCTGTAGACTCCCTATGACGGTACCGATCACCTGACCGACGAGCACCAGGAAGAGTGAGAAAAAAATCGAGATCCTGAATCCGTAGAGGAGGCGCGATGCCACGTCCCTTCCCTGTGAATCCGTTCCCAGGTAGTGCCGTCTCATGAGATCGGGCGCGGTCGGAGGCACCACGCCGAGTCTCGCTAGAGCCGGCATCGCTCCTGTCCGTGCCAACCCGAGGAGGTCCCCTGTGGGCGAGCGCTCGGGATCCGCCATCATGCCTTCGATATCTCCACTCTCGATCGCCTCGGCCAGCCCGACCAGCCGGTCGCGCCGGGCCAACACCGCCGCCGCCCGGTCTTCCCCCGCGTCCAGAAGCGCCTGTGTCTCATTCAGGATTTCGTTGTACCAGAAGTCGTTCTGGTAGGGACTCCAAGGGATCGGAGGCATGATGACGAAGCTGCCTCGGTTCGGATATCGCCCCTCGAGCGTTTCAAGCGCAGCGGGGTCATCTCCGACCTCGGCGAGGTCGCGTCGGTAGAGTTCCCGTTCCAGCGCCCACTCGCGCTTCAGACGCAGATAATCGGTCTCCAAGTCGGCGATCCCCCAGGCTGGCGGCGGCTCCTGGCCAAACGTCTCCATATCGAAGTATTCGAACGTGGGGAAAAACAGCCGTCCGTCATGCCGCACAAGAAGCGCCCTGCTCTCGGCCAAATAAGGAGCGAATATCGCCAGGACGATCGCGACGACCAGGATGACGAAGGAGTAGTACCCTCGTTTGATCCGTCGGAACCGCTGTAGCCTCCTACGTGTGATAGGGTCCAGCTTGATCCACTGCATCGGCCCGGCCTCGTCTACTCGAACCGGACGCGGGGATCCACGAACGCCACCGCAAGATCCGAGATCAGATTCCCTACCATGAGCAGGACGCTCGAGATCACCAGGAAACCCAGAACCACCGGGAAATCACGTGCTTGGATCGCCTCGAAGGAGAGCAGTCCGACCCCCTGAATACTGAACACGCGCTCGATCAGAAAGCTCCCCGTCAGGAAAATTCCGAGGAGCGTCCCTACGCTCGTAGCCATCGGAATCAGCGAGTTCCTCAGGGCATGGACGAACACGGTCCGTCGCCAACTCAGCCCCTTCGCGAGCGCCGTCTTGACGTAGTCGGCACTCATGTTCTCGATGAGGCTGTTCTTCATGAGCATGGTGGTGACCGCAAACGCACCAGCGAGGTACGCGATCAGCGGGAGGACCGAGTGCCACATGATGTCCCAAATCCGAGCGAGGAACGAAAGTTCCGCGGCGCCCACCGATTGGAATCCCCCGAGTGGAAAGATCTCGAATCGCACTGCGAGCAGATTGCTCAACACCGCCCCCAGCGCAAAGCCAGGAACGGCGTAGCCCACGAAGATCAGGACTGAGGTCAGATTGTCGACGTTCGTCCGATGCTTGATCGCCTTCAGGATGCCGAGAGGGATGCAGATCCCGTAGGTGAGGAACGCCGTGATGAGTCCATAATAGATCGAGACCGGGAGACGCTCCCTTATCACCTGAAGTACGGGTTCGCTGTACCGGAAGGATTCGCCGAAGTCGAGTCGAACGACATCCCAGAGCCACGAGGCGTAAGCCACCGGGAGTGGCTGGTCGAACCCGTAGTACTCGGTGAGCTGCGCCAGCTGATCCTCGGGGATGACGAGTTGTGCAATGGCCCCGCCCCCACCCCCGACTTCGCCACCTCCCCCGGCACCGGCCAAATCCATCCGGATCTGATCAATCTGCCCGCCCGGAACGAACTGGAGAAGCGTGAAGGTCACCAACGTGATACCGAGAAAGGTCGGAATCATGAGGAGGAGTCGTCGGATGACGTAATCCCGAAGCGCCTCTCCCCGTGATTTCACCGCGGCCTCCTCGTCCCTGATCAGGGTTGTGTTTCGCTCGTTCGGCACGAACGCCCCACGCTACGCTCTGGGGCGCCGCTGGGCAACGACCGGTCCCCCCGTCCCTCCGTCGGAGGCCGTGAGGCGGAGGATACGGCCCTTTTTGATCGACCGACCGACCGATCTGAAGCGAGACATCGATCGCCTGTTGGACCAGGCGACAGACGCGCTCGATCGGGGTGACTACGTGAGCGCCGGTAAGCGGGTCATCGATGCGCACCGACTGTCAGACCGGAGCCGTGTCAGGCGTCATGACGCCGATCCACGGAGGGGGGCCCGGCTCGTGGTGACTATGGCCGAGCAGGCCGTCCAGCTCACAAATCGGCTCCCAACGCTCGTACCGGTACGCCGCCGCGAAGGCCCTGGCGTGGGTGACACTCGAAGGGGTGGACGCGAAAGGTTAGTTGCTTAGTTCGGTAGGCTGAAGGCGATGTACTCGGTACCGGACGGTGGTCCCATTCTACCGCCACCTGCCGCAATAACCACATACTGTTGGCCGTCGACGCTGTACATAGCCGGAGTGGCGAACCCTGCCGCGGGGAGATCGGCTTGCCACAACATTTTCCCATCGCTTACATCGTAGGCTCGAATTTTCCTGTCCGGAGTGGCGCCGATAAAAATTAGCCCAGTCGCGGTTACCACGGGGCCACCGTAACTCTCCGCACCGTATCCTGACCCTTCCTGATCTGGATAGTCGCCAAAAGGCACCTGCCAGTCGATCTCACCTGTAGCCAAGTCGATGGAGTTGAGCGTACCCCAGGGCGGGGTATTACCGGGTAATCCCTCATGATCGCGTACCCGCAGGTAACCAGCAAAAGCGTAGTCGACTTCAGTACTCGGCGGATCATCTGCCACCGATTCCGGAGACAGGATATGGTTCAACGCGGCGGTTCGCTGGATTTCGTTGAAGTGTTCGAAGTCGGGCATACGACCGCGTCCCTCTCTCATGACTCTCGCTATCTGACCACGACTGAGCCGATCACCGATGTCCACCAGGCTCGGCCCTACGTCCGTCCCCTGACGATCGATACCATGACAGGCGCCACAATTCTCGGCATACACCGTTCTGTTGCTGAATCCAACAGGGATCTCGTACAGACGAACGATTCCGCCGATCTCCTGGGCATTCAAGATGAGTCGATTGGTATTTGGATCGAAGGCCGAGCCACCCCATTCCGCGCCGCCATCGTATGCCGGGTAGATGAGCGTGCCAGCAAGGGTCGGTGGCGCCCACGGACGTTGATCGAGATCCTGGATCACGTCGTTCACAAAGTCGACGGCGTCCTGGTTTCGCGTGGTGATTTCAAAAGTCTGGCGGGTAAAGGCGACGGTAGAAACTGGTTGAGACCGGGAGGCCACTTCACCGGGCAAGTTGCTAGGAAGCGTCTCCACTTCTTCGATTTCGTACAGCGATTCTCCTGTATCACGGTCGAATACGAACAAGTGGCCTGATTTTGTTGTTACCGCGACGGCATCGATTACCGCGCCATCGCGTTCGAGTTGTACCAGAGTGGGCGGTGAAGGAAAATCTCGGTCCCACAGGTCATGGCGCAGGGCTTGAAAATACCAACGCAGTTCGCCCGTGCGAGCATCGAGAGCGAGTAAGCAGTTGGCGAACAAGTTGTCGCCGAGACGTGATGCTCCGTAAAAGTCCGGCGTGGCGGAGCCGGTCGGCACGAAGAGAAGCTCTCGTTCCACATCCAAGGCCATTCCCGTCCAGTTGTTGGCTCCGCCCGCGGTTTCCAACGCACCGTCCGCCCAGGTTTCGGAGCCCAACCCACCGACCAGCGGGAGGCTGTTGAACCGCCAGACCGGATCGCCGTTGATCGCGCTGTAGGCCCGGATCACACCGGCATGTGATCGATCACCCTCACCGGTAGAAAATCCCAACACAATCAGATCTTCGAAAATGATGCCCGGTACGGTGATAGAAAAAGGGCCGGACTGCCTGCTGGGCGTTAGATCGAGCCTGCCATTTTCGCCAAATTCTTCAACGGGTTCACCCGTACTCGCGTCCAGTGCGATCAGCTCCCGACCGGCCGTGTAGAAGAGACGAGTTCGATCCTCATCTTGCCACCACATGAGCCCACGTTGAGCGGCTCCACTACCGCCGGGATCGTGGCGCCACAACTCTTCCCCGGTAGCTGCGTTGAGGGCAAACGCGACAAGTCTCGGCGATAGACCATACAGCACGCCGTCAACGATGAGCGGGCTGGTATACATGGTCGAACCACCCCCACGGGCCTCGCCTGAGTCGTAGACCCAAGCCACCTCGAGCTCGTCAACGTTGTCGCGATTAATCTGATCTAATTCGGAGTAGTGGCGACGTCCTGGATCGCCCAGATAGGTAGACCAGTCGCTGTCCTGTGCCTCGAGTGAGCCGGGCGTGCAGAGGCACAGTAAGACGCCAGCGAGAGCAAGGTGCGCAAGTGAAGCGGAGCCTTTGTTCACGGACAACCCGTGGAGCGCACGGTCACTCCTTTGTCTCCGAGCATGGCCGCGTCCCCGCAACTCACCGACGTGGACTGAAGATAGGCCCGATCGCCCGCTCCGAGCCCTGTGTTGTCGTGCAGAGGCTGAACATCGGTGAGATCTGAGTTCGAGCTGAGGAAGAGGTTCATTAGGCTCATGATCACGGCTGGAACGACGAACCGGAGGCCATAGCGCACAAGCCTGATCGCGAGTTCGGCCTGTCGCATCAACAGCCGCTCCGTCGGAGGACGCCACCGCGGGCATTCTAAAGAGGCGGTTGGTAAGCCGCAATCTTGACGGTCGACGCGCTGGTGGTGTCTGGTAGGCCGAACTGCGTATGTTGTCAGGCGTGTGCCGGGACCATCGCGCCCCGCCTCGAACTCCGATCCTTCCGTCCAAGGGAGAGCTCACCGTGAACAAGAACGGACCAGCCCGCCAACTGACCCGCCGGAACTTCGTGCAAGATGCTTCAACGCTCGCTTTAGGGGGCATGATCGTGCCGCGACACGTCCTGGGTGGAGTGGGATATCAGGCTCCCAGCGACACCCTGAACATCGCCATCGTCGGAGCGGGAGGCAGGGGCAACGACAACGCCCAGGAGCTGGGGACCGAGAACATCGTGGCCGTCTGCGACGTGGACTTCGACCTCGTGACCAACAAAGTTGGCGGGCTCACGGCGGAGGGCCGAGATGGAACCGCCCGCCCCAAGGTCATGAGGTGGCAGGAGCAATTCGCATCAGCCACCCGGTACAGCGACTTCCGTGAGATGCTCGAGAAGCAAAGCAACATCGACGCCGTCCTGATAGCCACACCCGACCACACACACGCGGTGATCGCGAAGGCGGCCATGGAACTGGGCAAACACGTCTACGTGGAGAAGCCGATGACGGCTACCGTAGCCGAAGCCCGGATGCTGGCTCGCCTCGCCAAAGAAACCGGGGTCACAACCCAGATGGGGAACCAGGGGCACTCGAGCGACGATGCGCGCCTGATCAACGAGTGGATCCACGCAGGTGTGATCGGCGACGTGAGTGAGGTGCACATCTGGACGAACCGACCCATCTGGCCCCAGGGGATTCCCGCGCCAATCGCCCCGCCCGAGATGCCCGACCAAACGGACTGGGGGCGTGGCTCCATAGATAGGCGGATTGCATCAGCCGTGGACGGCGGATATCAGCTACCACCCGCACTCGACTGGCAGAACTACCTGGGGCCGATCACCGAGGATGTGGCGTACCACCCCATCTACCACCCCTTCAACTGGCGAGGTTGGACCGCCTTCGGGGTTGGGGCTCTAGGCGACATGGGAGCGCATCTGGTGGACCATCCCTTCTGGGCTCTGGATCTGGGGTACCCCACCAGCATTGAGGCCACATCGAGCCCGTGGGGCGGCCCCCGACGGGCCCCGGTGACCTACCCTCTGGCTATGACCGCCCACTATGAATTTCCGGCTCGGGGAGGACGGCCGCCGGTGAACATGCACTGGTACGACGGCGGTCTGATGCCGCCTCGCCCCGAGCTGCTCCCTCCGGATGTCCCGATGGACAGGGAGGGAGGCGTCATCTTCGTAGGGACTCGCGGAATCCTCATGCACGAGACGTACGGAGATAACCCGCTCCTTTTCCCCGGCGAGCTCCACGAGTGGGCGGCGACTGTGGCCCCAACCTACCCGCGTATCGAAGAGAGCCACGTCATGAACTGGGCACTCGCTTGCAAGGGAGAGGCGACGGCGACCACGCCTTTCGACTACGCCGCCCAACTCACCGAAGTGATGCTCCTCGGGATCGTGGCGCTGCGCACAGGTCAGGGGCAAAAGATCCAGTACGACGGAGAGAACATGCGGATCACCAACATCGAGGAGGCTAATCAATACCTGACGCGCGAGTACCGGCCCGGATGGTCGATGTGAGTGCCGCCGAGAGGACAGCCGAACGCGCGGTCGTCCTCCTGCTGCACGGTGCGTGTGTAGCGCTGGTAGCTTGCGCGCCGTTTCTGTTTGCCGGATCGGCCGAGGCGCAACAGGCGCGCACCGAATCACAGATCAATACGCTGACCGACGCCGAGCGCGAGGCGGGCTGGGAACTCCTCTTCGACGGGCAGAGCACGGACGGGTGGCGCGGCTATATGATGGACGCGGTGCCGGACGGATGGCAGGTGCTGGACGGAGAGCTCACCCGCGTCGGACGAGGACGGGACCTCATCACCAAGGCGCAGTTCGAAAACTTCGACCTGACCCTGGAGTGGAAGGTGGAGCTCGGCGGGAATAGCGGGATCCTGTTCCGTGCAGTGGAGGGCCCTGAGCAGATCTACATGGGCGCCCCCGAAATGCAGATCCTCGACGACGACAACCACGCCGACGGTCGCTCACCTCTCACCTCGGTGGGGTCTAACTATGCGATCCATCCGGCCCCCCGCGGCTTGGCACATCCCGTCGGGGAGTGGAACTCCGTGCGCATTCTTGTGGATGGCAACCACGTAGAGCATTGGTTGAACAGCTTCCGTACCGTGGAATACGAGTTGGGAAGCGTCGATTGGCTGGAGCGGGTCGCCGCTAGCAAGTTCAGCCAATGGCCCGAATACGGGCAGGCGTCCAAAGGCCACATCGGACTCCAGGAACACGGGGACGTGGTCGCCTTCCGGAACATCAAGATCCGGCGGCTGCCGTGAGCAAGGCCCAACAGGACTACGATGTCATCGTAGTCGGCTCGGGCGCCGCCGGTGGCATGTGCGCCTATCTCCTTGCAGTGGAGGGAGTGCGGGTCCTCTTGCTCGAAGCGGGCCGGAACTACGATCCCGTCGCTGAGACGCCTATGTTCCAGCTCCCAAAGGATGCGCCGCTCAGGGGGGCGGGGACGCCCGAGAAGCCTTTCGGTTTCTACGACGCGACGGTGGACGGGGGCTGGGACGTCCCAGGCGAACCGTACACATCAGCGGAGGGCACAAACTTTCGCTGGTGGAGACCACGCATGCTGGGCGGCCGCACCAACCATTGGGGCCGAATCTCACTGCGTATGGGTCCGTACGACTACAAGCCCTTCTCGAGGGATGGTCTGGGCTTCGACTGGCCCATGTCATACGACGACATGGCCCCCTATTACGACAAAACCGAGAGGCTCGTCGGCGTATACGGGTCCAACGAGGGGCTCGAGAACACACCTAACTCGTCCCCCGGAGTCCTTCTGGCCCCGCCCGCGCCGCGCGCCCACGAGCTTTTTGAACAACGCGCCTGTGCGGAGCTGGGCATTCCAGTGATCCCCTCCCACATCGCCGTGCTTTCCGAGGTCCAGGACTACGAGACGCTTCCTGGACTCGTACATCCGAACAACCCGCTAGCCCAGCGGGTGCTCAGCGAATCCATGCGCTCTCGGGCGGCCTGCTTCTGGGCCACGCCGTGCGGACGGGGGTGCTCCATCAAGGCAAACTTCCAGTCCACGACCGTCCTGATTCCGCCGGCCATGGCTACGGGCAACGTGGACCTCGTCACCGACGCCATGGTGCGTGAGGTGACGATCGACGCCCGGGGACGTGCCACCGGCGTGCACTATATCGACAAGCGAACCGGGCTTGACGAGCAGGCCAACGCACGCGTGGTGATCCTTGCGGCGAGCGCTCTCTCCTCCGCTCGGATCCTTCTCAACTCGAAAAGCAACTTGTTTCCAGACGGCCTCGCCAACGGAAGCGGACTCGTCGGGAAGTACATCATGGACACGGTGGGCGCCGGCGTCCAAGGCCAGATTCCGGCCTTGGAGAACATGCCGCCCCACAACGCGGACGGAGCTTCGGCCATGCATATGTATGTGCCGTGGTGGTTATACCAGGAGCAGGCCCGGGGTGATCTGGATTTCGCTAGGGGTTATCACATCGAGTTGGGTGGAGGGCGGCGCATGCCGAGCGGCGGCACGTTCAACCGGCTGGAGCGCTTCACGGGAGGATCCTACGGACAGGCGTTCAAAGAGGACTGCCGTCGCTACTACGGATCGTTCGTCGGCTTCGCGGGCCGAGGAGAGATGATTCCCAACGAGGACTGCTACTGTGAACTCGATCCGGACACCGTGGATCAGTGGGGTATCCCGGTCCTTCGCTTCCATTGGAAGTGGTCGGACCACGAACTGAACCAAGCCCGCCACATGGAGCACACCTTCGCCGATATCATCGAATCGATGGGTGGTCGGGTACTCAGCACCATCAACGATGACGGCGCCGATGCCATCGCGCCGCCCGGCGACATCATTCACGAAGTGGGCGGCGCGTGTATGGGTGACGATCCGTCGAGTTCGGTGCTCAACTCCTTCTGCCAGTCGTGGGAGGTGGACAACCTCTTCGTGACCGACGGCGGATGCTTTCTGTCCAACGCGGACAAGAACCCGACGTTGAGCATCATGGCCGTCGCATGGCGCGCGACGGACTATCTGGTGAACGAGCTCCAGCGCGGGAGTATCGGATGAGCAAGCGGAAACAGCGCGATAGCGACCACGAGCAGAGAACCCTTCCAATGCTCATCCCTATGAACCGGCGGATGGCGCTGAAGGTCATGGCTGTGGCAGCGGCGACCCCCGGTCTGACTTCCTGTGCGACCGAAGCCGAAGACGGGGCCGATGGGTCCCTCTCGATCGGTACCGCCGGCCCCACCGGTACGGCGTGGGACCCGGATCTCCTGTCGCCGGTCATCCCTTGGGAGCGCATCCTCACCCAGGACGAACTGGAGACACTCGCTTCACTCTGTGACGTGATCATTCCAGCGGATGAGCGCTCCCCTTCCGCAAGTCAGTTGGGCACGCACGACTACATCGACGAGTGGGTGAGCGCTCCCTACTCGCGCATGGGCCGTGACCGGGTTCTCATCCGGGAAGGACTCGTGTGGCTCGATGAAGAGACGGGTCGCCGCTTCGGGCAAGGCACGCGCTTCCGGAATCTGAGTCCCGAGCGCAAGGACGGCATCTGCTCTGACATCGCCTACCTACCGGACGCAGCACCTGAATTTCAGACCGGAGCCCGCTTCTTCACGCGGGTCCGTGACCTCACGGCCGGCGCCTTCTGGACCACGGAGGAGGGGATGCAAGATCTCCCCTACATCGGCAACGTACCGTTGGAGCGGTGGGATCCACCGCCTCGAGAAGTCCTCGAGTATCTAGGACTGGCCTGATCATGACCGAACCACTTTCAGATCAGGACGAGTAGGAGGCCCCAACAGGGGCGCACCTCACGACCCGTGCAGCGTGTGACCTGGGTGGTGTCCGTTGATCGAAATCAGACCTCGAGTGCATTCAAGTATCGGTAGCTGGCCTCGATAGATCGGAAGGGTCCATCCGGGCGGTCATGTTCGACCAAGAAGTGCTTCATCCCCGCGTGATCGATGTGTCGGAAGAGCCCGGGCCAGTCGATGACACCCGCACCCACGTCCACCATTTCGCCTGCGGCCGTGCGATCCTTCACGTGGACCAGCGGGACGCGCCCAGGCCACCGGTCGAAGAACGCTACAGGATCACCGCCGCCGTGAATGATCCAGAAGAGATCCAGCTCGATCTGCACCAGCTCGGGATCGGACTCCTCGCAGAAAACGTCGAAGGCCACACGGCCGTCCATCTCGACAAACTCGAAGTCGTGATTGTGATAGGCATAGCGTAGGCCCGCCGCCCGGGCTCGCTCACCGGCGCTGGTCATCAACTCGGCTGTACGCCGCCAATCGTCTAGGCTGGCCCTCATCTCCAGAGGGATCGACGCCACCACGACGTACTCGTGCCCGACCTCGTTCGCGTCATCCAGAATCCTTGCCCAAGCGTCGGTCTCGAAGCTGGGAGTGATGTGGGAGGCCGGGGAGCGCAGCCCGGTCCTTGCGAGCATCTCCCGGATCTCGGTGGGCGAGTGACCGAAATACTGAGATCGTACGAACTCGACCTCTTGGTAGCCAATCGCGGCCACACGCTCGAGCGTCTGCTCTACCCTGCCCTCCATCTCCGAGCGTAGCGTGTAGAGCTGAACGCCGAGCGGCGCCAGAGGCGTCGTGCCGGGCCCGCTACTCGCGGCGGTCATGGAGGCCTCGGCCGAGATGGCCCCACCAGAATCCGTCTCCCCGGAACAACCCATCACGGCCGCCCCGGCCGCCAAACCGCCCATGCGTCGCAACACCTCTCGTCGACTGACCATCAGAACTCCCTTCGGTGGATTATGGTTCACGGCTCGCCCGTCCATTTCTATCCCGCAAAGTGGACGGCTAACCTAAAGTTTTCCCTTTCATGCCGCATCCGGTGGGTTACGGGCAAACAACAAACCTTGTCTTTACGGACACAGTGCCTCACGCCGTGATACACGCCAACCACGAACTCACGAGACGAATCATGGGCAAATTCTTTCTTCTCTGAAGAGTGATTACCGCACCACCATCGCATCCCCGTACGAGTAGAACCGGTACCCCTCGCGGATCGCCACACCGTACGCCTCCATCGTCCTCTCGTACCCGCCGAATGCGGCCACCAGCATCAGGAGCGTCGACCGTGGCAGGTGGAAGTTCGTAATCAACCCGTCCACCATCTGAAAGTCGTAGGGCGGCCGGATGAACAGGTCCGTCGCCCCGCTCCCTTCCCCCACCACCCCGTCGCGGGCTGCACTCTCGAGCGTGCGCACCACGGTCGTGCCCACCGCCCAGATACTCCGCCCCTCCCCTCGCGCAGCGTTGACCGCCTCCGCCGCCTCGGCGGACACGAAGTACTGCTCGCTGTGCATGTCGTGCCCGGCCGGATCATCGACCTCCACGGGGCGAAACGTCCCCACCCCCACGTCCAGGGTGACGGCCACACGCTCCACGCCCTTCTCGTCAATCATCTCCAGCAGTTCCGGAGTGAAGTGCAGTCCCGCTGTGGGCGCAGCCACCGAGCCCGGTACACGGGCGTACACGGTCTGGTAGCGCTCCCGGTCCAGTGGTTCGTCGTCCCGCTCGAGATAGGGAGGCAGTGGCACGCGGCCATGCGCCTCCAGGGCTTCCCGTACCGAACCGTCGACAACGAGCCTCACGATCCGACCTCCACCCGGCGCGCCATCGACGATCTCGACGTCGAACCCCGGCGCGATGTTCACGAGCCGCCCGGGTTTGAGCTTGCCGCCGGGTCGCACCAGCGCCTCCCAGAGCGTGGCCTCGTCGGGATCCTTGGAAACGGCCCCCTCATGCCCAACCTCGTGGTCCGTCACATCTCCACCGGCCAACGGGCGTAACAACAGGATCTCCGAAGACGCCCCGGTGGGCTTTCGCCCAAGCAGCCGCGCCGGGCCTACCCGGCTCTCGTTTACGACTAGGACGTCGCCGGGGTTCAGCAGGTCGACCAGATCCGAAAACACCCGATGCTCGAACGGCTCACTTCCCCATGGCACGACCAACAACCGGCTCTGGTCCCTGCGCTCGGTCGGGTACTGTGCGATGCGTCCTGGAGAGAGATCGTACTCGTAGTCGGAAACCCTCGAGCCGTCCTTCACCCGGTTAGCCGCCGATCAACACATCAGAACGCCCTAGGAGCACCAGACGCGTCCCCGCGGGAACGCCCGGCCTTCTCACTCGAAGAGCGACGACTGCCCACCCCCCGCTTCACCCTCGGCCGGGGGTTCGTACCCGAACCGCTTGTACGCCCTCACCGTCGCCACCCGTCCACGGGACGTCCGCATGAGGAACCCCTCCTGGATCAGGAACGGCTCGTAGACCTCCTCCAGGGTAGACGCGTCTTCGCTCATCGCCACGGCCAGCGTTTCGAGCCCGACAGGGCCGCCCTCGAACTTCTCGATCAGCGTACGGAGCACGCGGCCGTCCATCTCGTCGAGGCCGTATTCGTCGACGTTCAGCATCTCAAGCGCTTCCTCGGCCACATCGGCCGTGATGATACCGTCGGCCCTCACCTGAGCGAAATCGCGTACTCGGCGGAGCAGCCTGTTGGCCACCCGGGGGGTTCCCCGAGCGCGGCGGGCCAGGATCTGCGCCCCTTCGGTCGAGCACTCCACGCCTAGAATGTACGAGCTCCGTGACACGATCACCGCCAACTCCTCGGGCGGATAGAAGTTCAGCCGCTGAATGATCCCGAAGCGGGCCCGCATGGGCGCGGTGAGGAGCCCGAACCGCGTGGTCGCACCCACGAGCGTGAATTTGTCGATGTCCATCGTCATGGTCTCGGCCCGGGGGCCGTCGGCCAGGCGGATCTCCACCCGGTAGTCCTCCATAGCGGGATACAGGAACTCCTCGATGATGGGTCGGAGCCGGTGGATCTCGTCGATGAAGAGCACGTCTCCCTCACGCTGGTTGGTGAGCATGCCCACGAGGTCCGCCGGCTTTTCCAGGACGGGCCCCGACGTGGACTTGAAGTTCACGCCCATCTCTCGCGCGATCAGCGATGCCAGCGTGGTCTTGCCAAGTCCCGGCGGCCCGTGGAAGAGCAAGTGGTCCAATGGTTCCCGGCGCTGCTTGGCCGCCTCGATGGCGATGCTTAGGGCCTCGCGAACTTTGTCCTGGCCGATGAACTCATCGAGGCGCTGAGGCCGTAACGAGGGCTCCGCCACGGCGTCTTCCTCTAGGACCTCCGGTGTGGTGATTTCACTTCTGCCCGTCATCGTCTGACTCTCATCGCTCGTCGTCTCCCAACTGGAGGTCCGCTACCTCTTCGCCAAAGCCCGGCGGACCAACTCGTCCGTGCTCTCCGGCTCGCCCTGGGTGAGCGCACCGCGAACCGCCGCGTCCGCATCCACGAACGAATACCCCAACGCAACGAGCGCCGCCACCGCCTCTTGGGCGCCGGGTCCATCTTCTGACTCGGCGCCGGCCGGTCCGGGAGCCCCGAGAGCAAGGTCCTCGACCCTATCAGCCAGCTCCAGTACGATGCGTTCGGCGGTCTTCTTCCCCACGCCGCTGACCTGCTTGAGTGCGTTCACGTCCTTCTCGGCCAACGCCTGCGCGAGGCGTCGAGCCGAATAAGTGGAGAGCATGGCCAGTGCCACCTTGGGCCCCACGCCCGACGCCCCTAGGAGCCGCGAAAAGAGTTCGCGCTCGAAGGGCTCCATAAAGCCGTAGAGTGTGACCGAGTCCTCCCGGACCACCTGGAGCGTGCGGATCTCGAAGTCTGGAGCCGGTGGCCTCGGCAGGCGTTCGAGGATCGACAGCGGGATCTGGATCTCGTAGACGACGCCCCCGGCCGTCTCCACCTCGATGTGATCCAGCTCCCGGGAGACAAGCGTGCCCTTGAGGCGGCTGATCAACGGAACGTCCCCATGACGCAGTGGCAGAGCGCCGCGGCAACGCCGTCGGCGGCATCGGCCGGCGAGGGCGGGGCCTTGAGCCGGAGCTGCTGTTGCACCATGAAACCTACCTGATCCTTGGTAGCGTTACCGTTTCCCACCACGGCCTTCTTGATCTCCCTGGGTGAGTACTCGACGATCGGAATCTCGCCGAGCGCCCCAGCGAGCAGTATAGCCCCACGGGCGTGTCCGAGCTTGAGGGCGCTCTGCACGTTCTTTCCTTGGAAGACGTCTTCCACGACGAGGACCGACGGCGCGTGGCGGGTGATTAGCGTGGTAATCGCTTCGTAGATGTCTCGAATCCGAACTGCCAGAATCTCGCCCGAAGACGTACGCACCACCCCACACTCCACCAGAGAAACCGCCCCTCCGCCCTCCTTGGCAACAACCCCGTACCCAGTGATGGCCGTTCCGGGATCGATCCCGAGAATCAGCTCGGCACTCACCTACAAGTATCCTACAGCGGAGGTTGAATACAGTGACGTTCGACGGCAGGACACTACACTGCCTGGGCGAGGATCTCTTCGTCGATATCCGCATTGGACGAAACCTCCTGAACGTCGTCGATGTCGTCCAGCGCATCCATGAGCTTGATGAGCTTCTCGGCGTCCCTGCCTTCGACACGGATCTCGTTCTGGGGAATCCAGACAAGCTCGGCCCGCTCGAACTCGATTCCAGCAGACCTCACGCCTGCTTGTACTTCGTGAAACGAGCTGGCGTCCGTCGTAACGATGAACTCATCCCCCGACGCCTCGACATCCTCCGCCCCCGCCTCGATTGCGGCCTCGAAGACCACCTCCTCGGTGTAGCGCGAGGCTTCCACGTAGATCTGACCCTTCCGGTCGAACTGCCAGCCTACGGAACCCGTCGTCCCCAGGCTGCCACCGAGTTTAGTCAGGATGTGCCTCACATCGGCCACGGTCCGGTTCTGATTGTCGGTCAGCGTCTCGATGTAGAGGGCCACACCGCCGGGACCGTAGCCCTCGTAGGCGATTTCTTCGTAGCTGACACCCTCGAGCTCACCTGTGCCCTTCTTGATGGCCCGGGTGATGTTGTCGGCAGGCATATTGCCGGCCTTGGCGTTGTCCACGGCAAGGCGGAGGCGCGGGTTGAAGTTGGGGTCGCCTCCACCATCCCGGGCCGCCACCGTGATCTCCCGGATCAGCTTGGTGAAGATCTTACCGCGCTTGGCGTCGGTCGCGGCCTTCTTGCGCTTGATGGTCGCCCACTTGCTATGTCCTGACACCGCAACTGCCTCCTTCTCTTACTTTCTCTTCCGTCCCACCTCGCGGTTCCGGCGCCGGATTGTGTGAGTCCGGATCAGCTTCATACCGTTAGTGAGCCGCCGCCTCTTTCGACGCCGCGATCACTTTGGGCACCTCCAGCGCCGGAACGGCCTCGTACCCCGAGAAAGCCCGGCTGTGGTGCGCCCGTCCCTGTGTGATGGCACGGAGCGACGTGGAATACTTATAGAGCTCCGCCTCGGGCACCAAGGCCTTGACCGTCGTGCGTCCCGCTGTGGGCTCCATCCCCAGCACCTTCCCACGCCGCTGATTCATGTCACTCATGATGTCGCCTACGTAGTCGTCGGGCGTGGTCACCGTAACCTCGATGATGGGCTCCAGGATCACGGGGCGGCACTTTCCAGCGACATTCTTGAACGCGGCGGAGCCGGCCAGCTTGAACGCGATGTCGCTCGAGTCCACCGCATGGTAGGAGCCATCGTAACACTCCGCCTCGAAGTCGACACAGCGAAAACCGGCGAGGACTCCGCGGGCAGCCGCCTCTTGGATGCCCTTGTCCACGGAGGGCACGTACTTGGTCGGGATCACCCCACCTTTGATGGAACTGACGAATTCGTACCCCTTGCCGGCCGTACGTGGCTTGAGCCGAATCCAACAATCCCCGAACTGGCCGCGTCCGCCCGACTGCTTCTTGTGCCGCCCCTGTCCCTCGGCCTCTTTCGTGATCGTCTCCCGGTAGCCGATCTTTGGTTGCTCCATCATCACGGCCACCCCGTACTTCCGCTTCATACGTTCCAGCTGAACCGCCAAATGCAGCTCGCCCAACCCCCGGGCTATCGTCTGATGAAGTTCTGCGTCGAACTCGGCCAGAAACGTCGGGTCCTCTTCGTGCAACTTAGGAAGGACAACGCCTAGCTTATCTTCATCTCCACGGTTCTCACCGCGAATCGCCACTGCGATCTCTGGGTTCGGGAAGGAGATCTTCTCGAGGATCACCGCACGGGACATGTCGCAGAGGGTGTCATTGGTGTGGGCGCTCTTGAGCTTCGCGACCACCCCGAGATCTCCTGCATGGAGTTTGGAGACCTCCAAGCGGTCCTTCCCCATGGCGACAGAGAGGTGGTTCAGTTTTTCGACGCTTCCACGCTCACCGTTCTTGACCTGCTGCCCATTGCTGACCGTGCCGCTCATGACGCGGAAGTACGACATCTCCCCAATGTGGGGCTCTAAGGCCGTCTTATAGATGAGAGCGGAGAAGGTCTCGTCGTCCGAGGCAGACAGGTGAACCTCCTCCTCCATGCCGGTGCGCTGGGCCAACTCGCCGGCGGCTTCAGTGGGGCTGGGGCAAAGATCCACAAGTCCCTTGAGGAGGGCTTGCATCCCGTACGAGTTCTCCGCGGATCCGCAGAAGA
>PYIM01131699.1_pt1 | contig 22062 bp, 20 predicted proteins | sample 3577991 | NCBI WGS metagenome assembly PYIM01 (sample SAMN08408024, study PRJNA431606) | Marine metagenome isolate SA_KN192-05_S13_500m, whole genome shotgun...
CAACTCCTGAAAGATTTGCGTTGGAGAGATTTGTACCTACAAGAATTGTTCCAGTGAGATCGTGTGGTGATAAATCAACTCCTGAAAGATTTGCGTTGGAGAGATCACGCCCGGATAAATCAACTCCTGAAAGATTTGCGTTGGAAAGATTTGTGCCTACAAGAATTGTTTTGTAAAAATCTTTTTCATGTATTATTGAATGACTAAGATCAGCATATGATAGATTTGCATAACCAAAATTTGTTCCAGTAAGATCCATTCCAGAAAGATTAGCGCCCGTTAAATCAGCAAATAGGAGATGAGCATTCTTTAGTTTACTATTTCTAAAGTCAACACTTCGTAAATCCGCTTTGTCAAAAGTGGCGTTAGAAAGATCTACTCCAGAAAAAACACCGATATTTGTTAAATGAGTAATTCCATCTAGGTGTTCACTAGAGAAATCACATAAATTAGAATATGATAGATTTACGCCAACAAGAATTGCATTTTCAAGATTGGCTTCGTATAATTGTACATGACGTAAATCAGCATTAGAAAAATCAACATTTTTCAAACTAGCTTTATAGAAACTAGAGCCGGTAAGATCTGCGTTTGATAAATTTGCATTATCCAATGTAGCATACATGAAATTACTGTCAATAATTTTTGAATTTTGTAAATTAGCACCTTCTAAATTTGCTGCTTTTAGATTCGCACCAAGGAAAAAATTATTTTTAGCATCTGTTTTGACGTATTCTTCTCCAAATAATTCGAGAATGTTTCTGTAGATGAATTCAACAAGTGATTCTTGTCTTGAATTCTCAACTCGTTCACGATCATAAAATTCTTTATCTTGTAATTCAATCTCATTTTCATGATTATCGTATGGTATTCCAGTTTCATCAAAAGGTCTATCAGAATTTCTATAATCAAATGATTTAATTTTAGAAATGTCTTGCCCATCAAGATTACAATAAGACCAATCAATCGAGCTTTTCGCTTCTATTTTATCTGGAATGCCATCAGAATTTCTATCAATATTTTCATTACATTTGAATGAAGGTGATTCAGCAAATGAATCAGAATATTCTAAATTACAAATGACAAATAATAATCCAATTAAAAATAAAACAGACGTATGCACATTACGTTAAATGAGTATTATTAGTATAAAGTTTTAGAATAATTTCTCAACGTCATGAAAAAAATATTGAATCAGTAAATGTCATTTTTCGAAATCAAATTTTTTAATATTAACGCTACAGAATTTGATGCATCACCTTGATTATTCATATAATAAGATAAAAATCTGTAACCATTTCTTACTAAATTTTTTCGGAATTCTGAATCATTTAATATTTTCGTGATGGATGATTCACAATCAGATAAATTTGATATACTTACTATTGCATTACTCTGAGCAATATCATCTTCAAGTGCCCATGATTCAGTTTGTAATGAAATTACAGGAGTACCCAGAGATAAAGCTTCTAAAGCTGTAGTAGAATTGTTAAATGTTATCACCATATCACAATCACTAAATAATTCCTGGTTGTCTGTATTTTCAACTAGAGTAATTGAAGTATCAAGTTCATTAATCAAATCCTGAACAATTTTTCTCAGAATTTGACTAGGGTGAGATTTAACGATTAGTTTTTTTCCATTCAGCGATTTGATAATTCTATAAATTTCTCTAAAGTAGTCATCATATCGTATTTGTGAATTTGACGTACAAGTATCAGCTGAAAGAAACATTGTACCTGTTGTTGCTAATATAATATTCCCATTAGAGGATTTTTTTTCGTTATGATTAAAGAATTTGTCATGTCTAGGACTACCACCTATAATGATATTTTTTTCAGGATGATCATATGATAGTGCATACTTTTTGGTTGTTTCACCCCAAACAATTTGTTTATCACTTAACATTGGTCTAGGAAATTGGCCTAGAAATGTGGCAAATTTATCCCAAATCTTTGAGGTCTGAAATCTTCCATGTTGGATCATTACAGAATCAATAGAGAATTGTTTCCCCATCATAATACATTCTTTTTCTTCCTGACCAACATCAATCCATAGAAAATTCAAAGCAATGTCATATGAAGTAAGAAATTCTTTCAATAAAAAAATTCTTTCAATAGATTCGGTAAATCGAGTAGAGCACATTTTAAAAAATGATTGTTTTATGCAAGACCAAAATGGAATGTTATTCACTGAAAAAGATTTTTCAAAATAGTCATCATCATTAATCATTGTAGACAAAATTTTCTGAAAAGATTGTTTTGAAGAGTATATGTTAGATTTAGCATTTTTATAGAAATAATTAAGATTTACAATTTTTGAATTTGTATTTTTTATCACTTGTAAAGATTTTTTACCTGTTATTGCCGGTTTTCGCGTGTTAAGTAATAGATAATTTACATTCAGTTTATTTAACGATGATAATAAATTCTCAAATTCAACTACGTCAAAATTAACTAATAATACATTCTGTTTTTTCTCTATACTTGGTTTTAGATCATAGAAAGCATCAGTAAATGTTTGCAGTGGTTTTTTCAGTTTTGTGAAAGTTTTCCTAGATAGTTCTAAATGAATTGGGTTTGAACCAATTGGAATACTAAAAATTACCTTATCATGATAAAGACTCAAATTTTCAGATGATTGAAAATGAAAATATTTTACATTATCGCTAATAATTTTTTTAATAAAATCAGAATAATTTGTAAAATCATATAATAAATTTATGTCGGATTGCTGGATTAGTTTTAAAATAATGTATGGTTTAAGAAATTGTTGGAGAAGGTACTGAAAGAATTCATGTTCAATTAGTTCAGGAAGAGATACTTGATTAAATATTAATGAATTTTTATATTTTGAGAAACAATCTTTTGTTAGTTGAATTACAGTTTGATCAATTTCTTCAAAGTCATTTTTATCTAAAATATCTTCCCCGAGATAATGTTTGATATTTTTCTTTTCTAATTTTTTGTGTATATCATAATCAAGAGTATAAATAATATATTCAGACAATTTTTCAATTTCTTTTAGAAGTAATTCAATATCAGTTCCATTATTTACAAGAAAAATATTTTTTTTCATTTTTACAAATACACAAAGTGGTTTTAACAATTACTAATAAAATATCATTAAGCAAATATCTTATTATGGCTATTAGTAATTCATAAAATATGACAAAGATTCTGATAGTAGGATTTGGTTCAATTGGTAAACGCCATTTAACAAACATTTTAGCTAGAAAAAATATGGAAGTGATAATTTGTACGAAAAGGAATGATCTAAAAAAAAGAAAAAAGAAAAATATCAAAATAGTGAATTCAATACATGAAGCACTAAGTCATAAACCAACTATTGCATTTGTAACTAATGAAACTAGTAATCATATTAAAACATCAATTGAATTAGCAAAAAATGGATTAGATGTTTTTATTGAAAAACCGATATCAGCATCAATAACAGGTATAGATGTATTAAAAAAAATCGTTGAAAATAAAAAAATTATTTCATTGTTTGGATGTGACCATAGATTCCATCCATGTATTAATAAAATTAAAAATATTATTAACGGAAAAAAATTAGGTAGAGTTTTTTCTGCTCAGGTAGAAAGTAGTTCTCTTCTTTCTGATTGGCATCCGTATGAGGACTATAGGAAAGGCTATGCGGCAAGGAATGACTTAGGAGGAGGTATTGCTACTACAATGATACATGAATTAGATTTCTTACAATGGTTCTTTGGAGATATAAAAGAAATTTTTTCAGTAACCAAAAAGGTGAGTGACTTGGAGATAACTGCAGATGATATTTCTACAATGACGATGCTTTTTGAAAATGGAATAATTGGAGAATTGCATCTTGATTATTTTGCACGCCCTGAGTTTAAGAGTTGTAAAATAAGAGGTACTAAAGGTACGTTATATTGGAATACAGATTCAAATGATGTAAAAATTTTTTATAATAATCAAAGTAAATGGAAAACAATTTTTAAAGCAAAAAATTTTGAAAGGAATCAAATGTTTGTTAAGGAATTAGAATATTTTTTAAAGTGTGTAAGAAATAGAAATAATACTTTCAATGACGTCAGTGAGGGTAAGAAAACATTACAGGTTATTTTGGGTGCTAAGAAATCTTCACAGACCAAAAAAATGATCAATGTAAGTTATTAAAAATTAACCTAATTTGATTTTCTTCTGTTCAATTAATAATTTTGCGATCTCAAATTCAAATTCTGTATCAATCATCAAACCAGTCTCTGTAGGAATTTCATAAGGAAGAGTTTTTGAAAGATCAGTTTTTCTAATTCTTAAAAATTTTTTTGCGTCATACGTGTATAATCCATTTAATTGAAAAACAGGAGGAGCCTCTTGTCTAGAGCGTGCTTTTATTTTCAATGGCTTACATAATTTCAAAAAACCATTATGTTTTGTTTCAACTATATTAAAATAAGGATTTAGATGTTGGCGATAAACACCAGCTACAATTGCTACTTTTTTCTTTTTTAGTAATTGTATAGTCTTCTTAATGTCTTGAGATTTGATAAATGGAGTAGTTGCATCACGCCACACAAATACATCAAAATCATAATTCAGTTTGTATAGTGTACGTACAGCATGTAACAAAACTTTATCCATAGGCGCATAATCAGATGCCAAAGATCTTGGTCGTTTGAATGGTACATCAGCACCATATTTTTTTGCAATTTTTGCAATTTCATCATCTTCAGTTGATACAATCACATGTTCAAAAATTTTTGATTTTTTAGTAGCTTCTATAACATAAGCAAGTAGTGGCTTTCCATTAATTTTTTTTATATTTTTCTTTGGAATGCCTTTTGAACCACCTCTAGCGGGAATAATACAAACTGCTTTCACAAATAATTTTCAATAGTGTTTATTATAACCATTTTTACACAATAATCATGGATTTACAAATTAATGCTAAATTAAAAAAAATTAAACTTGTGATTAGTGATGTTGATGGTGTGCTAACTGATGGAGGAATGTATTATAATGAGGAAGGAGAATATATGAAAAAATTCAATACAAGAGACAGTATGGGTATGGAATTATTATTGCAGAAAGGGATTAAAACAATTTTGATGACCAGAGAAAATTCAAAAATAGTTAAAGAAAGAGTTAAAAAAATTAAGATGGTCGATTTGTATTCAGATGTAATAAAAAAAGAAGAAATGATTCCTGAAATATTAAAAAAGTATAGTGTTAGTAGTGATGAAATCGCATACGTAGGTGACGATGTAAACGATGTTGAGATTATGAAGAAAGTTGGATTTTCTGCAACACCATTTGATGGAAATTTTGTTGTTAAAGAAAATGCAGATTATACATGTGAAATGGAAGGTGGAAAAGGTGCTTTCAGAGAAATTGCAGATTTACTAATTAGATCTAATGATGATTAATATCCCCTGAATTTCTTCCGATTTTTTAATTCGCATTCCAAAACACTCTTGTCTAAATTTCCCAATGCAGTAAAAATTTTCTTAGAGCGAGTTACAATATCGTGCATTCCAATAGGTTCAATAGATGATGCGTGATCAGGACCTTTCAAAGTTCTATCTAATGTAAAGTGTCGTTCAATGACACATGCTCCTAATGCTACTGCAGAGGTACATATTGCAATTCCTCGTTCATGTCCAGAGTATCCAACTAGACAATCATACCTGGAACGTAATGCAGGTATAACATTAAGATTAACATTCTCATCAGCAGTTGGATAACAAGAAGTACATTGTAATAATACAAATTGCTCTGTATACTTGCGTATTAACTCAACAGCTTTATCTATTTCATCAAGAGAAGACATGCCTGTTGATATAATAATTGGTTTTTTTGTTTTAGCGATTTTTTCAATCAGAGTGAGATCCGTAACATGAAATGAAGAAACTTTGTAAAGTGGATTGTCAATGGTTTCAAGAAGCTCAACAGAAGATGTATCAAATGGGGTAGAGAAACAGATTATGTCTGATTTTTTGGAAAAATCATATATTTCCATTAGTTGTTCTTTAGAAAATTCTAAAGATTGTTTATGTTCACGATATGTCTTACCAAAGGAATTTTCGTTAGTGTAAGGAGAATCCAGTAATTCCTTTGAAAAGGATTGTTCAATATTTTTAACTTGGAATTTTACTGCATCAACACCTATTTTTTTTGCAACTTTTATTAATTCAATTGCATTATCTATATTTCCATTATGATTATTTCCAATTTCTGCAATAATAAATGGAGGTTGATCTTCACCAATAGATCTGTTTTCAGAAATTTTTATTTTATTCATTATTCAATCTTTTTGATGTGATTTAAAAATTTAATTACCATGCACTCCATCCTCCATCAACAATTAGATTTGAGCCAGTCATGTAGGATGACATATCAGAAACTAGGAATAATAGTGGACCAGCATATTCTCTTTTGTCAGCCATACTTCCCAATTGCGTACGTTTTGAATATTCTTTTACAAATGGAGATGGATTATCAGCATAAACACCACCTAGAGTGAGAGTATTCACACGAATATTATCATCAGCGAATTTTGTAGCCAAAAAACGAGTCATGTTTAAAACTCCAGATTTGCTAATTGAATAACCAATTGGTTTTTCAATTGTTGTTCCTAATTTTTTTTCTTTTTTAGATAATTTTTTATTAAAATAAGCATAGAGTCTTTGATCAGGAGATAATATTCCATAAGTTGAAGAAATGTTTACAATCGCACCGCCATTATTTTTTTTCATGTATGGGATAACTTGTTGAATAGTTAATAGTGAACCAGTAATATCAACTGATAGGTATTCTTCCCAATCATTTGGATTCATTTTCAAAAATGGTTTATACGCAGAAACAAGATCAGATGAATTCTTCACTTGTTTTACGAGAGATGCATTATTAATTAAGATTTTAAGATTTGATAGATATGGCTTCATTTTTTTAAATATTCGTTTTATTTCTTGAGGGTTAGTTATGTCACATTCAATCAATTTTAAATTTTCAGAATTTATAGATGCTCCATTATTTTCTTTTTTTATTAATTCAGTTAATTTTATCTTGTTTATTCTTTTATCCAAAATAATTACGTTTGAACCAGATTGTAATAACGCACTAGCATATACACGTCCAATTAGACCTGCACCACCAGTAATTATTGCAGTTTTATCAGTTAGATCAGCAATAAAATTTGAATTCAATTTGTCCCAAAATATTAGATTAGTTTTTGATAGTTAAAAGATTCGTTCAAATTATGAATTAGACGAATCCAGTTTTTGAATAGCGAATTTGTTTAATACATCATATTCATGGTTAATTTTTTGTACAACTATATTTATCCCATTAAGCAGATCAATTTTAACAAGATTTTTTTTGTAGATTTTTCGATTATTAAAATTCAACATTTTTTCAAAAGATTTTTTTAGCAATTTCTCATAAGAAGATTTTTTATAATCAATTTTAATGCCTGTATTTTGTTCTTTTACAAAATTATGGTTTTGTTCACGGGTATTCACAGATACAGCTAAAACAGGTACATTCATGGCTGCTAATTCAAAAACAGTTCTTCCATTTGATACAATTGCAAAATCAACATCACGAATATGTTTTGCCATGAAATCTGAATCATCTATTAAAATTATTTTGAAACTTTCTTTTTGTAGTTTTTTAATTTTTTCTTTAATCGTTTTTTTATGTGTATATCCAAAACCGAGAAGGAGTATAAATTCAATATTTTTGAGATTATGTTTTTGAATTATAGAAATAGTTTTTTCGGTGATATTATTCTGATCAGTTCCTCCAAAACTGATTAAAACTTTTTTGACATTTTCAGAGAGTATTTCATTTGTCCATATGCGAAATTCATCTCTAACACAAGCGTATTTTGCTCCATAGAATTCTTTGGGCAATGATTTTTGTTTTTCAAAAATTGGATTAAAGATTAAGTTAGATAGTTTTCTACCTTTCCCACGATCTTCGAAATTTACAGTCATAGTGGTGTAATTTTGTAATTTTTTCATATACGACTCGGTTGTATTTAGAATATCATTGAAAATTATATCGGGCTTGAACTTTCTTAATACTCCATTAAATTCAGTATCCGATGTAAAAAATGAAACATTGTATAGATTTTCTCTAAATTGTTTGTATCCCAAATTACGATTTTTATGCATTAAAATCAGGATTTCATCATGTCTAAAGTGATTTAGGATTGTTAACATGTTAAAAACATGTCCCATACCAATTTTTACTGTGGAATCTATTCGTACCAATATTTTTTTTCTGTTAAGAATTTGTTCAAAAGTTCCAAAATCATGATATGATATTAATGAGTGTGTTTCATCGTCAGGAAGTTTTAGTCCATAGAACGGAGAGGTGAACTTTCCATTATTTTTAATAAATTGTTTTGTGTTGAAAGCAACAATTCTATTAAGTATAGCAAGAGGCTTTGGTGAAGGATTGAGATTTAGTAACTCTTTCGAATTTTCTATTTCATATCCTAATTTTGAATCTACAATATTAGATATTCCAAATATTGTAGATCTGTTTTTTTCTAAATTTTTAAAAAAAGTATTGATTGTACTATTTTTGATTAAGGGTATTTTTGGATGTAATACGAGACATTTTTCATAATGAATATCTTCTTTTTGTAATTTTTGTAATACGTCAAAGCATATTTCTTTTACAGAAGTGGAATTTTTTGTTAGTTTTTTTGGTCTTTTAATGTATTGAGCACCATAAAGAAGTGATAGTTCACGAATTTCTTCTGAATCAGTAGATACAATTACATCAGCTTTTTTGAATTTTAATGCAGTTTTAACAATATAATACAAGAGAGGTTTATTATTCACTAAACGTAAGTTTTGTCTAGAAATAACATCATCACTGCCTTTTCTAGCCATAATAAGTATCAAATATTTTTTGTTCATTGTTTTTGTTGTATATGATCCCATTCTAGCGTGGTATCTTCATCTATGTCTACTAGAGCAATAGATCCTATAATTTCTGAGAAAAATTTTGGAGGTATACCAGTTCCGGGTCTTTTTACATCCAACATAGATTCTGTAATTGGAGTACCTTTAGGGATTTTTGTTTTTGAGACTAAGCTACGTCTAGCATATTTTACTGCTTCAGACTCCGAACTAAACGAAGTACGTATTTCAGAACCTCGAGTAATTTCAGATATTCTTAATTCTGATACTAGTTTTTGAAAATCATTAACATCTAAAGATAGTCTGTGATCAGGGCTAATTGATAATTTTTTGTCATAAGTAAAGTGCTTCTCGATACATTTTGCTCCGTAAAATGTTGAACATAATGCAGCAGTAGTACCCAAAGTGTGATCAGAGAATCCAATAACATGATCATGGAATTGATTTTTTAATGAACGTATTATGGAAAGGTTCGCATCTTCAAAATTTGTCGGATATGATGTTATACAGTGCATGATAATTATATCATTATTTCCTTGATTTTTAATCGAGTCAACAGCCTCTGAAATTTCATTGTCAGATGCCATTCCTGTTGAGATAAAAACTGGCAATTGTTTTGATGCAATAAATTTAATCAGAGGAATATCAGTTATATCTGCAGAAGCAATTTTGAATGCAGGTACATCTAGAGAATACAATAAATCTACACTGTCGTTATCAAATGGAGTTGAAAAACACATAATGTCTTTTTTTTTAGAATATTCAAAGATCTCATGCCAATTATCATTCGTTAGGCCATCTAACTTGCTAAATACATCAAATTGAGTTTCGTTATTTTTTCCATCATCCCAATATTTTGGTGCAGATTTAGTTGTTAATTTGGATGCTTTGTAGGTTTGAAATTTTATGCTATTAACTTTTGATTCTTTTGCAGCGTCTATTAGCTTTAGAGCCTTTTCTATACTTCCATCGTGATTAGCTCCAGCCTCAGCAATTGTGAAACATGGTTCATCATCACCTATCAAAATATCACCGATTTTTATTTTTGCCATATATTTTACTATTTTACAAGAAATGTTAATGTTTTTATGATTTATTCAGGATTTGTTACATCAATGTCAGACACTGAATTTTGAGAAATAGTAATAAAAAAGATCAAACAGTCATTTTTATGGAGTTTTCAATGAATATGGAATCTGATGTAGAAGAGATTTTTGCCAAATTAGTTGATTTTGAGAATATGCCAAATCTTTTACCAAGACAATTAAAGAATTTGGAGATTGTCAGTAAAAAAGAAAACCAGACTGTAACAAGAGAAACACTTGTGTTTAAAACTATTGTAAAAAATGAGATTGTTCAAGAGAGTAGTCATGAAATAGGCAATAACCAAATTAAAACAACTATAATTTCAGGTCCAGCCAAAGATTCTGTTATTAATATGAAATTAGAAAAGAAAGAATCTGGCTCTAAAGTAACAATTAATATTAATTTGAAATTGAGTCTAAAGGCAAGAATATTACTTCCAATTATAAAGAAAGTATATTCAAGTTTACTAACTGGAGTTTTGTATAAGATAGATAATTTACTTATTGAAAAAAGGTCAAAATAGATATGGAAAAAATACTAAACTGGGAAGAGATTTTTAAAAAATCAAATGATTTTAAAGAAAAAAGTTCAACTAAATGGGCATATGTAGAAAATTTTTTTGGAGAAGAATTGTATGATGAATTATACAAAACTTATCCTAAATTTGATGAATCATGGAAAAGTGAGGACTCTTATGATAAATCTGCTTATAGAAAATACTGGGGAAAAGTTGGTAAAGATGTTAATATCATACAAGAACAAGATCCCAATTATAGTGCTGCATGGAACAAACTCGTAAAATATTTACACAGTGAAGATTTTATTCAAAATATAAGAAAATTTTCCGGAATTCCAGTTACAAAAATAAAAAAATTCCAGTTTACATTAATTAGAAAAAATGGGTTTCAGTTACCACATATTCATAATATGGGTCCGTCCACAATAATTATAATGGCATATTTTTCAAAAAATTGGGAAAAAGGTAAACCTGGAGGAACATATGTTGCATCAGAAGAGGATGAATCAAAAATTGTTTTTGAGCCTTACAATCTGGATAATTCAGCAATGATTTTTCATGATGGTCCATTTGCAGCACATGGTGTAAGACGCATAACAGATGATGTTGAAAGACGTGGTATTCAGATCTATTTGGAAGAGTATTCTACAGAATCAGGATGGTCTGGGGATAAAAAAGGACAAGAACCAGTAGAAATATAATAATAATAGAATCTTATAGTAAAAAAGTTCAAGTAGTTATAATCAGGATTTTTGTTATGTTTGGATGTATTATACAAGCTAGGATGGGTTCAAATAGATTACCAGGAAAAGTGATGAAGTTTTTAGATGAAAAGAATCCAAGTTTGTATTATACAATAAGTCAGATAAAAAATGTAAAAAATATCAAGAGAATTGTAATTGCGACTACTAAATTAGATGAAGACAATGTAATATACGATTTTACAAAAAAAATGAATGTTGGCTGCTTTAGGGGGAGTGCTGATGATGTTTTAGATAGATATTATCAATGTGCAAAACAGAATAAACTGGATAAAATCATAAGAATTACAGCAGATTGTCCACTGATTGATCCTCAGTTAGTGGATAACATAATTGAGGATTTTAATAAGAATGAATTTGATTATGTTCAAAATTTGGAGCCCAGGACGTTTCCAGATGGAATGGACGTAGAGATCTTTACATTTAATTCATTAGAAAAGGCATGGCAAGATGCAGTTCTGCCGTCAGAGAGAGAACACGTTACTTCATATTTTCGAAATAATGAAAATAAATTTAGAATAAAAAATATTGTTAGCAAGAAAGATCTTTCGCATTTCAGATTGACACTAGATTATAATGAAGATCTGAAACTGTTAAGAACTATAATTAAGAAAATAAGTAAAAGACCAATTTTAATTAGTGATATTTTATCATTATTTTTAGAAGAACCATCACTAATTGAGATTAATAAAAATCATGTTGCCAATGAAGGTTACAAATTATCTTTAGAGAAAGATAAAGAATTTTTGAAAAAGTCATATTAGATAGAATTAGATTTAAAGTTAGTTCAGATTAGATAGATAATGAAATCAGGATTTTATTCACTATGCTATCATTACGTTCGTAAAAATTGTGATGATCCATTACCAAGGTTATTGGGTACAAAAATTAGCGATTTTAACGAACATGTTGCAATGTTCAAAAAAGAATACAATATAGTTTCATTAAATGATGTCTCATCATTTTACTGTGAAAAATCTAATTTTAGAGATATAAAAAATGGGCTATTAATAACGTTTGATGATGGACTGTCTGATCAGTATGAGGCTGCCAAAATTTTAGCAGAGAATAATATTTCAGCAACTTTCTTTATTCCAACATGTATAATCAAAGATACTCTACCTGCAAATCCTATAATCATTCATTATGCAATCGCAATTCATGGAATGAAAAAATTCTTAGTTGAATTAAAAGAATTGATAAAAGAAAAACATTTCGTGAATGAAACATATTTTGATAAAGTCTTTTTGACTAATGATATTCACGAATCTGTTGATATGATTAAGAATATTTTTTATTATGAGTTAGAATCATCACAATCAAGAGATTTCTTAATTGATGTTTTTAAGAAAATGATACAAAAAGAGAAATTTACAGTTCATGATATGCATTTTTCAAAAGATCAAATTAGGAAATTATTGGATATGGGACATTTTATAGGAACTCATTCATATTCACATATTTCTCTAGGAAGAAGAGGAATTACCAATGCTGATATAGAAAAAGAACTAATTTATCCAAAAAATGATTTAGAATGCGCGTTTAATACTAATGTCACCTCTATGAGTTATCCTTTTGGCGAGTCAAGAGATTGCTTTAATGCACAAGAACTATTCAAAAAAACAAACACATATCAATTAGCATTCACAGTTGAACATAAATTTAATACAAGAAATACATCACCATTAGAAATTGGTCGTTATATGGTAAACAGTAAAGACAGTGCAAATAAATTAAATAAAATGATAGAATTACATAGAAGATGAAGATAATTATTTTTACAAGCAATGCACTTAGACACAAATTTCTTGCAAATACAATATCAGATTTTGCAAATGATACACTAGTAATTTCAGAATGTAGAGAAAATGATCAAATAAACAAATCATATGGCGAAAATGAGTTAATAATATCTCATTTTAACAACAGGTACATTACAGAAAAAAAAAAATTTTATGGAAATGATGAATTCAGAGCAAAATGTATTCCAATTTTGTATAAAGAAGTGAATAGTGAATTCATTTATCAAAAAATTCAATCGTTTGATCCAGATGCAATGATTGTTTTTGGTGCATCGATTATAAAAGAACCAATTCTTTCTTTAGGAAAAAAAAATAAATTTATTAATTTACATTTAGGACTGTCTCCATATTATAAAGGAAATGGAACTAATTTTTGGCCATTTATTAACAATGAATTGGAGTTTTTAGGATCAACAATAATGCATCTTGATTCAGGAATTGATACTGGTGATATTATTACTCATGTTAGACCCAAAATTGAAGACGATGATGATGTCCATTCATTAGGATGTAAAATTATCAAAGATAGCGCAGAAACAATCATTGAAATTTTGAAGCGGATAAAAAATAATCAAGAGATTAATCGAATACCTCAATGGACAATCCAAAATGAGAGAATTTATAAATTAAAAGACTTCAATGAGGAAATTTTAAAACAATATTTTGATAAAATGAAAAAAAATATTGTAAAAGAATTTTCAAAGAAGAAAAAGAAAGAATTTAGAATTATAGAAACAATTTACTCATAATTTTAAAATAGATTTACCATGCAGTCCAACCACCATCAACAACTAGATTAGAACCAGTCATGTAAGATGATGCATCTGAAGCAAGAAAGATTAATGAGCCAACATATTCATCTTTTCTAGCCATTCGTTTTAGAGGAGTTCGTGATGAATACTTTTTGATAAAATCAGTATCTTGTTTATTTTCAACTCCACCAGGAGAAAATGTATTAACTCTAATTCCAGTTCTTTGCCAATAAGCAGATAGATATCTTGTGAGATTCAAAATTGCACTTTTAGTAGCTGCATAGAATGCAGCTGAATTTTGGCCACTCTTACCATAAATTCTTTGATCAGGACCTACTAGCCCATAAGTTGATGCGATATTGATAATATTACCAGATTTTTGTTTTAACATTTGTTTGCCAATATTTTGACAGCAAAGAAAAACGCCAGTTAGGTTTACATCAATAGCTTGCTGCCAGATATCTAGAGATAATTTTTCAAAACCTGCAGTTCTAATTTTAGGATTACCTTGATATGCAGCATTATTAATCAAAACATCAATTTTAGAATATTTTTTTAATACATTAGAAACCATAGATTCAATTGATTTGATTTTTGTAAGATCAAGTTTAATTGAATAAGGATTTGTTTCGAAGGAATTTTTAATATCTTTTTCAATTTTCTTACATTCAGAAAAATTGATATCAGCAAGTACCACATTTGCACCCTGTTTACTAAGACCATAAGCATAACGAGAGCCTAACATGCCAGCGGCACCAGTTATAATTACTACCTTCCCGGTTAGATCAAATAATTTTTTCACATCCATATATAGAATAAAGAATTCTTACTATTCAATATTCCTTAGAAGTTATTAATATGAAAATAAAAGTAAAAAAATGAAAATATCATTACCAGAGAAAAAAGATGCACAATTTGTATTATTAGGGTCAGGTTATGATTTATGTAAAATTGCAGATTTTATTATTAAAGAAGGATTCAAAAATCCAATAATAATAACTCATCAAAAAAAAAATCAGCAACGAGATAATAGATTGTTAATGAAATATGGACATCACATAGATGTTTTTTCATATGCAAAAAAAAAGAAATTAAAAATTTTTGAAGAAGATAATCTGGAAAAAGATAGTTTAATCAAGAAATTATTAGAAAGTGGAGGAAATGTTGTATTTTCACATGCATGTAGATCAATAATTAAAAAAAAATTTCTAGACTCATTTAATAATTTAGTTTTTAACATTCATCCATCAATGTTGCCGCAAGAGCGTGGCGCTGCAACATATAGTTGGAGAATTCTTAATGGACAGAGTTTTGTTGCTGCAACAATTCATCAAATAGACGAGGGAATTGACTCGGGTCCAATTTTATTTCAAAAGAAAGTTTTGGTAAAAAAGAAAAATATGACTCCTCTCGATTACGATATTTTAACTTCAGATGTTTATAGAATTATTTTTAAACAATTTTTAGATTTATTTGATTCAAAAAGAGAAATAATTTTGAAACAACAAAACGAAAAAAATAGTACTTATCTTCCTAGATTATATACGGAAGTAAATGGTGCAATAAATTTTGATTGGACAAATACAGATATTGAAAAATTTGTTAGGGCATTTTCATATCCTTATACAGGAGCATTCACATATGTAAAGGGAAAAAAAGTTTCAGTACTAGAATGTGATGTAGAAAAATCAAATATTAAATTTCATCCATTTACAAATGGTAGGGTTAACAAGATTTTTTCAGACGGTACTGTTAGAATAATTACAACGGGAGGCTATATCAGAATTAAAAAAATAAGATATAAGAATCAGATTTTAAATCCAAGTAAAATGATTAAAATCAATGATGTGTTATACACACTAAGAGCTGTTCTTGATAATAGTAGAAGCAAAACAATCCAAACAAAAAATATGAAATAGTTATTTGATAATGTGTATGAATGTATAAGAAACCATAAATTTATAGAATCTGTGTAAATTACATGTCAAAGAAATTTTTAGAATCTGAGAAATTAAAGACAAGAGCTTTATCATGTATACCACATCAAACAGGGACATTTAGTAGAAGAGCCAATAGTTTTGTTGAAGGAGTTTTTCCCACGTATGTTCAAACTGCAGAAGGTTCACATTTTACAGATCTTGATGGAAATAGATATTTAGATTACCTTTGTGGATTGGGACCAATTACATTAGGATATAATTACAAAAGTGTTAATGATGCAATAATAGAACAATTAAAACAAGGAATATTATTTTCACTTCCACATCCAGTAGAAGTAGAGTGCTCTGAAAAAATTTCAAAAATTATTCCACATGCAGAAATGGTAAAATTTGAAAAATCAGGTTCAAATGCAGTTACCGGTGCTGTAAGAGCAGCCAGATATCTCACTAAAAAAAATAAAATTGCATACTGTGGAAGTGGTGGTGTTTGGCATGATTGGCAAGCAGCAATGGTTAGTAGAGATGGCGGAGTACCAGAATTTAATAAAGATTTAATCTTCGTTTTTGAATACAACGATCCAGATGGATTAGAACAAATCTTTGAAAATAATAAAAATGAAATTGCAGCAGTAGTTTTTGAACCAACAGTATATGAAAATCCAAATAATGGATTTCTTAAAAAAATAAGAAAACTTACGGATGAAAATGACGCAATTCTAATTCTTGATGAAATTGTTACGGGATTTAGATTTGATCTAGGTGGATGCCAAAAATATTTTAACTTTAAAGGAGATTTAGTTTGTTTTGGGAAAGGAATGGGTAATGGATTACCTATTACTGCAATTACTGGCAAAACCGAATTTATGAAAGCATTTGATGATTTGTGGGTGTCATCAACAAATAACAGTGAAGCTCTCTCATTAGCGGGAACTGTAGCGGTAATTAATGAGATGCAAACAAATAACACAATTAATTCTTGTTGGGAACAAGGTGAAACCTTGATGAAAGGTTGGAATAAAATTGTCACATCATATAATATCAATGCAAAAATGGTAGGTTATCCTGTAAGAATGAAAATGGAATGTTGGAATTCAACAGGAAAAGAATCACTAGTTTTGAAGGCATTAATTTTACAGGAAATGGTTAAGAAAGGGATTTTTATGTCACAAGGTGTTAGTTTTATTTCATACTCACATTCGTCAGAGGACATTCAATTTACTTTGAATTCGTTGGATGAAATATGTAAATATATTTCACAAATAAAAAATGAGAATGACTACCAAAAACATCTAGAAGGAAAAATGCCGCAACAAGTTTGGAAAATGAAGATTCCAGCAACAAAGAAAAAATAATTAATCTATTACAAAAATTGCGTTAAAGAGTAGGACCATATTTTTCAAATTGTGTTGGTATTCCTTCATCACCGTTAGTAGCCATTTCACAGTTTCTACAACGTGGAATTTCAAAGAATTTACCATCCTTTTGTTTTTTCCTCATCTCTTCCATCCCTTTATTTTTCCAAAGTTTCATTAATGATTGAGTTTTAACGTTACCAATAGATAGTTCAAACTCATGATCTAGACAACAAGGTGAAACAGTTCCATCTTCAGTTATTGCTAAACGTGTAAAAGGCTGTTGGCAAACAAATGATGATTTGTAATCTTGTGGATATTCTTTCGTTGCACCAATAGTACATGTTGGATCAATATATTCCTGAAAGCCAACACAATCAGAAAGAGTTAATCCAAATTCAAGATTTTTTTTCAGTTCTTCTTTTGTGATTCCAGGGAATTCTATAAAATTAGATTTTATTAGAGGGCCTAAAGAATTATGATCATCTCTTATCTCTTTAAATTTTTTAAGACCAGATATCACAGAATCAAATTTTGATAATACACGCAGTTTTTCATATTTTTGTTTATTTGGGGTATCAATAGAGATTAAGAGTTTATCTAATCCAGATTCAATTAATTCAATAGATTTTTTCTCAGTTAACAAACCACCATGCGAATGAAAATGTACGTCAACAATTCCTTTTTCTTTTGCATATTTTATCATTCTAATAAGATCAGGATTTAGTAATGGTTCATTCAACAAATTAAGATTGATTGAATATGTACCGATTTCTGCTGCTTCATCAATAATCTTTTTGTATAATTCAAAATCCATGTGTGCAGCTTTACGAAATTTTCCTTCATCAACAAGAATAGTTCTAGCACAAAAAGTACATTCAAGATTACAAACATTTGTAATTCCAATATCAAGATGTAGGGGATATTCTTCAACGATCAGATTTTTTGCATTATTTTCCCATTGTTTTCTATATTCAAAGTATCGGGCAGATTGAGCTTTTTCCCATTTATAATAATGCGAGTCACGAGTCTCGTGATAACCCTTATAGATATCAGCCTTTGATTCCATGAAATTCTGAGCTTTTTTAAGAATTTAATATTTTGTAATGAATCATTAATTTCATAGGTATGTTCAATTTTGTGCAAATTAGTAAGATTTGTACTAGCTGAAAATTCAACTATTTGAGGTTTTGATAGAAAATATAATTAGACAATAATTTCACAATTTTATATGATAATTGACGAAATCAAAGCAGTTTTAAAAAAGAATGGATATGATTTAGATTCTGATGCTATTTCACAAATTGAAACCATGCTAGAATCAATACGTGATGATAATCAGGTAAACAAACTCGATTACATAATTAATTGGTTTAATAAAAAAAGGGAAGAATCAGATATGATTGTAGAAGAAATTGGTATTAACGATTTGGATAAATGGAATGTCGATGAGGATTCTGGTAATATAACTCACGATTCAGGTGGATTTTTTGAAGTGACTGGAGTTAAAGTTTCAAATACATTTGATCGTGAAGTTGGAAAGAAAGGATGGACTCAACCAATTATTGCGAAGAATCCAGGAGGAATTTTAGGAATTTTGATGAAAAGGATTAATGGAATTCCACATTATTTGTTACAAGCAAAAGCTGAACCCGGAAACATTGGAAAATTGCAATTGTCACCAACTCTTCAAGCGACAACAAGTAATTTGTTAAAAGCTCATGGTGGAATACGGCCATTATTTGCTGAATATTTTGATAAACCAGAAAATGCAAAGATTATCTATGCAAAATGGCAATCCGAAGATGGCGGACGATTTCATCTAAAATCAAATTACAATATGATTGTAGAAGTGGAACAGAATGAAAAACTACAAATCCCGGATAATTATGTATGGGTTACATTATTCCAGATTAAACAATTATTAAAAATTGAAAACTTTGTAGGACCACATATACGAGGAATTATCTCATATTTGTGAATAAATTGAATAGATTGAAATTCGGTATTATAGGTTGTTCACGAATTGCGAAACGATCAGTAATTCCTGCCATCTTAAAATCAGAATTTGCAGAACTTGAAATGATTGGAAGTAGGACGTTAGAGAAGGCTAAAGAATTTTCTAATGAATTCAATTGCAAAAAATTTGGTACTTATGAGGATGTCATATCAGATGATTCTGTTGATGCAGTTTACATTTCAACTCCAATTGGAACTCATGAAGAATGGGCTATCAAAGCAACATCTGCAGGGAAGCATGTTTATTGCGAAAAATCTTCTACTATTTCATACATCTCTGCGCAAAAAATGATTGAATGTGCAAAACAGAATAACGTTAGAATGATGGAAGGTTTTATGTTTAGATTTCACCCCCAACATCAAAAAGTCAAGAAGTTAATTGATGAGAAAAAAATTGGAGATCTAATCTCATTCAATGGTAGTTTTGGATTTCCAGCATTTCCAGAAGGCGATATTAGATACAGGGAAGAATTGGGTGGTGGATTTTTAAATGATTCCGGTTGTTATCCAATATGTGCAAGTAGAATGATCTTTAATGAGGAACCACTTGCTGTGTTCCATCATAATAATCATGATCCAAAGACACAAGTTGATGTAAAAGGAACATCTCTTCTTATATACGAAAATGATAAAACTGCAGCCATAAACTATGGTAATGGAAATTATTATCAAGCAAAATATGAAGTGTGGGGATCTGATGGAGTAATATCATTAGATAGAGCCTATTCTGTTCCATCTGATTTTACAACTAAAATGAGTCTACAGTATAATGTAGACAACAATTGGAATGGACGAAGAAATGAAATTTTTGAAATTAACCCCACAGATCACTTTCTCAAAATGGTTGATACTTTTTGTATGGAGGTTACTGAAGGAAAGAAATCTCCATTCAACTTTGAACAAGAATTACTAAATCAAGCAAAAGTTATGGAAGCACATAGGCTTTCTGCAAGAACTCATAACCTAGAGTGGCTTAAAGAAATAACTTGATTATATCTCACGATGATTTGATTACTTTGATTACGCTATCTTGATGTTTTTTTGAAATATTTGGAAATAGTGGAAGTGCCAAAATTTGATCATAAATTTTTGCAGTATTGATAATATTAGATGATTTAGCAAACTTCCGAAATGCAGTATATTCATGAATAGGCATCCAATATACCGTTGTTCTAATACCATTATCTTTTAGTTTCTTAAATAATTGATTTCTTGATAATTTGAAAGATTTGGTTACACGAATTGTATATAGATGATAAGAATGAGATTTATCATTAACCATGTCTGGTAAAATTATTCCAGGAATATTCTGTAAATTCTTATAATAATAAAATGACGCATTCTTACGCAGTTTATTAATTTTTTTAATTCTTTTTAGTTGTGTAATTCCTAATGCAGCTCTAATTTCATCCATTCTATAATTATAACCTGGTTCAACAATATCAAATATCCAAGGGTATTTACTAGAATAACGACTCTTGAGAGACTTCGTCATACCATGACTTCGTAATTGTCTTATTTTTTCTGCAATTTTTTTTGAATTTGTGATAACCATCCCACCTTCTGCGGTTGTAATATTTTTTGTGGGATAGAATGAAAAACATCCAGTGTTTCCTAGATTACCTACGTGTTTAGAATTATGAAAAGTTCCTATTGCATGAGCACAATCTTCTATGACTTTAAGATTATTGTCATGTGCAACATCTAAAATCTCATCAATATTACAAACTTGTCCATAGATATGAACAGGAATTATCGCTTTAGTTTTTTTTGTAATATTTTTTTTAATATTTGGAATCGATAAAAAGAAATTTTCTTTGTTGATATCTACAATTACAGGTTTAGCATTGCATGCCAAAACTGCATTTGCATCTGCAACAAATGTTAAATCTGGTACTATCACCTCATCATCTTTTTTTATTCCTAATGCTTTTAATGATAAATGCAATGCAGCAGTACAATTTGAAACTGCAATGGCATATTTTGCTTGAGAATATTTACAGAAATCAGCCTCAAATTTTTCTAATCGGGGTCCAAGTGTCAACATACTTTGTGCTAATGTTTTATTTACAATTTTTTTATCTTCACTTGAAATCCATGGTTCATAGGCAGGGAATTTAATTTTTGAATCTTTAAAAAAATCTTTTTTCATTATTTCACACTATTTGCCTTCTATTTAATTTCATTATTTTCCAGAGCTTTTTCATATAGTTTTAGAATGTTTGTAGCCATAGAAATGCAATTACATTCATTTTTAACAAAATTATATCCCTCCAATCCTAATTTCTCAATCAAGTCTGGCTCATTTAGTAATTTTTTAATTGCATCAGCTAATTCATTTGGATTATCTGGCTCCACTAATATTCCAGTCTTGTTATGTTGAACAGTAAATGGGATTCCATGAGAGTTTGTAGAAATTACTGGTTTTTTAAATGCAAATGATTCTAAAGGAACCAACGGAGATAATTCCCAAACTGATGGGAGTATTAGAAATTGACTTTCACCATAAGATGAAATTACATCCTCGCGAGGAGGGTTTTTGATTATTATAATATGCTCTGATAATGCAAGTTTATCGATAGTCTCAATCATTTCATTTTGATATCCAAAATCTACGCCCATAATTACAAGACGAGTATTGAGTTTGGTCAAATCATTTTTAATTATATTTATAGCTTCAATCAAAACATCAATACCTTTACTTTTGGAAAATCTGCCAACGAATAGTATAAAATTTGATTTAATTTTGTATTTCTCTTTGAAGTTTTTTTTGCTTATTAATGATTTAAGATTTATACCATTTCGAATAATTTCTACATTAGCTTCACTGTAAAGATCTGAGAAGATTTGTTTCTCGTATTCATTGGCAGCACATACAATAGAAGAATGTTTTAAAACTGATTTGATAAAATG
>PYIM01025311.1_pt1 | contig 19785 bp, 16 predicted proteins | sample 3577991 | NCBI WGS metagenome assembly PYIM01 (sample SAMN08408024, study PRJNA431606) | Marine metagenome isolate SA_KN192-05_S13_500m, whole genome shotgun...
GCCAAAGGCTGACGGCTCAACGATGAGCGACCCGACCGATGGACAGGGAACGCAGCGCGTGGCCGAAGGTGGCCCGGGACATTGGTTCGAGGAGGTGGCCGAACACCTCGGCGCCGCCTACCTCCGGTACTCGTTCACCTACGGGACGGTGAGCGAAGTGGACGCCCTGGTTGAGGCGTTAGGCCTGGTGCCCGGACAGCGGATCCTTGACGTGGGCTGTGGGCCGGGTCGCCATGCCCACGAACTAGCCCGCAGGGGACTGGAGGTAGTGGGGATCGACATCTCTGAATCCTTCGTGGCGTTGGCCCGCGAGGGAGCGCCGGAAGGTGCCAGTTTCGTGCACGGCGATGCCCGGACCATGGAGTTTGACGCGGAGTTCGACGCTGCCCTATCGCTGTGCCAGGGGGCGTTTGGCCTGGCTGGGGGCCCGGGGGCTGACCCGGCGGCTCTCGACCCCGACGGGGCGGTTCTGGACCGTATCGCCGCGGCTATCCGGCCCGGGGGCCGGATAGCCCTCACCGCCTTTTCGGCCTACTTCCAGGTCCGGTTCCTGGACAACGACGACCATTTTGACGCCGATTCAGGGGTGAATCAGGAGCGGACGGTCCTACGGGACCAGGAAGGCGTCGAGGCCCTGGCCGACCTATGGACCAGCTGCTTTACTCCGCGGGAACTTCGGTTGCTCTGCGATCGTGCGGGCCTCGAGGTCGACGAAGTTCGGTCGGTTACACCGGGCGACTACGGCCCTCGATTGCCGGATCTCGAGCACCCAGAGTTCCTCGTCTTGGGCCGCCGACAGGCCGTTGCCGGAGTCTGAAGCCGACAGAAGGGGTTGCCGGGAGTGGCCGGTAGGCTCACCCGGTCCGAATCGCGTCCTGACGAGTTTCGGCGCTTCCGTATCCATCTACTCCCATCCGACGAGAAGAATCCGTGCCCGACCTGACCCTGACTGCACCAGCCCCCGACTCCCCGCCCATGGGGACCTTCGACGAGAGCGGTGCCTACACCCCCCGCCCCATCACCGAGAACGACCTCGGAAACCTGACCCTGGACGAGGCGTATTCGGCCACCATGGTCGACATCCAGAACGGCCAGTTGGTCGAGGGGACGGTTGTCCGGGTCGACAAGGACGAGGTCCTGCTGGACATCGGCTACAAGTCGGAGGGCGTGATCCCGCCTCGGGAGCTCTCCATCCGGAACGGCGTGGACCCCAGCGAGATCGTCGCCGTCGGCGAGAAGATCGAAGCAGTGGTCCTCCAGCGGGAGGACAAGGAGGGCCGTCTGGTCCTGTCCAAGAAGCGGGCCCAGTACGAGCGGGCCTGGGGCAGGATCGAGGAGATCAAGGAGGGTGACGGGATGGTCTCCGGCTCGGTCATCGAGGTCGTCAAGGGCGGCCTCATAGTGGACATCGGCCTCCGGGGCTTCCTGCCCGCCTCGCTGGTCGAGTTGCGCCGGGTGCGTGACCTGCAGCCGTACATCGGCACCACGGTCGACGCGAAAATCATCGAACTGGACAAGAACCGCAACAACGTGGTCCTGTCTCGCCGGGCCTGGTTGGAAGAGACCCAGAAAGAGCAGCGCGAGGAGTTCCTCCACGACCTACGCCCGGGAGAGGTCCGCAGGGGTGTGGTGTCCAGCGTGGTCAACTTCGGGGCCTTTGTAGACCTGGGTGGCATGGACGGCCTGGTCCACGTCTCGGAGTTGTCCTGGAAGCACGTCGACCACCCCGGCTCGGTGGTAGCGGTCGGCGACGAGATCGAGGTTCAGGTACTGGAAGTCGACCTCAGTCGGGAGCGGATCAGCCTCTCGCTGAAGGCAACCCAGCAGGATCCCTGGCAGGAGTTTGCTGGGGCCCACCAGGTGGGGGAGCTGGTATACGGCCGGGTCACCAAGTTGGTGCCGTTCGGCTCGTTCGTCCAGGTGGGCGACGGGATTGAGGGCCTGGTCCATATTTCGGAGATGTCGGCCCACCACGTAGAGCTTCCCGAACAGGTGGTCACCCCGGGCGAGGAACTCTGGGTGAAGATCATCGACCTGGACCTCCAACGTCGGCGGATCAGCCTGTCGATCAAGCAGGCGGCCGAGGGCGGTGTGGTGGCCGCTGAGTACCAGGAGCACTTTGGCGAGCACGCCTACGACGACGAGGGCAACTACATCGGCGGCGAGAGCTCCGAGGGCCAAGAGGCCTGGGCGGAGCTCTACGGCGAAAATGATGCTGACGGTGAGGCTTCGGTCGAAGAGGTGGACGCCGTTGAGGAGGCTTCGGTCGAAGAGGTGGACGCCGTTGAGGAGGCTTCGGTCGAAGAGGTGGACGCCGTTGAGGAGGCTTCGGTCGAAGACGCCGAGCCGGAGACCACCGAGGCCTGATCGGAGCGGGTCGTCTCCAGACGACTCATCCCATGCTGGAGATCGGCCTAACCGGCGGCATCGGCTCCGGGAAGTCCACTGTGGCCGGCCTGTTGGTCGATCGCGGTGCCACTCTGTTGGATGCCGACGCCATCGTCCGGGAACTCCAACAGCCGGGTACGCCGGTCTTCGCTGCCATGGTGGCCCGTTGGGGCGACGAGGTGGTGGCCGATGACGGAACCCTGGACCGCGGGGCCGTGGCCGCTCGGGCCTTTACCGACCCCGACGAGCTAGTTGCCCTAAACGCCATCGTCCACCCGGCGGTGGGAGACGAGATGACTCGTCGACGTCGGGACCTCGCGACAACTGACGACACCGTGGTCTTAGACATCCCCCTACTGGTGGAGTCGGGCCATGAGGGGCTGGGGGGTGTCATCGTGGTCGACGTGGATCCAGAGCTGGCCTTAGCCCGTCTGGTGGCCAGCCGGGGCTTGACTGCCGAGGACGCCCGCAACCGGATCGCCCGCCAAGCCTCCCGTGAGGAACGGTTAGCTCGGGCCGACCTGGTGGTCGACAACGGTGGCAGCCTGGACGACCTGGCACATGAGGCGGACCGTGCCTGGGCCTGGATCGCCACCCTGGACCGACCGCCTCCCGGCCATGAGGTTTACCGGATCGGAAGCCGGACCGAACGGAACTGAAGTCGCCGACGGCCGGGAGCCCCTTGTGGACGCTGGGTACCATGCCCCGATGGCTGATCCGTCGCTACCCGAGTCGTCCGACAGCGAAGCCACCGGTCAGGTCGGCCCGTCGCGTGGACAGGCGTTTCGCGTCGAAGCGCCTTTCCGACCGGCCGGGGACCAGCCGCAGGCCATCAGGGAGTTGGCTGACGGTATCCAGGGAGGGGAGCGGTTCCAGACCCTGCTGGGGATCACCGGGAGCGGGAAGAGCGCCACCATCGCTTGGACCATCGAACAGGTACAGCGACCCACGCTGGTTATTGCCCCTAACAAGGCACTGGCGGCCCAGTTGGCTAATGAGTTGCGAGAGTTTTTCCCCGACAACCGAGTGGAGTACTTCGTCTCCTACTACGACTACTACCAGCCCGAGGCCTACTTGCCGACCTCGGACACCTTCATCGAAAAGGACTCGTCGGTGAACGACGAGATCGACCGGCTCCGGCACGCCACCACGGCCTCGCTACTGACCCGCCGGGACACCATCGTGGTGGCCTCGGTCTCGTGTATCTACGGCCTGGGCTCGCCGGAGCACTACGAGGGGCAACTCCTGGTCCTGGAAGTCGGCCAGGAGGTCGACCACCGTGCCACCTTGGGACGCCTCATTGACATGCACTACGAGCGAAACGACATGGTGCTGGAACGCGGCCGGTTCCGGGTCAAGGGCGACACCCTGGAGGTTCACCCGGCCTACGAACGGACCGCCTTTCGCATCTCGCTGTTCGGCGACGAGGTGGAAGCCATCACCGAGGTGGACCCGCTAACCGGGGCGCACCTCCGCCAACTAGACGACCTTGTGATCTTCCCGGCCACTCACTACATGGCTGATGCGGCCAACATCCGGCGGGCCATCACCGGGATCGAGGCCGAATTAGCCGAGCAGTTGGCCCGATTCGAAGCCGACAATGGTTTGCTGGAGGCCCAGCGGCTCCGGATGCGGACCGAGCACGACCTGGAGATGCTGGCCGAGATGGGGTACTGCACCGGGGTCGAGAACTACTCCATGCACCTAGACGGCCGGACCTACGGCGAGCGGCCTTACACCCTGCTCGACTACTTTCCTGACGACTTCCTGGTGGTGCTCGACGAGTCCCACGTCGGCGTCCCACAGCTCCATGGCCAATACGCCGGAGACCGGAGCCGTAAGGCGACCCTTATCGAGCACGGCTTTCGGCTCCCGTCGGCAGCCGATAACCGGCCACTGACCTTTGACGAGTTCATGGGCCGGGTAGGCCAGGTGGTGTTCCTGTCGGCCACGCCCGGTGACTGGGAATTGGACGCCAGCAGCCGGGTGGTGGAGCAGATCGTGCGGCCTACCGGCCTAGTCGACCCCGAGGTCGTGGTCCGGCCCACCAAGGATCAGATCGACGACCTCCAGGAGATGATCGCCGGCCGGGTGGCTGCCGAGCAACGGGTGCTGGTGACCACCCTGACCAAGAAGATGGCAGAGGACCTCACCGACTACCTGGTTGAGCAGGGGATCAGGGTTCGCTACCTCCACTCCGACGTGGACACCGTGCGACGAATCGAGATCCTCCGAGACCTCCGCCTCGGCGAGTTCGACGTACTGGTCGGCATCAACCTGCTCCGTGAGGGCCTGGACCTCCCGGAGGTCTCCCTGGTGGCCATCCTGGACGCCGACAAAGAGGGCTTCCTGCGCAGCGAGACTTCCCTCGTCCAGACCATCGGTCGCGCGGCCCGGAACGTGGACGGAGAGGTGGTGATGTACGCCGACAAGGTCACGCCGTCCATGCAACGGGCTATCGCCGAGACGAAGCGTCGTCGCAGCCTCCAGCAGGCCCACAACGCCAAGCACGGCATTGACCCCCAGACGGTGCGCAAGGCGGTCAGCGACATCTTGGAAATGATCCGACCCGACTCAGCGACGGCGCCTACGCCCCGTGGGCGTAGGCGGAGGACCGAACGCCTGGTTGAGGACTTCGCCGAGATGGGCCACGCCGACCTCCAACGCCTGCTGTTTACCTTGGAACAGGAGATGGGGGAGGCGGCGGCTGATCTCCGATTCGAGTACGCGGCCCGGCTCCGAGACGAGATCAAGGAGATCGAGCGGGAGTTACGGGACCTCTCCGAAGCCGTCTGAGGGGCCAGCCCGGTCCGGCGAGGCGATACCCCTGCGGAGGCCCTGCCGGCATCGGGGTCCCGGCGGCCCCGGCCTAGGCTCGCCGGCGATGTCGGACCGGTTGATCGTCAAGGGAGCGCGCGAGCACAACCTCCGGAACGTCGACCTGAACCTGCCGCGCGATCAGCTGATCGTGTTCACCGGGATCTCCGGTTCAGGGAAGTCGTCGTTGGCCTTCGACACCATCTATGCCGAGGGCCAGCGCCGGTACGTGGAATCGCTGTCGGCCTACGCCCGCCAGTTCCTCGGCCAGATGGACAAACCCGACGTGGACTTCATCGAGGGACTGTCGCCGTCTATCTCCATTGACCAGAAGAGCGCCTCGCGTAACCCACGGTCCACAGTTGGCACCATTACCGAGGTCTACGACTACCTGCGACTCCTCTACGCCCGAATCGGCGTGCCCCACGACCCGGAGACCGGTGAACGCCTTGTACGCCAGACCCCACAGCAGATCGTGGACCGGGTTCTGGAGATGGAGGAGGGCACCCGGTTCCAGGTGCTGGCCCCGGTGGTCCGGGGCCGCAAGGGGACCTACGACACCCTGCTAGCCGACCTGGCGGCCCAGGGGTTCAGCCGGGCCGTCGTGGACGGAGAGGTCCACGAGCTGGGCGACGACCTGGATCTGGCTCGTTACGAGATGCACACCATCCAAGTGGTGGTGGACCGTCTGGTTCTCAGAGACGGCCTAGAACGGCGTCTCACCGAGTCCATGGAGACCGCCCTGGCCCTAGCCGAGGGAGTAGCCGAGATCCAGGTGGTTCCCCGGGACGGAGAGGTTGGCGAAGACGGGGAGCCGGTAGAGCCTCGAACCATCGTGTTCAGCCAACACCTCTCGCGGCCCAGTGACGGAAAATCCTTTGAGGACCTGGCCCCCCGGAACTTCTCGTTCAACAGCCCCTACGGGGCCTGCACCCACTGCGACGGCCTGGGCACGGTGTTCGAGGTGGACGCCGAGCTGGTGGTGCCCAACCCTGACCTGAGCCTCGCCGAAGGGGCCATCGCCCCCTGGTCAGGAGGACGGAACCGGTACTTCGCCCGCCTTCTGGAGGCGGTGGCCGAGGACCAGGACATCGATTCCGCTGTGCCGTGGCGGAAGTTGCCCGCCCGACATCGGAAGACGCTCATGGAGGGGGGTATCGGCGGCCGGGTCCAGGTCCGGTACCGGAACCGATTCGGACGGTCGCGGGTCTACTCGGCCAATTTCGAGGGCGTGATGCCCTACCTCCGGCGTCGGCACCAGGACGCCGAGACCGACGGCCAACGGGAACAGCTCGAGGGTTACATGCGTCAGGTGGCCTGCCCGGCATGTGACGGGGCTCGTCTGAACCCCCTGTCGTTGGCCGTGACCGTGGACGGCCACTCCCTATCCGAGGTGTGTGGCCTCTCCATTGCCGAATCGGCCAAGGTGCTCCGCGACCTCGAGCTGTCTGACCGCGATGCCCTGATTGCCGAGCAGGTGCAGAAGGAGATCAACGCCCGTCTGGGGTTCCTGCTGGATGTGGGCCTCGACTACCTGAGCCTGTCACGCTCGGCTGCCACCCTGGCCGGTGGAGAGGCCCAACGAATCCGGTTGGCCTCTCAGATTGGGAGTGGGCTTGTCGGGGTGCTCTACGTGCTAGACGAGCCGTCCATCGGCCTTCACCAGCGGGACAACCGGCGCCTCATCGAGACCCTGGAGCGCCTCAGGGACCTCGGGAACACGGTGATCGTGGTGGAGCACGACGAGGAGACCATCCGGGCAGCCGATCACGTGGTGGACATCGGGCCGGGTGCAGGCGAGCACGGGGGAGACATCGTTCACTCCGGCAACGTGGCTGGCCTCCTGAAGCGCTCTGGTTCGCTGACCGGCCAGTACCTTTCGGGAAAGAAGATGATCCCGGTGCCCCAGGTCCGACGGCCGGCCGGTGGCGATCACCTGCTGGTACGCGGTGCCCGGGAGAACAACCTGCGGGACCTGGACGTGGAGCTCCCCCTGGGGTGCTTTGTCGCTGTCACCGGAGTATCGGGGTCCGGGAAGTCCACCCTGATAAACGAAATCCTCCACAAGGCCCTGATGCAAAAGGTGTACCGGTCCAAGGTCCCGCCGGGCCTTCACACGGCCCTGGAGGGAGTGGACGGGATCGACAAGGTCATCAACATCGATCAGACGCCTATCGGGCGGACACCCCGCTCCAACACCGCCACCTACACCGGTGTGTTCGACCACGTCCGGAAGCTGTTCGCCCGGACCGAGGAGTCCCGGATTCGGGGATACCAACCGGGTCGGTTCAGCTTCAACGTGAAGGGCGGCCGGTGTGATGCTTGCTCTGGCGACGGCACGTTGCGGATCGAGATGCACTTTCTGCCCGACGTATACGTCCCGTGCGAGGTGTGCCGGGGCCAGCGGTACAACCGCGACACCCTGGATGTCCGGTTCAAGGGACGGACCATCGCTGACGTACTGGATATGCCATGTGACGAGGCCCTGGAGTTCTTCCAGAATCAGCCGTCCATCACGCGTCACATGCAGACGCTGGTCGACGTGGGTCTGGGCTACGTGCGGCTGGGACAGTCGGCGCCCACCCTGTCGGGCGGCGAGGCCCAGCGGGTCAAACTGGCCAGCGAGTTGGCCAAGCGACCCACCGGTCACACCGTCTACATCCTCGACGAGCCGACCACCGGCCTCCACTTCGAGGACGTCCGCAAGTTGTTGGGAGTCCTCAACCGGCTCGTTGACCAGGGCAATACGGTGATCGTGATCGAGCACAACCTGGACGTCGTGAAGACAGCCGACTGGTTGGTCGACTTGGGCCCGGAGGGCGGTGACGGCGGCGGGATGGTGGTAGCTACCGGTACTCCGGAGCAGGTAGCTACGGTTCCCGAGAGTCACACAGGGCGGTTCCTGGCCGGGATCTTGGGCTGATCAGCCGAACCACCGGAGCCGACGTTCAGGGCCACAGCGCCGAGAGATGACCCGACGGATCCCCGGTGACGCTGCGGCCCCTACTCTCGGGGAATGGTCGAACGCCCATCGGCGGGCACGGTGCCCGATGCACCGGGCTCTTACCAATTCCGCGACTCCGAGGGTCGGATCCTCTACGTGGGCAAGGCGAAGAGCCTCCGGAGCCGCCTGAACAGTTACTTCGGCCGTCGAGACCGCCTGGCCTCGCGGACGGCGAACATGCTGGACGAGGCGGCCACCGTGGAATGGATCCAGGTAGCCAATGAGCTGGAGGCGCTCATGCTGGAGTTCAGCCTCATCCAGGAACACCGCCCCCGCTTCAACGTGGACCTGAAAGATGACAAGTCGTACCCATTCCTGGCCGTCACCGTGGGGGACGAGTGGCCCCGACCGATGGTCACCCGGGGAAAGCGTCGGCGAGGGGTGCGCTACTTCGGGCCCTACGGACACGCCGGGGCGATCCGGGAGACCTTGGACCTGGTGCTACGCACCTTCCCGGCCCGGACCTGCACCGACGCGAAGTTCCGCGAGCACCAGCGACTGGGTCGGCCGTGTCTGCTCTTTCACATAGAGAAATGCAGCGGCCCGTGCGTGGGCGAGATCACACACGAGGATTACTCCGAGATCGTCCGAGACCTACTGCGCTTCCTGGACGGCGACTCCGACGAGGTGGTGGCTCGTCTCCGGTCAGAGATGGCCGCGGCGGCCGACGCCCGGGAGTTCGAGGCAGCGGCCCGGTGGCGGGACCGATTGGCCAGCGTCCTACAGGCCCTTGAGAAGCAGCAGATGGTGACGTCCCGCAACGAGGACCTCGACGTATTCGGTCTGGCCGGCGACGAGTTGGAGGCCGCCGCCCAGGTGTTCTACGTGCGGCGGGGTCGAGTGGTGGGGCGAAAGGGCTTTGTCGTTGACCGGGCCGACCACCTTGATCGGGGGCAGCTGGTAGCCGAGGTCCTGTCCGCTCACTACCGGGACGATCCGCCCCGAGGGGTCCCCCGGGAGGTGCTGGTGCCCGACGACCCGGAGGATGGGCCCCTGCTGGCCCGGTGGCTGGGCGGCGAACGCGAGGGGCCGGTCACCATCCGCGTCCCGAAGCGGGGCGACAAGCGCTCCCTGTTGGAGACAGTGATCCGAAACGCCGACGAGGAATTCGTACGCCATCGCATGAAGCGGGCCGCCGACCACAACAGCCGGGCTCGAGCGCTGAACGAGCTCCAGCAGGCGCTGTCGCTGCCCGAGGCGCCGCTGCGCATCGAGTGCTTCGACATGAGCCACCTGCAGGGAACCGACTACGTGGGGTCCATGGTCGTCCTAGAGGACGGCCTACCCAACAAATCGGAGTACCGGCGGTTCCGGATTCGCCACGTCGACGGCAACGACGATTACGCAGCCATGTCCGAGGTCCTGACCCGCCGGCTGACCGCCTTTCTGAAAGAACGGGCCTTGCCCGTCGACGAGCGGCCAGGACGATTTTCCTACCCGCCCCAACTGCTCCTCGTGGACGGCGGCAAGGGACAGTTGGGGGTCGCCGAGCGGGTGGTGGCTGACCTGGGTCTGGCCGACCGGATCCCAGTGGCTGCCCTTGCCAAGCAGTTTGAGGAGGTGTTTCGTCCCGGTTCCCCAGATGCGGTCAGCCTGGAGCGGGGCTCCGAAGCCCTGTACCTCCTCCAGCGGATCCGGGATGAGTCGCACCGGTTTGCCGTCGACTACCACCGCTTGTTGCGGTCCCGTCGCATGACCGGGTCGGTCCTGGACGGGATCCCTGGTCTGGGCCCGGCCCGGCGGAAGCGACTCGTGGCGGCCTTCGGTGGAGTGCGAGCCGTCCAGCGGGCTTCCCTTGACGATCTACTGGCGCTTACCTGGCTGCCCGATGCAGTGGCCAAGGCCGTCCACGCTGCCGCCCACCAGCCGGCTTGAGGGCGCCGAGGCGGGACGCTATCCGCCGACGATGCAGACCACGGCGACCAGCGCGCCGACCACGCCCGCTACCTGGCTCCGGCTCATCCGCTCGTTGAGGACCGTACGGGCCAAGATGACTGTGGTGGCCGGGTACAGCGAGCTGAGGGCCACGGTGAGACTGAGCAGCCCGCGGTGGATGGCCACCAGGATGGCGAGGTTGGCCGCCATGTCCAGAAGACCGGCGAAAACAATGGCTGCGCCGCCCTCGGCCCTCTTCGGGATGGGGGATCGCCCGATGCGGAGAAGCAGCAAGAGCGCTAAGCCGGCCGACACGACGCGGGCGCTGACCAGGGGCCAGGGGGTGCTGGCCTCGGTGGTGGCGTCCATAAAGATGTAGAACCCGGCGAATCCCACCCCGGCCAGAAGCGCCTCCAGAACCAGAGTGGGCGGAACACGTATGGCGTCGGCTAGACGCCAGATGCCGGTGCCGCCGGAAATCAGACCGATGGCGACTAGTCCGAGGAGCACCCCGACCGTATTCACCGTTGAGAGGCGCTCACCGTGGGCCACCCCCCACAAGACGGGCAGGACGGCGTTGCTGATGGCGGTCGTCGGCGCAACGACGGCCATCGGACCCCGGCCGAGGCAGTGATAGAGGCAGACGATCCCCACCAGGCCGAACAAGCCGGCTAGGGCCCCATAGACCAGGTCCTGACCGGTCACGGCGTCAGCCATGGCCGGAGCAACGGCCAAGATCATGACCAGGCCGATCACGTGGGAGGCAGCTACCACCACCAGCACGTGGGTACGCCGGGCCGCCGTCCCGCCGAAAAAGTCACCGGCCCCGAAGAGGACGGCGGATAGGAGGGCAAGGGCGGCGGCCATGCCGGCGGAGGCTACGGCGCGGCCGACCGGTGGCCGTGGTCGTGGCCGTGTCGCGCGATGCTCGGACCGTGGATGACTGCCCATCGGACCCCGACCCGTGGGAGGTCCACGCGACATGGTGGCAGGACGGCTTCACCGATGGGGCCGACGCCGAGTACGTGGAGCAGATCCTGCCCCTGGCCGCCGACTTGCTGGCCGGCTACGACCGGGTGCTGGACGTGGGCGCCGGGGAGGGCCAGGTCAGCCGGCTGGTGGCGGCCGGTGGGGCCTCGACGGTAGTCGGCGTGGACCCCACGGCGGCTCAAGCCAGTGAGGCGACGGCTCGCGGTGGTGGACCCTCGTATCTTCGGGCCGCAGCGGACGACCTGCCCTTCGACGCAGCGTCGTTTGACGCCGTGGTGGCCTGTCTGGTCTTCGAGCACATCGAGGCCGTGGACGAGGCCATCGGGGAGGTGGCCCGGGTATTACGACCGGGCGGCCGCTTCGCCTTCTTTCTCAACCATCCGCTTCTCCAGACGCCGGGCAGCGGATGGATCGACGACCAGGTCCTAGATCCGCCTGAGCAGTACTGGCGGATAGGCCCCTACCTGGTGGAGTCAATGGAGTTGGAGGAGGTCGACAAGGGGGTATTTCTGCCGTTCGTCCATCGGCCGCTGAGTCGGTACATAAACGCCCTGGCCGACCACGGCCTAGTGCTCCGGCGGATGCACGAGCCGGCCCCACCGGACGGGTTTCTGGACCGGGCAGCCGGGTACCGGGCTGCGGTCACCATCCCGCGGCTCCTGGTCCTCGTGGCCGATCGGACTCCTGGCGGAACGGGCGGCCCCTGAGAGCCGGGGAGGTGCCGTCTACGCTGGTCCCGTGGGCGACCTCTTGTTGATCACCGGCCTCTCGGGTGCTGGGCGAAGCGAGTTCTCTAAGGACCTGGAGGACCTCGGCTGGTTTGTCATCGACCGCCTACCCCCGGACATCAGCGCCAAGGTGGCCGCGCTGGCCATGGGTGATGGTGGGGCCTGGGACCGGGTGGCCTTCGTGCTCCGGGCCGACACGGTGGGTGGCGAGACCCTGGGAGCGGTGGCCGAGCTGCGGTCTATCGGAGACCGGTTACGCGTGGTCTTCCTGAACTGCTCTACGGAGGCCCTGGTACGCCGTTATGAGAGCAGCCGGAGACCGCACCCCTTTCCTGAGGACAGGGGCCTCGAGGAGGCCATTCGGGCCGAACGAGAGCTAATGGAACCGGTTCGTGCCGCGGCCGACCTGGTACTGGACACCTCTGATATGAACGTGCACGAGCTCCGGGACCGGGTGGCGGCCCTCTACGGGGAGGCCGATGACCGGCCGATGCGGACCACCGTCACGTCATTCGGCTACAAGCACGGACTGCCCCGCGACGCCGACTTGGTCTTCGATTGCCGATTTCTCCCCAACCCGCACTGGATCCCCGAACTCCGCCCGCTGTCCGGCCTAGACGGCCCGGTCCGAGAGCACGTTCTCGGTCATCCGGTCACCCAGGAGTTCCTAGATCAACTGGAAGATCTGCTGACCATGCTGCTTCCCGCCTACGTGGCCGAGGGGAAGTCCTACCTCTCGGTGGCCCTCGGGTGCACCGGTGGCCGTCACCGGTCAGTGGCCGTAGCTGAGACGGTGGCCGAGATGCTTCGCGGTCGGGGATTCGACCCGGCAGTGAGTCACCGCGACGTCGACCGGTGAGTGCTCCGGGTCGGGTCTGCGCCCTAGGCGGCGGCCACGGCCTGGCCACCAGCTTGCGAGCCATCCGGACATACGCCCAGGAGATGACGGCGGTGGTGTCTATCGCCGACGATGGCGGATCCAGCGGCCGGATCCGAGCTGCGGCCGGTGGGCCGGCACCCGGGGACCTGAGACGGTGCTTCGAGGCACTAGGGGGTAGCTCGATGCTGACGGCCGAGATGGGGTGGCGTTTTGACGGTGGGGAACTGCAGGGCCACGCCCTCGGCAACCTTCTGATCGCTGGGCTAGCGGCCGCTTCGGGCGACCTGGTGGCGGCCCTCGACGAGGTGGGACGCCTGGTCGGATCTGTGGGACGGGTACTGCCGGCGACAAGTCGGCCGGTGGACCTGGTCGCTGACACCGGAGACTGGGAGGTGGAAGGTCAGGTCTCGGTACACCGGGCGGCAGGAATCGTGGAGCTACGCCTGTCGCCACCGGACGTACGGTCGCCGCCAGAAACCGTGACGGCTATCGAGGCCGCCGACCAGATAGTCCTGGGTCCGGGCTCGCTCTACACCAGTGTCTTAGCGTCCGTTCTGGCCCCCGACGTGGAGGAAGCTCTCGGTCGACGCAGCGGGCCACTGGTGCTGGTAGCCAACCTCTCGGCCGATGTGGAGGGCCCGTGGGCGCTAGAAGACCAGGTCCGGATCCTCGCCGACCACGGGGTGCGTCCCGACATGGTCCTGGTCGACGACTCCTACGGCGAGGGCTCGGCGGGACCCGTGGCCCTCCGCCGGGCCGCCGTCGCAGTACCGGATGGTGAATCCCATGATCCGCTCCTCTTGGGGAAGGCCCTGGCCCGATGCACCGGCGCGAACATGTGACCGTTTTCCACCATGGGAACCGTGTCGTGGGCCGTGTGACCGGCTAGCAATGTAGGGGTTCGGGGTTCCGACCGGAGGCCCGCCGGCCGTTCTCACCAATTAGCGACGCTTCCGTCGCAGGAGGAAGACCTTCCATGACCGTCCGTGTCGGCATAAACGGATTTGGCCGGATCGGCCGCAACTTCTTCCGGGCCGCCAGAACCCGGGGCGCTGACCTGGAGTTCGTCGCCGTCAACGACCTGGGCTCTATCGAGACTATGGCCTTTCTGCTCGGCAACGACTCGGTCCATGGCCGCCTTGACGCAAAAGTACGGGCCACCCGGGACGGCATTGTGGTCGATGGCCAGAAGATCCGGGTCCTGTCGGAGCGCGACCCCGGGAACCTGTCTTGGGGCGACCTGGGTGTGGACGTGGTCGTCGAGTCAACAGGCTTCTTTACGGCCCGCGACAAAGCCGCGCTCCACCTGGTGGGCGGGGCAAAGAAGGTTGTCATTTCGGCTCCATCGGGGGACTGCGACGCCACGTTCGTGGTCGGAGTAAACGACGATGACTACGACCCGGCGAAACACCACGTGGTCTCCAACGCCTCGTGCACCACCAACTGCTTCGTGCCCATGATCAAGGTCCTGGACGACGCCTTCGGGGTGGAGCAGGGCTTCATGACTACCACCCACGCTTACACCGGAGACCAGAGCCTCGTGGACGGTCCCCACAGTGACCTGCGTCGGGCCCGCGGGGCGGCCGTGAATATCATTCCGACGTCGACGGGAGCCGCCCGGGCCACCAGCCTGGTCATGCCCAAGATGAAGGGGAAGTTGGATGGCATCTCGCTGCGGGTTCCGATCCCCGACGGCTCGATTACCGACTTTGTGGGCACGCTGAGGAAAAATGCCACAGTCGAGCAGGTCAACGCGGCGTTCGCCGCAGCGGCGAAGAGCGGCCCGCTGGCCAAGGTCCTCGACTACAGCGAGGAGCCGCTGGTCTCGACCGACATCGTCGGCCGACCAGCCTCATGCACCTTTGATGCCGGCCTGACAATGGCCGTGGGCAAGATGGTGAAGGTCTGCGGCTGGTACGACAACGAGATGGGTTACTCAACGCGCCTCGTCGACCTGGTGAAGATCGTCGGCACCCGCCGCACGAAGAAGGCCCGGGCCGGCAGGCGGAGGTAGCGGACTCGCCCCGAGCGAAGATCGCCCATGGACCTTCCCCGACTAGAGGATCTCGGCGACCTGCGGGGACAGCGGGTACTAGTCCGCTGCGACTTCAACGTTCCGATGGCTGACGGAGCCATCGTCGACGACCTACGGATTCGTGCAGCACTGCCGACCTTGCGGTACTTGGTCGACGCCGGGGCCCAGGTCACCGTCTGTTGCCACTTGGGACGCCCGAAAGGTGAACCGGACCCCGCCTACTCAATGGACCCGATCCGGAAGCGCCTGGCAGATCTGGCCCCCGCAGTCGACCTGCTGGAGAACCTGCGGTTTGACCCCGGGGAGACTACTGACGACCCATCGTTCACCGAGCGTCTCATCGAGGGCCAAGACGCCTACGTGAACGACGCATTTGGGGCGTCACACCGGGCCCACGCTTCGGTAGTAGGGCCACCCCGTCACCTCCCGTCAGCTGCCGGACGCCTCCTGGCCCGCGAGGTCGAGGTCCTCGGGGGACTCCGTACCTCGGCCCGCCGACCCTTCGTTGGGATCATTGGCGGGGCCAAGGTGAGCGACAAACTCGGCGTGCTCGAGGCGCTTCTCGATGTGGTCGATGAGCTGATCGTGGGTGGAGGGATGTGCTTCACCTTCCTGGCCGCCCGGGGAGCGACCGTGGGTTCGTCGCTCCTGGAAGAGGACATGGTCGAGACCTGTGCCCGACTCCTGGACTCCGGCGCCCCGATCCGCCTTCCACTGGACATCACGGCCCTCGGACCGGGGGGCCGTGTCGGTGACCCGGCCGCCGGTGGAGAGGTACGACAGGTCGGAACATCGATGCCGGACGGATGGATGGGTCTGGACATCGGTCCCGGGTCGGCCGTCGAGTTCTGCGATCTGATCGCCGAAGCCCGGACCGTTCTGTGGAATGGTCCGATGGGGGTGTTTGAGGATGAGCGGTTCGCTGCCGGGACCAGGACGGTGGCCGAGGCGGTGGCTGACTGCCGGGGCTTCACCGTGGTCGGGGGTGGTGACAGCGCGGCGGCGACCCGCCTCTTTGGGCTGGACGGACGCATGGACCACGTATCGACCGGTGGTGGCGCGGCGCTGGAATTGATCGAACGGGGCGACCTGCCGGGGCTGGCGGCCCTGCGCGGGGAGCGGTAGCGAGACAGGGGAGTCAACCATGACCAATCGCAAGCCGCTGATCAGCGGGAACTGGAAGATGCACCACAACCACTTCGAGGCCATCCAGATGGTTCAGAAGTTGTCGTATCTGCTGTCGGCCAACGACTACGACGCGGTCGACGTGTCGATCCATCCACCGTTCACGGACCTGCGGTCGATCCAGACGGTGCTGGAGTCAGACGGGATCCCAGTGGCCCTCGGTGCCCAACACTGCCATTGGGAGGAGAAAGGCGCGTTCACCGGCGAGGTGTCACCGGCCATGCTCGCCAAGCTGAATGTGTCTCTGGTGGTCGTCGGCCACTCGGAACGTCGGGAACTGTTCGGCGAGACGGACGACGATGTGAAGCACAAGGTTGAGGCGATTCTGGCTTTAGGGATGACGCCCATCATGTGCTGTGGCGAGACCCTCGAGGAACGAGAGGCCGGGCAGGCGAAGGCCAAGGTCGAGCGTCAGGTGCTAGCCGGCTTGGCCGGGCTGAAGGCACCACAAGTGGCGGGCCTGGTGGTGGCCTACGAGCCCATCTGGGCCATTGGGAGCGGTCTGACGGCCACCCCCGAGGATGCCCAGGAGATGTGCGGGACCATCCGGAGCGTGGTGCGCTCCAAGTGGGGGGCCGAGGCGGCTGACAGCATCCGCATCCAGTACGGCGGTTCGGTCAAACCGGTGAATGCCCCCGACCTGATGCGGCAGTCCGATATCGACGGAGCGCTGGTTGGAGGGGCCTCGTTGGACGCTGACGAGTTCGCCCGGATCATCGCCTACCGACTGGTCGGGTGACCGTCCGGCCACCGATAGCCTTCAGCCCACCATGTTCGTAATCGTTGCCATCGTTCAGGCTCTCTCGGGGCTCGGCCTGATCTTTCTCGTGCTGCTTCACAGCGGGAAGGGAGGCGGCTTGTCCGACATGTTCGGCGGGGGTATCGGCGCCCAGACCGCCGGTTCGACTGTGGTGGAACAGAACCTGGACCGGATAACCGTGCTAACGGCCCTGGTCTTTGCCTTCACCACAATCGCCCTGGGCCTCCTCTTCTAGTAGCCGTCAGGCCCTGTTGGCCCTGCGGGGCACGGTAGAGCGACCGGTAGATTGGCCGCCGTTCCGGATAAGTCCGGAAGCCACGTCGGAGTGGCGGAATTGGCAGACGCGCCAGCTTGAGGGGCTGGTGCCCGCAAGGGCGTGGGGGTTCAAGTCCCCCCTCCGACACCACAGGCTGCGCGTGTCCGACGCATGTTGTAGACCTTCGCGAATGGCTGTTGACGGCGTGTCCATGGTTCGGAGGGCCGAAAAAGCGGACCATCGGACTGCCACAGAAGTTCTCTTGCGCTCGCGCCATGCGTCGGTACCGGCGATTCCGCCTCTTGTGCATTCTGACGAGGAGGTGAAGAGACACTTTGTGGGAACCGTCATGCCGTCTGCCGAGGTGTGGGTGGCTGAAGTCGACGCAACGGTTAGCGGTGTGCTGGTTCTGAACGGGAATTGGATTGAACAGTTGTATGTCGACCCCGATTGGACCAATCAAGGACTTGGTGCCGCACTTGTAGAACGAGCGAAAGCCGAACGCCCGGAGGCCCTTGACCTCTGGACGTTCAAAAGCAACCAAGGGGCACAACGCTTTTATGAACGGCATGGCTTCCGGGCTGTCGGTGGCACCGACGGTGACAACGAGGAGGGAGAGCCAGATATCCACTATCGGTGGACCAGGTGAGCACCATGTGTTGTGATTCGGTGACGGCCAGGGGTGTTCAAGTCCCCCCCCCTCCGACACCGCTTTAATGCCTTTGGCGCGCTCTTCTGGCTGTTTCCTTACGTCGTCTTCTCCCACACCGAGATGTGCGACGGACTGGTCGAGGTGAATGGCTCACGCGCCCAAGTTGCCCAACGCTCCCTCAGCGTCATGCCGGCGTGTCGGGCCATGAGATCGAGCTCGGAGGGCCAGACGTACCTGTGAGGGGTCGACAGGAGTTCGAGTTGGCCATCGACCACCCGGTAGTGGTGCGAGACCAGGGTCTGGTTTGCAACGTCGTATTCGTCGAAATGGAGCCGGGTTGGAGTCACGTGGATTGGTACCACCTTTTCGCCCGGTTGGAGCCGGTGGAGTGCCGGGATGAAGTTCTCAATCACAAACACACCGCCTGGTTCTAAGTGCTTGGCGACGTTGGCGAAGCAGTCGACCTGGGCGTCCTCGGTGGTGAGGTTCGTGATCGTGTTGAAAACGAGATAGGCCAAGGAGAAATCGCCCTCGACCTTGGTGGTGGCGAAGTCGCCGATAGTCACCTCAACGGTGTCGCCACCCGGCTTCGCCCACAGCCGCTCAACCATCGCCTGTGAGAGATCGATTCCGTGAACCGAGATTCCCTTTTCGACGAGAGGAAGGGCGACGCGACCGGTGCCGATGCCCAACTCAAGGACAGGTCCGTTCCCGGCGAATTCGGCCAGGAAGTCGACTGTGGGGTCGAGTACGTCGGGTAGGAACATGCCTGGCAAAGACTCGTCATATCTCGAGGCGACCCGGTCGAAGATGTCTTGGACGCGGTAGCTGGCCGGCACGACCGGATAGTAACCCTCGGTGGCCTGAACTGGTTTGGCCCAGTCTGTCTTGATGTCATACCGGCCTGGAACAATGGGAAGATGACACCAGAGAACGTGGTCGGGGGCGTTCAAGTCCCCCCTCCGACACCACAACCCCGCAGTTCACAGCGTTTCATGGCCCCTAAAACCCCGTTTTGATCACACCGTGATCGCACGCGGCCGCACAGGTATCAGGTGAGGGGCCTCCGAGGGAGTGCGACAGAGCGCGAAATTCAGGAGTCTCCTAGGTCAGTCGCTCTCTACACACGACCTGGACCGCCTCATCGAGGGATCGAGTGATTGTTGCGACACCTCGGCCGGTGCATGCAATCCATGGAACACCGTGCTCTCCCGCAGCCTTCCGCAGGTATGCGCCCATACCGGTTCGCATGAGTGGCATCAGTACCAAGGCATCGGCCTTTTTCCCTAGGGTGTCAGACACTCGTTTCGCATCAGGCTGCCACTGGGCCGTCCAGTTGGTATGCACCCACTCGACTGTCACCAGGTCGGAATAGCGGTTCGAAATGTCCGTGTTGATCTGAGCGTCACGTTTAGCCTGGCCTTCATCTCCACCTACGAAAACAATGTGCGTTGGGGCGTCAAGTTCTAGAACCTCTTCGGTCTGATCGCTCTTCTGAGAAGCGGGGACGGCCTCTTCTTCACGCACAACTACGGCAGGGGCTGGACCCAGGTCCTCTGGTGGCGGGCGTTCTTTCTTTGGTTTCCAGCCCCGAACTTGGAGCCACCAAAGAAAATGGCCGATCCAAACTTCCTCGTCCTCTGGGGAGTCCGTTATCGAACGCCCGGACGGCAATTCCACTGGTGCTACGCCGCGGAGATCAGCAAGAAACTCTGTCCAAGCGACCACCGACCGCAACTCGTCGCCAGCTATCTCTCGATCCAAGAACGTCCTGCCGAGCAATGGCAGCAACCCGGTAGCCAACGTCTGCTCTTGTGCGGCGGCCAAGATCTCGACCGCCATATCTGTGGTGCGGTGATCGTCCGACGATCGATCTGGTTCCGACTTGACCCAGTCTTCAACTTCTCTAGACACAAGGCACCAGAGAACCTGAAGTTGAATCACCCCTGTAACAGAGCGACTCAGGTGTAGCCGAAATATTGGGTCTTCGACAAATTCGACGACCTCTGTTGGCTGGATTAGCCCGCCCAGTGCTTCACCAAGACACGATAGCCATGCAATCCGTTGGTAATAAGCGTCCTGTTCGCCAGCGAAGAGACTTGACCCGCTAATGGCTCGTTGTGAGTCGACCATCCTCTTGCAGGGGGCCATCAGACGATCAAAGTCCTCTTTGGTCATAGGGTTCAAGCGACTCATTACATCCTCTGGCGTGAAC
>PYIM01237995.1_pt1 | contig 19413 bp, 19 predicted proteins | sample 3577991 | NCBI WGS metagenome assembly PYIM01 (sample SAMN08408024, study PRJNA431606) | Marine metagenome isolate SA_KN192-05_S13_500m, whole genome shotgun...
AATTGAATAATTTTTAAATTAAAAAACTAATTTGTATCTGTTGTATAGGGGCTAACTATCCACATTTTTTTATTTTCTTTTGCCCTCTTTTTTTCATTATTTGATATCAATTCTTCTTCTAACTTCTCACCTTGTCTCATTCCAATAATCTTCTGTTTCTTAGAAATTTTATTTGCTATCGTTGAAATTTCATAATTTTTCATTTTTGGAATAAAGATTTCTCCACGGTTTACATGCTCTAGACAATTTAAAATGAAATCTACAGCTTCATCTACATGGAAAAAATACCTCTTCATAGATGGGTCTGTAACTGAGATGGGCAAATTTTTCTTTTTTTCCTCTTCCCAAATTTCAAAAACATTTCCACGAGTTTCAATAATATTTCCTAATCTGACAGTTGCAAACTTTGTAAGATGAAATAGATGCTCTCCTGCCCAACTGATTAACTGCTCACCTAATTGTTTTGTTGTACCATATAATGTAGATGCTTCAACTGCTTTATCTGTACTGATATTGATGAACTTTTTTGGTTTATCTTTCATTGCCATTTTTATCAAATTAATTGTGCCATTGATATTTGCATCAACTGTCTCTATTGGATTAAATTCTGAAATTTCAATATTTTTTATTGCCGCCAAATGAAAAACTAAATCCACTTCATTTCCCGCCATGGAGACTCTATCTTTATCTAAAATATTTCCTAAGAGTAATCGTAACCTTGAATCATTAACTTCTTTACCTAATCTAAAAAGCGTATGTTCATCTATATCTAATACTCTTACACTTTTTACTGGGTATTCTAAAATTTTTTTTGCTAATTTGGAACCTAGACTACCAGCTCCTCCTGTTATGAGTATAGTTTTTCCTTTTAATTCTCCTGCAATTTTTCCTTTATCTTGTTTTCTCTTTTTCATTTCTAATAGTAAAATTTTTAATCAAATTAATAATGTTACGTATCATTATAACGAGAAAATAGAGAACTTTATCAAGTAACAGAATTTCATATACTCATGAACTCTAGTTTCAGTCATAAAAAATCGCCAAAAATCTTTAGAAATCTTAGACTGATCAACCCCGACAAAAAAGTTGTTTATTGTAAAAAATGTGTCTTATCAAATCAAAGACCTAGAACAATGTTTAATGAAGAAGGGATTTGTGCTCCCTGCCTGTATGCAGAATTTAAAAAAACTGGAATTGATTGGGATAAACGGGAAAAAGAATTAGAAAATCTATGTGGTAAACACAGAAGTAAAGATGGTTCTTGGGATGTTGTTGTTCCAGGCAGTGGTGGAAAAGACAGTGCTTATGTCTCATTAATGTTGAAAGAAAAGTATGGAATGAATCCATTAACTGTTACATGGGCATCCTCTCTTTATACTGAGATTGGAAGGAAAAATTTTGACGCTTTTATAAGCTCTGGATTTGACAATATCCTTGGAACTCCTAATGGAGAAATTCATAGAAAACTAAGTAAAATCACTTTTACTGAATTTGGAGATAATTTTTTACCCTTTGCCTATGGACAAATAAATTTCCCGGTTCAGACTGCAGTTAGATATAAGATTCCCTTAATTTTCTTTGGAGAAGATGGTGATGTAGAATATGGAGGTAGTTTTGATAGATTTGACAAACCAAACCTTGACTTTCAATACACAGTTAAAACAAAATTCACTTCTTTACCTCCAGAATATTGGAAGTCATTTGGAATAAAAAATTATGATCTAAAAAAATACGGTTTACCTTCATTAAAAGAAATTAAAGCAAATAAAATAGAAGCACATTATTTTAGTTACTATAATTTCTGGGATCCTCAAGAACACTATGATGTATCAAAACAAAAAACTGGGTTTAAAGAAAATCCTGAGGGACGTTCTGAGGGAACTTATACTGATTATGCAAGTCTTGATGATAAAACAGATGGTTTTCATTACTATATGGCGTTCATAAAATTTGGAATTGGTCGTGCAACGGCTGATGCGGCTAATCAAATCAGAAATGGAGTAATTACAAGAGATGAGGGAGTAGATTTAGTACATCAATATGATGATGAATTTCCTACACGATACTTGAAAGAATTTCTTGAATATATGGAAATGGATATGAATTCTCTTAACAAAACAATTGATAAATTCCGTAGAGCAATTATATGGAAAAAAACTAGTGGACAATGGAAATTACGACAACAAGTGACAAAACTGAAGTAAATAAATCTGGTGCGATTTATTTAAACTTGATATAAAATTGGACAAGATGCACATGGAAGAAAATAAATGGAAACTTCCTTTATACAAAATCTATTCAGATGATGAAGATGTCAATTTAGTTACAAAAATTATAAAAAGAGGAGAAAGATGGGCAATAGGTCCCGAAATTGAAGAATTTGAAAATGAAATTAAAAATTATGTCGGTGTTGATTATTGTTTGACACTAAATTCTGGAACATCTGCTCTTCATGCACTCCTACTAGCATATGATATAGGAAAAAATGATGAAGTAATCGTTCCCTCTTTTTCATTTATTTCTACTGCAAATTCTGTACTCTTTGTTGATGGCGTTCCAAAATTTTCAGACATTGAAGACGATACTCTTGGTCTTGATCCAAATCTAGTCTCAAATAATATCACGGCAAAAACAAAAGCAATTATTCCAATGGATTATGCAGGATTACCTTGTAAAATACACGACTTAAAGAAAATATCTCAAGAAAATAATGTTGTCTTAATTGAAGATGCAGCTGAAGCTTTAGGTTCATCAATCAATGGAAAAAAAACTGGTTCTGTTGGAGATTCTAGTATCTTCAGTTTCTGTGGAAATAAAGTTTTAACCACTGGAGAAGGAGGAGCAGTAGTAACTAATTCTAAAGAAATTTTTGAAAAATTAAAACTTATTCGATCCCATGGAAGAATTGATACAAAAAATTATTTTGAAAATCCACAAATAGAAAATTATGAAATATTGGGATATAATTGGCGAATGTCAACAATTACTGCAGCCCTTGGAATCTCTCAAATTCAAAAATTAGATAGGCTAATCAAATTACGAAAAGAAAATGCAAAATATATTACTGAAAGGATATCAAAATTTCAAGAAATTACCCCTCCTAACGTACCAAAAGGTCATGAGCACATATACCAAATGTATACTATTCGATTAAAAAATCAAAAACTAAGAGATGATTTGCATGACTTTCTAATTAAAAAACAAATATTTTCAAAAATATACTTCTCTCCAATTCATACAACTAGTTTTTACAAAAAGAAATTCCCGACTGATAATACATTATTACCTATCACAGAGAAAATTTCCGAAGAGGTCCTTACTCTTCCTATGTATCCTAACATGACTAATGAAGAAAAAAATTTCCTAATTGACTCTATTTCGGAGTTTTTTGAAAAAGAATGAAATCATACAAAATATTAGCAATTATTCCAGCCAGAGGTGGTTCTAAAGGGATTAGGAGAAAAAATCTTCAAAAATTATCAGGTAAACCATTAATTGTCCACACAATTATCGCTGCTAAAAAAACAAAATCCATAAACAAAATCATCGTTAGTACAGATGATAAAGAGATTGGAAAAATCTCAAAAAATAATGGTGCCGAAGTACCTTTTTTGAGACCAAAACAAATCTCGAAGGATACTTCATCTATAATTGAAGTAATCAAGCATGCGTTAAAATTTTTACAGGAAAATCAATCTTACGTACCTGATATCATTATTTTGTTACAACCAACTTCCCCATTAAGAACTAGTCAATTAATCACTAAAACAATTAACACATTAAAAAAATCAAAAGCTACATCAGTAATCACTGTTTCAAAAATTACTAAACACCCATATGCATCATATTGGTTAAAAAATGATTTTCTTAAACCCTTTGAAAAAAACTCTACAAAATATTCAAGAAGACAGGAATTTCCAGATTTATTTTTCCCAACCGGTGCTGTTTATACATTCTGGTATGATACTCTAAAAAAATTTAATTCACTTCATGGTCCTAAAATTAAACCCATTGTTGTACAGGATGAAGATATTGATATTGATAATCTCCGAGATTTATTTTTTGCAGAAATGATGTTAAAAAACTGGAAAAAATATAAAAAAAATTTAGTCTGACACTATAGTATAATTTTGAACACAATTTTTACAAACATTATTTTTTTGATAATCTCCAGTCTTATGAATTTCTCTTAGCTCTTCCATCTTATCATTATTCCATATTTCTTCTAGAGAATTTTCTTTCCAGTTTCCTATAACAAGATCTACTGCATAAAAACTACAACATGGTAACGTATCTCCATTACTTCGTAAAGTAAGTCGTTTAAATGGTTCTGAACAATGAAACTTTTCTGGAATTGGGGAACGTTTTAAAATAATATCCTCACCCCTTTTTTCATCCTCAAAACGCCCTTCACCAAATGGATTTTGTAAGTGTTGAATACCAAGACTATCTACTTTTTCCTTCCAATTATCTACAAATTCATCGTATTCATGAAAATTAATCTTACTTGTAACAAACGTCAATCTAATTTTTGGAATCTTTTTGTTCATCTCCTTTCTAATATCTAAGAAATCATGAATATTTTGAACTGTTACGTCTAGATTTCCACCAACACGAATTTTATCATATGTCTCGTTTGTAACAGCATCTAAGGATACATTAATTTTAGTTAGACCTGCTTCAATTAATTTTTTTGACATTTGTTTTGTTAGTAAAGTGCCATTGGTTGTGATTAATACATCAAGAATACCTGCATCAACAGCATATTTGATAAACTGATCTATATCTTGACGAATTAATGGTTCATTAATGTAACATAATCTAATGGATTTTGTTCCAATAGATACGGCTTCATCAATAACTTTTTTGTAATCTTCAAATGTAAACCAATCTTCTTTTTTTTCTGCGGTATCTTCCACTGCCCATGTACACATTGGACAACGTAAATTACAAGAATAATTAAGCTCAAATTCAAGATGTGGAGGAAATTCTGATTCTTTCTCTAGCTTACAATACTTTTCCCAATCTTCCCTGTATTGTGTCCATTGCTCATATCCTTTGATATTGATAAAATCTTGTTCATAATTATTATCAAAATAAAGATTTTCAGAAAGACCGCCGTCAAAACTCTTCGTTTCCAAATTCTCTCAATATTAAATTAAATTCTAATTATATAATTAAAAGGATCCAATGATACTACTTTCTAATGTCTTCTGAAACTCTAATTAGTTTAAGTAAATATTCTAACTCATTATAATCAAAACTCACATTATTATCAAAAAAGTTTTTTGTTTTATCAGATGTTATGTGAACTTCAATTATTTCAGATCCTAAAATAGCAGCAGTTAATGGAGCCATAAAACTCGGGCTGTGATTAGAATAGCCATCAAAATCTCTAATATTTTTAAAATCAATTTCTTTAAAACTAGACGGATATTTGGGTACACAATATAACCAGGAAATTTGTTTGTTAGAGAAAAATTTTGAATTCTTTGGAGTTATTTCACTACTGATAATAACCTGTTTTCCAGTATCTAGAACTTTTTTTATCAAGTTTGATTCTTTGTCTTCTAGAAGAGATATGCCATCAGCATGTCTAATTTTGTATCTCTTAACATACGAATCTAAAAAATCAACTGCTTCATCATACATTGGAGTACAAAACCATTCAATACCAGAATCTAATGCAATTTTGTTTACTTGTTCAACATTATCTGAATTTACTGAACAAGTAAGTAACTTTTCTTTATCTGGATGGTCTGCTATTTCTTTTTCTGAAAATGCTTGTAATTTTACTGCATTACATCCAGCATTTTTTGATTTTTTAATCATTTCTTCTAATAACTCAAAACTTCCATTCCAATTTACACCAATTTCAGAAACAACAAAAACCATGCAGTAATCCTACATTCTTGTTATTTATGCTCTATGTTTTTAAGATAGAATTAAAAAATTATCATAAAGAAAAAAACAATGAAACAAAAAATTTCTATTACTACTGGTACTCGTTCTGAATATGGAATTCTCCGAGAATTAATTAAAGAAATATCAAAAAGCAAGAAACTAGAATTATATTTACTAGTAACTGGAATGCATCTCTCAAAAAAATTTGGATATACAATTAATGAGATAAAAAAAGACAAAATTCCTATTCATGCAAAAATAAAGATGATCCCATCCGGAAATACTCCATATGATATGTCCGTATCTTTAGGAAAAGGTATTGTAGGTTTTTCTAAAATTTTTAAAAAAATAAAACCAGATCTTAATGTTATTTTGGGAGATCGTGATGAAGCATTAGCTTCGGCTTTAGCTGCATCTCACATGAATATTCCAAATGCACACATACATGGCGGAGAAATATCTCAAGGAATAGATGAGTATAATCGACATGCTATAACAAAAATATCAAATATCCACTTTGCTGCAACCAAAAAAAGTAAAGAAAGAATAATCAAAATGGGTGAAAATAGAAGAAACGTAATTCTTACAGGGTCACCTTCTATTGATGAAATAAAAATGTCAAAATTTTCTTCAAAACACGAGTTAGAGAAAAAATATCTAGTTGATCTTGATAGACCTCTTTTCTTACTTATTCAGCATCCTGTTACAACTGAATTTGAGAAAAGTGGTTTACAAATAAAAATGACACTTGATGCACTATCAAAATTAAAAAATCAAACAATTGCAATTCTACCTAACTCTGACGCAGGAAACGAACAAATTATTAATCAATTAAGAATTTTCTCTAAAAAATGTAATTTTCTAAAAGTATTTCCGAATTTACCACGAAATGATTATTTGGGATTTCTGAGACATTGTTCTGCGTTAATTGGTAATTCCAGTAGCGGTCTTATAGAGGGTAGTTATCTTCATACTCCTGTAGTTAATATTGGAATTAGACAACTTGGAAGAGAAAAAGATGTAAATGTTATAGATGTTCCAATCTTCTCAAAATCTCTAATTCTTAATGCTTTAAAAAAATCTCTTAAGAAAAAAAATAAAAAAATAAAAAACTCATCAATATATGGCACTGGTAATGCTAGTAAAAAAATTGTACAATATCTAGAAACTATTCCAATTAACCCACGAATGATTCAGAAAAAATTAGTCTATTAGTAAATGTTATAACATAACTACGGAAAGATTATTACATAATTAATTTAAAAATTTTATAGAAAAATAATCATGGACAAAAAACAATGGACAAAACCTATAATTAAACATGGAAAACTTACAAAATACAATTACGTTGTTCAATATCCAGAAAATCTAATGATGGGAAAAAATTTTGATATAGGTACTTTTGTGTACATTAATGCACATTATGGGGTTGAAATCCAAGATAATGTACAAATTGGCTCACATTGCGCTATCTATTCACATTCTACCATAGATGAAAAAAAAGGTAATGTTATACTCAAAAAAAATTGTAAAATTGGAACACACTCTACCATAATGCCTAATGTAACAATTGGAGAGAATTCTATAATTGCTGCTTATTCATTTGTGACAAAAAATGTTCCAAAAAACCAGATTTGGTCAGGAATTCCTGCAAAGAAATTAAAAATTGTGGATTGGAATTAATTCATAGGATTAGATATATTCTGTTTTTTTAGACTATAATTATGACGCATAGTAAAAAACCTCCCAAAAACCTTCCATTTTTCTTACCAGAAATATCAAAAGATGATAAACAAAAAATGCTAAAAACTCTCGAGTCAAAAATTTTAACCAACGGACCAACTGTTGAGAGATTTGAGAATTCTTTTAAAAAATTCACAAATTCTAAAAATGCAATCTGTGTGTCTAATGCCACTTCGGCTCTACATTTATCATTGATGGCTTTAGGAATAGGAAAAAATGATGAAGTGATTGTCCCTAATTTGACATTCTTGGCAACAGCTAATTCTGTTTTGATGGCTGGTGCAACTCCTGTTTTGGCAGATGTTGCTTTTTCTGATTATAATATTGATATAGATTCTTTAGAAAAAAGCATAACTAAAAAAACTAAGGCTATAATCCCAGTTCATTTTGCTGGAAAAGCATGTAACATGGATAAAATAGTTAAAATCACAAAAAAAAATAATTTAAAAATTATTGAAGATTGTGCACATGCAATTGGTGCAACATTTAAGAAAAAACATGTTGGAACCTTTGGCCAAGCTGGCTGTTTCAGTTTCTATCCTACAAAGAATATTACAACACTTGAAGGAGGAATGATAATTACTGAATCAAAACATATAGCGGAAATTGTAAAAATTACTAGAAATCACGGTATTGATCGAACATTAAAAGATAGATACTCAATTGGCAAACCTTGGGAATATGATATTAAACATCCTGGATATAACTATCGAATGGATGAAGTTAGAGCCTCTCTAGGTATGAATCAATTAAAAAGAATATCTAAAATTAATTCATCACGTAGAAAATCATTTCAATATTATATTAAAAAATTATCTAATATTGATGGAATACTCCTACCCAATACTGAAAAACTTGAAGAAAACGCATGTCATTTGTTCATAATTAGATTTGATCAAGAAAAATTTGGTTTAAGTCGTAATGAAATATTTGAAGAGTTATTGAAAATGGGTATAAGTACATCTGTACATTACAAACCTCTTAGTTTCTTTTCAATATTTAAAAAAAATGCAAAAAGCTATGCATCACTAAAAAATTCTATTAGACTATACGATGAAATATTGTCATTACCATTTTACACAGGAATAACATCTAAAGAACAAGATGTGGTCATCAAATCTATAAAATCATTATAGTATCAGTGTTTAACTTTAAATGAATAATTTAATGCATCCAAGTATCTTTGTGGCGTTCCAATATCAAACCATTTTTGTTTTATCTTCATAGCTGTAATTTTTTCATTGTTATCTATCATGGTTCTAATTGCGTCTGTTACTTGTAATTCACTATTATATCCGTGATTTGTTTTTTTTAGTGCATCAAAAATAACAGGTTTAAATGCATACACTGGAAGAATTGCTAAATTACTTTTTGGTTTCTTAGGTTTTTCTTCAACATTGAATACTATGTTGTGACCATTTTGCCTTTTTATCTGTGCGATACCATATCCGTCAAGAAGTTTTTTAGATTCGAGCAGTAGATTACATGTAATTTTCTTGTCAGTTTTGAAAAATTTTACAAATCTTGAAAGAAACTCATAACTTGGAAAATACGTATCTCCTGCGTGTAGTAAAAAGTTATCATTTTTTACAAATTTTTTTGCAGATAATAATGCATGACCAAAACCCATTGGCGTCTTTTGATTAACCCACACAATTTCCGATCTATTTATTTTTTTATATAATTTTGATAATATCTTCACAAATCTCTTATCATGGTATGCATTTCTTTTTGAAAGTAATTCCAAAAATGCTTCATCTGGAGTTAAATGATTTTTAATTATGTTCTTGTGATTTGAACTGACTATTATGCAGAATCTTCTGAAACCATTATCAAATAAACCGTCAAAAATTAATTCAATAATTGGCTTTAGAACTGGATCAGTATCATAATTTGAATTTGTATAGACAGGTAACATTGTTTTTGGATTAGATTTTGTTATTGTTGCTTCTCTAGTACCTAATCCTCCAGTTGTAATGACTGCAGTTTCCATATCTATTCGAAATTCCTATTGTATAAAACAGTAATTCTAATCATCTTTCAATCTCAAAATTTCGCTCAAAATTTTTCTTGAATCTGAAAATTCTGTTTTCTTCATAGTCTTCAATCTTAATCTGTCTTGATCAATCTTCTCTAAAAATGATTTAGTTTTGGTATTTAATTCAAAATTAAACATACCTAAATTTTCTGCAATATTCTTCTTTGCCCATTCTCTTGATGTGATAATTTGATGCCTATATTGACAAATTATACCAAAAGGTATCTTTAATCTAGCAAATTCGTATGTAGAAATACCTCCTCCTATAATTCCAATCTCTGCTTTCGATATCTCATTCTGAAAATTTTTAGGTTCCTTAATTATTTTGATATTCTCCTTAAACCCTTTTTCAATTTTTTTTATTTTCCTTGTTTTCTTTGTTGCAGGCCCTAAAATTACTAATGTTTTAAAATTATAATTCATTAATATAATTTCACTCAAAATTTTCTCTGTAATACATTTTGCATCAAATCCTCCTAATGATATAACTAAATCAAATTTTTTCTTTTTTTTATGAATTTTCTGGTAATAGTCATTTAGTATTTGGTATTTTGGTCCTAACAAACATTTTGTTTTAAATCTATTGAATATAACAGAATTCTCATATCCGATAAAACCATTTATGATTAAATCTGCTTTATATTGAATATTGTATAAATCTGTAATTACGACAACTTTTACTTGTTTTTTTAATGCCTTTACATAACTATTCTTTATTCCATATCTATCTATTATCAGTATGTCAATTTTATTTTGTTTCACACATCTAATTGTTTTTTCTATATCCTCATGTTCACTAATGTCAGAACGTAATTTTATAATTTTTAGATTATTTTCTTTAAATAATTTTGTTACAGAACCAAAATCTTCTATAAGAAATAAATTCTCATGTGATTCTAATTTTTTAGATAAATTTATACATCTATAGATGTGACCCATTCCTAATTCATTTTTAGGGTTGCTTCCTCCTGATGTACGAAAAAGAATTTTCATCTATTATAGCCTGAATTTCTACCTAAGTTTTTTTGCAGGAGAACCAACCCACACTTCATTTTCGGGAATATCACAATTTACTAAACTATTTGCACCAATGGTTGCATTTTTTCTAATTCTAACATTTGGAAAAATAACTGAATTAGCTCCAATTTTACATCCTTCTTCCAAAGTAATTTTTCCTTTTCTAGCATCTATTGTTGAATTACTCATAATTGTACAATTCCACCCAATTTTTACATTATCTTGAATCTCTACCCCATGTTTTGCATCGATCACTGTAAATGAGCCAATTTCAACTTTATTTCCTAACGAAAAATTTTCATGATTTATGACTCGCCAATACCATTGAGTCATACCATATTCATTAAATTTTGGTTTATTCCATTTTTCAGACAAGTTTACTGAGATTAATCCTATGAAATTTTAAACATTACGCACAATAATTTTCTAATAATTCTTAACAATACTTCTTAAAAGTTTTAAGTAGACGAGAAAATCTAATTATGGAAATGAATGATATTTTTAATTTATCTCGTCATGTAATTGTTCTCACGGGCGCTTCGGGGTTATTAGGAAATGAATATGCACATGGTCTTAGTCAGGCTGGTGCAAATCTTGTTTTAGCTGATTTAGATTATGAAAAATGTAAAAAGCTATCTAAACATCTGAATAAATTGTATAACACCTCTTCATTACCGATAAAAGTGGATGTCACTGATCATGATTCTGTAAAAAATATGGTTAAACAAACAATAGATAAATTTTCAAAAATTAATGTATTAGTTAATAATGCAATTTTCTCTGAAGTGAATAGCAATAAAATTTCATTTGAAAAATTTCCTTTAGATGTTTGGCAAAAAGGACTAGATGTTAATCTTAATGGCATGTTTCTTTGTAGTCAAGAATGCGGAAAACAAATGAAAAAACAAAAATTTGGAAATATAATTAATATCAGTTCTATATATGGAATGGTTGGACCTGATCAAAGAATTTATGGTAAAACCAAAATTGTGAAATCTGCCATGTACTCTGTAACTAAAAGTGCAGTTCTTAATTTTACTAGATATTTGGCAGCATATTGGGCTGGAACTGGAATTCGCGTTAACACATTATCATTAGGTGGTGTTGAAGAAAATCAAGATACAATTTTTAAGAAAAATTATTCAAATAAAACGATGATTGGCCGAATGGCAAAAAAAGATGAATATGTTGGCGCATTAATATTTCTCTCTTCAAATGCATCTTCATACATGACTGGAAGTAATTTAGTAATTGACGGTGGTTGGACTGCCTGGTAAAATAAATGAGTATTAAAATTTCTAACAAAAATATAGGAAATTCATTTCCAACTTTTTTTATTGCTGAAGCAGGATTAAATCATAACGGCGATGTCAATATAGCCAAAAAAATGATTGATGAATCTAAAAATGTTGGTGCAGATGCAATAAAATTTCAAACATACAAATCAGAAAATTTTTTATTAGAAACAAGTGAATACTTTGATTTTTTTAAAAATGTTGAATTATCTTTTGAAGAATTCAAAGAAATTAAAGAATATGCTGATAATTTAGACGTGATATTCCTCTCAACTCCCTTTGATTTTGAGAGTGCAGATTATTTAAAACGAATTAATGTTCCTGGATTTAAAATTGCATCATCTGATATGACGAATCTTCCTTTTATCGCTCATATTGCAAAAATGAATCTACCCATCATACTTTCAACTGGTTTGGCTACCATTGATGAAATTGATGAATCTATAAAATTATGCAATTCACTAGGAAACGATCAAATATCAATTCTTCATTGTGTCGCAGATTATCCTGCCCCACCTGAAGAAACTAATCTTACTGCAATGGAAAGCATCAAAGAAAAATTTCATGTTCCAGTTGGCTATTCAGATAATGGTGAGTCAACTTTGGTGGTTGAAGTTGCTGTTAGTCTAGGTGCCGATATAATTGAGAAGCATTTCACATTAGATAAAAAATTAGAAGGTCCAGATCATTCATTCTCCATTCAACCTGCTGATCTTAAATTATTAATTAATCGTATTCGATTAATTGAAAAAATACGTGGAGATGGAATTAAATCTCCTACTGAATCAGAAATAAAAAATAAACTTGCAATTCGTAAATCAATTTTTGCATCACAACAAATTAGCCAAGGAGATATCTTTTCCTCAGATAATCTTGCAATTAAAAGACCTGGTAATGGGATTGAACCAAAACATTGGAATAATATACTTAACAAAAAATCTACTCGAGAAATACAAAAAAATGAATTAATTACATGGGATGATATTTCCTAAAAATGAAACCAATCTGTTTAATTTGTGCTAGAGGTGGCTCTAAAGGAGTACCAAATAAGAATATTAGAATTTTAGGTAAAAAACCTCTGATTGCTCATACGATTGAAAAAGCAATATCATCCAAACTTTTTTCTCACATAATTGTATCCACTGAAGATAAAAAAATTATTCAAATCGCAAAAAAATATGGTGCTGAAACTCCATTTGTTAGACCAAAACATCTATCTGGAAATTCAACTCCTATTGGAGACGTATTTTCACATGCAATCAAAAAATTATTTTCATTAGGATATGAATTTGATGTGTTCGTAAATCTTGATTGTACAGTTCCTTTTATACGAAAAAATGATATTTCCAATACAATAAAATTATTGAATCACAAAAAAGTTGATGCGGTTTATGGGGTTTATCGTCAACATCTTAATCCATATTTTAACATGATGGAAATTAATTCTAAAGGATTTCTAACTATGAGTAAAAAACTTTCTCAACGACCAAAAACAAGACAGGAATCACCAAAAGTTTTTCAATTAAATGGGTTATTCACATACGATGCAAAAAAATTCCTAAAATCTGGGAATCCAATCATGAAGAATGCATTACCATATGAAATCCCACTTGAAACTGGCTTCATGATTGATACTGAAACTGAATTCAAAATTGCAGAATTAATGTTTGGAAAATTATCTTAGGAAAACAAAAAAATTATTTTCTAATTGAAACATATTTTTTTAATTTTGATGATTTAATTATCCCTAATGCAACCTTCAAAATATATTCTCCTTCGGATATATCATTCATTGAATTTTGGCTTTTTGTAATGCATTGAAAAAAATGTCTTATTTCTTTCACATATGCTTCATTCTTATCATATTTTTTTATTTTTAATTTAGAAATCCACTTTGATTTTTTGAAATCATAAATCTTCACTTCATTATCTATAGAGTCCCAATAAATTGTTCCTTTTGTTCCAATAATTTTACATGAACGAATCTCAGGTTTCTGAAAATAATCTAGATGAACTTCTGCAATAATATTATTTCTAAACTTCATAATTATAGATGATAGATCATTTGTACTAATTTTTAAATTACTGAATTTACCAGTTAATGCAAAAACCTCTTTTATCTCCCCAAAAAACCAATAGAGGTAATCTAATTCATGTATACAAGTCAGTACTACTCCGCCTCCAAGATCATCTCTGGCTGCATATCCTTTTGAGTAATTCTCATTCGGATGCCAATCCGGTAAATATGTCCCACATTCTACTTTCACCGAAATAACTTGTCCAACCTTCTTCTCTTCAATTAATGATTTAATTTTCTCAATGGATCTATTGAATCGTAAATTACATCCCATTAATGTAATAAGTTTTTTTCTTTTTGAGATTTGTACAACTTCTTTAACATCTTTTATTTTATTGGAAAGTGGTTTTTCTATAAATAAATCTAATCCTAGTTTCGCTAATTTTTTTGCAATAGGAATATGGTATGTTGTTTCATTTGTAATAAATGCAATATCTGGTTTTTCAAAAATACATGATTTTAAATCATGAAAGATTTTTACATTTTTTTTGTTTAATGTATTTGTATTAGATCGTTTTGTGTAAATTATAACCTCATTATTTGTTTCAGTAAGAATATTTGTTAGATGCCTTGTTCCAATCGAGCCTAATCCAACAATTAAAATTTTCACTAACATTGAAAAAATCTCCTAGTAAATAGAACTTGCTCATAATCAATCTAAAATTTTTATTAATGTTATACTAAAAATTTAGTTACGTATGATGAAAGATAAAATTATCTTTTGGCTGGATTCAAACTTAACACAGTTTTGCCTTGCTTATTTTTTACAAAAAGAATTAGATTCTGATTTTTATGCGATAATAGACGCCACTAACAAAACACGTTCTTTTTTTGAAAATCAAAATCTTGTAAATTTCAAAAAAATTTGGTTTTTGCATGATCATACTCTTCCTCTACAAAAACCAGATCTGGACTACCTCTCATTATTTGAAAAAACACATAACATTGAATTATGGAAATTAGCTATTAACGATCGTATCTTTAATCATCATAATGACTTCCATAATTTTTCTCGAGATGAAATTTTATCGATTATTGAAAATGAATCAAAATTTTTTGAATCTGTATTAAATGAAATTCAGCCTGATTATGTAATAATACATGAACCATATCAATTTCCAGATGAATTATTTTTTGAATTAGTAAAATCATTACAAATTCATGTCTTGACATTTTTCTCCTCGACTTTTGGATATAGATGTGAAATTGCGCAAAATGTTCAGTATGCTGATGATATATCAAATATAAAAAATAAATTAGAACACAAAAATTTTAATGAACTAGAAAATTATTATGAAAATTTTAATCTATCAAATAAGATAAAAAAACAAAATATTGATCCATTTGGTAATAAATCTAATATCTTAAATGCTGCAATTGATTATCTCTTTAAAACAAGAGATGATAATACTAATACACATTATACATATTTTGGGCATACAAAAACCAAAACTATTCTAGATGCAATATCTAAATCCTTGAAAACAAAAAAACATTGGAATTATCTCAATAAACACCTTGTTAAAGATGTTAATCTAAGCGAAAAATTCATCTATTATCCATTACATATTGAACAAGAACGCTCTACTCTTATTGCGACTCCCTTTTTTACAGACGATATTGAATTTATAAAAAATATTGCTAAATCAATACCAATAGATTATCATCTGTATGTTAAAGAACACCCAAGTCAACTCACTCGTCACTGGAGAAATAAAAAATTTTATCAAGAATTAAATGAAATTCCAAATGTTACTGTAATTCATCCACATACGTCATCATTGGATCTAATAAAAAACTGTGCCATGGTTATTACTAAAAGTGGTACTGTAGCTTTAGAAGCAGCATTTTATCAAAAATCTGCAATAACTTGTGCTGACTTTGATTATACCCTTTTGCCATCAATTGAAAGATTAATGCGAATTGAAGATCTACCGAAATTAATCTCTAAATGTTTACAAAAAAAAATGGATCCAAAAATACTTGATGAATATGTTACATTCAAAGAAGAAAACACTTTCAAATTTGATACATCTGATTTTGATATCAAACAAGTAAACAAATTCTTTCATGGAGGACGTCTTGCAGATGTGAAAATAACTGATGAAAAAATGATAGAATTTCTGAATGAAAATGAGGACTCATTAAAGGAATTTACAGATGCAATCATACAAAAAATAAAATATTTCAAGAAACTCAATGATGTCTAATATTATTCAAGAATAATATTAGATAGAGATCTTTATCAATAAACAAAAAACCCCAATAAATTAAATGGGAATTTTTGGAAATATTCGTGGAATTAAAAACATTGGAATTATAGGTTTTTCTAATCTTATTGGATCTGGAATATCTGCACTTTTTTGGATTTATCTTGCGGGTGTAATGGGTGCGGAAAATTATGGTGAACTCAGTTTTTATATTTCGATTGCTGGAATTACAACGTCTTTATCATTTATTGGAGGTCCAATGGCGATAACTGTTTTAGTTGCAAAGAAAATAGAAATTGGATCAACTATACATCTGTTTTCAATCTTAGGAAGTATTCTTGCAGCAATTATTCTATATTTTGCATTCATCAATATTGGATTATCTATCTATGTGTTAGGTGCCGTAATCTACAATCTCGGTGTATCTGAATTATTAGGTAGAAAGTTCTACAAAAAATATTCACTCTATTTCATTCTACAAAAAATATTATTTGTTCTACTTTCATTAATTCTATATTATGTTATAGGACCTGAAGGTGTTCTTGTAGCAATTGGTTTATCTTTTATGCCATTTATGATTCCAATCTATACGTCTTTTAAAAATACCCCAATTAATTTCCAACTTTTAAAAACTAAATGGAGATTCATGGCTAATAATTTCTTTATTGATCTTAGCCAAGTCTTCAATGGTCAAATTGATAAATTAGTTATTGGACCTATATTTGGATTTACAATTCTTGGAAATTACTATCTTGCAATACAAATTCTTAATCTATTGGCAGTAATGCCTGAAATTGTACAAAAATATACACTTCCAGAAGATTCAAGTCGAATTAATACAACTAAGATCAAACTTTTGACAATAGGTTTTTCTGTAATTCTAGCGCTAATTGGTGTTTTTATAGCTCCTGAAATCATTCCAATATTCTTTCCAGATTATGGTCAAGCACTAGAATTAATCCCTATAATTTCTATTTGCATTGTTCCAACCACAATCTCAACTCTATATGTCTCAAAATTTCTTGCTCATGAAAAAAGTGGCTATGTTGTTATCGTAAACATCATATCAATAATAATCCTAATCATTGGAATAATCTATCTTGGAGAAATATTTGGTGTTATTGGTTTGGCATATTCATTACTAATATCTGATACATCCAAAGCCTTGATATTTTTCTATCTTAACAGTATGAAGAAAAATCTATTAACTCCTAATAATTAATTCAAAATATATCCTACATGAGTAATATGAATAGAGAAATTGATATATCTCTAAAAAAATTAATTATATGAAATATTGTAAACTCTGCTTATTACCTGATACAAAACCTCAGTTGACATTTGATGAAAATGGTGTATGTAGTGCGTGTATAAATAATAAACTTAAAGAAAATGTTAATTGGGGACAAAAACGAACTGATTTTCAAAGGATTATTGAAAAATATAAAAATTCAGAAGGTTCTAACTATGATTGTATTATTCCAGTTAGTGGCGGACGTGATTCTACGTATCAAACATATGCAATGAAGGAAATGTTTGGCATGAACCCTCTAGCGGTTGCTTTCCATCCCCTTGATCAAACAGAAATTGGCAGAAAAAACCTTGATAATCTAAAAAAATTAAATGTTGATTGTATTGAATTCTCTACAAAACCTGAAACATACCTAAAATTAGCAAAATTTGGATTAACAGAACTAGGAGATTTTCAATGGCCTGAACATATAGGAATCTATACTGTTCCTGTGCAAATTGCAGTCAAGTATAATGTTCCTCTTATTGTTTGGGGTGAAAACCCACAATTGGAATATGGAATGCCTACCAACATCGATGAGGATACAATTCTTGATAGAGAATGGAATGAGAAAAATGGAGGTTATTTTCTAGATAAAATTAAACCAGCTGACATGATAAAATACGGTTTTGATAAACGTGATCTTTTACCATACATATATCCAACTGACGAAGAAATTAGAAAAGTTGGTGTAACTGGAATCTTTCTTGGCTCATACATAAAGTGGGATATTTTTAAACAATTAGAATTAGTGAAAGACTTAGGATTTACTGAAAATGTGGATCCAATTGAGGGCACATATCAAAAATTTGAAAATCTAGATGTATATTTCACAGTTTTTCATGATTATTTTAAATTTTTAAAGTTTGGATTTGGAAGGGCAACTGATCATGCTTCAATAGAAATTCGTTATGGTAGAATTACTCGTGAAAAAGGAATTGAATTAGTAAAAAATCATGAGGGGAAAATACCGAAAAAGTACTTAACAAGATTTCTGGAATACGCTCAAATTGATGAAAAAGAATTTCATAAGATCTGTGATGATTTTACTAACAAAGAGATATTCCTTACTAATTCTGATGGTTCTATCAAAAAAGATGAGGAAAATAATCTAATTCTCAAAAACCCTATTGGTATGAATTAGTATTCACACTAATATGACATAATTTTTTGTTAAATTTACTGAAAAAACTTGTTAAAAAAAGATATTGTCATTGGTATGGGTGAAATTGGTTTACCTATATTCAAATTACTCTCAAAAAAAATACCCATTGATGGTTTTGATAAGGTTGGAAAATTAAATTCAAATAAATTTTCAAATATAAAACACATAGAATTTCTACATATTTGTATCCCATTTTCGAAAAATTTTGAAAAGTCCGTTATACAACTTTTCAAAAAATTTAATCCTGATGGAATTGTTATTCATAGTACTATTAGTCTAAATACTACAAAAAAATTACAAAAAAAACTCAACACACCGATCATCTATAGCGCAACACGTGGAGTTCATAAAAGAATGCTCAAAGATCTAAAACGATATACAAAATTTTTTGCTGTATATGATTATGCACCTAATTCCAAATGGGCTTCTAGAACATTCAAAAATAAAATGAAAAAATGTGGAGTTAAAACTAAACAAATGTCTCAACCTATAACTCTAGAACTGGCAAAAGTTGTATGTGATACATCATACTATGGATGGCTGATTAACTTTGCACAAATTAGTAAAATAATTGCAGATAAAGAAAATGTTGACTATGATGAAATGTGGTCTTTTACCGACGAAATACAAAAATTTTTAAAAAATAGACCAAAAATGTTTCCAGGTTTTATTG
>PYIM01168971.1_pt1 | contig 18792 bp, 10 predicted proteins | sample 3577991 | NCBI WGS metagenome assembly PYIM01 (sample SAMN08408024, study PRJNA431606) | Marine metagenome isolate SA_KN192-05_S13_500m, whole genome shotgun...
CGCTCCTTTGGCAAATCAATCGGAAATCACAGTCTCCTTAGTGTAAACAATCTGTCGCGGACACGATAGCAGTCCGCAGTGCGCGGGCAGAAGAACGCCGTCACCGCTAAGAACCATGCTGGACAGTTGAACTCATCGGTCTATTCCACGATGAGCGTGCCGTGCATGCCAGCCTCGTAGTGACCCGACAGGAAGCAGCCGGTGGTCCACTCGCCCCGTCTGTCCTCAGGCAGTGTGAACGTCATCACAAAAGTTTGGCCGGCCTTGGCCTCTACCATCGTGCCGTGTTCGTGTCCTTCGCCGTGGGCATGGACGTCATCGGCGATCTCCTCAGCGTGGCTCGGCGTGTCGGCCTGGTGGGCATGGCCAGCCTCCGTCCTGTCGACTTCCTCAATATTTACATGGAGACCACCGAACAGGTCCTGCCTGAAGTCGTTGCCCTCTGGCTCACGCCCGGCCATGAACTCGTGGCTGACGCGCCCCACGTTTCGGATGACCAACGTCACTTCGCGACCGGCAGGAATCCGCAGCGGGTCTGGGAAGAACGAATACTCATCCAACGTGACTTCGACCCGTAGGGCCTCAGTCCCCTGCGCAAACGACGAACTTCCGCCCCCCGCAAGGACTAGCACCGCGAGCATCAGCACAGCAACTGAGGCTGGCCGGGTGAGGTTCCTTCCGCGCAATGTTGAGCTTACTCTTCGCCTAACTGACCATTGATCTCGTGTCATCAAAAATCCCCAAAGATACCGAAATAAATTTAGATCCAACCCAGTACTTTCCCGAACTGAAACACATCAACTGTGGATGCTGGATGAGCACTCGCTGTTGTGTTTCAAGGGGCAACTTTGAATCGAAAGAGGCTAAGCAGCTAGGGTCAGTCTAAAGCAACACGTGATGAAGTCAAGCGCAGCACAACCGCATACAGCACAAGCCCGACACCGAGGATACCAAGACCAACGAGTGACGCGAACGTCTCATTCATCAGCACAAACGTGAGTGCCCAGACGTTGACCGCCAGATAGAGGGCGGGCGTAACCGGATAGCCCCAGGTTCGGTATGGCCGCGTCAGGTTAGGCTCGGTCGACCGGAGGACGTACACGCCAGCGACGGCCAAAGTTGAGATCGTGGTCAACAGGATCGACGCGTAGAGAAGCACCTGAGGAAACGTAGACGTGTAGATGAACGTAAGCGCTATGACTGTCTGGAAAACGAAGGCGTTCACGGGCAAGCCACGCCTACTCTTCACCGACAGCCACGCCAACGCCGGGATGTCTTCCCCCATCACCATCAAGATTCTGGGTCCCAGGAAAACATAGGCGCTCACAGTTGAAGCTAGCAGGCCTGCGATGATGGCAGCCGTGATCTGCCCGCCGGCCTCGCCGAAGATCTGCACGCCCGCTAAGGTACCGACATCGATCTGACCAGCCAACTGGTCCATCGCAACGGTGCGGAGAAACACGTAGTTGAGCAGCACGTAGAGTACGGTGACCACGCCGGTGCCAAAGAGTAACGCTCGCGGAAGCGTGCGACTTGGTTGGTCAATCTCACCGATGACGTAGATCGCCGCGTTCCAACCGGTGTAGGCGTAGGACACGAAGATGAGCGCTACCGCAAAGGCCGGTCCGGTCATGACGCCGAGGGCCCCTACCTGCGGCACTAGCGACACCTCCTGCGCATGGTCGACGGTGAAGGCAGCGACGATAAATCCCAAGATGAGACACACCTTCAGACCGGTCAGCACATTTTGGAACAGGGCGCCGACCCGGAGGCTCGACGCGTGGATGAGCGTGAACGTAAGCACCGCGCCAGCGGCTATATGGTTGGCGGGCAGGTCAGGGATGAACGCATCGGTGTACGCCGCTAGAGCCATCGCAGCCAACGCCGCGGGCCCAGCGAATCCAACTGTCGCCGAGACCCACCCGGCCAGAAACCCTAACGCCGGCGTGTAGACCCGGCGGAGGATGTGATACTCACCACCCGAGCGCGGTAGCGCCGCTCCCAGCTCGCCGTAGCTGAGTGCGCCACATAGCGCGACCACCCCACCAACGAGCCACAGCATGATGATGGCGAACGGCGAGCGGATGTCGGCCACCTGAAACCCGAGTGTCGTGAAAACACCAGTGCCGACCATTGCCGCGATCACAAACGCCGTGGCCGTCGTTAGGCCGAGCGGCCTGCGCCCACCGTTGCTTGTGTTCGTCATCTATGTAATGAAAGAAGGGCGCAGCGGATCGCCGCACCCTTCGACCGTTTCCCGGTGACGTAGCTTCGCGGGTTTTCTCTGCAGCAAAAGCCCGGTGCCGTGTCTATTCTCACAAGATTCTTAATAGGCCACCGCCATGCCATCCTTGTGGTGGCTGGAACCGCCGATCATGGCTCCGGTCAACCGGTCGAAGAGAATCCCCTGCCCGCCGCCGACGCCACCAATGTCCGTGCGGCGTCTCAGTTCGTGACCCATTGTCTCAAGCTGGGCAAGAACATGCGGAGCAATGCCCGGTTCAACGGTCACGGTCATTCCCCGATTGTGGTTGACCCGAGGCACCTCAAGCGCCTGCTGCATGTTCATCCCAAACTCAACGATGTTTAGGAACACCTGCACGTGCTGCTGCGGCTGGACCGAGCCACCCATTACGCCGAAGCTCATGAAGAACTCCCCGTCCTTAAAGGCCATCGCGGGAATGATCGTGTGGAAAGGGCGCTTGTGTGGCGCTGCCACGTTGACATGCCCTTCCTCTAACGAGAACAACGCCGCGCGGTTCTGCAGCGTGATCCCGGTGTCTGGTACTACCAGTCCAGAGCCGAACGACGCAAAGATACTGTAGATGAACGAGACAGCATTGTGGTCTTCGTCCATCACCGTCAGGTAGACAGTGTCACCTCGTTCGGGAAGACCTGATTCATTCAACTCCTGTGCGTGTTCCGGGTCAATGCGTTCAAATTGCGATTTGCCGTAACGCTTAGAAGTCAGGACATCGACCGGCAACTCATTCCTATCAGGGTCACCCACCCACTGGTCAAGGTCGGCGTACGCGAGCTTCTTAGCTTCAATCAGATGATGAAGGTAGTCAGCGGTGTTGTGACCGAGCCCCCTCATGTCGATGTTCTCGAGGGTATTCACCATCTCAAGCGCGGCAATTCCCTGGCCGTTGGGCGGTAGTTCGTAGAGTGTGTACTCCTTGTAGTCGGTCGACAGTGGCTCCACCCAGGTCGAGGTGTGCTCCTCAAAATCCTGCATGGTGAGAAATCCGTGCTTACTGTCGGAATAGGCCACGATCGCCTCAGCAATCGGTCCGCGATAGAACGCATCACGGCCGCCTTCGGCGATCATTCGCAGCGTCTTAGCTAGCCCAGGATTAACGAAGAGGTCACCGATCTGTGGCGCTTGTCCGTCAACCAACCACGTGGCGGCCGCAGGCGGCTCGCGCAGTAACTTGCGCTCGCTCCCCGCCCAAGCTTCACCGATCCGCTCGGTGACGTGGAAGCCGTGCTCGGCGTAGTAAATGGCCGGCTTGAGCACCTCGGCCATCGCCATCGTGCCGTACTCCTCGAGTAAGGTGAACCAGCCAGCGACCGCGCCCGGTACCGAAACCGAATAAATGCCACCAATGCGTTCCATGCCCTGCTCATCGAGCCGCATTTTGAGATCGTCGAGTGTCATGCCGTATGCTGAACGGCCGCTTCCATTGAGCCCGACAAGCTTTTTTTCAGACTCTAAATAGACCATAGCGAACATGTCACCGCCGAGCGCCGTGCTGTGCGGTTCGACCACCGTCAGCACAGCTGCCGTAGCGACAGCCGCGTCGATGGCGTTTCCACCCTTCTTGAGAATATCGAGACCAGCCAGCGCGGCGAGCGGCTGGCTCGTGGCCACAACACCACGGTGGCCGATCGTTGGTGAGCGCTTCGTATCAAATGGGAATGCCGAACCCGACTCCTGCGCTGCGAGCGCGCTACCCATCATCACAACAGATGCCGCCGCCAGGGCCATGCCGAATACTCTCTGGTGCATCAGATTGACTCCTTCTTAAAGATTAATCAGGCTCCGCTCCGTCACGGCTGCGGTGTTCCAATTAAGACCTGCGGAACCCCTTGTCCTGCCAGGGTTTCGTTAAGCGACCTGACATCCTCGACCGCTCTACGCACCTCGACCAGCGTATCCCGCATTCGCGTTTCGAGCACGTCTTGCACTTCGCGCTGCTGGTCGTTTGGCGGGAAATCGTAGGTGGCCACATTCCTGATGAGGTATCCGATCCGGCCAGACACCATCGTCGGCCAACGGATTTGATCTTGCCCGGTGCCTGTCCGCTTCATCTGAATCAACTTTTCCTCAGCCGAGATGAGGGTACCGTCCACTTCCTCGATCGCTTCAATGAGTGAGTCGCGGCCTCCGGGGGCATCAGCCAGCACCGACTGTAGGTCATAAAGTTGCCGCCGGATCCACTCCAGTTGGTTGATGGCCGCCGTCACCAGTTCGTGATCGTCACGCAGCTGAGACACCATCGCAGTTTGCTCCACGATGTCATCCTCGCTTCCCTCAGAATTCGGGTCTTTCAAAACCTGAAGCTGCTGCTGCTGTTCACGGCCGTCTAGGTCCAGAACAACCGTGTAGGCTCCCGGTGGTTCAAGAATAGTGATTTCACCACCACCCGACCGCCAACGCTCGTCACCCAGGTCCAACCACTCGCCGTAGATCGGCTTCGTCCGCAGCTTGATCTCTGCTGACGGTTCACTTCGGAGATCCCACCAAACTCGGTTGATCCCCTCGTGCGTCGTTCCATCGAGGGTGCGGACAGTTTCACCGCGGTCGTTTTCGATCCGGATGCTCACGTCACCGTCACCATCAGACCCGAGCCAGTAGTTGATCGAGGCGCCATACGGCGGGTTCTCACCGTCAGACGGATCGTTCGGCATCGCCTGTGGTGACGTAATGTTATGCAGGCGATAGGTCGGGCGCGGCTCAAATAAGTGCGCCTCTGAGTTAGCCACCTCCGGTGTGAGTTGTTGCAACGGGGACAGGTCGTCAAGAATCCAGAACCCCCGTCCGTAGGTGCCGACGACCAGGTCGTTGAAGTGTTCCTGGATGACAAGACCGTAGGTTGGCGCGGCTGGCATGTTCGTCTGCAGCGGCTGCCACTGGTCGCCGTCGTTGAACGAAACATAGACGGCGTTCTCAGTACCCAAGTACACCAAGCCCGGACGCACCGGGTCTTCCTGAATGCTTCGCGCAAAACTCAGGACACTGTCGGAAATGCCATCGGTGATCTTCGTCCACGATTCACCGTAGTCGTTAGTACGGTAGACGTACGGTGCAAAGTTACCCACCTGGTGGAACTCAACTGCGAGATACGCCTTGCCGGCATCCCACTTCGATGCATCAATGCCCCGAACAACACCTAGCTCCGGTAAGTCGGGAATGTTCGCTGTGACATTTTGCCAACTTAGACCATTGTCACGACTGACATGCACGAGCCCGTCGTTCGACCCAGCGTAGAACACACCGGGCTGCGCCGGCGACTCATCGAAGGCATAGACAACACAGCAGTACTCAACACCGATGTTGTCAGGCGTGAGACCTCCAGACAGTCCCTGCTTGCTCTTATCATTCGTCGTTAAATCAGGGCTAATAACCTCCCAACTCTGCCCATCGTTCACCGTCCGATGCACATGCTGGCTGGTTACGTAGATTGTGTCGTGGTCGTGGGGCGAGATGAGCAGCGGGAAGGTCCACTGGAATCGGTAACGCAGTGTCTCGGCCGGCCATCCAATTGTGCTCTCCGGCCACACCTCAACCTGCCTGAATTGTCGGGTGCGCTCGTCAAATCTGACGACGATCCCACCAACCGCACCGGAACCGGACGCCGATGACCAAATGATGTCCGGATCCACCGGATCCGGGGTTGCAAAGCCGCTCTCCCCTCCACCCACTGAGTGCCACATGCCACGCGGAATGCGGCTACCACCGAAGCCCCCGGTTCGACTGTTACTCGGCCCACGGAAGGAGGGTCCGTCCTGCCGATTACCGTAGACGTTGTAGGGCACTTTCGTATCGGTCGTCACGTGGTACATCTGAGCGATCGGCAGATTCACCCGTAGCCAGGTCTTGCCTCGGTTTTCGGAGATGGCGAGGCCACCGTCGTTACCGATAATCATCCGATCGCCATTAGTCGGATCAATCCAGATGTCGTGGTTATCACCGCCTGGGCGCCGCCGGCCGTCCTGAACAATGCCGGTCTGCCCCCCGTCGATCGACTTCACGAGTGGCGCGGTGAGGAAATACGCCTCGTCAGGATCGTCTGGGGCGACAGCACAGTTGTTGTAATAAGCGGTCCGGCCACCGAAATTCTGATTGTAGGTTACAAGTTGCCACGTCTTTGCTCCATCATCCGAGCGCCACAGTTCGCCGTTATCGGTCTCCTCGCCATTTAGTGGCACCCCGTCACCGGTCTCAATAAGCGCGTAGATCCGGTTTGAGTCGGCCGGCGTCACGCAGACATCGACTTTACCGATGGTTCGGAGAGGTAAGCCGTTACCCTCCAGTTTGTTCCAGGTATCACCCGCATCGCGTGAAACGTACAGCCCACTGCCCGGACCGCCGCTTTCGCGGCCCCAAGTGTTAACGATAACGTGCCACATCCCTGCATACAGGATTCTGGGGTTGTTCGGATCGACCTCGACACTCGAAGCCCCGGTATTCTCATCAACGAAGAGCACGTGCTCCCAGCTATCACCACCATCCATCGTCCGATAGACACCCCGCTCCGGCTGTGGGGCATGCGCGTGGCCCAGCGCCCCGACCCACACGATGTTGGGGTTTGTTGGATGAATGAGAACACGAGAAATCCGGCCAGTGGCCCCGAGCCCCATGTTCCGCCAGGTCTCGCCACCGTCAGCTGACTTCCACACTCCGTCACCGATCGTCACATTCGACCGGATGTGTGGTTCGCCCGTACCGGCCCAGACGATTTCAGGGTCGGAGGCCGCAACGGCTAGCGCCCCAATCGAGTGGGATGGGTGATCGTCAAACACCGGTTCCCAGAACAGGCCACCATCTACAGTCTTCCAGACGCCACCTGACGCGGCACCAACGTAATAGATATGTGGGTTGCCCGAAACCCCGGCCACTGAAGCAATTCGGTTTCCGACCGGACCGATATGCCGGTAGCGTAGTCCCGCATAATGATCGGGTGACACATTTTGACCCGTCGCTGTTCCGGCAATAACAAAAATAGGTGCAAGCATCACTATGCAGGCAAAAACGCGCGTCCTCGTCCGTTCGGCCAACTTCGTCATTGGGACCCCCTCTAGAAACATTCCCATACCGCGGTAACTACATCTTACGCTTAGCGCCGATCAGCGACGAATAAATAGGTGCCTGATCCGATCTCCACGACCACATCCCCGTCTTCCTCGTTGACATTCGTCACGCCCTCAACTTGCGCCACCGGTATCTCGTTCTCAGTGACTCTGCTCGCCACGGCTTCAGGAATCCGGACCGTTGCGGTCGTGTTGGGAGGCATAACTACGCGTAGCACAAATTGGCTGTCTGTCAGCTCCCAATCCGATTCCGTGCGACCGTACATTGTCTCAAGCGCGACCTTCGCATAGGTCAACCCGCCCCCAGGCTGCGGTTGGATGCGTGCATGCCGGTAACCCGGCACTTCGGGGTCAGCATCGAGACCGGCCACGACCTGATACATCCAGTCACCCACGGCGCCGTAGGCGTAGTGATTGAACGAGTTCATCCCCGGGTCCTGGAAACTTCCGTCCGGTCGCTGGCCATCCCACCGTTCCCAAATCGTGGTCGCGCCCTGCGTCACGGGATAGAGCCACGAAGGATAAGTGTCCTGAAGCAGCAGATCATAGGCAACATCCACGTAACCGAAACGCGTCAGAACATGGAGGAGGTAGGGCGTCCCGAGAAAGCCGGTCGTTAAATGGTTCTCGCGTACCCGGATGTCGGCCACAAGCCGCCGTGCCGCTTCAGCCCGCAGTGATTCGGGTAGGAGATCAAAGTGCAGCGCGAGCACGTAGGCCGTCTGCGTGTTCTCAGCAACGCGTCCGGTTTCAGTGACAAACTCGTGCCGATACGCCGCCACAATCCGCTCGCGCAGCGTGTCGTACCGACGCGCGTCATCGTGCCGTCCCAGTATGCGCGCCATCTTGGCGAGTAAGCCGGTCGAGTGGGCGAAGAACGCCGTCGCAATGCCGTCGGTGCCGGTCGTCGCGCCCGGATAAGCCGGGTCGGTCGTCGCGTAAGCTAGCCAGTCACCGAAGTGGAAGTCCCCCGTCCAAACCAGATCTTCTCCGGCCCGCTCGCGCATGAAAGCCACCCACGCTCGCATGCTGTCGTACTGCGCCTCAAGGATACGTTCGTCGCCATAGACAAGGTAGATCGTCCACGGAATGATGATTCCAGCATCTGCCCACCCGGTGGCGCCCGCTCCACGGCTATCGCTGGTGAGGACGTCAGGCACGACCCAGGGGATACTGCCGTTGGCATACTGATCGGCTGCCACGTCCCCCAGCCACTTTGTGAAGAACGGCGCGACTTGCATGTTGAAGCCCGCCGTGCGGCAGAAGACCTGCGCGTCACCGGTCCAGCCCATCCGCTCGTCGCGTTGCGGGCAGTCGGTCGGAACGTCGAGGAAATTCCCCTTCTGCCCCCACCGAATGTTGTGCTGAAGCTGGTTGAGTTGCTCATTCGACGCCTCGAACTTGCCGGTGTCGGCCATGTCAGAGTGGATGACCACACCAGTTAGGTCATCAAGTGTCGGCTCGCCCGGGTACCCCTCGACCGCCACGTATCGAAATCCCTGGAAGGTGAAGTGTGGCTCAAAGACCGTCCGAGTCTCATCACCCGTTAGGATGTACTCCACCCGTTGCGTGGCGGTCCGCAGGTTCTCAACGTAGAGGTTGCCCTTGCTGTCGAGTACCTCGGCGTGCCGAAGCACGATTGCGTCGCCCGCCGTTGCGCCGGCCGCATCGACTGTCAATTTGACCCAGCCGACAATGTTCTGGCCGAGGTCGAACACGGTGTCGCCATTCGGTGTTCTGAGGATCTCGACCGGCTGGATTTCCTCGATCCGGCGGACCGGCGGACCGGCCGGCGCGACGAGGCGCACCTGCGGCCCCTCAAGCAAACGGACCGCCTGCCACTCTGCGGAGGTATAGCCGGGCAACGTCCAACCAGGGCGTTCGAGCCTCGCGTCGTAGACCTCACCCATGTAGATGTCCGACATCCGGATTGGTCCGGTCGAGGCCCGCCATTGCTCGTCAGTCCCGAAGACATCGACCTGCCCATCCTCGTACTCGATCCGAATTTGCAGAAGTAGGCCCAGTCGGTCGCCGTAATAGTTGCGCTGCTCGCTGAACCCGATTACCCCACGATACCAACCATCTCCGAGCGTGACGCCAACAGCGTTCCCACCTTGCCGGACGTGTTCGGTTACATCATAGGTCTGGTACTGGATCCGCTTGTGGTAGGCGGTCCAGCCTGGCGTGAAGAGTTCGTCACCGACGCGACGGCCATTGATAGCCACCTCATAGAGACCACGGCTCGTGACGTAGGCACGTGCCGACCGAATCGTCTGGTCTACGTCAAAGATTCCTCGGAGCAACACCGCAGGCTGTGAGGTCGACGTGTTTCCGTCACTGTCTGGCGTGATCCATTGGGCGGTCCAGTCGGCGGCATCAAGTAGGCCCACCTCCCAATAGGCGGTGTCGCTCCAGCTAGACACCTGGTCGGCGCTGTCCCAGACGCGGACGCGCCAGAAGTACCGCATACTCGACCGCACTTCCGGCCCGGCGTACTCGCGGTGCACCGACTCGGCCGAAACTAGCTTCCCCGAGTCCCAGATGATCGCTCGCGAACCGCGCAGGTCGTCCGCACTCGCAGCAACCTGCACCTGATAGGCGCTCTGGCGCCAGCCCCGTTCGTTGGTGGAGATCTTCCAACTGAGCCGTGGCTGCTTGACATCAATGCCGATCGGGTCGGTCTTGTATTCCGTGACGAGATCTAACGGAATTGGGATCAGCTGGGAAAAGGCCGTTCGCGGGGCCGCGAGGAAATTGAGAAAGGCGAGAACGACGAACGCTTTCCACAAACGAGATCGAGTCATGCGTGCCTCCATACCTCGGCGATCATCACTGTTTTCGGCCGCGCACGAACAGCGTGCCAGCAACGAAGTACACGAGCGTCGGCCAGCCGAGCCAACTCTTGAGTGCGGCGTGGTTCTCGACATACCCGTCGAGTCCGCCGAGCGCAATGCGCAGGCCAAGCCAGAAACAAGCACCGAGTGCTGCCACCGCGATCGCTCCCCAGAGCCGGTTTCGGCCGTGGTTCGGCCGCCGGAAGGACGCTACGGCATAACTCAGCGTCGGCCGAACCGTTGGCGTCACCGCCGAGATGTTCTTTCGAGCACCCGTCCGCGACGCCAGCACGGCATAGACCGCACCAGCCGCGACATACGTCGGCACGAATAGGAAGAACAGGTGGACACCCGCCAAGTGGAGACCGAACGCCACGATCATCGAACTCAGCCAGGCCACCAGCGCCGGCACGTTGAGCGCACCTCGCCCTTCTGCTTCGAGCCAGTAACGTCGCCAGCCGAGCATCGGGAAGAGCCAGTGTTCGGTTAAGACGATCGCACCAGCCGGACAAAGAACAAGACCGTAGACACCGACGAAATCAAGCAGCCGGCTGAAGACAAACGGGAAACAGGCGATGACCGTGGTCACGACGCCGACCGCGAGCGTGATCCGCGTACGCGATCCGTTGCGTGTGACCGCCTGCAGCGCCAGTCCAGCACGGTAAATCGTCGGGTTAGAGGTCGTCCATCCGGCAATCACAACCGCGAGGACCCCGGCCCAGCCGAGGGCGGCGTGGGCGACGCCGCCCGAGTCGATCTCGGTCAGCGAGTTACCCATGAGCACCGCCGCGCCTGCGCCCATGACGCCGGCGGCGATCCACGCCACATAGTGACCGAGGAACGTGCCAAAAATCGAGAAAAGTCCGTAGCGGACATTCGGCGCATATCTGAACAGCGCCATGTCGGAAAGCCCAGCGTTCATCGCCAGATTGCACACCCAAGCAAACGCCGCAACATGCCAAAACGAGAGTCCCGGGCCGCCGTCGGGCGTGCGGCCAGTCCAGATCGCCGACTCCCCCATACGCCAAAACTCGCCGAGCGAGCTGACCGCCCCGACACCGGCGGCTTCTCCTAGACGCGGCAGGACTGCCAAGGCACCAACGAGGAACATAAGGAACATCCAGGGCGCGCAAACCATCGCAAAGTCGGCGAGCCTCTGGAAGCCGGCGATCGCAAGCCAAGTCACCAAGCCACCGATTGCGGTGACTACTAGGACAAAACGCGCGTCAGTTGGATAGAGACCGGTCTGCGCTGGAATGCCGAACGGAATCCTGACCGCCGACGCGGCAACGGTGATCATCGCGCCGGCTAGCACGCAGTAGAGTAGCGCGTTCAAAATGTTGGCAACGGCGGTCACCGCCGGGCCACCGATCCGGCGGAGATACCAATAGAGCGTGAGGCGCGTATCGACCGCCACCGGTGCACATAGGAGCGTCCAGTTCAGCACGGCTAGGAGGTTGCCGACTGCGAGGCCGACGAAGACATCGCCGATGGCTGCGCCCCAAGTAACGAAGCTCGCACCTATCACGAACTCGGTGGCCGCGACGTGCTCACCCGCGAACGATGCTGCGAAGTGTCCCGGACCGAGAAGCCGGTCGTCGCTCACAGGCTCGCGATCGAATTCGTAGTGAGCTTCCAGGGCACCGACTTCAGCCATGGCGTCACACGATGCCGGAGTGGCCGGTACGCTCAGCAGTTCGTGCGTTAGCCTGCCGCTTTCGGTAGCCCGAAGCCCGATAAACTGTAATTGGATCGATTGCGCCACCCCCGCCTGCTCGAACCATTTGAACGATCGGCTCGACGTCGATCTGAGTCGCCTCACGCAGTAGTCGAGCGGCGCCGAGGGCGTCGTTCGTTTCCTGCGCAGCCGTTAGGGCATCACGATCGACCAACAAGGCCTGTGCTAACGCACGTTGTACCGCCGCGGCGCTCTCGATGAGGCTCTCAATCGGATCGGTCACGTTGTGCGATTGATCAAGCATGTAGGCTGGGTCAAACCCATCGACCTCCTGCCACTCGGCATCGACCAGCTCGTTGAACACAAGAAAGATGCGAAATGGATCGATGGCGCCGGTATCGAGGTCGTCGTCGCCGTACTTTGAATCGTTGAAGTGGAACCCACCCAGCTTTCCGAGCTGGACCAGGCGGGCCACGATCATCTCGACGTTAACCGTTGGTGCGTGATGTCCGAGGTCAACCAGACACTGTGCCTTCGGCCCGAGCGACTCGGCACAGACATAGCTCGTGCCCCAATCGGCGATAACCGTCGCATAGAGGGCCGGTTCGTAGAGTTTGTGCTCGAGCAACAGTCGCCAGCCTTTCGGCAGCCGCGCGTAGATCTCACGCATCGACTCTAGGTAGTGCTCAAGTGTCCGCGTGAAGTGCTGCTGGCCGGGAAAGTTCGAGCCGTCAGCGATCCAGACCGTGAGAGCCGTCGACCCAAGTTGCTCACCAATCGCGATGCACTCGAGATTGTGCGCGATCGCCTGCGCGCGCACCGCCGAATCAGTGTGAGTCAGGCTACCGTACTTGTACGAGTGGGTCTGCCCGGGCTGATCTTGGAAGGTATTGGAATTAACGGCGGCAAAGCCCAAGCCGAGCGCCTCGGCGTGCCGGCGCAGCGCAGCAACATCATCCACGCGGTCCCACGGGATGTGCGGTGAGACCGCCGGCGTTGCCCGCCCGAGTTGCTGCACGACCGCGCAATCTTCGAGCCTCTCGAAGATGTTGCGCGGCTCGCCCGACATCGGAAACCGCGCGAACCGCGTGCCTCCCGTGCCGACGCCCCACGTGGGAATCGCCACGTGAAAAGCCTGGATACGCTTGACGATCGCGTCAATGTCCACGCCGCGGCGCTCCAACTGCGTACCCAGGTGGTCAAAATCGGCGCGCAAGTCTGCTTCAAGATTGGCGTTCTGTTCTCCCACGAACTCGGCGTCGATCAGCATCGTGTCGCTCATTTTCTCTCGGCAACGCTCTTAGGTCACCTTTGGCGGGGTTGATGGCTGCGCCGGTGGACCTGCCCGATCGAGTAGCCCCGTCGGTGACAGCTCCAACTGTCATTCAACATCATGATTCAACCTATACTAGGGGTCAGCATTATGCACCAAGAGGCACACCCTGCGCGCCCGCGGGCAGAATGCTTTGCTTCGTCCGATGCGTACTAGCCTGCTGATCTTCGTCGGCCTATTTCTCGCTCTGGCCAGCCGACCAGCATCGGCTCAGTTTGCGGACCCGGCCTTACCCAACATCCTTTTCTTTCTGTCAGACGATCAGCGGTCCGATCAGTTTGGTGCAGCCGGACATTCCGTGTTGAAAACACCAACCATCGACGCGCTCGCAGCCGAGGGAACGCGGTTCACCAACGCGTTCGTCACGACCGCAATCTGCGCCGCGAGCCGTGCGACCATTCTGACCGGCGTGCCCGAGCGCAGCCACCGCTTCACGTTCGGCACGCCTCCACTCGAAACCCGGCACACCAACCTCAGTTACCCGGCACTGCTCCGTGAGGCGGGCTACCGCACCGGGTTTGTCGGCAAGTTCGGCGTGGAGGTCGAGCCTGGCGCCGTCCGGACAATGTTCGACGTCTTCGAACCGCTCGACCGAAATCCGTACTTCCGGATCCAGCCCGATGGGTCGACCCGCCACGTAAGCGAGATTACAGCAGACCGGGCGATCCATTTCCTAGAGACGCACGATCGCCGACAGCCGTTTGCGCTGAGCCTGAGCTTCAACGCACCGCACGCGGAAGACATCGACCACGATGCTCACTACCCGTGGCCAGCGGCCGTGGACGGGATGTACGACGACGTCAATATCGCGCCGCCTTTGCTGTCGACCGACGAGGTTTTCGAGGCGCAGCCCGGGTTCCTGAAAGCTTCGCTTAACCGCCAGCGTTGGTTCTGGCGTTGGGATACGCCGGAGAAGTACGACCGGAACATCCGCGCCTACTACCGAATGATCAGCGGCATCGACCAGGCGATGGGTCGGATACTCGACGAGCTTGAGCGGCTCGGCCTAGACAGGAACACCGTCGTCATCTTCTCAAGCGACAACGGGGTCTACCTCGGTTCCCGAGGCTTTGCCGGCAAGTGGTCGCACTACGAGGAATCGCTACGTGTGCCACTCATCATCCGTGACCCACGACGTGAAGCCAGCACCCGCGGCCAGACGGCCGACAGCATGGCGCTCAACATGGATATTCCGGCAACGATTCTGGACATTGCTGGCATCAAGCAGCCTATGTCTTATCAGGGGCAAAGTGTGCTCCCGTTCACGGCTGGGGTCGAGCTACCGAATTGGCGGACTGAGTTTTTTATCGAACACCTTATGGAGTTCGGCAGCGACATCCCGAAGTACGAGGGGGTGCGGGACGAGCGGATGGTTTACGCGCGCTACTTCGAGCAGAAGCCCGTCTACGAGTTCCTCCACGATCTCGACCGCGATCCCGAGCAACTCGAAAACCTTGTTGCTGACCCGGCCTACCGCGAAACACTCGATCGTCTCCGGGCCCGCACCGACGCCTCGGGCGGGCCGTACGACCGGGACGCGTTCCGAGCGCGTCCTGCGCCACAGCGCTCGGAGCAGCCGAACGTAGTGCTCATCATCGGCGATGATCAATCGTGGACTGATTTCGGGTTCATGGGACACCAGACGATCGAGACACCGAATCTCGACGCGCTGGCCGAGGCCGGTGCGGTCTTCACGCGTGGCTACGTCCCAACTGCGCTGTGCCGGCCGTCGCTGGCCACGCTGGTGACCGGCCTTTATCCCCACGCGCACGGCATTACGGGTAACGACCCGGCCATTGCCAACGTGCCGACCGGCGCCGAGTACCGGAACGACCCCACGTACCGCGCGCTCAACCAGCGCGTCATCGATCGGATCGACAACATCCCCACCTTGCCCCAGTTACTGGGAAACGGGGGTTACACCAGTTTCCAGTCGGGCAAATGGTGGGAGGGCAATTACGCTCGCGGCGGCTTCACCGCTGGTATGACGCACGGTGATCCAAACCGGAGCGGCCGGCACGGCGATGAGGGCCTCACGATCGGCCGGAATGGGCTGCAGCCGGTCTTCGACTTCATCGAAACCGCGGGTGATCAGCCGTTCTTCATCTGGTACGCACCGTTTCTTCCGCATTTACCGCATAACCCACCGGCACGACTACTTGACAAGTATCGGGCGCGAGGTCGTCCGATCGAAATTGCTCGGTACTACGCAATGTGCGAATGGTTCGACGAGACGGTCGGCGCGCTGCTCGATCACCTCGACACGCAGGGACTCACTGAGGACACGCTCGTCGCGTTCATTTCGGATAACGGCTGGATTCAGGCGACCCCCGACGCGGACTTGCCCGAGGGTTGGAACCAGGCATTCGCACCCCGGTCGAAGCAATCGCCATTTGAAGGCGGCACACGCACACCGATCGTCCTTCGTTGGCCGGGAGTGATCGAGCCCGACCGCCATGATATGCCCGTCAGCAGCGTCGACCTGGCGCCGACGTTTCTCGCTGCCGCTGGCCTCCTGGCGCCGACGTTTCTCGCTACCGCTGACCTCGATACACCGCCGCCGATGGCAGGCATCGACCTACTTCGCGTGATCGTCGATGGTGAGCCGCCCGTACGTGATGCGATCTTCGGCGAGGCCTTCGCGCACGACATCGCCGACCTGAACGACCCGGCCACGAGCCTGCTCTATCGTTGGGCTATCGAGGGTCGTTTCAAACTGCTTGTGCTGCACGATGGCGCCTTGGGTCGGTACGCACTCGTGCATGCGAACGGCCCGCGCGAGCCGCAACTCTTCGACTTGCTCGCCGACCCGTACGAGACGACTAACCTCGCCGAGCGATATCCCAACGTCGTGGAGCACCTGTCGTGGAGGATCCGCCACTGGTGGTCCACCGAACAATAGACGCCGTTACGTTTAAACCGAGTACAAGATAGAATCCTGCGTAAGCACCCTAAGGTCGATGCAGCACGACTAACCCGGACCTGGAGGTTCTATACCGTTGAGGAGAACCACTGCCGCGATCGCAATCATCGCGATCAGCGTCCCCACCGTGCCCTTAACCTACGGCCGCTCCCAAGTCGGCGGCGCGCGCGTCAAGCAGTACCAGGAGCATCTGAGAACTGTGCTGCCGGAAGCGGACCACTTCGTCAGCAAAGGCGGCGAATACCCACACTTCCGCGGCTATATCCGCGGCACGGCCGGCGAGGTGGACAAACTTGTCGGCCTGGCTTACCTCAACAGTGATGTCGGACATGCCATCACGGGATACGCGAGCGAGATCGTCGTCATGGTCGGCCTACGGCCGGTCGGCACCATAACCGCAGTCACGGTCGTCACCCATAACGAACCTTACGGTTATCGGTCAATCGATCTAGCGCGTTTCAAGAATCAGTTCCCTAACCGCCGGTACCGTGAACGGCTACGGGTCGGCGACGACGTTGATGGCATTTCGGGTGCAACGATTACGGTAAGCGCCGCCACATCTGCCATCCGGCGATCAACCCGACGCATGTTTCGTGAGTTCGTCAAGGAACAAATAGAGGCGCAACCGTGACCATCGTTCGTGTCCTCGTCGCATTTGTGATGACCGGCTTCCTATGTACCGCGGCGGCGGCACCACGGCCAGCCCAAGACGTCGAGGCCGCCCAGCCAACCCTCTCCCTCGAAGACCTCGATGCGTTGTTGGAGGAAGATGAGGTCGAAGAGTCGGTGACCTCACTTAACTCAAGTGAGGTCACGGACATCATCGGGATCGTGGTCGTGCTCAGTTTTGCGTTCTTCAGCTTTGCGAAGAAGAGTGTCGCCCTCAAATACATCTCGTTTGCTGTTTCGATTGCATACCTTGGCTTTTACAAATCAAACCTCGTCTCAATCGTTAACATTTTCGCGATTCTTCAAGGCAATCTTCCTGGGTTTAGACATAGCATCCCGTGGTACCTGCTTATCGGCTTCACGGTGGTATCGACCGTGCTCTGGGGGCGGCTCTACTGCGGGCGAATTTGCGCATTCGGAGCACTTACCCAAGCGCTCGATCGTATTCTGCCATCGCGGCTTCGCATCGATCCACCAGCTTGGCTCGACCGACGGCTGGCTTATCTCAAGTACGGCATCCTCGGCGGCGTGTTGGTCTACTTCCTCAGCACAGGTGATTTCCTCATCTACCGGTATGTCGAGCCATTTTGGATGTTCACACTGAATGGCAATACGGCCATGTGGACGCTTGTCACTATTCTCCTGATAGCCACGGTTTTCGTCCGTAATCTCTATTGTCGGTATTTGTGCTCTGTTGGCGCAGCGCTTGGTCTCATTTCGAACTTCACCGTGTTTCGGATTAAGCGTTGGGGCGAATGTCAGACCTGTAAGATCTGTGAGAAAGCCTGTGAGTGGGGCGCAATCGACGGACCAAGGATCTCGGTTGCTGAGTGTGTCCGCTGCGACGACTGCGAACGTATCTACCACGACCAGAAGAAGTGTGTGCACTGGATCGTGCTAAAGAAGAAGCCGCGAGCCCAGACAGCAGCTTCCTCATAACCCGAGCAGTATTATGGCGGAACCTGGTCGTAAACGTTGGTCTTCACGTGGGTCGTTCTTGCTCGCTACCACGGGAGCGGCGGTCGGCTTAGGGAACGTCTGGCGGTTCCCGTTTCTCGCTGGTGAAAACGGCGGCGCGGCGTTCGTCTTGGTTTACCTCGCCTTCGTCTTTCTCATCGGAGTACCGGTGATCACGGCCGAGTTGGCACTCGGCCGTATGGGGCACCGGAGTCCCATCGGTTCGGTCAAGACGATCATCCGAGAACAGGGCGCCCACGCGGGGTGGCAGGCAATCGGTGTCATCAGTTTACTGGTTCCTTTTCTCGGCTTTACCTATTACAGCATCGTCGCCGGCTGGTCCCTGTACTACACTGTCGAGGCTGCACGGAATGCTTTCGACAGTATGGGTGCTGCCGATTCGCAGCGCCTGTTTCAAGACCTAGCGGCCTCACCGTGGCTCACCGTGTTCCTGCAAGGCGTCGTGATTGGACTCACCGCTGTGGTCGTCGGGAGTGGTCTCCATCGCGGCATCGAGCGTGCCACGAAAATCATGATGCCCAGCCTCGTATTCATCATGCTGATCATGGTCGTCTACAACGTCTTCGCGGCCGATGTCACCGCTGCTTTAGCTTTCCTGTTCACACCCGACTTCTCGCAACTCACGCGCACATCGCTGCTGCTCGCGCTGGGGCAGGCGTTCTTTTCGGTTGGCGTGGGTGTTGGCTTCATGATGACCTATGGTGCCTATCTGCCCAGAGAAGTCTCGGTTCCCCACGCGGCGTTCGTGATCGGCGCAGTCGATACAGTCATCGCATTACTGGCTGGCCTTGTGATCTTTCCGATCGTCTTCGCCTCAAATCTGAGCCCGGCCGAGGGTCCGGGGCTCGTCTTCATCACGATGCCGATTGCCTTCGGCGGAATGGGTTTGGGACATGTAATCGGCGTGCTGTTCTTCCTGCTGCTGTCGCTGGCGGCCTACACAACGACGCTCGGCATGCTCGAGCCGATCGTGTCGTACCTGGAGGAGCGGTGGCAGACTTCACGGCGTACGCTGGCTGTGGTGGCCGGCGGTTCAATCTGGATAGTCGGCTTCCTTCCC
>PYIM01136713.1_pt1 | contig 16084 bp, 12 predicted proteins | sample 3577991 | NCBI WGS metagenome assembly PYIM01 (sample SAMN08408024, study PRJNA431606) | Marine metagenome isolate SA_KN192-05_S13_500m, whole genome shotgun...
ATTTTTGTCAAAACTTTTGGATGTGACGGATTTTGAAGCAGTAGAAATCGTTGTTCATGAGATCGTTAAAGAATATGGACAGATTGATGTACTGATCAATAATGCAGGTTGGAACAATATTGAGCCAGTTGCAGAAATGTCACGGGAGACATGGTTGCAATGTTTAGATGTGGATCTCAACGGCACTTTCAATTGTATGAGACACGTACTTCCTGAGATGATTGAACAAGGTTCCGGAATTGTCGTCAACATCTCCTCAATCGCAGCATGGGAAACCTCAACCGAACACGGAGCCGCTTATTCTGCTGCAAAAGCTGGAATTCTGGCTTTGACTCGTGTTGCGGCAGCGGAAAATGGAAAGCATGGAATTCGGGTGAATGCTGTTTCTCCCGGACTTATTTACAACGATTTTCTGCGTCGAATTTATCCAGATGAATTCTTTGAAGGTTATGCAGAAAACCGTTCACTTGTGGGGCGAGTTGGAAAACCGCAAGATGTGGCGGACATGGTTTCTTATCTCATCAGCGACAAGGCTGGATACATTACCGGTGAGGTATTCCCCGTCAGTGGTGGAGTCAGTCCCCATGCCTGAGAAAACGAAAGCTTTTTTTTCTGTCGAAAACGCAAGCCCGTTATTCTGGTCCATTACCCGCTTGAATAAGGCTTATCGCAGCGGAGATATATCGCCTGTAGAGGTTTTGGAAGAATTCATGAATCGAACAGATGCTTTCAATCCATCGCTGAATGCCTATCTTGAGCGTTTGGATGAAGTGGCAATCCAACAGGCGAAAGAAGCGGAAAAAATATTCCGGAATCCAACTACTGTAATTCCATTACTGTGTGGAATACCAATTTCGATAAAAGACACGTTTGAACTGGCTGGTTCTGTTACTACTTACGGTTCAGTGTTTTTTCGGGAAAACCATACAGCGAAAGATCACGATTTGGTGAGATGTTTACGGGCATCCGGAGCGGTGTTTACTGGTAAAACGAACACTCCTGAATTCGCACAATCTGCTACCACGGAGAATCGATTGGCCGATGATGCTCGAAATCCTTGGGACATTTCCCGCACGCCCGGGGGCTCTAGTGGCGGTGCGGCGGCTTCAGTTGCGGCGGGGTTGGCGACGGCAGCAATTGGTGCAGACGGTGGGGGATCGATCCGGATTCCTGCCTCGTTCACCGGCTTGTTTGGCTTCAAGCCTACTTATGGACTCTGCCGATATAAAAAGGGCTTGAAGGCCATGTCGGATTTTATTGCACCAGGGCCTCTAACTCGTTGTGTTGGTGACGCACGAATTATTCTTGAAGTGTTGACCGATTGTAGGTATTCTCACCAATCACTAAATGACAAGAGGTTACGAGTGGCTTGGTGTCCACTACCTGGAAAAAATCCAGTTGACCCTCAAGTTGCAAAACTGGTTGAAGAAGCCGTGGAAAAAATGGCATTACTTGGGCATGAAATTAATGAAATTGAAATTCCACTTGAAGGCTGGAACAAGGCATTTGATACGCTCGTATTATCAGAGGAGTACCGAGAGCGCGGCTATTTACTTAAAAAAGCTCCGCAACTATTGACTGATTACGAGCTCAAATCGCTGGAAGCTGGTCATAAAATTACAGCGGAAAATGTGGAAAACGCAAGGAAAGCCCATCGTGAATATCGTCAAAAGTTTCAGGAATTCTTTAACAATTTCGATGTGATTGTCGCTCCGGTAACGGCTACTACTGCTTTTCCAATTGGGCAACGACCTCTGAAAATTGACGGACAAGAAGTGAAATGGCTTTGGGGCGCTTTCCCTTTTACGGCTCCTTTCAATGTTTCCGGGAATCCGGCAGTCTCAATTCCGTGTGGAATATCTGAGTGCTTGCCTGTCGGGTTGCAGTTGGTTGGACGTTGGAATGCTGAGGAATTGCTACTCAACCTTTGCGAAGATTTGGAGGAGGCTTTAGCCTTTGATGATAGACTAGTTCGCCAGAAGTGGACTCAGAAAAGTGAGGAGTAAGGGATGAAGAATTTAATCCTAAAGTATATGCAGGATGGGGTTTGCACTATCACCCTCAATAATCCCAGCAAAAAAAATGCATTTTCCTTGGACTTGCTCAAGGAACTGGAAAAAACCCTTGAACTCTTGCAGAACGAGCAAAATTTTCGGTCGATGATTTTGCAAGGAGCGGATGGAAGTTTCAGCGTTGGGGCGGATCTCTCCGATGTTACAGGAACTCTGGCTGATCAGGAGATTGACGACTGTATCGTACGAGTTTGTAAATTGTTACAGGAGTTACCCGTTCCGTGTCTCGCGGCCATTGAAGGCCCTTGTGTCGGGGGAGCGGTTTCAGTTTCGTTGGGATGTGACGTATTGGTTGCATCAGAAAACGCATATTTTGAAATCCCTGCCATTCGTCTTGGTTTACTCTACAATCCGGATTCGGTGGTACGACTTCATGCTCGTTTAGGTTCCTCATCGCTCACTCGGTTGTTGCTTCTCGGTGAACGTTGGAATGCGCAAACAGCTTTGCAATCAGGAATGTTGGGCTGGGTCGTTCCGGAAGGATCTGCACATGAAAAGGCTTTGGAGCTTGTTCGTAAAATGGTGGATGCTCCAAATGCGGTGTCCTCTACCAAATCACTGATTATTGCTTTAGAAAAAGGGGGAAGTAACCTTTCACATTGGAAAGAAATACGAAATGAAATCCTGAGTTCTCAGGAACGAAAAAACGCAGTAACTCAAGCCAAAAAACGACTGGATATTAGCTAAGAAGGACTTTCGCACATAATGAAACTTACTGAGCTGCAAGGTTACGAACTTGGAAAACGGATAGTCCATTACGAGGAACGAGACGCAATTCTGTACGCATTGGCTGTCGGAGCTACAAGTTCGGAAACTAGTTTGATCTATGAGAGGGATTTGAGGGTTTTACCTACTTTTGCTTGTGCGCTCGGACTTTGGGCAGTGGAATCTGCAGGGGAGCTTGGTGCTTATGATCGTAATTATTCGTTGCACGCCTCACAATCTTTGGAAATGCATCAAGCACTTCCAAAATATGGAGATGTTGAGACCACTGGGAAAATAATAGAAGTTTGGGACAAGGGCAAAGCAGCGTTGATTGAGATTGCAGCAGAGTGTGAATACTTCAGAGTTTCGTATGGAATTTTTCTACCAGGTCTTGGTGGTTGGGGCGGTGAGCGAGGCGTTTCTTCAGCAGAGGAAGTAGAGGAAATGAGAAACTCATGGTCTGGTACGTTTACAACTTCTACTGAACAAGCAGCACTTTATAGGTTGACTGGCGATTTGCACCCAATTCATATTGATCCATTAGTAGCACAAGCAAACAATTTTGAACGACCGATTCTACATGGACTTTGCACATTGGGAATTGTTGCAAGGATGATTTCGGAAGCTTGCAAAGCGCATCCGGTGGAACTAACAAAACTTAATGCTCGCCTCTCTAATCCGGTTTTGCCGGGTGATGTGATTGAGGTTACAGCAAACACGACTTCGACTGGCCTCAATTTCGAGGCCGGCGTTGGGAGCACGATTGTGCTCAAAAGTGGACAAGCGGCTTTTGGTTGAAGTTGCTGTCCTTTTTAGCCACATATTGTGGTAACGTTTGGCGCGTTTTCGTCAACTTTGTAAGGAGTATGATCATGTTTAATAGTAAAAAATGGCTCTCCGGAATGATAGCAAGTATCTTTGCTGTAGGACTTGCAGTTCCGGCCCTTGCGGGAGGAACAATCAAGATCGGAGACATCAACAGCTACAAGCGTCTTCCGGCTCACACCATTCCGTATAAGATGGGTGTGGAACTGGCGCTTGAGCACATAAATTCTGCAGGTGGAGTTCTGGGGAAAAAACTTCAACTCGTTTCGCGGGATGACAACGGCAAACCGGGCGATGCCGTAAAAATCGCCGAAGAACTGGTGTCCAAGGATCGTGTGGCCTTGATCTCCGGATCCTTGTTTTCACACATCGGCTTGGCGTTGACCTCCTTTGCAGGACAGCGCAAAGTACTTTATGTGGCCGCAGAACCGCTGGCCGATGCATTAGTTTGGGCAAAGGGTAACCGCTACACTTTCCGGCTGAGACCCTCAACTTATATGCAAGCTGGAATGCTAGCTGAACAAGCTGCAAAAAATCCGGCAAAACGCTGGGCAACCATTGCTCCAAACTACGCTTACGGCAAAGATGCTGTTTCGGCTTTCAAAAAGATTTTGAAGTCGTTGCGACCAGATGTCGAATTTGTTGCTGAACAATGGCCAGCGCTTTTCAAAATTGATGCGGGAGCAGAAATTCAAGCATTGTCCGCCGCAAATCCTGAAGGTGTGTATAATGTAACTTTCGGTGGAGACCTTGCCAAATTTGTTCGTGAGGGCAAACTCAGGAAGTTTTTTGACGGCAAATTGATTCTTGGATTGTTAACCGGTGAACCGGAATATCTTGACCCATTGAAAGGTGAAGCCCCTGAAGGTTGGTTGGTTACCGGATATCCTTGGTACGATATTAAAACTTCGGCGCACAATGCTTTCCGCAATGCCTATGAGGTCAAATATAACGACTATCCGCGCATCGGTTCCATCGTTGGTTATAACACTATGCTTGGGATCGCGGCCGCAATCAAAAAAGCTGGGTCAACAGACACCGAAGCCCTTGTGGATGCGATGGAAGGTTTAACTTACGATTCTCCTACTGGATCCATCACTTACAGGAAAATAGACCATCAATCCACCATGGGAGCTTATCTCGGCTGGACGGCATTGAAAGATGGCAAAGGTACAATGGTCAAATGGACCTACCTGGACGGAGCCGATTATCTGCCCTCTGATGCAGAAGTACGTAAGTTGCGTCCTGCAAATTAAGGCGCAAAATAACGCAATAATACATTTCACCACAGTGCCTCGGAGAACTAATAGGACTCTGTGGTGATTTTTTAAATTGTATTTTTTGAGTTGGGAAAAATCTTGGCTCCATCTATTGAAATTTTATGGGTTTTTTTCTCGTTCAAGTCTTAACCGGACTTTCTAGTGCCGCGGCGGTTTTTTTAGTTGCATCCGGACTTTCGATAATTTTTGGTGTGACGCGAGTGGTGAATTTTGCTCACGGCTCGTTCTACATGTTGGGTGCGTTTTTCGCTTACACCTTCACCAGCCAGCTGACAAGTGTAGTAGGATTTTGGGTGGCGATGTTGTTATCCGCCATTACAGTTGGTTTGATTGGTGTGGTGGTCGAAATTTTGATTTTGCGCAGAGTTTATCAGGCTCCGGAACTTTTTCAACTGGTGGCTACATTTGGTGTCATTCTAGTAATTCAGGATTTGGCGTTGCTGGTCTGGGGTGCAGAAGATCTGCTGGGACCGCTCGCTCCCGGACTCGATAGTACTGTCAATATTTTTGGAACTTTGCTTCCTGAATATGACCTTGCACTGATTGCTTTGAGTTTGATCGTTCTGGTAGCGTTGTGGCTTTTGTTCAACCGTACGCGCTGGGGCTGCTTGGTAAGGGCGGCGACAGAAGACAGGGAAATGGTCGGTGCGCTTGGTGTGAATCAAACCTGGTTATTCACCGGGACTTTCTTTTTGGGATCCCTTCTCGCGGGGCTCGGGGGGGCCGCACAGTTGCCCAAAGGTGGAGCTAATTTATTGATGGATTTTGAAATATTGGCGCCAATTTTTGTGGTAGTAGTTATAGGAGGAATGGGCAGTATTTTGGGTGCATATTTTGCTGCTGTGTTAATCTTCGAATTCAATGCGTTCGGCATTCTCATTCTTCCGGAAAGTACTTTGGTTTTAATGTTCCTTCTAATGGCTGTCGTTTTGATCGTCCGACCGTGGGGATTACTGGGAAAACCTGAAACTCCCGGCCAACTTGGACAGGTCGGCCCCCCGGAATTGCCGTACCAGTTAGCCTCGCGACCACTCCGAATTATTGGTATGGGATTAGTGTTTGGAATGTTTGTGCTTCCGGCTTTTGCAGACGATTTCACTCTGGTTTTGGTCATTGAAATGATTATCATGTCACTGTTTGCGACCAGTTTACATTTTGCGATGGGTCCGGGCGGAATGGTTTCTTTCGGTCATGCAGCGTTTTTTGGAGGTGGGGCCTATGCGGCAGCACTTTTGGTTTCACATGTAGACGCTCCGATGGAGGTCGCAATGCTCTTTGCGCCTTTGATGTCTGGAGTACTGGCTTTGATTGTCGGCTGGTTTTGTGTGCGGCTTTCCGGAGTCTATTTGGCGATGCTCAGTATGGCCTTTGCGCAAGTTGCTTGGTCTATCGTTTTCCAGTGGGATGCTGCTACAGGTGGAGACGACGGTATTCTCGGAGTTTGGCCCAGCGCATGGGCGAGCGAACGCATGGCATATTATTATTTGACGCTCATCGCAGGTGTCGGTGGCATCATTATTTTGCGGCACGTCCTTTTCACGCCCTTCGGTTATGCAATGCGAGCGGTGAGAGATTCTGCAATACGCAGTGAATCCATTGGTATCAGGGTTTCACGTCAAAAATGGTTGGCATTTGCCTTTTCAGGATTCATGGCTGGAATTGCAGGCGGATTGTTCGTGTTCTCCAAAGGAAGTGTATTTCCGGATGAAATGGCGATTCCCCGCTCTTTCGATGCCCTTATTATGGTCTTGCTTGGCGGAGTAAAAACTCTCTGGGGACCTGTTACAGGGGCATCCGTATTTACCTGGCTTCACGATGAAATTTCACGATTTGAATATTGGCGGCTACTTTTAGGTATTTTGATAATTGCTATTGTTCTTGCTTTTCCACAAGGCATTGCGGGGTTTGTCAGCAACAAGTGGCACCGTTTTCAAAGCGGGAGGAAACAAAATGCCTGAAATCAGTTTGGAAGTCAGCGGACTCACAAAATCATTTGGGGGTGTTCACGCAGTTCGGAATGTGAATTTTTCGCTCAATTCCGGGGAATTACTTGCTCTCATCGGCCCCAACGGAGCCGGAAAAACCACTTGCTTCAATATGCTAAATGGCCAACTCAAACCGGATTCCGGCTCAGTGCGGCTCTTCGGTAAAGAAACCGTTGGACTCAAACCTCCGGAAATTTGGCGTTTGGGTGTGGGGCGAACTTTCCAGATTACTGCAACTTATACCAGTATGACAGTTTGTGAAAATGTGCAAATGGCTCTGTTAAGTGATCGTCAGCAATTAATGTCTTTCACAAAAAGAGCCACAGGAATGTATCGTCCAGAAGCGCTTGCACTGTTGAAACAAGTTGGAATTGAGGAACAGGAAGACCGCCCGTGCAGCACACTCGCTTACGGCGACCTCAAGCGAGTTGAATTGGCAGTTGCTCTGGCGAACAATCCGCGTTCGTTGCTGATGGATGAACCGACTGCCGGGATGGCTCCGAAGGAACGAGTGGAATTGATGGCGCTGACGGCAGAAATAGTAAAGAAGCGCAATTTATCCGTCCTTTTCACTGAACATGATATGGACGTAGTTTTCGCACATGCCGATCGGATTCTTGTTTTAAACCGTGGCCAGTTAATTGCGGACGATACTCCTGAAAATGTTCGCAATAACGCAGAGGTGCGGACGATTTATCTTGGCTGTGAAACTGAGGAGATCCCCAGTGCTTGAAATTTCTGGACTAAACACTTATTACGGACGCGCCCACATCCTCAGCGATCTTTCGCTAAACGTGCAGCGCGGGGAAGTTGTCGCACTTTTAGGGCGCAATGGCGCCGGTAAATCAACCACTCTAAAGAGCATCAACGGATTGGTTCGGCCTACGTCCGGAAATATTATTTTCGAAAATCAGTCGCTCAATCATCAAACTCCACATATAGCGTGTCGGCGTGGGATTGGCTATGTTCCGGAAGAGCGGCGCATTTTTACGGATTTAACCGTGATCGAAAATCTGGAAGTTGGAACACGTTCGTCTCATGAAGGTCTTACAGCATGGACTTTGGAACGCATTTTCCATATTTTCCCTAATCTTGCTGAAATGCGGAATCGTCCCGGGAGTCAGATGAGCGGAGGTGAACAGCAAATGCTCACTATTGCCCGAACCCTTATGGGTAATCCTAAACTCATTTTACTTGACGAACCCTCCGAAGGACTCGCGCCTGTGATCGTCCAGCAAATGACATCAACCATCCAAGAGTTGAAACATGAAGGACTAACAATCATTCTTTCTGAACAAAATCTACGCTTCGCAACCAAACTTGCTGACCGAGCCTACATCATTGAAAAAGGGCATATCCGTTATGAGGGAACTATGAAAGATCTTGCAATAGATGAAGAAGTCAGGAACGCATACTTGACTGTGTAGAAAATTTTTTAGCATAATAAATTTCATACAAGAACACTATTCACCAACTTAGCTCCGCGTGAAGCCATGAAGTAGAGCCCCATGTAGTGCGTAATTTTCTGAGGGTGACTGGCGCTTGCTGGAAGTCCAATTTCCTCAACAATATTCCTAGGCAGGTTGTAGGTGGAGCAACCCTTGTCATAAACTAGGACTTCTTTCAGACTGGGTAGCATCCCGTGATTCCTGACGGAGAGCATGGTCAACACAAAATCCATTACACAGATGTCAGTGCATATACCTACTACCAAAATATTTGTCAGTTGATTTTCCCTGACCCAGTCAATAATGGAATTTGATCCATCCGGCTGAATCGCACCAATGAAACCGTTTATGCAGTCTTTTCTGACCAATGTCGCCTGCGGATCATTTTCAAGCCACTTCAGTTCAGGAACTAAATCCTCCTCACCAGTTCCGCGTTCACAATGCGGCGGGTAAGGCAGTTGCGGTTTTCCGGAATCATGTGTGTCCAGAAATGCCAAGATAGGCATTTCCTGTTTGGTGAAAGAACTGGCCAATCTGTTAGTTTCTGAAACCATCACAGAAACTTGCTTATTTGGTGTTTGGGGCGCAAGGTTTCCTGCACCTACAGTAGCAAAACCGTTTACCTCGTCGACAATAATAAGACCGTAACCTTTTCTATTTTCCCGCAAATCAAGTCCTACTTTCGAGAGCGGCATTGATTCAGTTATTTCCTGGAGGATTATTTCTGCTGACATTTTTACCTCACGAGTTCTTGAAATTGTCGAAACTCTATTTTTGGATAAATTGTAAATTGAATGCTAATTGATGCACTGTAACGCAATCAAGTTTAAATTGTTTTCCTCAAATTAAAAGTGTGCTTTTCATTTAAGAACCTTCACATGAGCTTAGGATGTCTTGAAGAGACTCTTGACACTCGAGTTATTAGCATATAAAAAAGTTTTTATTTTACAGAAGAAAGATATATTTTATATTGAAAATTTCGGAAATAATTCTGCCTAACACTTTAGAACTTTGTATTACATTCTTGGTCTTTTTCAGCTCATTTTATGCGGTGCAGAGACCTACTTCATGGTTGAATACTGAAGTTCAGCAGACAAGTAGTTTTATCTATTCCATGATTCCGATTGCATTCGGCTATCACTTTGCTCATTATTTGCCAACCTTTATTGTTGATATTCAGTATGCTATTATTGCGCTCTCGTATCCATTTACTTTTGGATGGAACCTTTTGGGTACAGCAAATTGGAAAGTCTCGTCATCTTATCTGGCGAATTATCATTCTGCCGTATTGATCTGATACATACAAATTTCTGGAATTGTATTGGTTCATGTTGAAGCTGTAATTGTCTGTCTTTTGCTTCAACTACATACTTCAAGAAGTTGGGGGACCCCTGCAGGGACAAATTCCGGCAACAGTATTGATGATTGCATATAAAGTTTTTGGACTGTGGCTGCTTTCTACACCTCTTGGCAGCTAAGCTACTTTTTTAATTGATGAATGACCCTTCACTGTGTTTTATGTGTTTGAGAAAAAACATAAAATATTAGATTTTACTAAACAGATTATTAATGTCTCAAATTGTTGGTGTTGATGTAGGAGGAACCTTTACGGACCTCGTTCTTTTTGACGCATTTGAAGCAAGCGTCAAAATTGCCAAAGTTTTGAGTACCCCTGAAAACCAGTCTTATGGTGTAATGAGTGCGCTTGAGTCTGCCGGAACGACGATGGAAAATTTGCATTCCATCATCCATGGAACAACTGTAACTACCAACGCCTTGTTGGAACGTAAAATTAGCCGTGTGGGCCTGATTACAACTCAGGGCTTTCGTGATGTTCTAGAACTGGGAAGACGTACACGGCCCAAACCTTACGGAATGACAGGAAGTTTTGAATGCATTATCCCCAGGGAATTGCGACTTGAAGTGAGAGAGCGGATTGATTGTGACGGAGAAATAGTTGAAACGTTGAACGAAGCAGATGTCCGGCAAGCTGTGGAGCAACTACTAAAATCCGGAGTTGAAGCAGTAATTATCCATTTTCTTCATTCCTACAAAAACGACCTACACGAACGCATGGCAGAAGAAATAGTACAAGACCTATGGCCAAACCGGTTCATTACTCGCGGCAGTGCATTGGTTTCAGAATATCGTGAATACGAGAGAGGAACTACCGCGGCGATAAATGCTGCAATTCAGCCAGTATTGAGTCACTATATTGAACGGTTACAGCAAAATCTTAAGGAGGAAGGTTATTCCAAAGACTTGCTGGTCATGCAAGGAAACGGGGGTACGGTTTCTTCAAATATTGTTTCAAAGGATGCCGTTAAAACGGTAATGTCCGGGCCGGCATCTGGAGTCATGGCCGCTGCGTATACCGCCTCCCAATCCGGATTTAATCGAGTCGTGACTTATGATATGGGGGGAACCAGTTGTGATGTTGGACTGATTGTGAACGGTATTCCGCAAGTTACATCAGAACTTGAAATTGAATACGCCATGCCGATTCATGTTCCAATGGTAGATGTGCACACCATCGGTGCGGGTGGAGGAAGTTTATCTTGGGTTAATGAAGCAGGTTTGTTGCAAGTCGGACCGGAAAGTGCCGGTGCGCAACCAGGTCCGATTTGTTACGGACGTGGTGGAAGCAAACCAACCATTACTGATGCTAACCTAGTGCTTGGACGCTTGAATCCTGCTACTTTGCTTTCGGTTGATAATCCGGTTTCGATTGAAACGGTAAGGAATCATTTGATCGAACAGGTAGGGGTGATGCTCGGATTGAAAGACGCAGAAGAAACTGCTTCGGCAATTGTGCGAGTCGCCAACATGAATATGGCTGGTGCCTTGCGTCTTGTTTCACTTGCAAGAGGGTACGATCCACGTGATTTTACGCTGTTTGCCTTTGGTGGAGCTGGTCCGCTACATGCAGTTGCGTTGGCTAGGGAACTTGGGATACCGAAAGTTTTGGTGCCGATGCGCCCTGGGATTACGAATGCTGTCGGATGTGTTGTCGCTGATGTGAGGCACGATTATGTGAACTCTATCAATATGCCGTTGGCACAAGCCGACATGGATCAGGTTTATGAAATTTTTTCAACACAGATTTTAGCCGGGAAGAAGATCATTGAAACTGAGGGAGTAGAGATCGATGAGTTGTTCTTTATTCACGATGTTGACATGCAGTTTCAAGGACAAACACACATTCTCAATTTTCCTGTAAAGGAGACGAGAGTCACTCAAGAGTCGTTGCAATCCGAATTTGAAAAAGCGTACTGGAATCGTTTTGGAGTAGAACTTCCAGAAATCCTAGCAGTTTTGGTCAATCTGCACACAGCCGTAATTGGTCGCCGCAAGCCTGTACCATTGAAATCGCTGATGTCCGCAGAAGAACAAAAAAATAAGATTGAAGAATGCATTATTGGGAATAGGCGTGTTTGGTTTGAAACAGGTTGGGAGAATACGTCCATCTACAAAAGAGAAAAATTCCCAGGGCAAGCAAAATTCAATGGTCCGGCAATTATTGAGCAACTTGACACCACCATTATTGTTGAGCCAAACAACCAGGTGGAAGTCGATCTAAACGGTAATTTAATTATCTCGCTCTAAACAATTCAAGAATTTTTTACAATGACGAATCTTGATCCAATTACGTTAACCGTGATTCAGAGTGGGTTGCAACAAGTTTGCAATGAGATGGATCTTTCTTTTGTACGTTCAGCATTTAGCCCTGTGATTTCCGAGGCTCTGGATCGTTCTGATGGTATCTATGCCAAAGAAGACGGAGAACTGATTTCCCAGGGTGAATTAGGATTGCCGGTTTTTGTAGGCACGATGCAGTTCGGTACCCGGTGCGTGATTGAACGGGCTAAGGATCTTCATCCCGGCGACGTGTTCATCGTCAACGATCCATATTTGGGTGGAACACATTTGATGGATGTTCGCTTCGTCAAACCGTTTTTTTATGAAGGAGAACTTTTCGCATGGTTGGCAAATACTGGACACTGGCCGGATACTGGAGGAGCTGTTCCAGGTGGTTTTTCAGCCAATGCTACTGAAGTTGAACAGGAAGGATTGAGGCTTCCACCGGTAAAACTTTACAAAGCAGGAGTGATGGATGAGGAAATTTTGTCTATTGTCCTCTCCAACATCCGCATTGCTGATCAACGTATAGGAGACATCAAGGCTCAAGCAGCAGCGCTTACGGTAGGTGAAAAAAGGTTCACGGAGCTAATAGATCGATATGGTTCGGATACGGTGGAGGGATCCATAAAAGAGCTCAAAAAACGGTCGGCACTGCAAATGCGGACAAAAATAAAGCAAATTCCTGACGGTCTTTATCATGGTGAAGGTTTTGTAGATTCTGATGGTGTGGTCAATGAGCCTTTGCGGATTGAGATGAAAATTCGTAAAGAAGACACGGAGTTGTATTTTGATATGTCCGGTTCCAGCCCACCGTGTTTAGGTCCTATGAACAGCGTAATTGCTACTACGAAATCTTCCGTCTATCTGGCTATAAAGCACATTTTCCCTGAGGTTCCTATTAATGCAGGAACATTTGAACCATTACATATTAAGGATCCTGAAGGTACATTTTTATATGCAAAATATCCGCGTCCTGTTTCAGGATGTGCGGCTGAAGTAAGTCAAAGAATTGCTGAAGCTGTGTTTGGAGCGTTGGTAAAAGCTATTCCAGATCAGCTTTTTGCTGCACCAGCAGGAACAAGCGGGAATCTCTGTATAGGTGGATTTGACCCGAAACGTGACAGAAATTATGTGATGTACGTGATTAGTGGGGGAGGTTATGGAGGCAATTCAAGTAGCGATGGCCTTTCCAATGGTTGCTCCACAATAGGTATTTCTAAGACTACCCCTGTGGAAGTTATGGAACAGTATTATCCGGTCTTGTTTGAAGAATACTCGTTACACGAAGGCTCAGGAGGTGCAGGAAAGCAACGTGGTGGATTTGGAGTGAATTATAAAATCAAACTCCGAAGGGGAAATGCAAAAGTCTCGATGGTGATGGATCACGGTCGTTTCGGCCCGCAAGGAGTTTTAGGCGGCAAAGACGGCGGTGTGAACCGAGTCCGTATCGAAAGACACGGAGAAACTTACATCCCGCCGCATCTTTCCAAAGATCAAAATATTATTGTTAAAGAAGGTGATACGATTCGTGTCTCAACGCCAGGCGGGGGTGGTTATGAAAATCCCTTTCTCAGAAATCCTGAACTAGTAAAGCACGATGTTCAAAGAGGTTACTACACTACTCAACAAGTGAAAGAAAACTTTGGTGTTGTACTTAATTTCAAGGGAGAAATTGATGAAAAAGCTACTCAAAAACTCAGGAATGAACAGTAGCTTTAGCGCAGTCCATCATTTTCGGAAATCTGATTAGCTTCTAATCCGCCGACTCTTGAGTGTACACGTCCTCCTGTTGCCATGACAAGCCCATAAACAATTTCATGTGACCTTGGTGCGTCCTGAACGTAAACTTCCATTGCGTCAAAATGGCTGCGTACGTAAGATGCGTTGATGTGCGTGATAGGGATGTCCAAACGAGATCCTATTCCACCGACTTTTTTGGCGGAAGGAACTATGGCTAGTGCTCCTCCTAGGGCTTCTCGCATGGCATAACCTCCTGGAACGTGCCAGAGTGCGCCGTGTTCCAGTTCACCTGCTTCCCCAACGATTGATCCTTTCCCGTAACTTTGTACCTGATCAGCTCCACCAAGCAAGTCGATAAGCTTATTTGCTGCATCAAGACCTATCGGTTTCAAGGCTTCCATCATAGGGATTATTTTGCTAACGTACTGGCCTGCATAAGGATTTTCTAATACAATAAGAACCGCACCTTTTTTAATGGGTATCTTGCTGACAGGTCCTCCTTCATGAAAAATATTCTCAACATGGGTCACTATTTTTCTCACTTTGATCAAATCATTCATTGGAGATCTCATCTAAATTGTTTTCAATAACAAGCCTTTGTTGTTGTAGTGAAAGATAAGCCGCTTCTATTTTTCCCGCCTTGATAAATTTCCTCGCGGTTCGTAAACCTTGATGAAGCGCTTTAGAAGTTTGTTCTTCCGGCAATGGCGGGACATGAACTGTAACTGGAATCCTACCCAAATCACTGTCGTCCTTTACTTCCGAAGCAGGTCGTTTTTCGATACCTTGATATTTGATATTAACATCATTTGCGATTAATGTGGCTGCAACATCAGCAATAGAAGCCGATCTAGCCAATACTGTTACAGCATCAGCAATGCCTAAACTTAGAGAGCGCCCGCGCCAGCCAGATGTTGCAATACCACGGACTGGGCTTTCGTATGGGAGGCATACTTTGGTGTTTAATTCCGGTATTTCAGCATTATCAACTACTCCTAGAGAATACGAAGAACCTTGGTTCAACCAAAAAGCAATATCCCCACCGTTATTTACATACATTTTCTGTATATGCTTCAGAAAAGAATCTTGTTTTTTTGCTTCAAACAACAACGTATTGAGAACCTCATCTGCCACTGAGCCGGCTACTGCTGCCATTGGTGTGATAAAAACCTGCGAATCACTCACAGCAGCCAGCATTTTCTGAGCAATGATGCCTTGTGGAACAGGATTATTGATGCTCCATGGGAGCCTCAGCAAATCCAATTCGGCAACCAGTTCATCCAAGATTGTACTGAAACGATTTTGGGCACAGGAGTACAAGTGTAGGCGTATCTCTTCTGGAGCTTCAACATGAGCAATTATGTCAATTGGCCCCTGCTGCAAATAAAGACGATCATTCCTCGGCAGCGGTTCAGCATTAGTTTCCTGCATTTATTTGATCTGGTCCTTCAATAAATTTTGTTAATAAAATATTTAGAGTTAATTGTAAGGCCAAGGGTTATCTTGGTTCCATTGAGCAATTAGTGTTTCTCTTTGTTGGGTGAGGTCTTCCAAATATTGAACTTGCTCCATGTGTCCGCCTAGGGCTTCAAAGTCTGAGAGGTTCATTGTGAATTCAATCGGAGCCACTATAGCTGGAGTAGGGACACTACCAAAAGAATTTTCGGGCATTTTTGTTATATCGACCATGATTGTGATTCCTCCACCAGGCCAGACATATACAGGAGCCCCTCCGCATGTTATTCTAGTTAATAAATTTTGAACAGATCGAGTAAGGCTAACAGGGTTTTCTGTGACACCGGCTCTCAAACTACCACCGGCTCCAGCCATGAAAAGTACACTTGAGCAAGCAGGTTCACAGTTTTCTCCAATTCTATCCACTACTTTTTGAAGAATCTTTGGCATTTTTTGTTCACAAGGTTTGAGATTTTCGTCAAAAACAAAATAAGTTGCATCTTCACCAGTTGTACTCACCATTAACAATCTCAAACCTGGATATGTGACACCTTTTTTAATACGATCTATGATTTCAAGAGGATTGGAAATATCGGTCCCTCCCCAGCCGTGCCCTGGATTAGCTACCTGAAAATATCTTCCAGGAGTGGAACGCCGACCGCGGACCCTGATTCCGGAAGGTTCCATGCCTAAAAAGCGACCTGCCTGATGTTCTGAAAGCATGCCGGTTATGTGTTCATCCACCACAATCACTTCATCAACATGTCCATGCCACTGTTTTGCAAAGATTCCGATTGTTGCAGAACCACAGCCTACACGCATTCTCTCCTCCTTTTCACCATCTATGATTGGAGCTGAACCCGGTTTAATGACCAGTCTGGAGCCTTCATCAACTTCAAATTCTACAGATTTTTTATTTCCCAGGTCCATCA
>PYIM01205546.1_pt1 | contig 15258 bp, 16 predicted proteins | sample 3577991 | NCBI WGS metagenome assembly PYIM01 (sample SAMN08408024, study PRJNA431606) | Marine metagenome isolate SA_KN192-05_S13_500m, whole genome shotgun...
CACGCCAGACGATCGGGTGTCATTCCCCTGTTAGCCTGCCGATCGGCTTCGAGGGACTGCGGACGCCCGGGTTGGGAGGTCTGGGCCCGCAATTCCAGTATGACAGTTCCAGTCTGGTTGAGGGTGTGGCCACCGTTGGTTGTGTGCAGTCGCCGACACGTTCAGGAGGAGATTGACTGTGGGAGGACATCGATGGTGAGCGCGCCGCTGCGGCCAGGGGACGTCAAGGCGGACCCGGGGGCCCTCGAAGAAGTGTGGTCGTCGATGTTGTCCGAGTTTTTTCGCCACGGCGAACTCGCTGAAGAATGTGCCCTACACGTCACCTGCCCCCACTGTGGACTGGGTGACATAGACCAGGAGTTCGTCAGCGCCGGCTTTCGCCACGTCACCTGCTGCTCGTGCGAGACCGTCTACGTGAGCCCCAGGCTCACGGACGAGTCCATCGAACAGTTGTACAGCGACGAGTACTACGACGTGCTCTACGCCTCCTCCGAAATCCCGATGTTCGAACAGCGAACCCGTCTGATCGGGCACGGGAAATTCGAGCAATTGATGGATCTGCACGCTGGGGCCAGACCGGGTCGGGTGCTCGACATCGGTGCAGGCATCGGTGAGGTTCTTGAGGTCTTCCGTGCTGAAGGCTGGTCCACGCACGCCATCGAGATGAACGCGGTCGCCGTGGAGTGGTTGCTGGGTCGTTCCCACGACGAGGTATTCCATGGTCGACTCGAGGACTTTGATGCCGCTTCACAGAAGTTCGACATAGTCATGGCGTGGGGCGTCGTCGAGCACGTGCTGGATCCCGACGACTTCCTCGGCCGGGCACACGGCCTGCTGGCTCCGGGTGGCATGTTCGTGTCCGAGGTTCCACACGCCCAGAGCCTCCTCGTGGACGTCGTGAGGAGCACCGGCCTTGACCCGGGGCGCATCGTTATCGGAGAGCAGCACATCAGGCTCTATTCGGTCGGGGCCTACGCTGAGTTACACGAACGCAGTGGCTTCGTCGCCACCCACCTGCAGACCAACGGGTTGGACGTGGCGACGATCTGTGGCAGGACTGATGTCAACCTCCCAGACGAACTCCTTGCGGCCATGCAGCGGGGAATCGATGACAGGATGTACGGCGACCTCCTGCGTGGATTCTGGCGCCGAAGCGACTGAGGCCACCGGGACAGGTCGTCCCCAGATGTTGGAGAACAAGTTGGGTTCCCACACCGATGCCGCCCCGATCCGTGGACCGCAGCGTCAGACCCGTTTGTGCCTGGGCCTGCGATCGCTGACGGAGGAGTCCGTGTTCCGAGATTCCTCCCGGGCCGGCGTGGTCCGGGTGCCTGATGCCGGCACGGCGTCGCGGTGAGCGACCGTTCATCCCACCTGCTGATCTGGGATAGCAACGCGGATCCGCCGTCTGGCGAGATGGTCTGTTCGTGGAACGGTTACTCGGAGTCGGGGCAGTTGACGTCCCTTCTCAGGCATGTGGACGAACACGCCGACGAGATCCGTGAAAGGTACCTGTCCTGGGTCGACGATCTGGGGATGAGATGGGTGGGTCGCCGGCGGGTGGTTGATCGGCTGAAGGTCAGGGGAACGGGGTTCAGCGTCTGGTGGATGACGAGCGTCTTCGAGAAGAGTTTCGTGGACGCGCCGACCATGGCCCGGATGGCGAGAATCTTCGCACTGGATGCCATCCTGGAGGAGCGGAGTCCGTCGAAGGTCCTGCTGGTCAGCGACCTACCTGATGTCCGACGATCGATTCGGCGGTTGTGCCGGCTTCACGGCATCTCCTTCAGGGTGCGCCGGGCCGGCGAAGAGGCTGTAGGCGTTCGCATGAGGCGCCTGGCCGGGCGTGTCCTCCCGGCTCCGTTGCGTGCCGGATGGGCGTTGCTGCTCTTCTTCACCCAGAGCCGGCCGGCCGCGAAGTCGAGGCCGACGAGATGGCAGGACGGGCCCGACTCGATCCTGATGGTCTCCTGCTTCGGCCAGATGACAGTTGAGGAGGTGATGGCCGGCGAGTTCGAAACGCGCTACTGGGCGGGTCTTCGCCGGGTCCTCGAGGACGAGGGCATGATGCCCAACTGGTTGCACTACTTCGTGTCGTCGCCGACCGTGCCGGACCTGGCAGAAGCGGTAGACCTGCTGGGCCACATCGAGTCGAAGTCGGACGGCCGGGAGTCCCATGCCCTCCTGGAGTCCTACCTGACACGGCGGGCCGTTCTCCGTGTGGCGGTGCGATGGTTGAGGCTCGTTCCGTCCACGATTGCCCTGCGGGCGCTGGGCGGCCGGTCGTTTGGACCATCGATCCATTCGGTTCTCTGGCCTTTGGCGTGCCGGCAGTGGAGGGACGACCTGAGGGGCGCGAGGTCGGTACACAATCTGATCTGGCTTGGATTGTTCTACGCTGCCTGCGCCGATCTTCCCAGGCAGAATCGGGGCATCTACCTCTGTGAGGGGGCGTACTGGGAGCACGCCTTCATCCATGCATGGCGGGCGAACGGCCACGGCGAACTGATCGGCGTGCCCCATGCGACCGTCCACCACTGGGACGTCCGGTACCTGAACTACGCAGAAGGCAGGGGCGGAGAGGGTCCACTCGCGCTCCAGAAGCCGGATCGCCTGGTCAAGAACAACGTGACAGCAGGTGTGGCATTCGAGGCCATGGGGCTCGATTCGAGGTCCATCGTGGAGTGCGAGTCCCTGCGGTACAACTACCTTCTGGGCCTAACTGCCTCCGACCCGGAGGAGCGGGCGTTTCCGCTAAGCGTGCTGGTCCTCGGTGAGATGCGGCGGTCCGTGACGGTGGCGATGCTCTCCCAACTGGCTGAGGTGGTCGGGCATATCGACATGAGCGTCACATTGAAGCCCCATCCGATCTCGCCGATCGACCTCGGGATGTTTCCTACCCTTGACCTCCAGACGGTGGACCGCCCGCTTGCGGAGGTGCTGCCGGCCTTCGAAGTAGCGATCGCCAGCCACGCGACGACGGCGGGCGTTGAGGCATACGTCGCCGGCCTTCGGGTTCTGATCTGGCTTGATCCGCGGGATCTGAACCTCAGCGACCTCCGGGGTGTGGTCGGTGTGAACTTCGTCAGTGGCCCGGAAGACCTGGCCAGGGAACTCGGTGACGCTGTACCGACCGTTACCCGACCGTCGGCCCCCTCGGAGTTCTTCTGCCTTGATGCGGGCCTCCCACGGTGGCGACGACTGCTCGCCGAGCGATCTGCCTGAGAGCGATCGGGGTAGGTGGTTCGTCAACCCCGGCTCCCGCGGAACGCCTCACCCGCCGATCTGTCGAGTATCCAGGTGCCACGTTCGACCATGCGCGCCGGAAGGTGTTCGACCCCCAGCCCGTCCTCGTAAAGCGTCTCTCGTAGAATCCCGCCCTTCTGGCTCCCGACGACGAGAATGACAACCCGGCCGGCCTCGGCAACCACCCGTCGGGTGATGGTCAGCCGACGGGTGCTCATGTCGGGAGCGATCGCCGTGGTCACCCTGCGGGCCTGCTCACTGGTGGATGACGAAAATGGGAACAACGAAGCAACATGGCCATCGGTTCCCAGGCTCAGCAGCAGGACGTCCACCTCCTGTTCGAGTTCCTGTTCGTATTCTGGAAGCGCCTGGCCGGGGTCCGTCCAGCCCCGTAGCGGTCGGAAGGCGACGTACTGCCAGGGCCCGGCCTCGACCAGTTCGCGCAGGATGAGGCCATAGTTCGAATCCGCGGCATCAGGGGGGACGCAGCGCTCGTCTCCCGTCAGCAGGGTGAGTTTGGAGTAATCCGGCACACGCGAGCCTCGGAGTTGCCGGTAGAGGCGTCCGGCCGACCTGCCTCCTGTCAGCATCAGCCGGCAGCCCATGGAAGCGCTGGTCGCCTCGGCAATGGCTTCCTCAAGGACCGTGCACGCTGCGCTCGGCCACTCATCATCGCTGGCGGTCTGTAGCACCAGATGGCCGTCAGGGGCCGGGAGCACCAGCATGGGGAGTTCGCCTGATAGCTCCACGCCGCCACGATATGACCGTTCGATGTGGGTGATACCCGACAAGGGGCTTTACGGTCGCCAGGGACCAGATAGGGAGGTGCCTCGGATCGGTTGGCGCCGTGCGATCCCCGGGCACACGCGCGGCGATACGATGGAGGCTCATCCTCAAGTCGGAGCGGGTTCACCTCGAAGTGATCGCGGTTGACGCCATCTGCTGTGAGAGGGGCAGGGGTAGGAGCCCTTCAGGTTGCGGACATCGTTTGAAATCGTCAAGGCACAGATTCGGAGTGGAGGATTGGCCATGGGATCACCCGTACCGGCACCGAAGACGAGCCTCGCCGGTATCACCTCTACGGACCCGGTAGGTTTCGCCGACGATTATCTGGCGCATCTCGGAAGCGTCCTCTCCCGGATCGACCGGGAGGAGGTAGGCGCCTTCATCTCCACCCTCCTTGACGCTCGGAGCCGAGGGGCGCGGATCTTCTTCATCGGTAACGGTGGAAGCGCCGCGACGGCCAGCCACTTCGCCAATGACGTGGCCATCGGTTCTGACGACTATGACCGTCCGTTTCGTGCCCTGAGCCTCACCGACAACGTCGCGGTCCTGACCGCCCTGGGCAACGACTTCGGCTTCGATGAGGTGTTTGTCCGGCAACTCCGGGTTCTGGCCGAATCGGGCGATGTCCTGGTTGCCATCTCGGCATCCGGAAACTCGGCCAACCTCATCAGCGCCGTCGAGTACGCGGCGAGCGCAGGCATTCGGACGGTCGCCATAACGGCCTTCGATGGTGGTCGCCTACGGAGCCTCGCCGATCTGGGCGTCCACGTGCCGACGGAGCTCGGCGAGTACGGGCCTGCCGAGGACGCTCACATGGTGCTCGATCACCTCACCGGTGCATATCTGATGAGGCTCGTACGCTCCGAAAGGTAGGTCGGCCTTCGGCCCTGCCGGAGGGTGGTGATGACCGAGTGGGGCGGAATGCCCTGAACTAGGCTCGGGTCTTCTATGGCCACTGCGCGCGTTGGTATCGCCGGCTTCGGCGTTGTCGGCAGACGCCGGAAGGAATGCATTGATCGTCGCGTCGACCTCAAGGTGGTGGCCGTCTCTGACAGGGATTTCGGGGAGTTCGGGACCCTTGAGGACGGCACAGTTGTTCATCCGTCGATCGATGGCCTACTAGGGGAGAAACTCGATGCTCTGATCGTCTGCCTTCCGAACGATCTTGCAGCGGCGGTGACGATTGCAGGCCTCGAGGCTGGTCTGCACGTATTCTGTGAGAAGCCACCGGGACGCGATCCGTACGACGTGGAGAGCGTCATCGAGGTGGAGGAGCGACATCCGGACCTCCGGTTGATGTACGGGTTCAACCACCGATACCACGACTCGGTCCAGGATGGCCTGGCGATCCTCAAAGGCGGGGAGCTTGGCGCGGTGATCAGTCTGCGGGGCCTCTATGGCAAGTCGAAGTTGGTGACCTTCGACCAGCCCGACTGGCGGACTCGGCGGGAGACCGCTGGTGGTGGTGTCCTGCTTGATCAGGGGATCCACATGGTGGACCTGATGCGCCTCTTTGGGGGTGAGTTCGACGAGGTCCACAGTTTTGTTTCGAACGGCCACTGGGGGTATGACGTCGAGGACAACGCATATGCGCTGATGAGGACGTCGGGGGGAGTCGTGGGCATGTTGGTGTCATCGGCGACACAGTGGCGTCATCAGTTCAATCTGGAGGTCAACCTTGAGGGCGGAAGTCTGATACTCGGTGGTTTGATCACCGGGACGAAGAGCTACGGAGCGGAGACCCTTACCGTCGTCACCGCCGACCCGGACCGCGATCGCGGCGATCCCCGGGAACACACCACCCGGTACAATCGGGATCCATCGTGGGATCGTGAATTGGACTCCTTCGCAGGATGTGTTCTGGAGGGTGGACCGGTCGAAAACGGTGGTTCAGCGGACGCCCTGCAGACCATGAAACTTGTGTACAGGATCTATTTTGCTGACCCGGAGTGGAGGGACGCCCATGGGATCGCCGACCCTGACGACGGAGCCTATGCGTGGCCGTTCCGGACCCCGAGCCTGGCCGACGGATCCGAGAAGTAGGGCACGTGCGATTCGCTAACCGGGTAGTGGTGGTCACGGGAGCCAGTCGTGGCATCGGCCTGGCCATCGCCAAGCGGTTCCGTGCTGAGGGGGCCAGCGTTGTGGGTACCCGGACAGGACGTGCGGGTGGGCCGGTGGAAGAGGGTGCGGATCCGTGCGACGAGTGGATCCACTCTGACTTCTCCACCGTTGACGGGATTCGAACCTGTGCCAACCAGGTGAGAGCCATCGGCCCCGACGTCCTGGTGAACAACGCGGGTATCAACGTCCTTTCATCCTTCGTGGACATTGATCTCGAGGAGTTCGCGCGCGTCCAGATGGTGAACCTGCACGCGCCCTTGGCCATGTGTCAGGCGGTAGTGCCGGCGATGATAGCGAAGGGGTGGGGCCGGATCGTAAACGTCTCCTCAATCTGGGGAACGGCCAGCAAGGCCCATCGTGCCGCCTATTCGGCGAGCAAATTCGGACTGGACGGGCTGACTGTGGCGCTGGCGGCCGAGCACACGGCTAACGGCATTCTGGCCAACAGCGTTGCTCCCGGGTTCATAGACACCGACCTGACCCGGTCCACACTTGGCGAGGACGGCATACGCGAAATGACGGCCGGTGTTCCGGCGGCTCGACTGGGAACCACAGAGGAGGTGGCGGGCCTCGTGCTCTGGTTGGCCAGCGACGAGAACTCCTTCGTTGCCGGTCAGAACGTGGTGATCGATGGGGGGTTTACCCGTGTCGGATGAACTGGCGATTCGATCGCATCGCGGTCAGTACACGGCACGCTTCGGAACTGTCGATGAGTGGAGCCTGACCGGAGACGGCGGTGAGGTCCACCGGTATCTGGTCGACGCCAACGTGGCTCGGCTCCATGCGGATCGACTGGCTCAGATCCTGCATCTACCGGCCACGGTGATACTCGAGGCCACTGAGGAGAACAAGAGTCTGGATCGGATAATTCCGGTGATCGAGTGCCTGGTCGATGCAGCGACACGCCGGGACGATGTTCTGGTCGCCGTGGGTGGAGGGATCGTGCAGGACATCACCTGCTTCATTGCCAGCACGCTGCTGCGCGGCCTTCGGTGGCGGTTTATCCCGACGACCCTTCTCGCCCAGGCCGACTCGTGTATCGGCTCGAAGAGTTCGATCAACCTCGGTGCCACCAAGAACATCCTCGGCACGTTCAATCCTCCTGAGGAGATCCTGATCGACCCGTCCTTCCTCGAGACCCTCGGCCCGGCAGACCTCCGATCAGGGATCGGCGAGATCATCAAGGTCCACGTGATCGACGGGCCGTCGTCGTTCGCCGCTCTGGCGGCCGACTTTCCACGGCTGATGGATGATCCGGGACTATTGCTGGAGTACATCCGGTCCTCCCTGCTCATTAAGAAGCGGTTCATCGAGGAGGATGAGTTCGACCGGGGACCCCGGAACGTCATGAACTATGGCCATAGTTTCGGCCATGCCATCGAGTCAGCGACTGCCTTCGAGATTCCGCATGGAATTGCGGTGACAATAGGTATGGACATGGCGAATCACGTAGCGCATGCACGTGGGGACCTCCACCGTGACTACCGGGATGCGGTCCACCAGGTGTGCGAGGCCAACTACCGGGGCTTCCTCGATGTCCCGATACCGGAAGAGGCGCTTTTCGACGCACTGTCCAGGGACAAGAAGAACGTGGGGTCCCTCGCCAACCTCATTCTTCCGACCGGCCCGAACGCCTCCATGGCGAAGGTGGGCGTGGTGATCGACGACGAGTTCAGGAAGCAGTGTCGGCCGTTCCTGGTGGGCCTGGGCAGGTGAATCGTCGTCATCGGATTGCCGTCTGCTCACGGAGTTTTTCCCGGAACCCGGTGCTTCGGCAGGAGTTGACCAATCGCTACGAGGACGTCGCATTCAACGACGACGGTCTGAAACTCGACAGAGAGGCCCTCGTTGAGTTCCTCGCCGGCCGACACAAGGCGATCATCGGTCTGGAACGGATCGATGGCGACCTGCTGGAGCGATTACCAGATCTCGAGGTTGTGAGCAAGTACGGCGTCGGTACCGACATGCTGGACCTCTCGGAGATGAGACGGCGCGGTGTTCGTCTCGGCTGGTCGGGTGGGGTGAACAGTCGTGCCGTCGCGGAGTTGGTCGTGGCGACGATCATCGCTCTGCTCCGCGATCTACCAGCTCTCAGTCGGGGCGTCCTGGCCGGGGAATGGAACCAGACCATGGGGCGGCAGCTGTCTGGGCGGACTGTTGGAATCATCGGATGGGGGAGTGTCGGCCGTGATCTCGCCAGCCTGTTGCGCGGATTCGGATGTCGGATTCTGGCGACCGACCTCCGGGACGTGGCCGACGACTGCCGGGCGGTGGGGGCGGAACCGTCAGGTCTCGATGATCTGCTCGCCAACTCCGACGTCGTGACCCTGCACATTCCACTGACGATCGAAACGTCCGCCCTCATCGATGCGGCCCGCCTGTCGCTCATGCGTCCAGATGCCGTGCTGGTGAATGCCGCTCGCGGAGGACTCGTTGATGAGGAGGCCCTGTGGGAGGCACTGTCCTCCGGGCGTCTGGCGGCGGCGGCGTGTGATGTGTTCGCCATCGAGCCGCCGACTGGCAGCCCCCTGCTCGACCTCCCCAACTTCCTTGCCACCCCCCACATCGGTGGCAGCACCGAGGAGGCCTATCTGGCAATGGGAAGGGCGGCGATTGCCGGACTCGACGAGAACTCCCTGCCTGACCCATGAGCCGTTGAGTCGACCTGGGTGCAAGACCGCCGCCGCTATGTTGGCCTGCCCATGAGGCGTCGAGACGATACTGGGCGCGTGGAGGACCGCTCGAAGGGTTGTGGACACTCCACCTTCTCCGACCCCGGAATGCTCGAGTTCTTCTCCGACAGCCGTCGGCTTCCCGAGGATCTCTACCCGTCGGAACTGAGGTTCCTTCCCTGGCTGGCGAGCGAATCGAAGACCATCCTCGACGTGGGCTGTGCAGTAGGCGGCTTCGCCGACATCTGGACCCACTTCGCTCCTGAGGTCTCGTACGTCGGATCCGATGTCTCACCGGAGTTGATCGCCGCGGCTCGTAGGCTCCGCCCGTCCCTGCGCTTCGAGGTGGGCGATGCGAGCCGGGGACTTCCGTTCGACGACCGGGGCTTTGACGTCGTCCAGGGCCTCGGCTGGTTGCATTGGGAGCCCCGATTCGCGGATGCACTTCGCGAGATGTGGCGCATGGTCGATCACCGCCTGTTCTTCGACGTCCGACTGGCGCGGCCCGGGAGCGGCACCATCGTCGGCGAACAACGTCTGGCATTCGGCACCGAGGGTTGGGACGGTGAGACGACGACGCCATACATCGTCGTCGATCTCGTCAATTTCGTCGATCTCCTGCTCGCGTTGGAGCCGTTTCGGATCCTGGCCTACGGATATCTGGGCGAACCGGATGATCTCGTCATCGGCATCGATGGGGAGGTCTGCTTTGCGACGTTCGTCCTCGAGCGGTCTCTTGTCGGAGGGTCGACCACCGGGGCCTGGGTCGACATGCCGTGGAACCTCCCGGAGCGGCCCGGACTCGCTCGCTCCGGAGCACTGGCCGAGGTCGTTCCAGAACCCGACCCACCCCGATGCTGATGGGTGGCGACGGAGCGGGCAGACACCCGATGCCTCGTCCGGCGATCGGCGACGCCGGACTGACGCGGCCGGACTGGACGACGCCGCTAGAGCGGGACCCGGCGCTCCTCTGGCTGGACAAGAACGAGAACGGCGATCCGGCGATGGCCGACCTGGTGGCAGGCCTGCTCGCGGGGCTGGACCCCGGGATTCTGTCGACCTATCCGGAGTTGACCGGTCTCTACCACCTGTTGGCGGATCACGTCGGCGTCGATCCGTCGATGATCGTCGTCACCGGGGGAGCGGACGGCGGAATCCGATCGGTCTTCGATGCATTCGTCTCGCCGGGTGACGCCGTCCTGCGCCTCGAACCCACCTATGCCATGTACGACGTCTACGGGCGTATCTACGGCGCCCGTCAGATCGTGGTGGACTATCGGGCGTCGACGGAGGGACCGGTTCTCGACCTCGACGCGCTCCACTCGACTCTGGCGTCGGAAGCGCCACGTCTGGTCTGCCTGCCGAATCCGGCCAGTCCCACGGGAACGGTGCTTGATCTGGGTGAGCTTGTATCGATCGCCGAGGCCGTGGCCCGCCACGGCGGCGTGCTGCTCGTGGACGAGGCCTATCACCCGTTCGATCCGATAACCGCCGTCCCGCTACTGGTCGATCATCCGAACTTGGTGGTGGTCCGGACCTTCTCGAAGGCCTGGGCCCTGTCCGGTCTGCGAATCGGCTACTGCGTGGCGGATCCGGATTTGACCCGGCTCCTGCACAAGGTAAGGCCCGGTTACGAGACCAACTTCGTCGCCGTGCGCATGGCTGAGGCCGTTCTCGCCGAAGAGGAGGCCATGCTCCGCTCGGTGGCTCGCTTGAACGATGGTCGTGATCGGTTCGTCGGCGAGATGGCCGATCTGGGATTTCGTACTCTGCCCAGCGGCGGGAACTTCCTCCTGGTCGAGTTCGGTGACTACGCCCCGAAGGTGCACCGGGTTCTGGAGGATCTGGTGCTGTACCGGAGGGACTTTGGCCATCCCAGCCTCGCTGGGTTCAGTCGCTTCTCGGCCACCACGGCGGACCGGTTCGTCCCCGTCGTGGCGAGGATACGGACCGTGATCGGAGATGGACAGGTAACCTCCGCCCGGGCTTCGGACGATCTGTAGGGTCGCCTTCGCTCGGGATCGACGTCGACTCGTCGTGATTGAAATCGGAGTACTGGAGGGTCGCCTGTGACACAGGCAGTCGTGAACGTCGGGATCGTCGGATGTGGGCGCATATCCGGGCACCACTGCCGGTCGGTGATCGCAGCCGACGCCTGTTCGCTCGTGGCGGTCGCCGACCTCGAGATCGAACGCGCCGAGGCCTATCGGGACGAGTTCGGGGTAGCCGCCTATGTGGACTATCGCAGGATGCTCGATGAGCACCCGGAGATCGACACCGTGGTGGTAGCCACCCCATCGGGCATGCACTTCGAGCACGCCATGGAGTTGATCGTGGAGTATCGGAAGAACGTGATCGTCGAGAAGCCGGCGTTCATGCGCCCGTCACAGGTGGTCGATATCTACCGGACGGCGGCGGACCACGGGGTTCAGGTGTTCGCAATCTTCCAGAACCGCCACAACCTCGCCGTGCAGCGGGTGCGGGCCGGCATCGCGTCCGGGAAACTCGGTGCGGTTCGTGCCGCTTCGGTCCGCGTCCGCTGGTGTCGCCCACAGCGGTACTACGACATGGCGCCATGGAGGGGGACGTTCTCCATGGACGGTGGATGCCTGACCAACCAGGGCATCCACCATGTCGACCTCCTGCGGAACCTGGGTGGAGAGGTGGCGCGGGTCTGCAGCGTCCATCGCACGCTGGGTGCGGAGATCGAGGTGGAGGATCTCGCCACCGCCGTGTTCGAGTTCGAGTCAGGGGCTCTGGGGACGCTCGAGGTGACGACTGCAGCGCGTCCTGTCGACTACGAGGCGAGCGTGTCCCTTGTGTGTGAGAACGGGCTCGCCCAGATCGGAGGCATAGCCGTCAACGAACTACAGGTCTACTCTCCCGATCCCGGTGCCTGCGAAGTGGATACGGAGGACTTCTCGGGGAACGTCTATGGCAAGGGACACGGCATGGCCTACGAGGAGATCGTCGCATCCCTCACCGGCACGACCGCGTATCCGATCACCGCATCGGACGTGGAGGCCACCATTCGCCTGCTGAACGCGTTCTACGTATCGGCGGAGACGGGCCGCTGGGTGGATGTGGAGCGCGCCGGGGACAGCGACCGTCTGGGCGAGATCGACGACACGCTCGCAGACCTCTACCGGACCCCCCGTGTCGCGTGATGGGTCTGTCCGAGATGGGCGGGCCAGCCGGACGTCCGCGTGTGGTGGGTTTCATACCGGCACGGATGGCGGCTTCACGCTTCCCCGGAAAGCCACTGCACCCGATTCTGGGCGTTCCGATGCTGGAGCACGTAATTCGCCGGGCAGCGATGTACGAACACTGGGACTACCTGACGCTGGCCACCTGCGACGGGGAGATTCGTGCATTCGCAGAGGGGATGGGTTTCCCGTGTGTTATGACCGGCGACCATCACGTTCGGGCACTGGACAGGGTTGCCGAGGCCTACGAGCTGGTCGCCTCATCTGACCTTCTGGGAGGAGGGCCCAACGATGACGACGTGGTCGTCTGTGTGCAGGGCGACGAACCGATGATGCGGCCGGACATGGTGGACGCGGTGGTGGCCCCACTCCTCGCAGACACGGGGATCCCGGCAACCGTGCTCGCCATGCACATAGTGGACGAGGACCTCTGGCGGAATCCCGACACCGTCAAGTTGATCTCCAACCAGGCGGGAGAAGTGCTCTACACATCCCGGGCGCCGATCCCCCATGGTCGGGAGGGTTTCTCCGAGGACCTCATGGCGCGACGCATCTACGGGATCTTCGCCTTCCGCTGGCGTCACCTCCGGGCCTTCACCGAGCACGCGGAGACGAGACTCGAACTCGAGGAGTCATGTGACAGCAACCGGATCCTGGACATGGAATTCCGACAGGTGATTGCCCCCTATCCACACCTTGCGTCGTTCGCAGTTGACAGTCCGGAAGACGTGGTCCTCGTCGAACAGCACATGATCGACGATCCGGTCTGGGGTTGCTACTAATTGGGCGGTGGCGGAATCGGGGTCGGAACTTTCGACCCCGCGACCGTGGGTTCCGGGTGCCTGGTTACCCGGATGCACTGGTACGGGTGTCCCTGCAACGGCCGAATCGAAGGTGCCAGCAACCTTCTGCAGGTCCTACGCCGGTTCGCTCACGGACCTACCAACGGCGGCGGCTTCGTCGACCTGCAATTTCTAGCGGTGCCTCTGGAGGAGGTCCCCGATGGGGACAAAGACACTGCGATTGCAGGTCAGAATTATGTGCTCAGTCAGTGGCCAGAAGCCGAACAGTCTCCGACTAAGCCATTCAGGCAGGCGCCGCCTACGCAGTCTTATCGGAACCCTATTGATATTTACGAAGAGGCTCTTATCCAGGAGACCCTCGAGTTCCTTGAAGCTGGTTAATCCATGGTGTTCACGGTCTGGATTGTCTCTTGTGTGTTCAATGAAGATACGGGGAGACCGGAGGTGGACAAGGGCTAGGACCCTCTTGATGCGGACGACCCAGGTGAGGTAGGAAAGATTTGGCGTCTTGATGGTCAGGACTCCGCCCGGCTTCAATACACGACTGATCTCCGCAATAACCGCTCGCTTCTCATCAATCGTGATGTGTTCGAAGAAATCTGTCGAAATGCAGAAGTCGAATACCTCATCATCAAACTGCAGAAGTTGGGCGTCTCCCTGCTGAAAGTCGATTTCGACAGCGGCATTCCCGGCATTGAATCGGCCCCGCGATATCGACTCCCCACTCAAGTCCTGGCAGGACATCTCGGCTCCAAGAATGCTTAGGACGATGCTGTAGTCGCCTGCGCCGCCCGCTACGTCAAGCCCCCGTTTTCCGTTGACGTCGCCAAGAGCAAGAACAGTCATGTCCCTGGTGTACAGCTCCTGAAAGTTTCGAATCCAGATTCGCTTCGCGGGATCATCAGAACCCGTGTCGAACTTGAAACACCCCTGGATCCAGGCCGACCAGTGCAGCCTGTCTTCGCTCACCAACGACCTTGTATCCCAGCCGTCATGACCCGAATCGCGAATATTCATGCGGTTGCGGTCATCAGGGGTACCCCGGCGCTCTCGGCAACTTGCGCAGTACGGGAAACTAGCCCCGACGGCCCGACCACGGCCCTACTGGGGCGGACCCGATGCCCTTTTGGCTCCCGGCCGGGGGGAGACTGCCGGCATGACCCTCACCGATCCATCTCCCATCCACCAGACGATGGCTGGCTGGCTGGCACACCTGGCGGGCGGGGGGTCCGCCCCCCTCGAGAACCTCCTGCATCCCGACGTGGTCTTCTGGTCGCCGGTGATCTTCGCTCCCCAGTGGGGGAGGGATCTGACCATCATGTACCTGACCGCCGCCTCTCAGGTGTTCCCCGGAGATCCGGAGACCGAGGGGTCAGGGCCATCCGGACAATCCGGCGGCGAATTCCACTACACGAAGAAGGTCCTGGACGGCAACCACGCCGTCCTCGAGTTTGAGACCACGATGGGTGGCATCCAGGTGAACGGCGTGGACATCATCACCTGCGATGACAACGGCCTGATCACCGAGTTCAAGGTGATGATCCGCCCCTTCAAGGCGATCGAGGCGGTCCGCGACCGCATGGCGGCGATGCTGGCCTAGTCCCCCTCAGACCTCCAGATGGTCGGTGCTGTAGGAGGTCCCGGGGGCGAGCAATAGGCGACCGAGCAGAGGTCGACGTGCCACCATGGCGGCGAGGCGGGGGTGGAGCCAGATGATGCCGAGTAGCCCGACTGCCGCCATCAGGCCCCCTCCCATGACGTCGAGGGGCCAGTGCTCGAGGCGGCTAACCCGCGTCCACGAGGTCACGGCAATCAGGAGTTGCATCGATCCCACGATCCACATTGCGATCCGCGGGGTGGCATGGCGACGCGCCAGCACGGCGACGGTGCCCAGGACGAGCACGCTGAACACCACGTGGCCACTCGGATAGCCGCCGTTGCCGAACGAGTACCCGCTCCACTCCACCGTCGGTGTGGGCCGTGGACGCTCGACGAGGTCGCCCAACCGCGTGAGACCGGTGCACACCCCGGCCAGGCCCAGCAGCACCGCCGGATACCGACCCCACCGCCACCACACCAACAGGGTGATGGCAACGAACACGACGGGTGCGGCCGTGTCGGTGAGCACCGGATCGATGAAGCCAGCGAACAGGTCGACGGCAGCGGGCGTGTTCTCGTGCATCCAGCGAGCGGTGGCCACCTCTCCCGGAAGAGGGCCGTCGCCTCTCACGGCCACCGACAGGGCCGTCGACGAGGCCACAAGTGCGCCAATCAGGATGTAGTAAGGACGTGACCACATGTCGACGGGATCGGGCGTTCAGGTCACATGCCCGGGCAACCCCCTGAGAGCCTGCCCGGCCCGCCGCCTGACATCCCTGATGGGAGTACCCCCGTGATCGAGTTCAGACGTCCGGGTGGTCG
>PYIM01047226.1_pt1 | contig 15254 bp, 12 predicted proteins | sample 3577991 | NCBI WGS metagenome assembly PYIM01 (sample SAMN08408024, study PRJNA431606) | Marine metagenome isolate SA_KN192-05_S13_500m, whole genome shotgun...
AGGGCGGTGTTTGATCAGGGGTCGCGCACCAGGTCGCGAATCCGGCTGGGCGAGAGGGGGCCGGACCGGACGATGGCGTCAAAGGGTTGGAGGGCGTCTTCGACCGCGTTGGCGAGGGCCGCGGGCGGACCAACAGCGCCCCCTTCTCCGAGACCTTTGACGCCTAGCTGGTTGGTAGGGCTTGGGCAGACGATTTCGTCGAGGCGGATGTCGGGCACCATCGATGAAACCGGTATCAGGTAGTCCATGAATGTAGAGGTGATGGGTTGGCCCTGGTCGTCGTACTGCATGTGTTCGCTTAGCGCGCCGCCGATGCCTTGGCCGACTCCTCCGACGACTTGGGCGTCGGCGATCATTGGGTTAACGATCCGGCCGGCCTCGTGCACCACGACATAGTCGAGGATGTCGAGCCGCCCGGTGGCGGGGTCGACCTCGACGATCGTGGCGTGCAGACCGCTGGCCGTTGCGTAGTTGGGTGGTTGGAAGTAGGAAGTCTCGCTGAGACCGTCGCTGCCGGAGCCTCCGGCGAGCTTGGGGACGATCCGGATCAACTCGGCCAGCGACAACTCCACCGCTGGGGTGCCCTTGACGCTGATCCGGCCGCCCTCGAGCTGCATATCGGCAACTTCGGCCTCGAGGAACTCGGCGGCGTGGGTCAGGATCCGCTGCTTGAGCAGCCCTCCTGCCTGGTTGATGGCGTTGCCCGCGGTCACCAGCGCCCGGCTAGCTATGGTGCCAACGCCGTAGGGGATCGAGGCTGTGTCGCCGGCGACGACGTCGATGTTGGTGAGATTCACACCCAGTGCGTCAGCGAGGAGCTGGGCGAAGACGGTGCGGTGGCCCTGTCCCTGGGAGGGAGCGCCGGTGTAGAGCCGTACCCGACCTGATGGCATGACCTCGACGCGGGCCCCTTCGAACGGTCCCAGTCCGGTCATCTCCAGGTAGAGGGCGAAGCCAACACCGAGATGACGGCCCTCGTGTCGGGCCAGCTCTTGTTTCTGCCGGAACTCGGAGAGTCCGATCATGTCTACGGCCCTCGACAGCATTTCGGGGTAGTCGCCGGAGTCGAACTCCTGCGGCAGTCCGCGGCGGTCGAGCAGTCCGGTGCGGTAGGGCATCTCGTCGGGCCGGATCAGGTTGCGTTCGCGTAGCTCGGCCGGTTCCATTCGGAGCTTCGCTGCCAGTCGGTCCATGGCCCGCTCCATGGCGAAGGTGGCCTCGGGTCGTCCCGCTCCTCGATAGGGCGACGTGAACGTGGTGTTCGTGAGGACTCCGGTGGCTTCGAGGTCGACGTTGCGCACCTTGTAGGGCCCGATCAGGTGGCACAAGGCGTTGTAGGGCACGACCAGGCCGACCATGTTGCGGCATCCGAGGTTCACCACGATCCGGTCCTTGACGGCGAGGAGGTAACCGTCGGCGTCGGCGGCGAGGGTGATGTGGTGGACCTGTTCGCGGGCGTGGGCGTCGGCGGTTAGGTTCTCGTGTCGATCAGCGATCCACCGCACCGCTCGGCCCATGTCGTGGGCGGCGAAGGGGACCAGCAGCTCTTCGACGACAAGAATTCCCTTCTGCCCGAATCCGCCGCCCACGTCTACCGATTGGACACGTACCTCGTCGACGGAAAGGCCGATCGACTCGGCGACGTGGTCGCGCACCCGGTGCGGCGTCTGGGTGGTCGACCACACCATGAGCCCGCCCGTGAACGGGTCACTCTGGGCAACCATGCCCCGGGTCTCGATGGGGGCAGCGACGTATCGTTGGGTGGCGAAGGTCTCCTCGACGACCGCAGCGGCCGCGGCGATGCCGGCGGCGACGTCTCCGATGCTGTGGCGCACGTATACGCCGATGTTGTCGGCCTCACCTTGGAGCGCCAGCGGTGCGTCGGGCTCAAGGGCGGCCTCCATGTCGAAGACGGCGGGTAGAGTTTCGTACTCGACCTCGATGACCTCGAGCGCATCTTCGGCTAGGTAGCGCGTCTCGGCCACGATCATGGCGATTGGCTGCCCGACGTAGTTGACCTCGTCGACAGCGAGGATCGGAGCCGGCTGGATCTTGACGACAGGGTTGAGGGCGGCGATGCCCTCAGGCACCCGCAGCTCCTCTGAGTTGGTGAGAGGCTTGATCCGGTCGACCACACTGGCCCCGTCGTATACCGCCACGACACCGGGCATGGTCCGTGCCGCGGTCACGTCGATGCTCAGGATGCGGGCGTGGGCGTAGGGGCTACGGACGAAGGCGATGTCGACAACATTGGGAATGTCGAGATCGTCGACGAAGCACCCCTGGCCTCGAAGGAGTCGATCGTCCTCGACCCGGGCCAGGCTGCGGCCGAAGAACCTAGAGCTGTTGCCGTCAGCCACGGCTCGCCTCTTCGGGGCCGGGCAGCCCGAACGCCTGCCGGGCAGCCTTTCGGATATTGACGTAGCCAGTGCACCTACAGAAGTTGCCAGCGAGGTGCTCGTCGAGCTCGTCGGAGCTCGGTGTCCCTCCGTGCTCGGCCAGGCCGGCGAGTGACATTAGAAAGCCCGGCGTGCAAAAGCCGCACTGCATGCCGTGTTGCTCATGGAAAGCCTGTTGAAGAGCAGTGAGGGGTTCGTCGGGTCCGGCCAGACCTTCGACGGTGCGCAGGTCGCGGCCGTTGGCCTGGACGGCCAGGGTCAGGCATGAACGGACGGCGACACCGTCGAGCAGAACAGAACAGGCTCCGCACGAGCCCTGTTCGCAGCCAACATGAGTGCCGGTGAGCCTCAGTCGGTGTCGCAGGAAGTCGGTGAGAAGGAGTCGGGACTCGACCTGGGCGGAGACTGGTTCGCCGTTTACGGTCAGGCTGATGTCATGCCAGCCAGACGGCTCGGACAGTGGCGGCGTGGTTGGGTGGATCTGCCCTTCGCTTCCCCTAAAGCTCATGCGCAGCGCGCCCATGCTTCGGCGATTGCGTCGATCGTCAGCTTCTCGGCCAGGTCGCGCCGCAGCCCGGCGGACGCGTGGACATCATCGGCCGGATCGAGTTCGGCCTTGAGTTGGGCTCGTACCTGGTCTTCGACCCTGGAGGGTGAAGACCCCGTCAGGGCCTCCTCTGCCGAGTGCGCCCGGGTGGCAGATCCACCGACACCGAACAGCACCAGTCGGGCGTCGGCCACCACCCCATCGCGACGGACGAGCTGCACCGCGACGCCAACGGTTGCGAAGTCGCCCGGCCGCGTCGCGAACTCGCGGAACGACCAACCGGCTCCAGCCGGCGGCGGGGGGAATTCTGCCTCGACGAGGAGCTCGTCGGGGGTGAGAGCGGTCATGAACGGACCGACGAACATCTGCTCGGCGGGGACCGTCCGGATGCGTCGCGACGATTGGATGCGCAGGGTAGCGTCGAGGACAATGGCGGTGGCTGGGAGTTCGGCCGCCGGATCGTTGTGCGCAAGACTCCCGCAGATTGTTCCCCGGTTGCGGATCTGGGGGTGACCGATGTTAGCGACGGCGGTGGCCAACAACGGCCAACCGCGGTTGACGTCAGGGTGAGCGAGCACTTGGGCCTGGGTCGCGGTGGCGCCCACCAGGAGCGCACCACTGTCACTGATCCGGACGTGATTGAGGACATCGAGGCGGCCGATGTCCACCACCAGCTCGGGGCGCCCGAGTCGCATGTTGAGCACTGGCATCAATGACTGACCGCCGGCGATTACCTTGGCGTCGGTACCGCCCGCCAGGAGTTCGACCGCGTGCTCGACGGACCTAGCGGCGACGTAGTCGAACGGCGCGGGCTTCATGTAATCACCATCGAGGAGTTGGGAAACGGATTCATGACTGCTCGGTCACCCGCCGGCCGTCCGAGCCGACGACCCGGCGCACCAACCCACGAGTCTCGAGTCGATCGATGCGAAAGCTCGTCCCATTCGAGATATTCTGCCATGAAGAGTCGAGAGGCTCGTTCAGGGGGTCGGTTTGTCACGAGAAGCGGGGTGTAGCGCCACTGGGATCCGCTTGACGCATATGTCGCCCCGGCGCGTCGGTGTGCTGGGCTGCGGGGTTGCCATTCTGGCGGCGAGGTGGGAGCTGCTAGCCGTTTCCACCGGTGCCCTGACTAATCGTCCCTCTCCGCAGAACCCGCGATCCTCGGCTGTCGTGCCGTGGGCCGTGGTGCGGTCACCACGCAAGCTTTGCGGGACAACATGGAGGTTCACGTGAGGGTGGCCAACCCAAGTCTCGCTGGGAGACTGTCCCAGTACACAGGGGTGGGTGCCCTGCGAGAATCCCGCATGCCATCCCCGTGGCCCGGACCACCGGCCCGGCCGGTGGGCGATCCCCTGCTTGGGGTACGAGAGCGCTGGTACATGCTCGGAACATCCGATCTGGTTGGTGACGACCCGGTACCGGTTCGGGCCCTGGGCGAGGACCTGGTTCTTTGGCGCGACGGCGAGGGCCACCCTCGACTGATGGCGGACCACTGCCCCCACCGGGGGGCCCGGCTCTCGATCGGCGATGTCGTCGATGGCCAGCTCCAGTGTTGGTACCACCACTGGCGGTTCGACGCCGGCGGTCAATGCATGTCGGTGCCATCGCAGGGAGGTGCCTGCTCCCTGGCCGCTCGCACCAGGGTCGAGGTCGCTTACCCGGTCGAGGAACAGGCTGGGTATCTCTGGGCCTGGATGGGCGCGGACTCGCCAGCCCCTCTTGCGTTGCCCGAGGAGTTCACCGACCCACGGTGGTCGACCTTCCCCGAGACCGTGGCCTGGTCGGCCAACTGGATGCTGGGCCTCGAGAACCTGGTCGATCTCATGCACGCCCCCTTCCTGCACGCCCGCTCGATAACCCTCAAGGGAGGTATTACGGACGATCGGGTCCTCGTCACCGATCACGACGACGGCTTTGAGGTCACCCGTAAGAATCAGTCCGGAGTGAACTTCGACTGGATCGATGTGCACCTCGGCGCCCTGCCTCATGTCCGGCTCGACATTCCGCTCCCCCCGAGCGCGGGTCCTGGGCCAGACCTGCGCATTATCGGTTTCCTTCTGCCCCGCGACAACGACGAAACGCTGGTTCACTTTCCTCGCTTCCGCGAGGTGTCGGGCGGCGAGCGCCTCATCTGGCGGAGCCTCTACCGGCTCCGGCTCAGGGGCACCCATCTCCATGTCCTCAACCAGGACAAAGTGATGCTCGAAAGCATGCGGACGGTCGAAGAATCCCGCCGCGACGAGCACCTGGCCCAGGCCGACCGACCGGTGATCCATCTGCGGCGGATGCTCGAGCCGGTGTTCGCTGCTCAACGTGAGCGATTTGGCCTCCCCGCGGAGACACCGACCAAGAATGTCGATGACTGAGACCTGGTTCACCACCCACGGTGATTCGTCTGATCCAGCGCTGCTGTGCCTTCACGGCATCGGCTCGTGTGCAGACGCGTTCCGGGCCCAGGTCTCGCTCGCCGATCGGGCGAGACGCAGGGTCGTGGCCTGGGACGCGCCCGGCTACCGGCGCTCGCCCGATCCGCCTGCCCTAATGGGTCTCGATGACTGGGCTGATGCCGCGGCTGAGCTCATCGAAAGAGAACTGGGCGGATGCGCCGATCTGCTCGGTGTGTCCTGGGGCGGGGTGATCGCGGCCCGGCTCGTCCTGCGTCATCCGGAACTCGTCCGCACGTTAGTCCTGGCCGACTCGTCGGTCGGCGCGGGCACCAATCCCGACCGCGCAGCCGCTATGAGGAGCCGAGCCGATGAGCTTCGGCGGGTTGGCGCAGCGTGTTTCAGCGAAACCCGGGCCCCCCACCTGGTGTCGCCCGATGCGCCACCTGAGCTCGTTCGATCGGTCGCCGAGATGATGGCGGCCAGCATCCGTTTGCCCGGCTACGGCTGGGCCTGCGAGTCGATGGCGGCCACCGACCACCGGCCCGACCTCGGTGGGGTGACGGTGCCAACTCTGGTTCTGGTGGGAGAGCACGATGTGGTCACACCTGCCAGGCGGGCCCACGAGCTGGCCTCGCTCATTCCTCATTCCGAGCTGGCCACCGTTGCTGGCGCTGGGCACCTGGCCAACCAAGAGCGACCTGTTGTGTTCAACGACCTGATCGAGATCTTCTTGAAAGGACACCAACCATGACCGAGAACAATCTCGAAACGGCGATCGACTCCATGGTCGCCAGCCGTGAGAGCAGACGGGAGGACTGGGACACCCTCGCCTTTCAGACCAAGGCCGGTCCCGAATACCGGAGGGCCCAGATCCGGTATGTGGGCTCGGGAGGTACTGGTCATCATGAGAACGACGGCCTGATTCTCGAGGCCGACCACTTCACCTTCTCCAACATGCTCCTACCTCCGGGGGCCGTCGGACCCGAACACGATCACCACGATGTTGAGGAGGCGTTCTTCGTGCTCGAGGGCGAGCTCGAGGTGACCATTCACGACGGCGACCAGACGGCGAGTCGGGTCATGGGCTACCGCGATCTCATCAAAGTTCCGCCCAACACGCCCCGGTCCCTGCGCAACATCGGCGACACGGATGCACTGTTCATCGTGATGCTGGGGGCTAAGAAGCCCCAGCTACCGACCTATCCGGCCACGTCGCCGATGGCTGGCATCAACCGCGACTGAGCGGGATCGCTTGCTGATGCTGTCGGGTCGACGAGTGGTGGTGACAGGGGCAGGTCGCGGGCTCGGCGAGTCGATGGTGCACGCCATCGCTGCGGCTGGGGCCGAGGTCGTTGTCGCGGAGCTGGTGGCTGAGAGGGGAGAGGCCGTCGTGGACGATCTCCGGGCTGCCGGCCACACGGCCTCCTACGAACCGGTCGACGTCGCCGACGAGGCATCGGTGGCTGGTCTGGCCGAACGGGTGCTGGCCGCCGGCGACGTATGGGGTCTGGTCAACAATGCCGGGCTAGCCGACGCGGTCGGGGGTCGCTACTTCTGGGAGCTCACGGTCGACGAATGGGATCGAATCCTCGCGGTCAACACCCGCGGTCCGTGGCTGGTCAGCCGAGCCTTCGTCCCGGCCATGCGCGGTGCCGGCCGAGGTCGGATCGTCAACATTGCCTCCGACGCCGCTCTGTACGGCTCGCCCCGGCTCAGCCACTACATCGCGTCAAAGGGCGCGCTGATCGCCCTGAGTCGGGCCATGGCACGAGAGGTTGGCGACGACGGCATCACCGTCAATGCCGTGGCGCCGGGACTCACCGAGGGGCCCTCGACCGACGACATCCCACCCGAACGCCACCAGCTCTATGCCCAGGGACGGGCCATCAGTAGGCCTCAGGTCCCCGACGACGTCACTGGTGCCGTGGCGTTCCTTTTGTCCGATGCCGCCTGCTTCATCACCGGCCAGACCCTGGTCGTCGATGGCGGGTTCGTAATGCCATGAGTGTGTTTGCCATGAAGGAGATCTGATGGACCTGGGGTTGACGGATCGGACGATCATTGTTACCGGAGGCACCAACGGAGTGGGGCTGGCCACGACCGAGCTGCTGCTCGCCGAGGGAGCCCGGGTCGCGGTCTGCGGACGCGATCCCGAACGTCTGGCGGCGGCTATCGAGGGCTTTGACGCGCCCGATCGGCTGCTGGGGGTCCAGGCCGACGTGCTAAAGGCCGACGAGGTCGCGAACCTGGTGACCGCCACCGTCGATCGCTGGGGCGGTGTCGACGCGCTGGTCAACAACGCTGGCCAGAGTCGGAGGTCCACCTACGCCACGACCACCGATGATGCCTGGCGCGACGAGCTGGATCTCAAGTTCTTCGGCCTGCTGCATCCGATTCGGGCGGTCGAGTCCTTCCTCCGCTCGTCCGAGGTGGGCACAATCGTCAATCTCAACGCGGTGCTTGCGCGTCAGCCCGAAGAGGGCCTCGTCGCTACCTCGGCCGCTCGCGCCGGTGCGCTCAACCTGACCAAGAGCCTGTCGGTTGAGTTGGCCCCCGCCATTCGGGTCAACTCGGTGCTGTTGGGCCTGATCGACACCGGGCAGTGGCGGCGGCGTTACGATCAGACCGAGACTGAACTCACCTACGGGGAATGGGGAGCCGAGCTGGCCGGCGACCGTGGCGTACCCCTCGGTCGCCTGGGTCGACCCGACGAGGTTGCCTCTGTGATCGCCCTGCTGCTCTCGCCCCGCGCGGGCTACGTCACTGGGACATCGATTCAGGTGGCGGGCGGAGTCGGTCGTCATGTCTGAACCACGGTCGACCGGCGGCGATCTCCTCGTCGACGTTCTCCGGCTCCTTGACGTCGCCGCCGCCTTCGGTGTCGTAAGCGTCCACAACCTCCCCCTGGTCGAGGCCCTACATCGCGATCTGCGATGGGTTGCCACGCGGGGCGAAGCCGCGGCCGTGAATGCCGCCGACGGTTACGGACGGAGCCGTGACGGTCTGGGCTGCGCCGTCACCTCGACGGGCACGGGTGCCGGAAACGCGGCCGGGTCACTGATCGAAGCACTTGCTGCCGGAGCTCCCTTGCTCCATGTCACGGGACAGATCGACAGTGCTCACCTCGGGCTTGGCCGCGGGTTCATCCACGAGACCCGCGATCAGATCGGTTTGCTGACCGCTTGCTCGAGTTGGGCCGCGACCATCGGCGATGATCCGGTGGCCGACTTCGACCGGGCCCGAAGCCGACTGCGGGCCCCTCTCACTGGTCCGGTCAGCCTTGAGTGGCCCATCGACCGCCAGTACGAAGCTGCCACCGGAGTCTTGGCGTCGGGGGGGGACTTGGCATCCTCTCCCGAGCCGGACGACGAGGGGATCGAGCACGCCCTGGCGCTGCTGGCTGAGGCCGAGAGACCCGTGGTCTGGGCCGGCGGTGGAGCCATCCGGTGTGGCCCAGAGCTCGATGCGTTCCTCGATCGACTCGGGGCAGGACTGATCACGTCCAACGCCGGACGGGGCGCCCTGCCGGAATCTGACCCCCGGGTGGTAGGGAATTTCGCTAGCGCGGCCCATGGTGCCGAACTTCTCAGTGCCGCTGACCTCCTGGTCTCGATCGGCACTCACTTTCGCTCGAACGAGACCCGGTCGTACCGTCTGGCCCTCCCGTCCAACCACGTCCAGATTGACCTTGATCCTGCCGCGCTTGGGCGCTCTTATCCGTGCGAGGTCGGCATCGCCGGCGAAGCCGGTCAGGTATTGAGACGGTTACTTGATGCACCAGACTGGGGTCGCGCCGAAAGGTCGGAATGGCAGAGTGAGATTGGGCGGGCCCGCGCCACCTGTCGGGGTCAGCTTGAAGCCGATATCGGCCCTTACGCCCTAATCTGCCATTCCATGACCGACGTTTTGGGACTGGACGGGCTCCGGGTCCGCGACATCACGATCCCGAACTCCGCCTGGGGCAACCGCCTGCTCCAGATAACTGATCCCCGCACCAACATCTACCCCCGGGGCGGCGGGATCGGACAGGCCCTGGCCATGGGTGTCGGCGCCTCGGTCGGCCGGCCGGAGGTTCCCACCATGGTGCTAATCGGGGACGGCGGCCTACAGGTCCAGCTCGGCGAGCTATCCACCCTGGCCGAGGAGCAACTGCCGGTCACTCTTGTGGTCTTCGATGACGGCGGCTACGGCGTACTTCGCAACGTCCAAGACCAGTACCTGGGTCACCGATTCGGGGTCGACCTGTTCACCCCCGACTTCGCACAAATTGCTGCCGCATTCGATCTCGGCTATGCCCGCGTCGAGGCCGCCGATCAGTTCCACGGCGCCTTCTCGGCTGCTGTCGACCGAGGACGGCCAGCCCTGATCCATGTCGACTGTCAGCGGCTGGGCCCGATGCCCAAGCCCTTCTCCCCGCCCGTCGACCTACCGGAGGACACCTCATGATCATCACTCAGGGAGCCCACTGATGGCTATCGACATCCGGCACTTGCGTCGGGTCTCCCTTCACACCACGGAGTTTGAAGAGAGTGTCGACTACTACGGTGGCCCATGGGGGCTCGAGATCGTCGACCAGAGCCCGGCATCAGCCTGCTTGCGAGCGACTGGACCCGAGCATCACTGCCTGGAGCTCCACGCCTCGGGCTACAACGGCATCGAGCACATTGGACTCGGCCTACCGAGCATCGCTGCGGTCGAAGAGGCTGCTGACGAAATCGACCGCCAAGGAGTCCAACTGTTATCGACTCCAGCCGACCTCGCGGGGCCCGGCGGGGGCTACGGGTTCCGCTTAGCCGACCCAGAGGGGAGGGTCATCGAGTTGTCCACCATGGTCGAGGCCGTGGCTCCCCGACCCGTCGGCTCGACCCCCACCACACTTTCCCACGTCGTGCTGAACACGGTCGACATTGACGCCGCGTGTCAGTGGTGGTGCGGCGTGCTCGGGTTCCGGGTGAGCGATTGGAGCGAGCACCAGATGGTGTTTCTTCGGTGCAACACCAACCACCACTCCATCGCGTTCAATCAGGCCGAATGGACGTCGGTCAATCACATCGCCTACGAGGTGGCATCGCTCGACGCGTTCATGATCTCGCTGGGCCGGCTTCGCCATGAAGATCACACTCCCGGCTGGGGGCCGGGCCGCCATGGACCGGGCCACAACGCGTTCGCCTATTTCATCGACCCCGCCGGGCTAGTCCCTGAGGTCACCACCGATCTCGAACAGGTCGACGAGTCCTCGTGGGTTCCTCGCGTGTGGCGTCGGATTCCGGAGCTGTCAGACCTCTGGGGCACCGCCGGTGCACCTTCGCCCGAGATCCGGGGCCACATGGCCGGCACACCCGATCCGACCGCGAGTCGCTGAACCGGATTTGTGCTGCTCTCTGGGCCCGAGGCGGATTTGGAATTGCAGTTGTGGGTTTTGCGGGCGCTGACACAGCGCGTCTCATCGCGGAAATGAACAAAGACAAGCCCGTGAACCATTCCATAGTCTCGTCCTACTCCCATGGGTCTCTCAGGGGCCCCACAGGGGCCCCGGAACTCACGAAGCGGTCAGAATCAGCGAGAACAGATAGTTAGTCAAAACCCTTTCTGACCTGGTGCTTTGCAAGCAGGGGGTCGTCGGTTCGAGTCCGATCAGCTCCACAAACAAAACCCCTGTTGACAGGCCTAAACCACCATTCTCTAACGAGACCGACGGGGGGTGTTTTTTTGGGTCTAGGGGCACTTCTGGGGCACCAGATTTAAGGTGCTGAGGTTGAGCAGAAACGGGAGTTAGTGGGGAAGTTGAGGGGAGCCCTCGCAGCGTGCCGCACCAGGTCCAGCGGTGGCAACCTCAGTCGACCGGGGTGGGTGTGTAGCCGAAGTCGCTCCAGTTGCGAACGGCGTCCACACCCCCGAACTCGTCGATCCTTCGGCGCTGGTCTTCGAATGCGCGCTGGTTGGCGGCGTCAACGTCGACGATGGCGCGCAGCCGTTGCTCGAGTCTGTGTCGGACATTGGCATGGTTCAAGGAGCTCGCCAGATCCACGTGCTCGCGCGGATCGGTCCGGAGGTCGAAGAGTTGGGGCGCATGGCCAACGTAATGGACGTATTTCCATCGCGGTGTGCGCAGCATGAAGATCCCGCTGGGTGATGCGCCGTCGTGGTATTCGCTCAGGACCGCCCGGTCCGAGTCCCCAGCACTGATCACCTCGAGAAGAGAGTCGCCAGCCAGATCTGTCGTGTCGTTCGGAATCTCGGCTGCCTGAAGGAATGTCGGGAGGCAGTCGACGAGGGACACGGGCGTGTCGACAACAGACCCCTCAGGTACCCCGGGTCCGGCAAGCATCATCGGAACCCCCACCGAGCCCTCGTACATGTACGACTTTGCCCACAGGCCATGCTCTCCGAGCATGTCGCCGTGGTCGCTGGTGAAGAGGACGAGGGTCTGTCCATCCGGATCGACTTCTTCGAGCGCTCCAAGCAGTTCGCCGACGTTGTGATCGAGGAAGGAGCAGAGACCGTAGTACCCCGCTAGGGCTCGACCGAGGTGCTCGTCGTCGAAGCTGTGTCCGTAGTTGAGCACGGAGGCGATGGTCTCGATAACCGGGTGGTCTGGGCACTGGGAGGGGTCGTACCCAGCCGCCTCGGCGAGCTCGGCCGGCGAGTAGCGGTCGTAGAAGTCGCTGGGCGCTATGAGGGGGAAGTGGGGCGCCATGAAGGACACGAACAGTGCCCAGGGTCGATCCGCGTCAGCCGTGTCTCGGATCCATCTGCAGGCCCGCTCGGTGATGGTCCGGTCGTAGTCAACGTAGCTCGATTCTCCTGGTCCGACGTCGCGGGCGTAGGTGGCGCAGGCCTCGGTGAGGATCGCCGGCTCAGATCGGAGCAGGCCTCGGATCCATCCGACGCCGTCGGTTGCGTGCGTCGCGAGGTGTTCTTCGTCAAAGCCGTTGTCATCGGCGGAGCTGCGGTAGTGGAGCTTGCCGACGGACGCAACCTTGTAGCCTGCGTCCCGGAGTCGGTGGCCCCAGCTCGGGATGCTCCCGTCGTAAGGCGCAGCGCTGTCCCACATCTCGTGTTGGTGGACGTGCAGGCCGGTGGCGAGGCTCGTGCGGGCCGGCCCGCAGATCGGCGACGGTGTGTAGGCGGCGGTGAACCGGGTCCCGCGCCGGGCCAGGGCGTCCAGGTTCGGTGTCTGGATCACCTCGTTGCCCGAACACCCGAGATAGTCGCGGTTGAGCTCGTCGGAGCAGATGAACAGGATTGGGGTCACACCGCTCCCGACGAGAGGAACACGTCATAGTCGTCGCGCCCCAGCCGGTAGGCGAGTTCGCGCCAGCGGGCGTGGAACTCCTCCCGGTCGACGACGCAGGTGCGAAGACGGCGACGCGCGTTCGGGTCGAACGCGGTTCGACCGTGCAATATCCGATGGTTGTCGACCACCACCACGGCGCCAGGTTCGAGCCGGTGATTCACCTGGAACTCGGGGCTGATGATCCGACGTACGAATTCGGTCTGGGCGTCGAGTAGGGCATCGACCAGGTCTTCGTCGGCATCGAGCGGAGCGACCGACCGGTCGAAGTAGCGGATCCCGGCGATCCGGCCGTCGTCGTCGAGCCGGATCACCCGTCCCTCACCCCGGAGGTCGAAATGGCCTGGGCGACGGCGGATGAACTGTACGGGAACAGTGGTGAGCAAACGGAAGGCCTCCGGTGCCTCTTCCCTTATCGACTCGGCTACAGCGAAGCCGTCGGCGTACGACGAGATTCCACCGTCGGCGGTGTCGTTGACGATGCAGTGGAAGATCACGATTCCGGGCGGCGTGTAATGGAATACGTCGTCGCAGTGGGGGTGCTGGTGGATCGCCGTCTCGCCGCCGAGCTTCGAGACCGGCTTTGACTGGACATCGGTGATGTAGCCGTAGAGGGTCGTCTCGTGGAGAGGACCGAACAGCTTCGCGACTCGCTCAGTGCTCTCGATCGCGGTTGTCACTCCGTCGATCCTTACCAGCCCGTGGTCACGCAGGCCCTCGAACATCTCCAAGCGGCACTCGTCATCGCTGGCGACGTCTTCGAACTGGCCGACCGGGAAGTCGTCGATGGGACGTGACTTCCAAGTCACCGGACGCCAGCTACGACGGCGCGTCCGCTCCTCCGATGAATTGGTGTGGGCTCGGAGCCAGTCTCCGCCGTACTCAGATTGGTGGCCGTCGTCCCAAACGATGGTGACCGCATCAGACCCATACTGTTCTAGCGAGGAGGGCCTAACGTTGTGGGGGACAAGGGTGAGGTCGATGGTCCGGATGCCGTCGTTGCAGCTGCCGCAGCTCAGGCAGAAGCAATTGAAGCGCAGCCACCGGTACGAGTGCCTGCTGACGTGACCGTCGCCCCACCGGATCTCCAAGGACCGGTCTCGCTCGCTCGCACCATGGATCTCTTCGCGTTCGGTACTGGTGGAACGGCGAGGAGGCAGGTGGTTGCCAACATACGGATTGAACGTCGTTACGCTTTTCGATCCTGATTTCATCGGGCGAACGTTCCGATTGTTGGGCTGAGCTGCTCGACCAGGGCGCCGACCGAGAACAGGCTGTGGTCGTCGAAGGGTCGGCCGACAAGCTGGGCCCCGATTGGCACGCCGGAGCCGGCTGTGCCCGAGGGGATGTTCAGCACGGGCAGCGCGCTGAGCATGTTGAAGGGATAGGTCAGCATCCAGCCGTAGTCGGCTGCAACGGAGCGTCCGTCGATCTCGATGTCGGGTCCGGCGGGGTCGAAATCGAGCGGGACCGACGGAACCCCGGTGGTGGGACAGATCAGGACGTCGTGGGCGCCCATGATCGGCGCGAGCTCGTTCCACATTTCGGTCTCAACCTCCATGGATCGAACGAAATCCGCCGGCGTCACGTCGTAGACGCTCTCGGCGCAAGCGATCGCATACGGCGTGAGGAGATCCCGGCTGCTTTCCAGATAGGGCTGCATCCACGCGCCCATGATCATGGCAGCGTGGTCTCGGTAGGCTTGGAGGACCTCGTCACCCCAGCCGATCTCGACCTCGTTGACTTCAGCGCCGGCGGCTTCGAGTCGAGATGGGAGTTTCAGAGTGGCGGCGGCGACCTCGCTGTCTACTGCCGCGAACCCCAGGTCGATAGAGACAGCAACCCGGAGAGACGTCGTATCGGCGGGATTTGCTGTCACCGGCGTCCAGTCGTCGCGGCTGAATAAGTCGACGGGTTGTTGTCCGGCGATCGCATTCTGGAGTAGGGCGCAGTCGGCGACGGAGCGGGCTATGGCGCCGTCGTGGTCGTACCAGTCGAGGTTGAAGTAGGCCCCCACAGCGTTCCTGCCGCGCGACGGCTTGAACCCGACCACGCCGCAGGCAGCGGCTGGCAGCCGGATCGAACCGCAGTAGTCGGACGCGTTGGCCAGGGTGGCGAGACCCTTGGCCAGTGCTGCGGCTGCACCGCCGGACGAGCCGAGGCTGTTGAAGGTCGGGTTGTAGGGATTTTTGGTCGGCGGATAGCGCAGGCTTCCGGTGATACCAGCGGAGCCCATGTCGGGGACATTGGTGCGGGCGTGGAAGATGCCGCCAGCGGCGCGCATGGCTGCCACTGGTGGAGCATCGGCGTCGGCGATCGAGTCGGCGAACACCTGGGACCCTGCCGACGTTGGCTTACCGGTGACACCTTTGTCCTCTTTGACAGCGATCGGCAGGCCCTCAAGAGCCCGAGCCGAGCCATTGAACCACGCCTGTTCGGCGGCTCGCGCCGCTTCCATGGCCTCCTCCGCGTAGACCTGGGTGAGCGCGCCGTCGGTGTCCTCGACGCCCAACACTGCTTCCATTAGCTCGACGGGCGACAGCCGGCTGGCGGAGAACTCCGCCAGTGCGTCGACTGCGGAGATGAACGCCAAGTCGCTTTGGTCAGGCACTCCATCCCCCGTC
>PYIM01022557.1_pt1 | contig 14578 bp, 16 predicted proteins | sample 3577991 | NCBI WGS metagenome assembly PYIM01 (sample SAMN08408024, study PRJNA431606) | Marine metagenome isolate SA_KN192-05_S13_500m, whole genome shotgun...
CCACCACGAATGACAGACGGGCAATGTCGTAGACGTGATAGTCGCCGACGTTGGGAATGTCGTCTTCCAGGCAAGCCAATTGCCACACCCGAGACCACAGTCGATCGACTTCCATGTCGTGCCAGGTTCGGCTCGTGTACGCGGCTGCAGGGACACGGGTGTTGCCAGGCTCCATCGGTGACTGGCGACGCAGAACCTCGCTGACCGGATGGGTGTCCCGTTCCAGCAGCTCTGCCCAACTCACGCCGTTGGAGCGGTCAGTTCCGGTAATGGTTTCCGTCATTGGGTACGCTCCTGCTCGTCGGATCAAGAACTTAACAGCCGGTATGCGGCTATCGCTCTCGGCCAAGAAGCATGAACGTCGGCTCGGCGATTCGAACTACATGTCGATCTACCCGCGGATGTCGAACCAATTTTGGAGCGCTCGCTGCCAACTGGCTCCGATCCGCGGAACCAGGGCGACGGGGAAACCGGCGCGGCGGCAGATTGCCGTCACCTCGCCAGCTTGATGCGCTCGAGGGTTGTCGTCATGTCGCGCGGAGAGATAGAGGAAAGGAATCTACACATCTCGACGCTAATGCTGGAGGGTACGCTTCGGTGATGGAGCTTGCGGTCGTGTTGGAGGGTAGCGACGCGCTCGAGCACCTCGAAGCGGCTCACAACGCGGCGTGGGTCGTCACGGACCGGCCGTTACTCGAACTGTGCCGAGACCGGCTGGCGATGCTGATCGATCACCCGTCGGCGTTACAATTGAGCGACGCCAGGCGGGACCGCCTGCGAGCCTGGGCCGAGCAGGTGACCGATCCGGTCGAGCGCGCCGCGTTGACTTTCACCGAGCAGTACACGCTTGACGTCGCCTCGGTGACCGACGATCAAGTTGAGGCGCTTCGAGCTGGTCTCGACGATCAGGGCTTGGTGGACTTCCTTAATGCCCTGCTCGTCGTGGAGCAACGCATGCGGTTGGAGATGGTGTGGGAGCAGGTGCTGTGAGTCCGCGGCGGCCACGTGTTGCTGTCGGAACAGTCGCCGCCGAGCCGGTCAGCGCGGCCCTTCACCAGTTTGCGGCGGCGGCAATACGCAACGACAGTGTCGATTCCATTACGACCGAGCTCGTCCGACTCAGGTGCGCTGCCCACCACGACTGCCACACCTGACTCTCGCTACGCTCGGCAGTTGCCCGGCAGCACGGACTCGACGAGGATCTCATTGGCGAACTCGCCGCCTACTCCTCCAGCACAGTGCTCACTGCTGCTCAGAAGGTCGCGATCGAACTCGCCGATGCACTGATGACCCGGCCCGGTGACATCGACGGCACGCTCCGCCAACGACTCCACACCCACTTCAGGCGCGAACAGATCATCGAGCTGACGCTGGATGTGATGAAGTGGAACTACCAGAAAATCCCAGTCGCCCTCGGTGTGGACCCTGAGGTGATGCCTGGTCGTCTCGCCGATCTCGTCTTCGACGAGCACGGTGACTGGGTTCGCCCTTCGTGAGGCCGATGGACAGTGCCGTCGCGGGCTCGGGTGGAGCTTCGACGGGCATGGTGTACGGCTGGACTGTGGCGCGCTCGAACCGTCGATGACCACCGGATTCATCGCGGGACGAGAAGCGGGCGCGGTCACCGTTCGATCGCTTGTGACGGGCCGCGTCGCTCAGATCAGGGGAAGCCAGGGATTTCGTTGAAGTCGTGCACCTGCGCCAGTGGGTGGCGTCCAGCGACCACGGAGATGGCTTGGCCCGTGCCCTGATCGAGCGCTGTGGCGATCATGGCCTCGGCCACCTGGGCCGGGGCGAGTAGGCGGTCGATCGTCTCGGCCGCATCGGCGGTCATGCCGATCAAAGGCGTCGCGACGCCGCCGGGGCAGATGGCATTGATCCGAACGCCGTCGCGCTCGAGGGCCGGCGCGATGGCACGAACCCACCCCACGACGGCGTGTTTGGCGGCGCTGTAGATTGGCGTGGGATGCCAGGGCACCAGGCCGGCCGCTGAGGCGGTTGCCACGATGGAGCCCCCGCCGGCGGGTGCCATGGCGCGTGTCGCGGCGATGGTGCCGTGCACTACCGCGTCGAACAGCACCCCGCGCACGACGTCGTAGCGGTCCATATCAAGGTCGGCGACCCGGAATGGATCGCTCATGTCCTCGCGTCGACGGTCGAGGACTCCGGCGTTCAGAAACACCAGGTCGAGCCCCGCGAAGGCGTCCACGGCTGCGTCGATCAGGTTCTCGTTGCCGGCTGGATCGGCGACGTCGACGGTCGCCGTGGCGCACCCGGTAGTGCGGGCGAGCGTTGTCAAGCCGTTCATATCGAGGTCGGCGGCCAGCACTGAGGCACCCGCTGAAGTCAACTGCTTCACCACCTCGGCGCCGATTCCCGATGCCCCACCGGTGACCACGGCTCTCAGGCCGTCGTGACCGCTCATGACTCGATGTACGGCCCGAGCAGCGGCTCGACCCTAAGCTCGGGGGGGATCTGCTCGACGCCGATGATCCGATCGATCTGCTCGTGCATGTGCCAGATGCGCCGTTCCTGATAGTTGGTCGCGATGCCGGTCAACGCTGGCGATTCCATAGACTTCTGAATTGGTGCCATGTTCATCATGTCCTCGCCCATGATCGCGTTGTATTGGTCCCGTCGGATTCGCCAGTGGTCCGGGAGCTCACCGTCGCCCCATGCGTGCGCGCCATCGTCAACGGGTGCGTAGTAGATCCAGTCCAGCCGTGTTGTGCTCTTGTCGATCGGCCAGAACAGGTTGATCGGGAACCCGAATCGTCCGAGCGGGATGATGATGTTCGGGAACAGGCTGACGGCGGTACTGGTGCAGTCGACCATCGCTGGTACACCGTCGATGGTGGGGAACTGACCGTGGTCGACGTGCTTCCAGTCGTCCCATGATGTCATGTCGACGCGTTGCTGGTTCTGTTCGGAGAACGGCGTGATCATCCGGCTGTGGCCGTTCTGGTACAGCCCCATGGCCGCACCGCGGTTGTCGAGGATTGAGACGCCGTTGTGAGAATGGATGTGTTTGAAGTGGTACACCTCAAGAAATGCCTCGGCGGTGACCTTCCAGTTGCACGGGACGATCACGCTTTCGCGGTACACCTCCCGCAGCGACTCGCATTCGAAGGGCTTAAACATCTCGGCGGCCGGTCCGATCCACTCGGCGAGTGGTGTGGCATCGAGATCGCGGTTGACGAACACGAACCCGCCGAACACGTCGCAGCTTGCCCTGGGTAAGCATCGAGCCTCCCAGTCGAAGTCGACGAAGTCACGCTCGTCGGGAAGCGCCACCAACTTCCCGCCGTCGATCTCATAGGTCCACGAATGGTATTGACAGCGCAGCCGCCGACTCGAGCCACGATCCTCGCGGACAACCGGGGCCCCGCGATGCTGGCAAGTGTTGTAAAAGCAGCGGATCTCGCCGTCGGTGCCGCGCACGATGAGCAATGAGACGCCAAGGTCCGTGAACACGATGTAGTCGCCGGGCTCAGGAATGTCCTCGGCTCGGCAGGCCATGACCCACGTGCGCGGCCACATGTACTTCTGTTCCAGCGCTTCGAACGTATCGGAGATGTGCCGGCCGACGGGAATGTCATGGAACCGTGGGAAGCCATCGGGTGGCGCGGTGCGGTGGTACTCGTAGGCCATGTCGGTTCTGATGCGATCAATCAGTGCTTGGTCCATGCGTCGGTTCCTCAGATCCGATCGAATTCGACATGGAGTGCGGTGAGCCCACGCAGGACGAAGGTGTCCTCGTACTCGAAGGGCGGGTGATTGTCGATCAGGCGGAGGTTCGTCATCCTGGCGAGGATCTGCTCCACGGCGATTCGTGCTTCACTGCGGGCGAGTTGGGCGCCGATGCAGAAGTGCTCTCCGTGGCCGAATGCCAGATGCTCTCGGGCGTTGCTCCGGCAGGCCTCGAACGCATCGGGATTGGGGAACTGAGCGGCATCGCGGTTGGCCGCAGCAAACAACAGCCAGACGTGATCTCCCTTGGAGATGGTCTGGGCGCCTAACGCCACGTCGACCTTGGCTCGACGGAACAGCCCACCGACGGGCGCTTCGAATCTAAGCGCCTCTTCGACACAGAGGTCGATCCGGGCCGGATCGTCTCGTAGCAGCTGCTCGAGACCATCGTCGGTGGCCAAATGGTGGACGATGTTGGTCAGCAGCTTGGTTGTGGTCTCGTTTCCCGCAACGAGGAACTGCTGGAGCATCGACAGCTGCTCTGCGGTGGACAGCTCGACCCCGTCGACCTCGGCGCCGGCCACGTCGGAGATGATGTCGTCTCGCGGCTCAGCTCGGCGCTGTTTGAGCATCGCGGTGAAGAACTCGGTGAACTCGACGTTCGAGATCAGGTAACTGCGCACCTGCTCAACGCTGGGATCGTGGTTACCCACTGGCATCACCAGATCGTCTGACCAACGTTTGAACTGGGCGAGATCGTCGTCGTCCACTCCGAGCGCCTTCGCAATGATCGTCATCGGTAATCCCACCGCGAAGTCACCGACGACTTCGAAGCGGTCTGCGGCAATCACCCCATCGAGCATTCGCGAGGCCACGGACTCGATGAGGGGCTCCATGCCCCGAAGCCGAGCAGGTCGGAATGCGGTGTTCACTGCGAGGCGTTGTCGTCGATGGTCGGGTGGATCGGCATTCAGCAGGACCGCAGCTTGGCCTCGATTGTCCATCGTCTTGTCAAAGATCTCCGCCATGGACGGGTCGCTCGACAGCTTGGCCATGGCGTCGGCCAGGATGTCCGGCAGTCTGGATGGCCCAGTCGGCATCAGTGAGCTGAACCGCTCTGTGTCATGTAGGACGGCCTTGATGTCGTCGTAGCCGGTGCACACCCAGGCGCCGAGTTTGTCGCTGTAGTGCACCGGTGAGGTGTCCCGTAGTTCCGCGAAGATCGGATACGGACAGGCAATGGCGCGCTGGTCGCGGTCGATGAGTTCGTCGAGCCCGGGTTCAGTGACGTTCACTGTTGGGAATCTACAGCCTGGTATGTCGGCGGGAAAGGCCCCGGGTAGCCGTCCGACGTGTTCCGCTCAGGCCAGATGAACTGGAGCCGGCACTCGGCGATCTTCCAGGCGCCATCCACCTTGACGTAGTCCTCGTCGTAGACGCCGAGCACGACCAGTGGATGATCCGCAGGTGGGCGATCCGTGACAACGTCAATCAGATAGGCCCGACCGACGGCAGAGTCGGGTCCGGTGAGCTCAACCCAGTGATCGCAGGTGTTGTGGATGGCCCGGTAGGTGTCATGGCCGCCGCCTTCGACGTCCCAGAAGTTGGCGCGGATGGTCTCGCGGCCCTCCCATCGACCATACGGACCGAACACGCACACGCCATCGGGCGTGAAGAGATCAGCGAGCTCGTCAATCCGGTGGCTGTCCATCAGGTGGCTGTACAACAGCCGCACCTTGCGGATTTCCTTGATCTCAAGTAGCTCTCGTAGCTTCGATACTTCGCCGGGCGTGAACTCGCTCATGGTGGTGTCCCCCGTGCGCGAACCTAGTCGGATAGGAAAGAGGGAGTCATGGGACTGTATGAGAACTTTCGACTGGACGGCAAAGTGGCCGTTGTGACCGGAGGAGGGCGTGGGATCGGGCGTGGAATCGCGCTAGGCATGGCGGAGTGCGGTGCCGACGTCGCTGTCATCGCCCGGCGCCAGGCTGATGTCGATGCCGTTGCTGCCGAGGTCGCCGATCGTGGGCAGCGCGGCCTCGCCATCTCCGCTGACGTCATGGACTGGGAGGCTATTCCGTCAGCACTCGACACCGTCGTCGACGAGCTCGGTGGCTTGGACATCATGGTCAACAACGCGGGCGGCAACCTGGACCGGCGCACGTATTCGCTGCCGGAGATCTCGCTCGAGAAGTTCGACGAGCAACTTCACCTCAACATGAAGACGAAGTGGTGGGGTGCGCGTCAGGCCGCTGAACGCATGCCCGACGGTGGGCGCATCATCTCAATCATCTCCATCGCGGCCCACAAGCCGATGCCAGGATTCGGGGTCTACGCTGCGGCCAACATGGGCATGATCGCCATGACCAGGACTCTCGCCGTGGAGCTGGCGCCACGTCGAATCACCGCGAATTGCATCGCACCGGGTGTGGTTGTGACGGAGATGCTCCGGGAGACGCTGCACATGACCGACGAGCAGGCCCAAGAGACGCTTGTGCCTCGCATCCCACTTGGCCGGACCGGCCTTCCGGAAGACTGCGCAGCAGCAGCTGTTTTCTTCGCGTCCCCTGCCGCCGAATGGATCACCGGTCAGTTCATCGATGTCGCCGGTGGCGAGTAACACACCGTCGTGAAGGCGCGGCAACGCTATATCAGGCCCCAAACCATCCTCAAAACCCCGAGCGGTCCACAAAGGAGATGTGGAGGCCATCGAAGGCACGGAGTGTGAAATTCACCTGATGCTGGAAGCTGTTCTGGTCGGCCACGAAGGCGAGGTCATCGAGACGGGACAGGATGGTCCGCCATGCGATGCTCTGCTCAAGGCGGGACAGGCCCGAGCCAGGACAGTGGCTCTCGCCGAGCGAGAACGCAAGGTGGCGCTGTGAGTTCGGGCGACCCAGATCGATGTCGTTGGGGCAGGTGAACTGTTCTGGGTCGCGGTTCGCTGCGGCGTAGCGCACGTGAACGTGAGATCCCTTCGGGATCTCGATATCGCCGAGAACGGTGTCCTCCGCGGTGTGACGATCCATTCCCTGCGTGGGTGACTCGAGCCGAAGCACCTCGTCGACCCAGCGCGGGATCTTATCGGGGTGATCTCGGAGGAGGTCCTGGATCTCGGGGTGTTCGATCAGCAACCACATCCCGGAGGTGAGAGCGAAGGTTGTCGTCTCGTTTCCGCCGATGTATAGATGGTCAATGATGTTGATGATTTCGCCATCCGTCAGCAACCGGGTCTCGTCGGGTAACTCGACAGGCGTGTTCGCCACATAGCTGACGACATCGTCGACCGGGTTCGTTCGCTTCTCTTGGATTTGGGCGTGGATGTACCGCTGAAATTCAACGCTGAGCCGGGCCACTTCTCGTTCCTGCTCGGTGTCCAGTTGCCCGGAGAACGGAGCGACCCATGCTTCGCTCCAGCGCTTCAGTCGCGGGACGTCCTCAAGGGGGAACCCCATCATCGTCGTAATCACCCTCACCGGAAGCGGGATCGCAAACGCCGCCATGAACTCGACATGGTGGGCGCCGTCGGAGGCCCGCGGCGTGGCGAGCATGTCGTCAATGAGGCCGTTGACAACCCCGGTTATGAACTCGCCCTGTCGTTTCGCGCCTGCCACGTTGAAGAAGCCGTCGATGAGATCGCGGTATCGGCGATGCCGCGGTGGGTCGACGGCCAATGGCAAGATCTTGGGCCAGCCGTGCTCTTTGTAGTAGTCGTTTGCCTGCTGGTCCTTGAGTAACCGTCGAACCGCACCAGCGCCACGCCGGAACAGGTCCGTGCGCCGCATGACGGTGGCGATCTCGTCATAGCGAGTGACAAAGTACGTGCTGGTTCCCGGCACGTGGTAGACGGGGCACTGCTCGCGGAGGAGGTCGTAAGTCGGGTACCAGTTTTCGATCGTCTCGGGGGCGTAGACGTCAACATCGTCCACCGTTACGGGATTTCCCGGCCTTCCCATGCTCGCCTCCTCGACTTGTTCGACCCGATGCTAGCGGTAGGATCCGAACCGGCGACCGTTCGAACAGGAGGCTGTCAATGGTAGGCACACCGGGCCGTGCATCGTGAGCGGGCAACTGGCTAACCGTGTTGGGATCGTCACCGGTGCCACCGGTGGCATGGGCCGCGTGATCGCGCGCCGTCTCGCCGCGGAAGGATGCTCAGTCGTGGCCGCCGACACGTCCGAGGACGGTGTGGCCGAACTGCTCGCCGCCTGCGAGGGCCTCGCCGGCGCGGCGGTGTTCGAACTCTGCGATGTGTCGTCATCGCGAGACGTCCGGCGCATCGTGGCTCGCGCCGTCAAGGAATTCGGACGATTGGATTGCGCGGTCAACGCAGCTGCGATCGAGTTCGAGCAGGTACCGCTCGCCGAGTGTGATGACGACGACTTCCAGCGCATGATGGCGGTGAACTCGACGGGCGTGTTCCTGTGCATGAAGCACGAGCTTCGAGCAATGATTGACGCCCGCAACGGAGGGTCAATCGTGAACATTGCCTCGACCAACTCATACCGGCCACAGGCCGACCAGCCTGCCTACACAGCGAGCAAACACGCAGTGCTGGGTCTCACCAAAAGCGCGGCGATCGACTACGCGCGCCATCACATTCGGGTCAACGCCATCACTCCGGGAGCGATCGATACGCCGATGCTTCGCAACGCAGTAGAGCGTCGGGGCCGTGACGCCGCGGAAGTCGCGGCGCGACTGAGCCGATTCCGTCGTTTCGGGAACCCTGAAGAGATAGCCGAGGCCGCCCTCTGGCTGTGCTCTGATGCGTCGTCGTTCACGACCGGTCACGCACTCGCGGTCGACGGCGGCATGCTCGCCGGGTGACCTCCGACAAGCACATGTCTAGGGCCAGAGCGGCGCGTCGGCGCGCCACGTCACCGGCGCGCCCCAGGTCTCGCTGAACACCGACAGTTGGGCCGGTTCTCGCATCGGCACACCCCACTTTCCGAGCGGATACCCCAGCGGCACCATGCCGTGCATGTGCCAGACGCCGTCATCGGGCACACCGAGCAATCGCTCGACTCGTTCCTTTCGTATCTTCAGCAACGTCGTGATCGCCGTGCCAAGACCCTCGGCGCGTGCGGCGAGGCACAGGTTCCACAGGCACGGAAAGGTCGTGGTCTCACCGCCGGACTTGCCGAACACGAAGATCAGCATCGGGGATTGGTGCAAGTTGTCGGCGAACCACTGGGCGGATCGGTCAATGCGGATCGTTTGCTGCACCTTCGGGTCGTCCTGATCGCCACGCGCGACCTGTTCCTGGGCGTGCGCGTATTGGGTCGCGTTGAGCTCATCGAGACACTCCCGGTAGATCTGTTGAATCTCTGCTTTGACATCGTGCGTGGTGACCGTCATGAAGCGGAAGCGCTGTTCGTTTCCACCACTCGGCCCTCGCACCGCGGCATCGAACAGCTTCGGGAGAAGGTCCTCGGGGATTGGCTCCGGCGACAGCCGGCGCATGGCGCGCGTGGTGTAAATAGCTTCGAAGATGTCCATGGCTGTAAAACTAACCGGTCGATCCGGCAGCACTAAGCTGATCGCCCGGCGCGGATATGGGGGTGCGATGTCATGAGCAGACACGAAGGTCGGGTTGCCGTCGTGACGGGCGCGGCATCGGGCATCGGCCGGGCGACCGCCGCACTCCTCGCCCGCGAAGGAGCAACAGTGATCGCTGCGGATGTGAACGAGTCGGCCCTCGCATGGACCGACTCGGAGGATGACATTGTTGCCGCACCGTGCGATGTCACTGACGAGGGGGCTAACGAGGCGCTCGTGAGCCTCGCGGTGGAGTCGTTCGGAGGACTCGACGCCGCGGTGCTCAACGCCGGCGTCGGCATGAGCGGCCACATAGCGACGCTTCCCATGGAGCAATACGACCGCACAATGGACGTCAACGTTCGAGGCGTCGTACTGGGAATCCGCGCCTGCATCCCTGCGATGCGCGCGCGAGGAGGTGGTGCCATTGCGATCACCGCGTCGACGTCGGGCCAGCGAGGCGACCCGAACATGTGGGCCTACAACGCCTCAAAGGCCGCTGTCATCAACCTGGCCCGTGCCGCGGCCCTGGACCTCGGGGTGGACGGCATCCGGGTCAACGCGGTGTGCCCCGGTCCCACCATCACCGGAATGACCGAACGACTAAAGGGTGCGCCAGCGGCGTTCGAGGCGTTGCGCCGTCGTACGGCGCGCCAGCAATGGGCGACGGCCGCTGAGGTTGCGGCCGTGTTCGGCTTTCTCGTCAGCCCCGAGGCCAGCGCGGTCACAGGCACCGCCGTGAATGCCGATGGCGGCATCGGAGCCAACACCGGTCAGTTCCTGCCGCCCGAACGATCGACCACGTGAGGGGCATTTCGCGATGAGCCACCCCGAGGAAAACTACGAGGACGTCACTGTTTACGACCTCGACTCCGCTGACGAGGAAGCGCTCCTGCTAGCCCACAACGAGTGTACGTTCGTCTGGGCGAACAGAGAGGGGTGGCCTGTAGGGGTGATCATGTCGTACGTCTGGGTCGACAGCCGCTTCTGGCTGACGGCCTCGCGGCAGAGGGCCCGCATCTCCGCAGTTCGACGGGATCCTCGCGTGTGCATCGTCGTTACTAGCACCGGCAGCCCCATGCCTCGGAACAAGGCGATCACCTGGAAAGGCACCTGCATCATCCACGACGACCAGGTCACCAAGGACTGGTTCTACCCCGCGCTCGCCGCGGCCCTTCGCCCGGACGATGAAGCGGCTCAGGCCACGTTCGCCGAGTTCCTGGACTCTCCGCGGCGGGTGATCCTCGAAGTTGAGCCGACGCAAAGAATCGGATACGACGGAGCCAAGATGGCTAAGGCCACCGCCGCGTGGCTCGCGAACCGGAAGCGTTGAGCGAAACGGCGCGCACTCAGGTCACATTTCGGCATTGCGGCGGGCTCTGGCCCATTCGTGTGCCTTGTCCGAAGCGGCCCAGCTGACGGCGTTGGCGAGCACGCGGCGATAGTTAGCGTCGGCGTAGGTGACCGGGCCGTCGGCGAACTGAATGTAAGCGAGCGGTGAGTTTCTGGCGTGTTTGACCCAGGCCACGAGGTCGCTCCCGGCTGGGTGGTTCCAGCCATCGCGGCTGTCGCGGACGCCACGGATGGCGAGGTCGGCAGATGAAAAGTTCGTGTCGACAAACTTGAATCGGCTGCGCATGAGCGGGACGACCTGGTCCTCGAGCACTGGAAACAGGTAGAGCTCGTCGATGATGTCGAACGATGGCTCAAGGCCGGCACAGATCGGGTGCTCAGGTTCGAGCACTTCGACGGTGTGAGTGACATCGAAGACGTATCCGGAATCCGGCCACGCCTGCCCGTCAACCTCCCCAGGCTGATATAGGAAGCGACCACCGACGATGGTGCTGAACTCGGGCCACGCGGGCCAACTCGCGATCGCGTGATGCAGGAACACCAGGCCACGCCCCGCGTCGAGCAGCTCGAGATAGCCTCGCTGGAACGCCTCAGATGGGGCAGTGAACTCGGCCGGTGGATTGCCCCCGGTGAACGTAATTCCGGGCATGTCGTACATCACGAGAGCGTCGTAGTTCGCTGTGTCCGCGACGTTGAGCACGCGCTGGGCCTCGGGATGCGCGACGTGGTCCCACTGAACGCTAATGCCGTCGATGTGCATGTCATCGAACACCGAGAAGAACGGCTCGGTCTCAAACGGATGGCCCCCAGTCACGATGAGAATCCTCATTCGTCCCCCTGTTCTACGCTGATGATCGATTCTCGCCCATTAAGGAGGCCTATTGTGAAAGTAGGCATCACGCTACCCGCGCAGTTCCCGTTCGCCAGCACCGAGCAAATGCTCCCGGTGTATGAGGAGATGGGCGCCGATTCGTATTGGGCACCCGATCACATTCTGGGCGTGTTCCACCCAGGCCTCTGGAGCGAGATCCCGCTGTCGGATCTCGCCGCGGATCCGGATGCCTTCTACGACCCATTCGTGTACGGCGCGCGTATTGGCTCAATGACCGACAAGCCATACGGCGTCTCGGTGACGGACTCGACCCGCCGGCGCGCCGCCGACCTCGCCCGAACCGCACTATCACTCAACGATCTCATTCCCGGAGGCTTCATCCTCGGGATCGGCTCTGGCGAGGCCGAGAGCCTCACCCCCTTCGGTTATCCGTTCGACGCACCGGTCGCTGCACTCGAGGAGTGTCTCGTGGAGCTACGCAGCCTGCTCGACGACGGAGTGATGCCCAACGGCCCAGGCCGAATGGGGCTTCCCTTAAAGGCCGAGGGACGTGGTAAACCCGCCGTATGGATAGCCGGCCACGGCCCTCGGATGCTGCGGCTCACCGGCCAGTACGGCGACGGCTGGATTCCAGCATGGTGGATGTCGGCCGAGGAGTATGGGGAGAAGCTGACGGCGATCAAGGGCCACGCAGCGGCCGCCGGTCGCCCAGCCCCCGAGGCGTCGCTGCTCCCCTTTTGCCTTTTCGTCGAGAGCATCGATCGGGCAGCGGAGATGTTGGAGGCCGAGCCACTCGGAAAGCTCTTCGGGCTATTCGCCATGGGGTCCATCTGGGAGGCCAATGGTCTCGAGCACCCCCTTGGGAACGACTCCAAGGGGTTCATCGACGTCATCATCCATGACCTGAATCCCGACGACCTGCGGGACCTCGCACCCACGATCCCGTTCGAGATGGTGCAGCAGGTGCTCTTCATCGGCAACGCTCAGGAGCTCGGCGCGCAGTTCGAGGGCTACGCCCGGGCCGGCCTCGAGCACGTGGTGCTTGCCAACCTCACCGGTGTTGTGGGCGGAATGGATGAGATCGTGGCTCGTGGCGCCGAACTGCCACAACTGATGGCAGTGCTGAGGGAGCTGTAGCGATGATCGCCGGGGACGAGGACCTCAACCGGTTCCGGGCAGTGTGGCTCTGCAGCGCGGCGTGCCACCTGGTATCCGGGTTCGGGGTGTGGCGGTGGTAGCGCGACGACCCGCCGGCGGGCCAGACTGGGAACGGACAGGACGGCTCGGAGTAGGAGCACCGATGACGACGCTGGATCGCTACGCCTTCTTCCAGAACGCCTATTTCGTCGATGACGTCGAAGTGGCGTGCCGTCGGTGGAACGAACTGTTCGGCGCTGGACCTTTCGTGGTGGTGCCGCATCACCGAACAGACCACTTCGACTATCGCGGCACGGGGCAGGAGGCCGACGTGTCGTACGCGTTTGGGTACCTCGCCGACATGATGATCCAGTTCATCCAGCAACACGACGAAACACCCTCGATTTATCGAGACATGTACGCTGCGGGTGAGGAGGGGTTCCACCACGTAGGGCTGCTGGTGCATGACTTCGGGGCCGAGTTCGCGCGCCTGGAGTCCATGGGGTTCCAATGTGCCACCCGCCTTTACGCTGACGGCGTCGACGCCGCCTACTTTGATACGCGCGAAGCCAATGGCTGCTTCACCGAGATCCACGGCGACCCGCCCCACATCCTCGCTACGTTCGCCGGTTGGCGCCGCGCTCACGAACTGTCCCGCTCCGGCGAGCCCGTATTCATGCCCCGCTCCTGAGGGTCGTGAAGACGCGCCGACCCGGCACGTCGCCACAACTCGCCTTCAGAACTGAACCAACCAGTGACGAGCCTGCTGGGTGGCGAGCCGTGGCGAGAAAACAGCTAGCGCTGGAACACCACCTCGGCCTGAGCGAAGACGGCCCTGTAGTCGTCGGCGGACTCGGCGGCCACCAGCCGGTCGACCCAACCGTGGAAGCGTTGGCCGCCCGCCTCGTTACGCCCGAAGAGGAACTCTGTTTTGGCGCCGGTCTTCACCGTCCGCTGGATGCGGTTCCCGGTGAAGTAGTCCTCCTCGCGGACGACGTACATGAGGAATTCTTGCTGGGCCGCGATCTCGGGCATGAGCTCGTCGGTGGGGTCAAACGCGGCCAGGAAGTTTTGTATCGTGACCGACGAGTCAGGGTCGGCACCCGGGAACAAGGTCGACACCATGTACATCCGACCACCGCCCTCGACACCGTCGACGCGCACAGGGAATCCGGCGATCGAGGTGTGCGGGAAGATCGTCCACACCCCGTTCGTTAGGACGTCCTTTGGCCAGTCGGCCTCGGGCATGTTCTCAAGCTCCATCATTCGGTGATCGGGCGAGCTGACTCGCTGGTGCGGACCCCAGGCATCGTAGATTGCCTTGTTGCTGCGGTCGGGCCCGAAGGTGTCCTTGTGCAGGATCGGCAGATGGTAGAAGTCGAGGTAGCCGTCGTAGGCCACCTTCCAGTTCGGTCCATCGACGCTTTGGCTCCCGACGAACGTGCAATCGGCGAAGCCGTGGAACTCGAGCAGGTCGCCGTATCCGCATAGGTGGGCGTCGATGTCAATCTCGCCGTTTGGTTCTAGACCCACGAAGATGATCCCGGCCCGCTCCGCGCATGGCAGCGGGGTTAGCCCGTTGCACGAGGGATCGAGGTCGCCGAAGTCATCGCGATCCGAGATGCCCACCAGTTGTCCATCGTTGTCGTAGTTCCAAGCGTGGTAGGGGCAGGTGAAGCGGCGGGCTGTGCCGGAGCCGGGCTCGACGACCACAGCACCCCGGTGGCTGCACATGTTGACGAACGCCTTGGTGGAGCCGTCGGAGGCTCGGGTGATGAGTACTGGCGTCCCAGCGACCTCCATCGCCTTGTAAGAATTCGGCCCGGCCAGCTCGCACGAGAAGCCCAGCACCAGCGGGGTGCGCTTGAAGACGCGCTCCATCTCCAGGGCCCAGCGATCGGGGTCGTAGTAGTGCGTCGCGGGGACCCGCCCGACCGCGCCGGCCAGTGGAACGGTGCCGGCACGCGCGTGCTCAAGCGTGCGGCGGGTAAGGTCAACGAGCAGGTCCCTCGACATAATCGGCCTAGC
>PYIM01202492.1_pt1 | contig 14198 bp, 14 predicted proteins | sample 3577991 | NCBI WGS metagenome assembly PYIM01 (sample SAMN08408024, study PRJNA431606) | Marine metagenome isolate SA_KN192-05_S13_500m, whole genome shotgun...
AATGGCTGCGGTCAGGCCTGCGCACCCGCCACCCGCGATCACAACATCGGCTTCATAGTCCCAAACGGTTTGTTGGGCTTGTTCGGCTTGCTCGGCGCTACTCGCCCCGACTTGCGCTTGCGCCTCGTCTGGCCCCAACAGGGCGCCGCCCGCACCCAGTCCGGCGGCAACCCCCGTCTTGACGAAATCTCGCCTGTTTAGACCCTTCTCGTTCTCAGGCTTTGGGTCGTTCCCCGGATGGTCGTTCTTTGTTGCCATGTCTAGTCCTCCCAAATGACTAACTGGACGGCTCCTCGACGACATTCGTGCCGGCGATGTAACCATGGACGTGACCCTTACCCAGGCCATGCTTGTTGAACCCCCCCACAGCCTCGCCCCCCGCATAGAGACCAGGAATGACCTCGCCCTGCATGTCCACGACCTGCTGCTTGCCGTTGACCCGCAGGCCGCCATAGGAATCGTGCCAGACCACCATGATCGAGAGCGCATAGAAGGGTGGTCTGGCGATGCGATTCATGGGGGCATCCTCATGGCGCTCGAACTCGGGATCCTCTCCGGCGTCCACATAGCCGTTCCAGGTGGCCACCGTCTCGGCGAGATAGCTCAGTGGTACCCGCTGGAACTCATGGTCCGCCGCAATCCTATCGGCCAAGTCCTCGATGGTATCGGCTTGGAAGGAGTAGCCGTTGTCGGACACATAGGGGTAACGCAGCTCCCACCCGTTACGGTCGACCGCAGCCTGATCGAAGACCGCCCAAAGCGGCCCCGAGTAGTAGTCGGGAGCCTCCGACCCCTCGTTCAGCGCAAGTGCGGCATCGAGGCCGTGGTCGTAGTTGTACATCTGCCGGACCCACTCCTTGCGGCAGTTGCGCCAGTCGAGCGGCGTATGCGCGAGCCCCCGCCCCGGGGCACCACCGTCGCCCGGATAAGCGCTGGGGCCAGGCCTTCGGGGAAGACGGACCTCGTTGAAGAAACGTTTTCCCACTTGGTTCACTGCGATGAACTCTTCGAAGCCCGAGTTGCCGACACCGAACCCCGCGGAGCCGCGGTAACCGAACGTCGGATGTCCGGGCATCATGCCGGTGTACGCATCGCGGGTGCCAAGGCGCCCCGAGATGTGGAACGTGGTGAAATACGAGAGGTTCTGCTGCATCCCCGCCAGGTTGGCGCCGACCTTCAGGCCCGCGATGAGCGCTGATGCGTCCTGACCCCCAGGGCCTAGCAGGGCCTGACCGCTGGTCGAGAAGGCGGGCTCCCGCAAGGCCGGGTAGAACATGCTGCGGACCTCGGGGTTGGCCGCGTGACCACCGCTGGCCAAGATGACGGCTTGGCGGGCCTTGATTCTCACAGTTTCCCGCCGCTCGTCGATATTGCCGTTCTGCCAAAAGCTCTGTAGGAGCTCGCCGGTCTCGGGGTGCTGCCGCGGCGAGTACCCGGCGGTGATTCCCAGAACCCTACCCGCAACAGGCTCCTGACGAACGATCTCGTCGAAACGGCGGTGAAGCATGAACTCGACGCCCTTCTCCCGGGCCGAAAACTCCAGCGACCGGGAGAGCGCGGCACCGTTGCTCACGGCGTTGGGTGCGACGGCGCGGCGCGCGTTGCCCATCTGTGTGGGGGCGAACGCACTCGAACGCTCGCGATCAGTGACACCCGCGTCCTCCGCCGTGACGGTTCCCGCCTTGATGTCCGTCTCGTCGCCCAGCATGAGGAAGGTGGTCGCCAACCGCGCGCGCGACAAACCTCCACCGCCGTGGGTGCCGCTGACCCTCGAGAACCGGACGTAGTTGTCGATCAGGAATTGCCGGGTTGCCGGACAGTTCTCGGCCCAAGCACGCGCCATCTCCCGCTCGTTGTACCGGTAAGGGCTCTGACCTTTGGGATCGACGACCGACCAGTCGGTGATGTCCGTGAAGAGGAGGTCAACACTGTCATCGATCTCCTCCGGGTTCTCGCTGGGAGCTACCGTGATGAACCCCTCCTGGTCGCTCTCGCCGTTCATGTCTCTCTGCTGTACCGGATCGCCTCCGCCGAGCGACATCCGACCCGCGCTGTGCAGCATACGGCCGCCGAGGTCGAAGTTCTGGTCGACCACCAGTACGCTGGCCCCCAGATCCCTCGCTCGGATGGCTGCGGTCAGACCTGCGCACCCGCCACCCGCGATAACGACATCGGCTTCGTAGTCCCAGACGGTTTGTTGGGCGCCAGTGGCTGAGACCTGCGCTTGCGCCTCGTCTGGCTCCAACGCTTGGGCCTCATCTGGCCCTAACAGAGCGCCCCCCGCACCCAGCCCGGCCGCAACCCCTGTCTTGACGAAATCTCGTCTGTTCAGACCCTTGTCGTCCTCAGGCTTTGGGTCATTCGACGGATGGTCGCCTCTTGTTGCCATGTCTATTCCTCTCCCCACTTCGGCCGACGGTTACGGGTACCGATTTTCAATGCGGTTGTGCTCCAGGTCTTCCGCCAGAAACACGGTGGCCATGCCGCCTTCGCCCAACTCACGCTCGATGGCGCAGCGACCTTCGAGGGCTGCGTTCAGACGGGTGACGGGGTCGGACATGGGCGACAAGATACGTCCATCCTACCGAGAAACCACACGGAACGACCACCAATGGTCCGGACGGGGCGTGCCCACGGGTGGGGCCGGGTTTATTGGCGTGTTATGAACCCGCAGCTTGGCGACTCTGGCGACCCACGCGCGATCCAGTTCATCCGGATCCATCACCCGGGTCGCAGTGACCGGGTACACGGTCCCGTCCAGTCGCATTCTAGCCCTGTCGTTGCCGACTACCACGCCGGCCCAACGCTTCGTATCACACACACTACAGCTGAGATAGAGACCTCCGGAGCTCGTTGCCATACAGTTGAGGTTTACCGAATAGGGCAACAGGCCGCCGACTTGGATCTGACACAGAGAGACATCATTGGCGAAGGACCAGTCGGCAATCTCTTCGCCAGCTCGGTCTCCGAACAACAACCCGCCGGGCGTGAAGTCGCAGGGGCAGGTGATGGACCAACCCAGGAACGCCGTGACCAACAGACTCGCAGCTACGGCGCCGACAATCGCACCAAGCTGGCCTCTGGTGAGCGACTTCTTCTTCAGTTCACTCATGTCCTCTCCTCAATCAGGCCGCGCTCAACATCCGAGACTGGCTCGGTAGGCGCAAGCAGAGGAGGGCTAGAGCACACCAGCGATGCATTTCTCCGTTCATGATCCGGTGTTAATCTCCCCCAGAATCGAGCCACACGCCGAACTGAGCGGCGCGCGCTACCAGGAACACCCGGAGGGCGGCAGATGAGCATTCAGGATCGGATTTCACTTCTCGGACTATGCATCCCGATCGCTGCTACGGTAGTGTTCGCAACGGCGGCGACCACCAAAGTCGCCGCCCAGGATCGCGAATTCACCCCGGTCACGTCAGCGATGCTGGCGAACCCCGACGTGGCAGACTGGCTGAACTGGCGGCGCACATTGGATGCGTGGGGGTACAGCCCGCTGGACCAGATCAACACGGACAACGTGCATCGGCTCCAACTGGTCTGGGCTTGGCGGATGGAGCCGGGCGCCAGCCAGCCGACGCCGCTCGTCTACGACGGCGTGATGTACCTCGCGAATCCGAACAACATCATTCAGGCCATCGACGCCGTCACGGGAGACCTACTATGGCGGTATGGCCGTGAGTTGGAGGGGCCCCCGGACCCGATCTTGAGCAGTCGCTCCCGATCGATCGCGATCTACGGTGACAAGATCTACCTCAACGCCTCGGACGCGCACATCGTGGCGCTCGACGCCCGCACAGGCGAAGTGGCCTGGGATCAGACGGTGGGGGACAAAGCGATGGGCTACCGATACACGAGTGGTCCGATCGTGGTGAACGGAAACATCGTGGCCGGGATGAGCGGGTGCGAGCGCTTCAAGGAGGATGTGTGCTTCATCTCGGCCCATGACGCCGACACGGGCGCGGAGGTCTGGCGTACATCGACCATCGCGCGTCCGGGCGACCCGGGGGGCGACACCTGGGGAGATCTACCCCTCGAATATCGAGCCGGCGCCGACTCGTGGATTCCGGGCAGCTACGATCCGGAGACCAACTTGACGTACTGGTCGACGTCACAGGCCAAGCCGTGGGCGCGACTGACCCGCGGGACCGACGGCGACGCGCTCTACAGCAACAGCGTGCTGGCGCTCGACCCGGAGACCGGAGAGATGGAGTGGTACTACCAATTCGTGCCGGGCGAGACCCATGATCTGGACGACGTGTTCGAGAGCGTGCTAATCAACCACAACGGCCGACGCTCGCTCTTCAAGATGGGTAAGATGGGCATCCTCTGGGAGATCGATCGGACGAACGGAGCGTTCGTGGCGGCGCACGACCTCGGGTATCAAACCCTGATCGACGTCGACCCACAGACGGGCGAAGTCACCTACCGGCCCGGAATGATCCCTCAGGCGGGGGTGGAGCTGGAGTTCTGCCCCGACTTCCGCGGCATCAGAAACTGGCCGGCGTCAGCGTATCACCCGGAGACGCAGGCGCTCTACATCCCCATCCACCCGACCTGTGTAAGTGGGACGTTCACCGAGATCGACAAGGTACTCGAAGCACAATACTACTTGAACACCGGGTGGCGCTCGCAAGGCACCACCGCGCACCCCGACAGCCCGGACCACCGCGGCCACCTGGTCGCCATGGACATCAACAGCGGCGAGATCTTGTGGCGGCACTCCACGCGCTCGGTGCCGCGCTCGGCTGCGCTCACGACGGGCGGTGGCCTGGTGGTCAGTGCCGACACCGACCGCCATCTGTACTTCCACAACGCATCAACCGGCGACGTCCTGTTCCAGACACGGTTGCCCGCCTCCGCGGAGGGGTACCCGATCACCTACGCGGTCGACGGCAGGCAGTACGTGGCAGTGCCGGTCGGGGGCAATCGGAGCAACGCGATCTACGTGTTCGCACTCCCGGTAGAGACGGGCGGGACGCCTTGACCTCCCCGACACTCCCGCGTACGGTTCCCGGCCCACATTCGAGCCTGTCCAAAGGAGGTACTATCATGTCGACCCGGAGCCGTAAGTCGAGTCTAGGCACTTTGATGTGCGCCGTCGCGGCGCTGGCAGTCATGGTTCCCGCCGAGGCAACAGCGCAGTCGGGGCCCAGCCCCTACCGCCTGGTGGACGACTGGGCGCAGCTGCCTGACGGAAGACCGATGGGCGCGGTCGGCAAGGTCACGATGGATCCGGACGGAGATCACCTGTGGGCGGTGATCCGTTGTATCGCCCGCGGATTCGATGTGACACCGAGCCGGTTCGGCAACGAGTGTGTGGATTCCGACCTCGATCCGGTGATCAAGTTCGACCTCGATGGGAACGTCGTAGAGAGCTTCGGCGGCGGGTTGTTCATCTGGCCACACGGCATCGATGTCGACCCTGATGGCAACATTTGGGTTACTGACGCCGTGGGTTCGAACAACATCCCGGACGGTGACCAGCGGGGGCACCTGGTCTACAAGTTCAGCCCTACGGGTGAGGTGCTGCTGCGCCTCGGCACACCGGGCAGGGCCGGCAGCGGTCGGGACGCCTTCAACTCCCCGTCCGACGTGGTGGTGGCAGACAACGGCGACGTCTTCATCGCGGACGGCCACAACGCCACCGGAAACAACCGCGTCATGAAGTTCACGAGCGACGGTGAGTACATTATGGAGTGGGGCCAGACGGGATACGCCCCCGGTGAATTCCGTGCTCTGCACGCCATTGAGATGGACTCCAGGGGACGGATCTTCGTCGGGGACCGGAGCAACAACCGAGTCCAGATCTTCGATCAAGAAGGCGCGCACTTGGCCACGTGGACGCAGTTCGGGCGGCCCAGCGGAATCGCGTTCGACACGAACGGGCAGATCTATGTGGCCGACTCGGAGTCGGACATCGTGGAGAATCCGGGCTGGGAGATGGGGATCCGGATCGGAGACGCCGAGACGGGCTGGGTGACGGACTTCATCGTCTACCCGTGGGGAGACCCCGCGGTCAGACTCGGAAACGGGGCTGAGTTCGTCGCGGTGGATCGCGACGGGAACATGTACGGCGGTGAGCCTGTGCCGCGTAATCTTCAGAAGTACGTACGGGTCAGGTAGAAGGGCATTCAAACTCGAGGAGACCGGACATGACACAACCAGAATCGGACACTTCCCTCCCGGATCAGAGGGCAAGTCGGCGGAAATTCTTCAAGTTCATGGCCGCCAGTCCGCTTGCGGCCCTGGCCTACGCGGCGTGGCCGTCGAGATTGCTGGAGCAGGTCGCAGCCGAGGTGCCAAGCGGGCCACCCATGACGCCGGCACCGTTGCCCTGCGTCAACTGCGGCGCCCCGGTGCTCCCGCCCGGCATCGACGAGACTCGCGCGGTCCCGGCGATCCCTCCTCGGGCGGCGCGCCAACAGGTGCCGTATCCCCAGGAAGCCCAGGAAGAGCAGTTGATGGGGAGCCTCATTGCGGCGCCCGGCGACGCGACCAATGTCTGGGACTTTGAGCGCGTGACCCATGAGAACAACCTGGCCCCGCACTGGGACTACCTGCACATGGGCGTCGACGACTACGAGACGCGCGTGGCGAACCGGGAGGGTTTCCAGCGGCTGATGCTCCGTCCCCGTCGGCTCGCGACCGAGCCCGCGAGGGGATTCAGCACGTCGACCGAGATCCTCGGACAGCAGTTCAATTCACCCCTGTTCCTCTGCCCCGTGGCGGCCCTGCAGGCGTACCACACGCAGGGGGAGGCCGGCGCCGCCCGGGCAGCTCAACGCAGGGGCCTGCTGCAGCTCCAGTCGCACCAAAGCTCGCAGACGTACGAAGAGATCGCCGAGGCGCGAGGCGAGCCCCACTGGTTCCAGATCTACACAAATCCCGATATGAACGTTAATCAGCGGGTGGTCGACCGCGTGGTCAGTGCTGGCTGCCGTACACTCGTGTGGACGATCGACCTCCTCGGTGGAAGCAACCGGGAGCTGTCGCGGCGGTCCCTCGTCGGCGAGGGCAGGGACTCGGAGCTCTGCCAGCAGTGCCACCAGCACCAAGAAGGCTACGTGCGGGCAATGAACCAGAATCTAGGTGGGCCAGCCGGTGAGCGTCCTCCGTATACCTGGGACTGGGTCAATCGTCTCAAGGACCTCAGCGACATGAACCTCGTCGTGAAGGGCATCGTCACGGCGGAAGAGGCGGAGCTGGCGATCGAGCACGGCGCCGACGGGATCTACGTCTCGAACCATGGTGGACGGGCGGTGAACAGTCTGTGGTCGACGATCGACGCGCTGCCCGAAGTAGTCGCGGCAGTGAGAGGACGGGTCCCCGTGATGATCGACAGTGGGGTCCGTCGCGGCGGCGACGTCTTCAAGGCCCTCGCGCTCGGTGCCGACGCGGTCGGCATCGGTCGGCCCTACGTGTGGGGCCTCGGAGCGTTCGGCGAGGACGGGGTCGACGAGGTGATCCAAGTGATCATGAACGAGTTCCGCATGGTCATGCGGCAGACACGGACCACCTCGATCGATCAAATCACTTCGCGCTTCGTGATGGAGGCGGAGAATCCCATCATGACGCGGCTCAACGAGTTCGGGTTCGGCCTATGAGGATAGTGAGCATGACCGTGACGGCCGGCATGGTCGGCCTGGCACTGTTGCAGGCGGATCAGGCGTCCGCGTTGCAGTCTTCCGTCGATTTCACGGTGTCAGGCACTTCGACCGTACGGGGATGGACGTGTGAGGTGACGGGCTCGGCCCAGGTCGCAGCCGGCTCGGGCGCCGCAGTGCGTGGGCTGGCCGATGGAGTCCAAGAGGCCATGCTCACCGTGCCGGTAGGCGATTTCGTTTGTCCTGACGAGGAGATGACGGAACATCTTCTGGAGGCGTTGAGGCCAGACGAGTTCCCGGAGATCACCTTCCGGCTCGTGCGCTACGAGGCGAGTGGTCAGGGCGCCGTCACTACAGGTACGCTCACGATCCTCGATTCGGCCCGAGGGGTGAGCTTCCCGCTCTCGCTGACGCCCTCCGGATCGGATGTCCGGATTGCAGGAGAGCTGGCCTTGGACATGACCGACTACGGCGTTGAGCCACCCGTGGTAATGCTCGGCCTGATGCGGGTCAGGCCACAGATTCGGATCGAGTTTTCGGGCATCATCAGCCCCTAGAGGGAATAGGCGAAACAAAAGCCCTTCAACACCTCCTAAGGAGTGGTCTCATGAGAAAATCGGCATTGTTGTTCTTGTCTGTGAGCATAATGGCAGCCATTCCTTCGATGGCGTGGGCACAGCAAGAGGAATATCCCATCATCGTGGTACCGACGGGCGAGGGCCCGTTCACGTTTCCGCAGGGCTACCAAACCCCGTGGGATCAGATCGAGATCATGGTGACAGAAAAGATGTCGCCGAATCTTTTTGTTCTGCACGGCTCGCAAGGCCTTGATCGGGGACACCCCGACGCATCAGGCGGCAGGGTCATGGTGCTCTTCGGACCGGATGGCGTCCTGCTGGTGGACACCCAGAACCGACAGGTGGCCGACAAGACACTGGCGGCAATCCGGACGTTCACCGACGGCCCCATCAAGGTCCTGGTCAACTCGCATGTTCATTCGGACCACACGGGCGCCAACGCCTTCTTCGCAAACCAAGGGGCCTTGATCTTCGCGCAGGAAAACCTGCGGCTCGACATGATCACTCCGCGGCGTCCCAACGGCCCACCCCCGACACGCGATCCGGCCTCTGTTCCGGTGGTGACCTATCGCTACGATCCCACCGCGCCCGGCGAGCCCGCCGTCACCCTGAACATGAACGGCGAAACGGTGGATTTCATCCCGATGATGCCGTCCCACACGGGTGGGGACACCGTCGTGCGCTTCCGCAACGCCAATGTGATCTACATCGAGGATTTCTACCGTAACTTCGGCTTCCCTTTCGCCGCTCAGACCAGTGGCGGCTCGATCCAGGGAATGATCGAGGCGATTGATCTCTTTCAGACGATCGCCGGTCCCGACACCTGGCTGGTCCCCGGCCATGGCACGCTCATCCATAGAGAGGATCTCCTGCCGTATCGCGCCATGCTGGTTGACATCGTGACGAAGGTCACGGCGCGGCGCGACCAGGGCCAGTCGCTGGAGGAAGTTCTGGCCGCGAATCTGACGGCGCCGTATGAGGCCCAGGGCGACACGCAGCAGAGCAGAGATCGCTTTATCAGGGCAGTGTATGCTGAGGCGAGGGACTTTCCGCCTATCGTAAACGGCAGGCGGGCCATGCCCTAGAGCAGGTGGCAAGCGGCCACTCGACTCGCAACCACTGGCCTAGGTAAACAAGAGGACCGCCACCTGCGAACGATGGGCCCTATCCTACCGGCAGCCTGGTTAGCTGGATGCTCTCGTTGTTGTATCCCGAACCATTGAGCGTGGCCGCTATCGTGGTTGTGGACATGACGGTGCCGGTAAGGTCCAGGTCGTAGGAGCCGAAAGGGGCTAGTGTAAGGCTCAAGTTCGGGAAGACGTGAGTTCCAACCCTAACCGCGAGCGCGACGTTGTGATCTTGCGCCAGGTTGCCGCTACCAGTCACGGTCCCATCAACTGCCTCGATCAAGGTGAGCGTGAGCGTTATTGTGCCGTTGTTGCCACCCCAAGTCCCTGTCACGATGGGGTTGGGCTCCGTACCGCCGTCCCCGCAAGCGGCCAACATCATGTAAAGAGGAAGCAAGAAAAAGAGACGGGAAAGTGTACGAGTGCGTTTATTCATGTTCAGGTTTGGCGACGTGGCGTTGGGGTCCCGCCGCCCTCTCAGGGGTCGTCCGGATCGGTGACCATCTCCTGAACCTGTTGAACTACTCTTCTCGCCCTCAGAGCACGACCGATGACCCCGTTGACGAAAGCCAGTAATCCCATGGCACCGACGACGAAGCCCACCAAATTGTTGAGCGCAAAAAGCAACACGGCAGCGACGAGCAACCACCGCCACCGAGCCGCTACCCAATCCATTGAGACCTCCGTCCCTGAGCCTTCAATTGCCCGACCGCTCCAGCAGTTCCTCGAGCCAATTGGTGACCATGATGAGTTTCAGAGGTGTTCACCACTTCAATCAGGATAGGTTGGTCCGCGAAAGATCGAGGCTCACTCCATGGGGTGGCCGTCGAGTCGCCTGGTGCCGCCTGCAATCGTTAACGCGACCGAGTTGGCAGCGTGCCGCCTTCAGCGAGGATCTTCATGCTCCCGAGTGCCCTCGTGAACGTTGCGAGCCTTCGCGCCCGGTCCGCTTCCCGGGCAGCATCGTCCGCCAGCATCGAGTTGTCGTAAATCAAGGTATAGACGAGCTTCGACGTGGTCGCCGTGACCGGCCTGGCCTCAAGGGTTCCGTGATAGAGGTCGTACGGCCGGCCCTCTCTTGGGGTCTGCGTGTAGGTATAGGAAAGCTCGGTCCGTCCCACGAGAACCTCGTTCGCGACGCTGCGCACGGAGCCGAACTCGCCCTCAACACCCGACACCATCGTACACCCCATCCCAAACCATTCTCCGATATCGCAGTACCCTCCGACACGCTCCCACACCTCGGCCGCGGGGCGGTCGACATCGATCTCCATGGGAATGAACGTGTAGGTCGGTGATTCGACCACGATTGGGTCCTGCGCGGCGACAGTGGTGGTGGCGCAGGCGAGCGCGACCGCGCAGCTGGCGGCGATTAAGGTGAATCGATGCTTCATGAATTCCCTCCAGATGGTTTGGCACAGTTGTTCAGATCCTGCCGCCATCCACCATGGCGCCTTCAGGCGTGTGCTGCAAGGCAGGCGACGCTACACCACCTGGTCAAAACGCTGTGGGGAGACTGCCCCTAGCCCGCGAGTTCAGCTATGTGGTCGACCGCGAGTTAGTTTTTTGCATGACGGATGTCTTCTCATTCGACAAACTTCTGGATGCGCCCAGCCAGCTGCGCCACGAATACGTCTCCGGCGTCGGTCGTGGTCATTCCGTGCCCGCCGTCGCCCCCCGGCAACCTTGCTAGCGCCACGCCCTCGAGGTTCCGAAGTGTGCCGCCGGTCCAGATCTGCTGTTCTTCGGTCATGAACAGGGCAGAGACGACGCCGATATTGGGCCACTCCGCCAAGAATTCACCGTCCGGTGCGAACACCTGCACCCGCCGGTTGTCACGATCGGCCACGTAGACACGACCCTCAGCGTCGACCACCAGATTGTGTGGAAGGCCGAACTCGCCCGGCCCGGTGCCCCGGCTGCCCCACTCGAGCGCGTACTGTCCGCCGGCCGTGTATTTGACCACGCGGGCGTTGCCGTAGCCGTCGCTCACATACACATCGCCGTTCGGGCCGAAGGCGACGTCGGTCGGTAGGTTGAACGTATTCCGGCTCATGCCCGCGACACCGCTCGAGCCAAGCTCCATCAGCACACGCCCTTGGGGGCTCGTCTTGTAGACGACGTGGCCAGGCGCGTCGACCACCCAGATGTTGCCGTCCGGATCGACACGCACCGAGTGGGCCCCGCAGGCATGGCACCCGGCCGCCCCGTAGACGGCCGTGTAGCCCGACTGCCCGGCCTCGCGATCTGCCGGCGCGATGATGATGATCTTGCCGTTGCTGAATAGGCCGTCGCCCCAAGCCCCGACGAACCCCCCGCCACCGTCGAACAACATGATCGGCTGGGCGCCGCGATGCAGGACCACGACGTACCCGTCCGCGCTGGTTGCCACTGCCGATACCTGACCGAAGTTCCACGCCGCGGGAGTGCCGGCAGCCGTCGTGGCCGGGTTGGGCCAGTCAGGCGCTTCGGTGTAGTCGACGACCTGCGCACTCGCTTGCCGGCCGACGGGGAGTACGAGCACGAAGCACAGAAGCATACTGATCCATCGCCGGCTCTCGATCACGCCGAGACGGCTCTCAGTCACGCCTGGAGTCACTCGCTCCCTGAGCTTCCATTCTCTCCTGATAACGGGCGCCACTCAAGACGCCCGTCAGGCTGTAGTTGCCCTCATGACAAGCATACTCGTAGACGCGGGCATGCAGCTGGTTGATCGGGATCTGTCCGCCCCAGGATTGGGTCCACCTCGCGGGATCATCGACAGTGAACTCGTACAGAATGGTCTCTTCGTCGACCCGAGTGAAGCGTTCGACCACCCTGGCGTCCTCCGAGGGGGGGACGCCCCGGATGAGCTGTAGTGGGCTGAGGTTCGTGGTCTCGACTACGAGTACGTCCCCTTCCCACCGACCCCAGGAGTTGCCGAAGTACGGACGGAGGCTCTTGGGCATCGGGTTAGGCTCACCAATCCGGATGATCCGTGCGTCGTGAACCATCTCCGACATGATCATCAGATAATCGGCCGTCTGTACGATGAGGTAGTTGGAGTTGTACGCCCCAACGGGAAACATGGGGGGTCCGGAAGGGGAACCGAAAAAGATGCAGCGCTCGCCGAGTGGTCTCATCTCAGGGTGGTCGTATTGGCCAAATGGGCTTCTGAGGTCCCGGCGCTCCTGGACAAGCCGTTCAGCCTCCGGCGTGCGGGCCGGAACACGGCCGTTCGCTGGATTGGTGACCAGAGAAGTTCTGGCCTCGCCATTGACGATGGCTACCCGAGTGCCCCGCTCCCAATAGACCTCGTTGTACGTGCCGACTGAGGTGCCTGCTGTCGGTGCCGGGCGGTCCGGGTCGCTCGGCGCGGTCCCGCGGATGAAGCGATCCACGGGTCGCTGTTCGAGTGCGGCGACCTCCTCAGCAGTGTAGGCAGGCCCACTACCCTCTCGGCGTTCGAACGGAGTGAGCGTCGAGTTGGTCCAGTTTCCATGAAAATCCGGACGGCCGTCGGCTGTCCTAGGGACTTGCCACTCCTCGGCGTCGGAGGTTCGAGCCTGCGCCGCCGCGGTCGAGGCAAGGCTGGGCGCTACGGTTGCACAAAGAACGGCGAAAAGTAGAGCGGAGAAACGCATGATCTCAACCTCCATTCCAGCGGAATTCACAACCCTGAATGGCACTCCTATCATGTTCCATACTAAGCCCCTAGCCAGCCCTCTCATCTAGAGGAGCGATTGGATCGGACATGGTCGGGCTCCGGGTTCAGAACGCGCTCAACATCCGTAACCGGATCGGTAGGCGCAAGCAGGAACCCGGAATCAGCGGCCTCATTGAGCCGTAAGCCCTGATCGTAGTAACCACCGTAGGTTTGTCGGGGCGAGTTTTGGGCCCTATTCTTCGTTTGCAAAAGTCCTTTTTTAAGGTAGGCTACCATGAATACCACAAAGTCCTTGAGCGTTGTCTTGGTCCTCGCTGCTGCAGTCACCGCGCCAGCCGGCGCGAACGCCCAGGCCCCGGCGGCCCAGTCCGTGGCGCCCAACGACTACTCCGACGGGGCTACATGGCTGTGCCGACCGGGCCGGCAGGACGCCTGCGCCGTGGATATGACCACCACGGTCATTAGCGCCGACGGCTCGCTTTCACGAGAGACCTGGAGCGCGGATCCGAACGCACCGATCGACTGCTTCTATGTCTACCCCACAGTCTCGACGGACCAGACCACGAACAGCGACATGACTCCCAACGAGGCCGAGCTTCGGGTGGTAGAGCAGCAGTTCGCGCGCTTCGGCTCAGTCTGCCGACCCTATGCCCCGAGCTACCGCCAGGTCACGCTAGGCGGATTGATGGCGAGGTTGGGAAGTACAGAGGATAGAGGTCTCGATCGAGGCATCGGATACGACGACGTCCGGGACGCATTTCGTTACTACCTCGAAAACGACAACGCAGGGCGAGGCTTCGTGCTCATCGGCCATTCCCAAGGTTCTTACGTCCTCACTGCGCTGATCGCCCAGGAGATCGATGGCCAACCCGTACAGGACCGCCTGGTCTCAGCCATTCTGGTGGGCGCCGCACCCACCGTCGAGCAAGGGCAGGACGTCGGAGGATCCTTCCGCACGATCCCGCTCTGCCGTTCAGCCGGGCAGACCGGCTGCCTCATTGCGTACTCCGCCTTCCGATCGACTTCGCCTCCACCGGAGAACACGCTTTTCGGTCGAGCACCAGACCCGGGCCTGAGCGTGGTGTGCACCAATCCGGCCGCGTTAGGCGGGGGTAGTGGGGAACTGCACGCTTACCTGTCGGGGAGTGGGAACACGATCGCGGGACCGAGTTCCGCGGCAGATTGGGTCGCAGGCGGGTCCGCCGTCGAGACGCCGTTCGTCTCGGCTCCCGGGTTTCTC
>PYIM01096442.1_pt1 | contig 14072 bp, 9 predicted proteins | sample 3577991 | NCBI WGS metagenome assembly PYIM01 (sample SAMN08408024, study PRJNA431606) | Marine metagenome isolate SA_KN192-05_S13_500m, whole genome shotgun...
ATCCCCCATCTCGGAGAGCACGGAGTTACGGCGACCCCCGAACGGTAGGTTGCAGACCACGGCGGTGCCCTGCTCCAATGCCAATGGGAGCATCCTTTCCTCGGCGCTGCGGTTGCCAATCGAGTAATCGACTTGCAGGAAGTCGAGTTCACCTCGACTCAAGAAGGGGGCCATGTCCCTGTAGTCGCGATCGCTCGACGTGCTCACGCCGACGTAGCGGAAGCGTCCCGTTGCCTTCAATTCCTGCAGCATCGGTAGGAGGTTGGCAGCGTCGCCCACCTCGTGGACTAACATCACGTCGACCATGTCGGTCTGGAGTCGCTCAAAGGCCAGCTCAATCTGGGCCATGTGATCGACGGGGGCGCCACCACTTCCCCGCCGTCGGCCGTTACTCTCGGTGTACTTCGTCACCAGGAAGATCTCGTCGCGGTTGCCGTTCTCGGTCATGCACCCGCCGATGACCTCTTCGGCTCGGCCGTACCCCCGCGCCGTGTCCACTACGCTCCCGTCCCGGTCGGTCAGGGTCTTGAGCACGTTGCACAGGTTCTCGATGTCCGCGGGAGCGTTGACGCTGTAGCGGTTCGTGCCAAGGCCAACGGGGGGAATCCGCTCACCCGTTCTCGGGATCACCGTGGTGACCAGGGGAAGCTCCTGCTGACGCGCCACTTCCTCCGCGAAAAGCTCGAGGCGGTTGCTGATGGCGAGTCCGGCACCAGCGGCGAGGCCTGCTTTGATGGCGGCCCGACGTGAGGGCTTATGGACGGGACGCGTCATCTTGAAATCCTCGCACTTGGGGTTGGTCGGATCATCGCAGTGAAGATACGCGGGTGCGTCCCACCCGACCACAGTAAAGCCCCCCCACTCTACGGGTGGTCCGCTTCCTCGTAGTGCTGGCGCAGCAGATCGTCTCCGAAGTCGTTCTGCGGATCCCGCAACACCGAATGAACGTGGTTGGCTCCACCCTGCGTGTTGTCGTACTCGATCAGCACCGTCGGTCCGTGGATGCGGTAGTAGTGACCCTCGCCCCGTTCTGCGCTCCCCGCCCACGCGAAGTGGAGGCGCTCGAGCCCGGTGTCGAGGATTTGCTGCATCTTCGCGTCCGCCACTTCGGCACTGGCGTTGTTCAGGTATTCCTCAATGAGAAGCATCAATGCGTGACTCTGGGTGGCGTTCATCTCGGAGGCGGGTAGCCCCTGGTAGGTGTCGAACTCCACCATGCGCGCGTTCCCCGTGATGATATCTCTGGGAGCGTCCCCCTCAAGGATGACGGTCCGGAGTTGGTCGCTGCTGAAGAGGGCCAGGAGCTCACGGGCCAGATCCTCCTCGGCCCCCAGGAGCCGTCGCCCGGCGTTCGGGCCCTCTCCCACCACGGCCGGATTCGAACCCATAAAGGTTGGGGTGACGGACGGAGGAGCATCTCCGGCGGCGGCGAAGTTCATCGAGATGTGGTGTCCCTCGAAGCGCCAGGCCCAGGCCCCGTCCTCGGAGGGGCTGCCGAAGATGTTGAAGTAGTAGTCCTCCGGATCACGTCGATCCGGCCGGCCCTCGATCAGGCCGAGTATCCCTTCGAGGTGCATCACTCCGGTCGCCTTCAGGTAGCCCTGGGAGCTGAGAACACTCTGCAGGAGCCCGTGAGCGGCTGTGCGCTGCTCGGCGTTCATGTCCTTGAGCACCACGCCGTATCGCTCGCGTGGTATGAAGTGCCAATCGAAGCGTTGCTCCGCGTCCAGATCCCACGTGCCTTGACCGCGTTGATCGGAGCTGAGGGTCCCGATAAACGTATTGGCGGCCGCGGCCATGTGGCCACCAACCACGGCTGGCGCGACCGTGCGATCCTCCACTTCGGCGGCCGGAGCCTCGATAGTCCGAATAGTAAATGTGGCCACAAGGATGACGGCCGAGCAGGCCGCCCCTAGGGTGGTCAGGATCTTACGCATGAGTGTCCTCCCGCTTCCGACGTAGAACGGCGACTGTACCAAGTGGCAACATGCGGTCAGGAAATCGGTCGCGACAGTGGGAGGGCCCACTCGATCATCGGGCGTCAGTGGAGAATGTCAGCTTGACCGGTCCGGATCACCCCCGCACCTTCTCCAGCTTCGCCAAGGGCCTTTGTGTTCCTTCACCTCAGGAGTCCGTCTATGGGCGAGACCCCGAGCCCCCGCCGGTGACCCCCTACGAGGAGCTGGAAGCACGGTTCCGAGAGCTCAGTCATCTGGCCCATGCAGCGTATATGCTCCACTGGGACGAAGCCTGTGTCATGCCCCCGGGCGGCGGCGAGGCACGTGGCGAGTCCATGGCGCTGCTTGCTGCCATTTCACATCAGAGGCTCACCCATCCGGAGGTCGGGGCCTTGCTCGATCAGGCCGAGGGCAGCAACGGGCAACTGGATTCGTGGCAACGGGCCAACGTGCGGGCCATGCGCCGCACGCAACGGCGCGCGACCGCCGTGCCGGAGTCTTTGGTGCGAGCAAAGCGGATCGCATGTACCCGCTGTGAGCAGAGGTGGCGCGTCGCGCGTGGGAACGGGGATTGGCCCGCGGTCAGCGGGCTTCTTGAGGAGGTGGTTCGCCTGACCATCGAAGAGGCCGATGCGCTTGGAGAGAGTCTTTCGCTTTCGCCCTACGATGCGCTGCTCGATGGCTACGAGCCCGATACTCGATCGGCGCGGGTGGCGGAGGTCTTCGATGACCTCAAGACCTTCCTTCCGGAGTTGCTGGAGCGCGTGCTCGAGCACCAGAAGACACCGCTGCCCGTCCCGGGCCCGGTCTCTGCCGAGCGTCAGCACGCGCTCGGGGAGGTGATGATGCGCGCGCTCGGCTTCGATTTCGATCGCGGGCGCCTGGACGTGAGCCATCATCCGTTCTGTGGTGGGGTGCCCGATGACACGCGCATAACCACGCGCTACAACGAAGAGAATGTTCTCGACTCATTGATGGCGGTTCTGCACGAGACTGGGCATGCACTTTACCAGCAGGGGCTTCCAACCGATTGGCGTCATCAGCCCGTCGGATCGGAGCTCGGCATGGCGATTCACGAGAGCCAGTCGCTGTTCGTGGAAATGCAGGTGGCGCGCGGCCGCGAGTTCATGAAGTTCGCCGCGCCGATTATCCGCGAGCAGTTCGGCGTCGACGGCGATGATCCGGCATGGAGCGCCGAGAATTTACACGCGCACGTGATTCAAGTGCAGCGCAGCCATCTCCGCGTGGGAGCGGATGAAATCACCTACCCACTTCACATCATCCTACGCTTTGAGCTTGAGCAGGCCCTTATCGCCGGCGATCTGGCGGTGGGGGACATTCCGGACGCCTGGGACGACGCGATGACCCGCCATCTCGGGCTGAGCACGCGTGATAATCTGGAAGACGGCTGTATGCAGGACGTACACTGGTTTGCGGGCCTCTTCGGCTATTTCCCCAGCTACAGCCTAGGCGCACTCACGGCCGCCCAGCTGTTTGATGCGGCCAGCCGGGCCAATCCGGATCTGGGGCAGCAGATCGAGGCGGGGGAGTTCCGCTCGTTGATCGAGTGGCTGCGCCGGGAAATTCATAGCCGTGGCCAGCTCCTGAATGCAGAGGACCTGCTGATGGAGGTTACCGGCGAGCGGCTGGATGCACGCTTCTTCAAGGCCCATCTCGAACGCCGATATCTGGCCGATTAGCCCGGTGCCAGTGACACCGGCTCCCTGTCGACCCTCATCGCTGTGAGCATGGTGGTGGCCTTCCTTGCGTGGCGAGCATCGAGCCACCTATTTTTGACTGCAGAACCCCCTGGTCAGCTCTTTCGCGAGGGGGGGGACCAAGGTGAGGTGGTAATGCACGCACTCAGGACGTCCGTCGGTCTGATTCCCGCTCTGCTCCTCGTGCTCGTGGCCGTGACGGCCGTCGATGCCGAAGCTCAGAATCCCGCTGACTTCACCAGCGACATCCGCCCGATCATGGAGCGGAGTTGCTGGAGTTGTCATGGTGAGGAATTCCAGCGGTCCGGTCTCGACCTGCGTACCCGGGATGACGCACTAGTGGGAGGTAGAGCCGGCCCGGCAATCGTACCTGGCCGTGCCGATCAGAGCCTGCTTTACCGCATGATTGCGGGGCTTGAGGAGCCTCTGATGCCGAGGGACGGTCCGTCCTTGAGCGTGACGGAGATTGCCGCGGTGCGCGCGTGGATCGATGGCGGTGCGCACTGGGACGATGGGCCGGCTGTTGCAGTGGCCGTGGACGCAGCGGATGAACTTCCCGATGGGGCTCGCGAGGCTTGGGCTTTCCAGCTTCCGGTGCAGGGGATCGTCCCCGAAGCGTCACCGTTCGAGCATCCTATCGATCGTTTCCTCGAGCAGACGCGCCGGGCGCAGGGTCTCACCGCGGCGCCGCGCGCCGATCGTCGCACGTTGGTCAGACGTGCGTACCTCGACCTGATCGGACTGCTGCCGACGCCGGAGGAAACGGCGGAGTTCCTCGCCGACTCACGCCCCGACGCGTGGGAGCGCTTGATCGAGCGGCTGCTTGCTTCCCCGCACTACGGGGAGCGTTGGGGTCGCCACTGGCTCGACGTCGCGCGCTACGCGGACTCGGACGGCTTCGAGCAGGACTACGACCGACCCAACGCCTGGCGGTACCGCGACTACGTCATTTCCGCGTTTAATGAGGATAAGCCCTTCGATCGGTTCATCGAGGAGCAGATCGCTGGGGACGAAATCGACTGGGCGACCGACGAGACCCGCATAGCTACGGGTTTCCTGCGCGCCGGTCCCCGAGTGCATTTTCGTGAAAAAGACAACCCGGAGCGGCGGTACGAGTACCTCGACGATCTTGTTGCCACGCTCGGCCGGGGGGTACTCGGCCTGACGGTTCAGTGTGCGCGGTGCCACGATCACAAGTTCGATCCGATTCTCCAGACCGACTACTACCGTTTGGCGACTTCGCTCTTCGGCTACGTCGAGACGGAGTATCCGCTGCTCCCGCGCGCGGAAGGTCAGGCCTACCTGGCAAAGATCGCGGACATTGCCGAGCGGCAACGCCTTCTGAGAGCTCAGGTCGCCGAGATCGAGGCGCCGTATCGCGACCAACTGAAGATCGAGCGTTTGGAGCGCGAATTCCCACCGGACGTCCTCGTCGCTGTGCTGAAGCCCGAGGGCGAGCGAACGCCGGGCGAGCAACTCCTCGCCGATCAGGTACTCTCGCTCGGGGTGTCCCAAAGGAGTGTGAATGAGGGTCTGACGCAGGAAGATGCTGCTCGACGGCGGGAGTTGAACGATCGCATCGCCGCCGTGGGCCGGGAGCGGCCCGAACGGCCACCCATGGCCGACATCGTCACCGACGGAGACTACCGCTTCACTCCGGACGGCCCCGGCGACGAGATCATCGGTTGTCCCGAGTGCCGTATACCTCCGGACGAGCCCGGCAGCTACTTGCACGAGGGTCCGGGACGATACGAGGTGCCGACGAGTAACCTTCTGATCCGCGGCGATCCGTTCAGCCCTGGACCGGTGATGGCGCCTGGGTTCGTCAAGGTGGCCACCTACGGTGATCCGCCCACCGAAATTTCGCGGCCCGACGGGCACACCTCAGGCCGGCGCCTGGCGCTTGCGGGGTGGCTGACGTCAGAAGGAAACCCGCTGACGGCACGCGTGTTCGTGAATCGGATCTGGCACCATCACTTCGGACGCGGCATCGTCGCGACCCTCGACAATTTCGGTGAAGTGGGTGATCCGCCGACCCATCCCGAGCTCCTCGACTGGTTGGCGGTCGAGTTCGCGAGCAAGGGCTGGGGTGTCAAGCAGATGCATCGCCTGATGATGGCTTCCGAGGCCTACCAGATGGCCTCGGCGTACGAGAACGCCGCCAACGCCGCCAACGATCCTGAGAACTTCAATCTTTGGCGCTTCCGCAGTCGGCGGCTCGAGGCCGAGATCTTGAGAGACGCCATCATGGTTTCGAGCGGAGGGATCAACCTCGAAGTGGGCGGGCCACCCGTGTTCCCATACGTACCGGCGGAGATCAAGGCTTCTCAGGCACACGGTCGGTGGGACAACAAGGAAGACGGCCCCGACGTGTGGCGCCGCAGCGTTTACGTGTATCGACGTCGGTCGCTGGTTTTTCCGTTCTTCGAGACGTTCGACCTCCCCGACCAGGGTGTGACGACGGCTGCCCGCAACGTCTCCACAGTGGCGACGCAGGCGTTGACCCTTCTCAACAATCCGTTCGTACTCGGCCAGGCCAGTCTGTTCGCTGAGCGAGTACAGTTCGAAGCGCGGAACGACATCCCGAGGCAAGTCGATTTGGTGTACCAGATCGCGTTGACGAGGTCTCCCACGGACGACGAGGCGGCGATCGGTCGTCAGCTCGTCGAAGAACGATCCCTGGTGGATCTCACGCACGTGATGTTCAATTTGAACGAGTTCCTCTACCTGAGGTGAGGCATGGGTCACGAATGCCATAAACACGAGAAGACGTTTTGGTCGCGTCGCGACTTCCTCTTTGAGTCGGGCGGTGGTCTGGCCGGATTGGCCTTTGCCCATCTTCTCGACCGCGAAGGACTGCTGGCGGCTGAGCGGCAAATCCTAGGGCCTTGCGACGAACTGGTGCCGGGTAACCCCTTCGCGCCGAGAGCGCCTCACTTTGCTCCGCGCGCCACTGCGGTGATCTCGCTGTTCATGAGTGGCGGAGTGAGTCACGTAGACACTTTCGATCCGAAGCCGGCACTCACGAGGTACGCGGGGCAGCCGCTGGACAGCCATGTGGACGGAAACATCGTCGTCCGTCAGGGCTACCCGGGTCCGCTCATGCCCAGCCCATTTTCATTCGACCGCTACGGTGAGAGTGGGATCGAGGTATCGGAGATCTTCCCCAACATCGCGAAACATGTCGACGAGATCGCCTTCATTCGCTCGGTGTACGGGCGCTCGAACGATCACGTCCAGGCGACCTACGAGATGCAGACCGGCCAGATCCGCATGGGTTTCCCAAGCGTAGGCTCTTGGGTGACGTACGGTCTCGGGTCGGAGAGTTCGAGCCTGCCGGCGTTCGTCGTAATGACCGACCATCGAGGTGGGCCGCTGGGTGGCCCGAACGACTGGGCCGCCGGCTTCATGCCGGCGAGTTACCAGGGCACGCAGTTCCGCGCGACTGGCGACCCGATCGTCGACCTTGAGCCTCCGGAAGGGATGACCGCGGAAGAACAGCGTGCTCGACTGGACGTGCTGGCGAAGCTGAACGAGATCGACATGGACAAGGATCCTGGCAACTCCGAACTCTCGGCCCGCATCTCGTCCTACGAGCTCGCCTACCGGATGCAGGGTTGTGCTCCTGAAGCAATCGACGTGTCGGCGGAGTCTGATCTGACGAAGAAGCTCTATGGTCTCGACAACGAGATCACCGAGCCGTTCGGGCGGCAGTGTCTGATGGCGCGGCGGCTGGTGGAGCGCGGCGTCCGTTTCGTTCAGCTCTTTCAGGGTGGCCTCGGCAATCAGAATACCGACACCTGGGACGCACACAGCAACCTCGTGGAGAATCACACTCAACACGCTGCCGAGTCGGATCTTCCGATTGCCGGCCTGTTGACCGACCTGAAGGCCCGCGGGCTCTTGGACAGCACGCTCATCGTGTGGCACGGAGAATTCGGGCGGATGCCGATCTCGCAGCGTGGCGTAGGCCGCGATCACAACCCCGGCGCCATGACGGCCTGGATGGCCGGCGCGGGAATCAATGGCGGGCAGGTCATCGGCTCGACCGACGATTTCGGCTACAAGGCTCTGGAGCAGCCCGTCTCAGCGCACGACCTGCACGCGACCATGTTGCACTTGCTGGGTATGGACCACAAAGAGCTGACATACCGGTTCAGTGGTCGCGACTGGCGACTCACGGACGTTCACGGCACGCTCATACCGCAGATCGTCGGATGACTCGATTCTTGTTGCTCTTGGCTTGCCTCGCATGCGCGGCGACCGTGAATGCACCCGCTGTTGACGCGCAGTCGCGCCCCCGACCCGGGCAAGAGGTTGTCCTCGTCACCGGCTCGACCAGCGGGCTGGGGCGCGAGGTTGCGCGCAGACTCGGCGCGACGGGTGCTTTCGTCATCGTGCACGGCCGGAACCGTGAGCGAGGGATCGAGGTCGTCGAGGCGATCGAGAGCGGGGGCATCGGAAACGCGCGCTTTTACGCCGCGGACTTCTCGTCGTTCGCACAGATCCGGGAGTTCGGCGAGACGATCCTACGCGACTACGAACGACTCGACGTGCTCGTTAACAACGCCGGCTTCGGAAGGGCGCCCGACGAGCGCATGGTCTCGCAGGATGGGCATGAGCTGCGGTTGCAGGTGAACCACCTCTCGCACTTTCTGCTCACCCGGATGTTCTTGCCGCGACTGCGCGCGAACGCGCCCTCACGCATCGTCAACGTGTCGTCCGGTGCTCAGCAGGCGATCGACTTCGACGACGTGATGATCGAGAACAACTTCAGCGGTGGGCGCGCCTACTCCCAGAGCAAGCTCGCTCAGATCATGTTCACCTTCGACCTCGCCGAGGAACTGGCAGGGACGGGTGTGGTCGTGAACGCGCTACATCCCGCCACCTACATGGACACGGGCATGGTGAGGAGGGCGGGGCTTACGCCGAGAGCCACCGTCGGCGAGGGGGCGGACGCGGTGATGCAGCTGATCATGTCACCCGACATCGGCAGTGGTGGCTACTTCAACCGCATGCAGCCTGCTCGTGCGGATGGCCAGGCGTATGACGAGGAGGCTCGCAGAAAGCTTCGGGTGCTGAGTGAGGAGCTGACCGGGGCGCCGTAACTCTACCGCAACTCCGTAAAACGGTAGACGATTACGCCGCTGTCGGGGCGATTGTCGATGTCGACGTATCCGGTCTTGAGGAGTTCGTTGAGTGCCTTCTCGACGGCCTCCCAGCTAGCCCCCGTGGCGGCCACACCCTCGGTGACGGAGAGCTCGCCCCGCAGTACCACCGCAGCGTCGAGCAGCTGATGCTTGAGTGGCTTGTCGGGTCCTGCTGGAAGTTCGGACGCCCAGCGCGGATGTGGAAGATAGCCGTGACGGATATTCGCGTTCCGAATGAGCTTTTTCATCGTAACCAAGTCGTAGATTTGGCCGATCCCAAAGAGTCCCCAGGTAAGCAACCACATGAGGCCGGTGAAGTACTTACCGACGTAGAAACGGTGTAGGCCGGCGAAACCGAATAACCAGCCTCCCCACAGCCCGTAGCCGACTCCCACCCGGTATCCGTCAATATTCGGGACGATCGGTTCCCTTGGATTCATCGTGTGAAGGGTACCTCCCTCGAGGACCAACGTTTACTGAACATACCCACGACGCCGTAAGGGTATTCAGTGGGTCGGGGTTCGTGAACCGCCGACCGCATCAGTCGCGGGCGGCACAAGGTAGAATAACGCCTGCGCCCTTGGCCACATCCTCCTTCTGAGCCGTTTCTTCTAGGGCGAACCTTTTGTCTCACTGATTCTCGCCGTACAATACCCACCTGTTGCCCTCTTTGCCAACGTATGTGAGACACGGAGCATGCAAGGAAATAGAGTAGGGCGAAGGCAGAGAAAACGAACATGTTGGGACTGCGAGAGAGAATGGAAGAGAATGGTAGTGCCCCTGGAACCGGGGAGGCCAAGCGAAGCCCGGCAGCTCCTACGGACCCGACGGTCCTGTGCTGGTGGACGCCGACCATCCCATGACGATCCGGGAGTTGATCTCGCACAAGCTCACGTATCAGGCCACCGTAACGTCGGCGGCCGATCTCGCCCAAGACAACTAGGAGCGACCAACCATGCGGAATTCCGCCACCCTTCTCTCTCTGATCACCGCCCTCGTGTTGTGGAGTCCTTCCGCTGGAGAGGCGCAGACTCCACTGGTCGATCCGGGAACGGGCCCGTGGGACCTGGTTGCCGAGGCACAGGTACAGGATGTCTGTAGACTGGATCCCGAACTCCTCCAGCAGGTTGTGATGCGACAGGACCAGTCGTTCGCCATCGTACGCTACGGCAGGTTGTGCTTCGTATCGGGCGAGAACGCGTCCGACGGTCCTGGCGTGAGCCACCTCTTCTCGGCGACGAAGACCCTGGGTGCGCTCCTGACCGGAGCGGTGATGTATCAGACGCGCGACCTTCCGCAGTCGAGTGCGTCGATGGGGGGCCCACTGCTCCAGTGGGACCGCATGGACAAGTGGCTCGACCTGACAACACTTCCCTCGCGAGGACGGGTCAACCCCGACGCCACGGTCGCCCACGTGCTGGGTATGGTCGGCTACAGTGATGACCTCTCTTTTGGTCAGAAGCGGCACCGGTACGATGCCGACGGCAGCCGGGAGATCAACTACCTCATCCGTGTCATCGACAACGTGGTGAAGCAGGATCCGCAGCGCTTCGGCGCTGACGCCGTGGAGGTCAAGGACCGGCTATTCGCGAAGCTCGGGTTCGAAGACTCGAGTTGGAACGTGGATTTCTTCGGATATTCCTGGTATGGCTCGCTCCTCGACATGGCGCGCCTCGGTCTCCTGGCCCTACACGGAGGCATCTATAACGGCGAGCGCTTGGTCGACACCGAATACATCTACAACATGACGCACCCTGCATTCGAGGACGGTTCGACTCGTTACGGCTATCTGACTTGGTTGAACGGGGGGACCTGCCAGCCGCGCGCGATCCATGCCAGCTATCCGCATGGTATCTCAGAAGCGAGCGACTGCGCGGACGGCAACTGTGATCAAGACAACGACGTCGGCGTCTGGAGCGCGATCGGAGCCGGTGGGCAGTTCATCGTCGGTCACCGCGGATTGGATATGGTCGTGGTCGGAAAGAATTGGGGGAGCGGTGGGGGGGAGGCGCTCTTTGATCTGGTGCTCCCGTCTATTGTTGCCGCCGACCCCAAGTTCATGGGCGATCAGGAAGCCTTCTGTGAGGCGTACGCGAGGGGGGCTTATGCGCCCGACCTCGTTAAATGGGAGGGCGGTCTATAGAGGACGACGAACGATCCGCCATACTTCCTTTCATCCTAAAGCGCCCGTTGCCGGAGGGACGCGGTGAGGGGCGGGATCCGGGGATCTCTCCAAGCGAAGGAACGTACCTCGAACCGTAGGTCACGCCCCTTGCCCTGTCTCCCCACCCGGTGGCACGTTGGCGGGGCTGCGGCCCGCAACCCGGACACGGAGAGACCAGCCATGCGAAACTCAGCCATCCTTCCTTCAGTGATCGCGGCCCTGATGTCGTTGAGCCCTGCCGTGGCAGAGGCGCAGAGTCCCCTTGCCGATCCTGGGAGGGGTCCTTGGGAGCTGGTCGGGGCAAATCGAATGGCGGAGGTGTGCAGATTGGATCCGCAACTTCTGCAGCAGGTCAGGATGCGTCAGGACCAGTCGTTCGCCGTCGTGCGCTACGGCAGGCTGTGCTTCGTTTCGGGCGAGAACGCGTCCGACGGTCCTGGTGTGAGCCACCTCTTCTCGGCGACGAAGACCCTGGGCGCGATCCTTACCGGGGCCGTGATGTATCAGACACGGAACCTCGAGCCGTCGAGTGCACCGATGACCGGCCCACTGCTCGAGTGGGATCGCATGGACAAGTGGCTCGATCTGACCGCGCTTCCCCCGCGAGCTCAGATCAATCCGGATGCGACCGTCGCGCACGTGCTGGCGATGGTCGGATACAGCGAAGACCTCTCCTATGGTCAAAAGACGCACCAGTACGATGGCAACGGGAGCCGGGAGATCAACCAGCTCATCCCAGTCATCGACAACGTGGTGAAGCAGGATCCTCGACGCCTCGGTGCGAACGCCGTTGCGGTCAAGGACCGGCTGTTCGCAAGACTAGGGTTCGAGCACTCGACGTGGAACGTGCGGTCCTACGGAATCTCCTGGTATGGCTCGTTACTGGACATGGCGCGCCTCGGCCAGGTGATCCTGCGCGGCGGTGTTTACAACGGCGAACGCCTGGTCGACAGCCAATACGTCTACAACATGACCCACCCAGCCTTTGAGGATGGCTCCACGCGTTACGGCTATCTCACCTGGATGAACGGGGGGACCTCCTGCCAGCCGCGTGCGATCCACGCCAGCTATCCGCACGGCATCTCCGAGTCGAGCGACTGCGCGGACGGCGACTGCGATCAGGAGAACGACGTGGGGGTCTGGAACGCAATCGGGGCTGGCGGACAGTACATCGTGGGCCACCGTGGGCTGGACATTGTCGTAGTCGGCAAGAATTGGGACGGGAATGCGCTCTGGGAGGCGGTGCTCCCCTCGGTGGTGGCGGCTGACCCCGAGTTCATGGGAGATCAGGAAGCGTTCTGCGAGGCCTACTCGAAGGGGGAATACGCTCCTGACCTCATCAAGTGGGAGGGTGGTCTATAGGGGGTAGCGGGAGTCCGGAGGCCACGCCAGGACATTCCGCGCCGGCCGGGCTAGACCAGCCTGCGCCGAGCACGGCGGGACGGCCCGGGCCCGCCAAGCTCCGTCATCTCCTGGCAGGGCCGATCATCTTCGCGGTCCTGCTGCTCGCGCCGTTGGATGGACTTGCGTTCGAGACGCGCGGCGCCATGGGCCTGCTGGTCTGGATGGCTTGGTGGTGGATTGCCCGGCCCGTGCACCTGGCGGTCACTGGGCTTCTCCCCCTCCCAATCGCCGCGATTTTTGGCCTCGCGCCCATGGACGAAGTTGCGACTTCGTACGCTCAGGACACGATTCTTCTCCTGCTGGGCGCGAACATTCTGACGAGCGTTTGGACCCAGTGGGGGCTCGATCGGAGGATCGGCCTGGGCGCACTGCTCAGCGTGGGGACGGACGCATCCAGGCAGATCCTCGTTTGGTTTCTGGTCAGCGCGGCCCTCTCGAGCGTCCTCCCGAACACGATCGTGGCCGCGACGATGATTCCGATCGTCGTCGCGATGTTACGCTCCATCGGCATCGAAGACCTCTGGAACAGCCGTGTCGGCACGGCACTCGTAATCGCCGTGGCCTGGGGGACGAGCGCTGGCGGCGCAGCGACACCGTTGGGCGGCGCCCCGAACCTGTTGGCCGTCGGCTTCATCGAAGAGTCGATCACGGGTCAGGAATTTCTTTTTCTGACCTGGGCCTTACGGATCGTTCCGGTCACCGCTGTGATCGTGTTGGTGATGTTCCTCTTCCTGCGATTCGTGATGCGGCCCGATGTCGCCACCTTACCCGGCTGCGAGGACTACATCCGGGACGAGCTCCGGGCACTGGGCCCCATGCAAACGGAGGAGAAGTGGGGGCTCGTCCTGTTCACGGTCGCGACGGTGCTGGCGTTCGGGCGGCCCCTGTACGCGGATCTGGTTCCAGGGCTCACACCAGCGTTTGCGTTCGTTGCAATGGCCGTGGCGAGCTTCACGATTCGCACGCGGAAGGGGCCGCTCATCACGTGGGCCTTTGCGCAGTCGCACATGTACTGGGGCCTGTTCTATTTATTCGCTGGGGGAATCGCGCTGGGCCGGATCCTGAGTGGCTCGGGTGCCGCGGAGGCCTTCGCGAACGCGCTGGTGCCGTACGCCAGTTCGGGCGGTTTCGTGGCTGTGCTCGTCTTCTCTCTCTCGACGATGGTGCTCACTCAAGTCACCAGCAACACCGCGGCCATCGCGATCGTCGTCCCTATCACCATCAGCACGTTCCAGTCGCTCGGCCTGAATCCGATCCCGTTCGTCTACATCGTCGCAGTAGTGGGAAACTGTGGCTTCGTCCTCCCGTCGTCTGCCGGTGGACCTGCGATAGCGGCGGGGTACGGAGTGAACCTGCAGACGATGGCTGTCAAAGGTCTCTTCGCGTCAGTTCTGCTACTCGTGACTCTGGTGCTGCTGGGATACGCCTTGGCCAGGTGGTGGCCTGCGTTCGGGGTGGCGTAATCCGAGGCAGTCCCTAGGAGGGTGATCGGGAAAGGGGGGGGGTGCCCAGTCGAGGAACCTGTGTGGCTGTCTCGTGAACACTCAGCCGGGAACTCTGTGTGAGTGTTGCATAAGGAGACTCAATCAGTAGGTTCGGAGTTCGAGTCCCCGGCTGGGCAGTGGTGGAAGTCGCATAAAGACACGAGCTTTTGACCTCCCGTATAGCTGGGAACATC
>PYIM01214366.1_pt1 | contig 14022 bp, 7 predicted proteins | sample 3577991 | NCBI WGS metagenome assembly PYIM01 (sample SAMN08408024, study PRJNA431606) | Marine metagenome isolate SA_KN192-05_S13_500m, whole genome shotgun...
GTGAGAATGTTTTGCCACCATCGTTGGAAACTGTCACAGTAGAATGAAGATTGTAAATCCGGTTTTCATTAATGGGATCAACATATATTTCAGCGTAATAAAAAGGTCGGTTGCCAATATTTTTATCTGAAACTTTTTTCCATTTAAAGCCACCGTCATCTGATTTATATAGGGCATTTTTTTTGGATTCAACCAAAGCATATACGATTTTTGTATTACTTCGTGCAATTGCAATCCCCATTCGTCCCAGTTCGCCTTTTGGCAAACCATCTTTATCAGTGCGTTTTTTCCATTCTTCACCACCATTATAGGTCACATATAATCCTGACCCTTCACCACCAGATTTAAAATACCAAGGCCAGCGGCGGAATTGCCACATATTGGCGATTAATTTATCGGGATTTTGTGGGTCCATCACCAGTTCGCCAATACCCGTGCTTTCATTCACATAAAGAATTTTTTGCCATGTTTCACCGCCGTCGGTCGTTTTGTAGACACCACGGTTTTCACTATCCCCCCAGGCAGATCCCTGGGCCCCGACATATACTTCATTAGGATTATGTGGGTTAATTAGAAGGCGATGAATATTCCGCGTTTCACCTAAACCTTTATATTCCCAAGTTTTTCCGCCATCGATACTTTTGTAAACGCCATATCCCGCGCTCTGACTATTCCGAGGATTGCCTTCTCCCGTTCCAACCCAGATTACATCAGGATTGGTGGGGTCAACCGTGACATCGCCGATAGAAGCAGCTTTTTGATCATCAAAAATGGGCTCCCACTTAACACCGCCACTTTCAGATTTCCATAATCCACCAGATGCTGTACCCACATACATTACGTCTGCATTTGAAAGTACGACGTCAATAGCTGTCACTCGGCCGCTCATTCCGGCAGGACCAATGCTGCGGGCTTTCATACCTTTAAATTTTTTCATATCAAGTCCATCCGCAATTATCACGGATGAAATCAAGATCAATGTTGTCAGAATTCTTCGTTTCATAGGATTGTCCTCATCATTTAGAATTAATTTGCATTTTATCATCAAATGAGCAACCAAATTCAGCGCCAATTGGGGAGCCGGGCGGTACTTCTAATATTTTGATAGGAATGAATTCATCGGGTTCATCCAATAGATGCTGTGCGCGTTTATGCAGCATTTTATAATGCGCACGGTCCCTAAGTGATTTTGCATTGGCCCGAAGTTTGGGAGCGTATCTACTCTTGGTTGATAAACCAGACAATGATTTGAATTGGTCGTTTAATGTTTCTATCTCTGCAATTGCGATGGTTTGGACTGCCGGAGACGCTTTTTGATTAACAGAAAGGCTAAGGAGATGATCAAGTATTATAAAATCCACATTTCTTTTTATTTCACCCGCCAGTCCGGCTGGTGCTGGGTTTAATATGGTAGTATTAATAACCTGGTTAAGGACTTTTTCCAGTCCCGGTTGTTTTGGGTCTCGTGCATTGTATTCCACTAGTCGGGTGGTCCGTTCCGGATGAAAAATCATTCGGCAGGTTAAGTTTGCAGCAGTTTCGGCCAGGCTTACACCGTCAAATGTTACACCGGTGCGAGCGTTAAAGGATTCTCGGGTTCGACCGCGTCCAGCAGCACGGGGTGGTATTAATTGCAATAATTCTTCTCTTAATGTCAATGCATCAGGCTGCAACGTTCCAATAAGAGCATCCAAGGCTTCCATTTGAAATGTTGGATCAAGAAATTTGGTTACCGTTTGACCGTCACCGCGGAGTGCATAAGTAAAATCTAGTCCACCTACAACTTTTGCCGCTCCCTCAATTTGATATCGATGAAGAAAATAAGTGGGCACTAGAACATCTCCAATATCGCTATATGGTTCACCGAATCTTATATTGTTTTCACCAAAATTATTAAGTGCCGTTTTCCGTACCGCCATCAGGTTCTTTAATTCCGAAACAGGATCCATACCATTATCCCAGAGATGGGCAGTGGGATGAGCCGAACCTAAAGGTCGTGCATCTTGATCGGTTATAAAAATGTATCCGCGACGTATACCATCTTGAATAATATCCTCTAATTCATCACTCTCATTGGCGCCTTTCGGAAAGTCCTGGTAACCATAAGCGATAGTTATTTTATCCCATTCACCTATACCATCGTCATAGGCATTCCGCCACTGGATTTTGCCACTGTTATCCAATGTTACCGTGGGGTGCGGGTAATCCATTACCGAAGCTCGACCCACACTACTAGCGATATAATTATGGGACAAACCAAGAGTATGACCAATTTCATGGGCAACCAACTGGCGTACCCTTGCAAGTGCCAGTTCACGCATATGATCTGGTATCATTGAGTTTTGTTTATATGGTGCTAGTAAACCAGTTGCAATAAGATAATCCTGGCGCAGCCTTAATGATCCAAGAGAGACATTGCCTTTAATGATTTCTCCGGTTCGGGGATCTGCTACTGATGAACCGTAAGACCACCCACGGGTGGCGCGGTGTAGCCAATGAATCATATTATAACGTACATCTAGCGGATGTGCACCTTCAGGAAGAACTTTTACTTTGAAAGCGTTTTTATACCCAGCCGCCTCAAAGGCTTGGTCCCACCACAGTCCACTTTCTAGCATAGCCGTTTTTACCGGTTCAGGTACGCCCGGATCAATATAATAAACAATGGGCTCCACAGGTTCACTTACTTTTGCGTTAGGATTTTTCTTTTTCAAACGATGGCGTGTGATATACCGTTTGTAAATGGATTCATCTAGAGGGACAGCATAATCCTGGAATGACATTGAACCATAACCAGCACGCGGATCATGTTTTCGTGGCTGATATTGATTATCAGGAAGTTCAACAAATGAATGGTGAAGCCTTACAGTGATGGCTCCGGCAGTGGGAGCCACTTGACGAACGTATTGGCCAGCGTTAGTACCGGTGTAGGTCATGATTGCCTCAACATCTGTATTGTTTGGAAAACTTCGGGTTTCAGGGAGGTAAATAGCCGAACGGCTTTTATCTACTTTATAATTACCCATCTTTTGATTTTTTAAGCGAGTTACAACACCGTGAGAATCTTGCAGGAAAAAATCAGTCGCATCTACAAGCACACGGGTTTTTTCTTCCGCTTCAACTTTAAAGCCCCATAATGTTGATTTTGCAAACCCATCCTCAACAGACTTTTTTTCCATGGGGTCATTTGTATTCGCACGATAATAATAATTTTGCTGAATGAGTAATACTTTGGGTCCAATTCGGTGAAAATAAACGATCCGATCACTTCCCAATTGACCACGGTCTAGTCCGATATCATTGGAACCCATTCCTGCTGCCATGGAGTTCACATAAAGGAATTCATTATCAAAATCAGTGATCTCCAGCCAGATTTTGCCGCTTGTATCCTCCCAATACATATTAAAATAACCGCTCATTTTTCGCATGGACTTGGTTTTTTCACTAATGGATTCTCCAAAAATGAAGCTTATAGACAATAATAATAGGATAGATTTTTTCACAATTACCTCCTGAATGTGGGATCAAAAGAACTTCAATTTAATTGCCCCGACTTTTATGAAACAGAAAAAATTGGATTAAACGTTGGATGTTTTAACTTAGATTAAATTCATAGCAATGATGAAAAAAATCAGTCTATACCCAATGAAAATATATCTGGTTTTTTGCCTGGTTATTTTTGGATGTGGCCAACCAAATCCTGATGTGAGAAAAATGACGATTAATATTGCCGAATCGGAGATGGTGATGGTTTGGGTTCAAGCTGGGGAATTTTTTATGGGTAGTACAGCCGCTATGGCACTCCATGATGAACGTCCTATCCATAAAATTAAAATGGATGGATTCTGGATGTCTGAAACACCTGTAACCAATGCGCAGTTTGGCGCTTTTATAAATAATACCAACTATATAACAACGGCAGAAATACCACCTTCTTTGGAAGAAATTATGAAGCAGGTTCCCCCAGGGACACCTCCGCCACCGAAAGAAATACTTGTTCCCGGGTCGTTAACGTTTATAAAAAGTGATCGCCCAGCATATCCATCTTCACCCATTAATTGGTGGGAATGGAAAAAAAATTCCAATTGGAGAAATCTAGATGGGAATGGCGCTTCAATTGACGATAAAGATAACCATCCAGTGGTCCATGTTTCCTGGTACGATGCTCAGGAATTTTCGACGTGGGCAGGAGCGAAATTGCCGACAGAGGCCCAATGGGAATACGCGGCCAAATTGGGTGGTGTCACTAATAAACGTCAAAAAAACATGAATATATGGGAAGGTGTATTTCCAATCAATAATCAAGGATCGGACGGATTTCTTAAAACTTCCCCGGTCAAATATTACCAAGCGAATCAAATCGGGCTATATGATATGGCTGGAAATGTATGGGAATGGGTAGCTGATTGGTATCGGCCTGATACTTATGCAATGAATAATCGAGGAAAGAATCCATTAGGACCAAAAGATAGTTTTGATCCAGATGAACCCTATGTGCCTAAACGGGTAACACGGGGTGGCTCATTTTTATGCAATGCACAATATTGTGCCGGATATCGTCCGACTGCCCGGATGAAGACTAGCCCGGACACTAGCTTGGAGCATACGGGGTTTCGCTGTGTGATGACCCAAAAGGAAATGAAAAATTATTTGAACAAAAAGTCTCTTAATTAAAAAGTTTCTATTAAATATGTCTAAGTTTTGTGCATGAAAAAATTTGTTTTACTTATTTTCATACTAACATCATTTGGCTTTACTCAAAGCCAGATACAAATTGATTCACTTCAACAAATATTAAAAGACTGGGCAAATTTAAATTGGTATAAAAATGAAAATTCTAAACTTATCTTGACTAATTCAAACCACAATAGAATCGTATTTATGGGAAATTCAATTACCGAAGAATGGAAGCGGTTTCAGCCGGAGTTCTTTTCAGATAACAAGTATATTAATCGTGGTATTAGTGGGCAAACAACTCCACAAATGCTTATCAGGTTTCGGCCGGATGTAATAGATCTTAGACCAACAGCAGTAGTGATTTTGGCTGGAATTAATGACATTGCCGAAAATACAGGTCCTTCAACAGTAAAGATGATTGCAGGTAATATTATTTCGATGGCTGAATTGGCTGAGAGCAATGGGATCAAAGTCATCATATCATCCATTTTACCTGCCAGTGGTTTTTCATGGAGCCCTATCCATGATCCGCCGCCCAAAATATTGGCGATTAATACGATTATAAAAAATTATGCTGAAAAGAATGGTATGACCTATCTCGATTATTATTCATCAATGGTCGATGATCAGAAAGGATTGAAAAAAGAGTATGGATTAGATGAAGTACATCCTAATAAAAAAGGATATGAGATCATGTCCATTCTTGTTGAAAAGGCAATTACTGAAACGTTAAGTCTGGATCATAATAAAAAGTGAGAGAAGAGTGTTTGAAATTAAAGCAATCATAAGATGACCTATTACGTTAAAACGCTTTTCTACGCAATCCCCACGTTTATGGTGCTCATTATGTTTGAAGCCATTGCTGCAAGGGTTAAAGGCGTCACAATAAACCGATCTGCAGATGTTATCTCAAGTCTAAGTTCGGGTATATCAAATACGATTCGAGATGGTATAAAATTTACCTTTGCAATTATCACCTATTCTTGGCTGGTCGACCATATTACAATTTATAAACTTGAACCACTCTGGCTTGCGGTGGTTATTGCTTTTATCGTGGAGGATTTTTCGGGGTATTGGGTACACCGTCTCAATCATCGTGTTAATGTTTTGTGGAACAGGCATTATATCCATCACAGCAGCGAGGATTTTAATCTTTCTTGTGCTTTGCGCCAGTCTATATCAAATACATTGAAATTTTCCGCAATTTTTATGGTACCGGCAGGATTGTTGGGTGTGCCGGCATACATTTTTGCAATTTTAGGACCCATACACTTATACATGCAATTATGGTACCATACTCAAATGATCAATAAGCTGGGCTTTTTAGAGTATATCATTGTTACGCCGTCTCATCACCGGGTTCATCATGCTATCAACGCTGAATATATTGATAAAAACTACAGTCAGATCTTAATTATTTGGGATAAGCTGTTCGGGACCTTTCAACCAGAGATAGATGATGTAAAACCGGTCTACGGTACACTCAAGCAGGCACAGACCTGGAATCCGGTAATCATTAATTTCAAGCATATGTGGCAACTGGTAAAAGATGCATGGCGCACAAAGCGAATTATTGATAAACTGCGGATCTGGTTTATGCCTACTGGCTGGCGCCCGTTAGATGTTAAAGAAAAATATCCGATCCAGATGGTTACAGATCCAAAAAAGCGAATAAAATATAACACCAAAAATTCACCGCTGTTGATTGCGTGGTCAGGTGCACAGCTTTTGATAACGACCATATTGATGTTTTATATGTTTATGATCATTCCAAATTTCAGTGCAACGATGAATTATCTTTACGCTATTATGCTTATTATTAACATATTTTCATTTACATCTACATTAGATCATCGCAATTATGCATTGGTAGCAGAATCTATTAAGATGGTTTTGGGATTTAGCCTTCTATATTTTCAAAATTACAGCTGGTTCGGTCTTACTGGGTTTTATGTTTATGCCCTTATTTTCTTTTTCATCATGTCCTTTTTGTTAACGATATATTTTAAATATGAACCAAAAATAAGTTCACTCCGCCCAGATTCGGCATAGGCTCAACTATTAATGATTTGATTTAAATCATATTTATTTAATTCTTCAACAGCATATTTATATCCCACTTCAGTAATTTTTTCCAAATTATCATAGTCTAGCATTTTAAAATTATCGGTGGGTGGACTTAAATAAATTTCGGATATTTTTGCTACTTCATTAGTTTTTTTAGCACTGCCAACCATAATTGAGCGAACCATTATACTTGCCAAGTTTGGAATATCAATATGCCCATAATCTTTCTTGAATTTTTTTCTTAAAAACATTTTTTTCAGTAAATACTTGGTTTGATTTGGAAATTCACTAAAATTTGGTACAAGATCCTTTTCTGGGCTAACATTTACTGAAATAAGTTTAGAATTATATCGTTCTTTTAAGATGTCTCCAGGCATATTATTAATGAGACCTCCATCGACAAAAAGAGATCCATTATCAACTGCAGGTACCAATAAACCAGGAAGGGAGGTAGTAGCTCTGAGCGCTCTCCACAGGCTTCCACGATCGAAAACGGTAAGTTCAGCTGATGATATATTTACGGCACAGCAAAACATAGGCAGCCACAAATCTTCGATTTTCTTTTCCCCGCAAAAAGATTTATACGCTTCTATCAGTTTAGGGTCTTTAACAATTGATGAATAGGGAAGCGTGTAGTCTGCCCATTTCACTTTAACATTTTTCCCAAAATTTTTAAATATTTCAGTTATTTCTTCAATTGAATACCGCGATGCAACAAGTCCAGACATCATGCCCCCAGCACTTGTACCACAAACAATATCAACAGGAATCCCATATTCAATAAGCGCTTTGTAGACTCCAATGTGGGCAATTCCTCTAGCACCACCACCACCAAATGCAACGCCAATACTACTTCCTGTCAAAATTCTCGCTAATCTATTAAAATCATCTTCATTGTTAATATCAATGTGATAGTGATTACTTATTGGATGTAATTCTTCAAGAAACTTGATCGTATTTGTTGGGAAAGTATTTTTGTTTTGATGAAAGATGATTAGTTGGCGATCAACTAATAAATGTTTAGGAGTATTCTTTTGAATTCCATCCATTTCACGAATCATGGAAGAATTATTTATACCGTCTTCCGGATCAAGCATAAATAAAAATTTATCGCCGATCCGTGTACACCATTTTGTCCACATGTTATTATCAGGATCACATTCCAGAATAATATATTTATAATCTTTTCCTAGATTATTGATAAGATTATCCAGTGGATAATATTTTTCCTCCAGACTCAATTCTTTATTTATATCTTTAATTCCTAGTTTTTCATTTACCAGTGTTCTATCTAAAAAGTAAGATGAATCTATTTTACCCAAAGCGGTATCCAGAGTCTTACCAATTTTATTTCCTGATAATTGATTTTTTTGATCTTGCGAAGTGTAGATTAAAGTGAGAAAGGTTGTATTCTCATTACCAGTATCCACATTTTGGTTTTTCTTAAATCGTAAAATTATTTGTTTTGATAGTGCAAAAAGAACGCTGGGACTACTTCGCATTAAATCATCAAACTTTTCTTTATTAATCTTAAATAGTATGGATTCCCTGGTTGAATAAATAGACGCAGACCTCGGCTCATCAGACAGAAGTCCCATCTCTCCAATGACTTCTCCTTCTTTTATTTCGCCTACTTCTTTCAAATTGCCATCAGAATTGATAAATGCTTTTAGAAATCCTCTTACTAGGAAAAACATCGAATCGCTGGGTTCACCCTCGTCAAATAACTTACTATTATGTTTAAGAGTTATCCATTCACCCGTAAGCATTATTTTTCGCAATATACTTTGATCCACTTCATCAGAGTAAAAGTGCAATAAAATCCGTCGTAGCTTATTGCGATTAAATTGCAGAGTAGTTTTATCATGTAATATTTTATTGAACTCTGGTTGAGTATCGCATAGATCAAGTAGGGCTTGTTTTGGTATGAAAAGTAACCGACTATATGCGCTTGCTGTAGCGGTTTCTCCCCGTTTTTTCTCATAAAATAGGGATAATGAATTGAAAGTTTCTCCTTCAACAATATCTTCCGTGCTATCTAATATTGTATTCTCACCTTTTCGAAATAATTTGACTAGACCGGAAAGGAGTAAAAAAATACCTGCTGAATTCTCTTCTCCAGCTGTGTAGATCACATCATCCTTTTCAGCTTTCATAATGATTGCAGTGGATGCGATTTCATCTAGATATGATTGAGAGACATTCTCAAAAAATATTGAGTCCTTTAAATTTTCAGCTGCAACAATAGAATGATCTGTGTTCTTTTCTTTCATCATTAGAGATAGGTTTTTATGTTCTTATTCTTCCCACGCCGGGCAAAGAAAATCTTTATAATCGCAGTACTGGCATTTGAATTCGTTCTTATCCGGTTCAAAATGTCCAGACCGGATTCCCTCAGCGACTTCTTTTATTTTCTTTCGGCTTTCTATTAAATCGTTTTCAGTAAATTCATAAGATGATAGCGGATCGTCTCCATGCCTTAAGAAATATAGGCTTGCTTTACCAGGTTTGCCCTTTACTTCTGGAATAGCATCTTGCATAATGGCTTCCGTATATAGCGCCATTTGAAGGTTCTTTTCTGCTTTTTCTTTCTTTTTACTTGTTTTATAGTCCACAATACCCAGTTTGTCACCGTCTTGATCTATACGGTCGATCTTGCCTGAAATCTTCACATTGATTTCATTCATGGTATAATTAAATGTTTTTTCCCTTTCAAGTACGTTCGGAGGATTTTGAGAAATAAACTGAAAATAGTCTGATAATATTTCTTCACCTTGCCGGTGAAATTCATCACTGCGCAAACGGTATTCGAAAGCATCTTTACGCCAGTGTTTATCTAGCAGTTGAATCAATTTTTCTTCCGATTGTTCTTCTTTCTTCATGCCGTGAAACTCTTCCAGAATATTATGCATAATGGATCCGAATTCTGCTGTGGCTCGTGTTTTCCGCTCCGGCACTTTATCAATATGCTTTAGCCTGTATTTTAAAGAGCAGGTACTGTACGTATCAATTTTTGTTGCGGATAAATGCAGCATTTTATCCATGGCTGGTATAACTCCAGATCCATTTATAGTTTGATCTGTGTCGACCTTTCCTATTTCGTCTAGTATTTTTCGAGCATTATCGATTTGATTTGCGGCAACCTCCCGGTTGAGGTTGGCCAGTAACTGCTGTTTGCGTTTGTTAAGTGATTGTAGATTTTCTTTTTCTTCATTCATGGTTATGATCTCCATGGGTTGAGGTTCGGTGGATTCCAATTCTGCCGTAAATATAGATTGTCTGCTTGTGGGGCCAAATAGGTATAATTCTTTTTCTGCACGTGTAACGCCAACATAAAAAACACGTCTCTCTTCACGATTATGCAAATCTCGAAAAGTGGTATTAGAATCCTGTTCCCAGTTCATCCATGAAGACGGCAGCCTATCTATGGTTGGATGCTTTTTCAGGTTAGATGGGAAACTACCGCTTTGTAGAAATGGCAAGATCACAATGGGAAACTGTAGACCCTTGCTTTGATGTATGGTCATTACCTGGACGGCTAAGTGTTGGTTTTCAAGCTGAGGCTGGGCTGCATTCTGGTTGGAAGCCAAAGACATGACCTCCATAAATCCGAGCCAATTGCTTAGTTGTCCATCTGGATTCGTATTTACAAATTCTTCAGCAAGATTAAGGATTTCACCGGTATTGGCAAGATTTAGCCTTTCGCGATAACCATATGCATTACGCATATCTTTAAGCAGGGGCCGATCTTTGAGCATATCCAAAATCGCCCAAACCATTTCGTCTGCTTTTCGATTCTGGCCTAAAGCCTGCTTTAAGTCCTTAATGCTATCTATAAGTTTTTTAAGATCAGCAGATTCATCGCATCTAGATTCTAATTTTTGGAATTTTTTTTCTGCGGAAGATTTTTCCATGGATCGAAAGAATGTACGTGTCCAATCTTCGCCCATTTGCTGTTTGAGGATACGGTAAAGTGCAATCTCGCTCTGTTTATCATGTCTGATTAAGTGTCCCCATGCCAGCACATCTTTCACAATTGGCACATCAAAGAATTTCTCGATATGAATATCCACCGGGATTGCCGCTTTCTGCATTGCGCTGGCGATAGCCCGTACATTCGCCCAACCGCGGCAGATAACAGCAATGTCACCGTACAAAGCGCGGCCTTCATTAATAATCTCATGTATTACCATTGGCACTTCCTGAAGCGATTGTGCTCTATCAGCCTGAACCCAGACAGGTTTAGGTCCATGCATTGTATTCTCTGGGAGGCACTTTAATTGTTTCGCTGTTCGATCTGGATTATTTCCAATGGAAGCATTTGCAAGGTCCAGTATTGCTTGCGTGGAGCGACGGTTCTCCTCCAAGGGTATCTCAGCATACTTTGAATGTGATTGATATCGATTTCTGAAATCTGCAATATTATAATAATTGGCCCCGCGGAATGAATAGATACACTGGTCTTCATCCCCAACCACGGTAATACTCGGATTTTTTTCTGCGATCAGGTTTACAATCAGATTTAACGCATAATTGTTGTCTTGGTACTCATCGATAAAAATGTGGCAAAATTCACTACGGACTTTCCTTAGGACTGCTTCATCTTCTTTTAATATTGTATAACATCCTAAAATCATATCACCAAAGTCCATGGCATTATTCTTGGTTTTTGCCTTTTGAAAAAAATCATAAGCCTGAACCAGATCCTTTATTTGGAGAAGTGCATCATTCAGGTCAGCGTTTTTATCATGGATTCCAGGAAATTCCTCCAATATCCAATCTGTTGATTCTTTGATCTTTTCTACTTTGATGAGCAATTCTTTGGGAGTGAGTAGTTCATCCCGTATCCTGTTGAAAAAAGGTATGAAAGATTTGGTAATCGCCTTGACTGGATCTGTAGAAAATACCCGAGATTGAATAAAATCCATTTCGTTGAAATGATTTATGAGGAAATAAATAATGTCTTTCTCTTCCCACAGCACATCATCCATTCGATCTTCTGGGCCGAACCGGCGCATGATTGAATGACAAAAACTGTGAAAGGTGCCTACAAATATGGACTCGGACTCTTTACCCATAATCGCATAAATGATTTGCTGTGCTTCGGCCGTTGCTTTTTCAGTGAAAGTGAGCAGCAAAGTGTTCTCTGGTTTAATGAGATCCGATTTGCATAAATATCGTATTCGATGGATTAAAGTGGATGTTTTTCCGGTTCCGGCGCCTGCAAGAATCATGAGTGGGGCGGGCGGGTGTGTGATTGCGGTGTTCTGGCTGGGATTGGCTTTAAAGTTTCCGCTTGAATATGGCATGGGGAAAGTTAGGGAGATCAACATCTGATAAAAAATATTTCGTCGATTATCCGTTTATTATTAATAAGTTTTTTAACTTTATTATTGATTAACGTATCTAATTGGTTAAATGAAACACTTCGAAACAGCACAAAAAGGAATTATATCATGAAACGACTCATATTGCCAATCTCAACATTTTTACTTTTCGCCGTAGGGTGTGATAACCCCATGCTGGATAATGCAGCAGAACTAGATAGCCCTGAGCTGCAAGACTTCGCTAAAGAATTATCTTCAGATCTTGGTCTGAGTGAATCATCTGCCAGTGCAGTAAATGATGTTTTGAATAGACACGGACGTAAAGGAAAACATCGTGAACCCGGCTTTTTATGGAAAGTAGCTGGTGAACTGGCAGTCGAATTATCCGATGAAGAAAAAGCGCGGCTTTTCGAAAAGATGGATGAAAAAGAAATTCCATTATTTGGTAGTTCAAAAGGTAAAAAAGGTAAAAAAGGTAAAAAAGGTAAAAGTTATTTTAGTGGAATTAATAAAGTATTGACGGATGACCAAAAAGTAACCTTTAAAGCTATCAAGGTTGCATATAAAGAAAGATTCAAAGCAATTCATGAGCAGGTGAAAGATGGTACACTTTCTAAAGAAGATGCCAAAGCTCAAAAGGATGCCTTAAGAGAGGCATTGAAAGCCGAGATCGATGCGCTCCTCACCGATGAACAAAAAGCTCAACTTGAGCAAAATAAAGCTGATCGTAAAGAAAAACGCAAGGCTTATAGAGATTCAACCAAAGCTGTAAAGGTAGCCGTGCTTGGAATGACGACTGATCAATTAACTGCATTTGATGCAGCTCATCAGGAAGCAAGAGATGCAGCTAAAGCTCTATTTGAAAAATCAAAAAATGGTGATATCGATAAAGATACACTAAGAGAAGGACTAAAAAATATTTTTGCCGCAAAAAATGAAAAAATGTTAGGCATTTTCGACAATAGTCAATTAGAGATTATTAAAATTCATAAAGCTCTTTCATTACGAATGAAAAAACACAAAGGTAAAAAAGGTAAAAAAGGCGGAAAGCGTGGTGGCAGTAAAAGAGGCTAAAACCCTTTACAAATTGTAATTGATTAAAAATGGCCGTCCTATAATGAATTGGGACGGCCCTTTTTTATAATATAAGTTTATTTTTAACTTCTGGAGTATAGCCGGCGTCAAAACATTTAACGATCAAAGCTATATTAAATAAAGGTATACTAATGAAAAAATTAACATCACTTCTCATTGTCGCTTTGTTTGCAACGATTGGTTGCGAAAAATTGATGAAGGAAGATATCCTTTTAGATGATCCTGAACTACAGGCCTTTTCTGAGGGTTTGGATACTGATATCGGTCTGAGTAAAAGTAGCATCAATGCACTCAATGATGCGCTAAACCGTCATGGAAAAGATGGTAGACATCGTCGCGATCCTGCCTTCCTATGGAAAGTTGCTGCAGAAATGCAGGGTAAACTTTCTAATGAAGAAAAAGAAAGGCTTTTCGGATGGATGGATGACAATAATGTACCTTATTTATACGGCGGTGGTATGGATGCCAAAGCACGTGGAGGCCCAGGCGGTGATAGAGGTGGTATGGATCTTCGGGCGGTTTTCGCTGTTTTAGACGAAGCGCAGAGAGAGTCTCTTAAATCCATTATGGACTCTTATAAAGCCCAGATGGATGAAGTAATGAAAAAGGCGAAAAATGGCACTATAGATAGAGAAGCAGCACAAGCTGAATTAGAGGCCCTGGAAGCAGCCATGCGGGCAGAAATTGAAGCTCTTCTGACGGATGAACAAAAACAAAGACTTGAAGACATGCAGGCAGGTATGAAGCAGAAGATGGAAGAAATGAGGCAAGCTGCTCACGATGCCATGATTAGTGCATTAGAAATGACAACAGATCAGGAATCTGGATTGGAGACCATCAATAAAGAATCGGGAGA
>PYIM01216753.1_pt1 | contig 13551 bp, 8 predicted proteins | sample 3577991 | NCBI WGS metagenome assembly PYIM01 (sample SAMN08408024, study PRJNA431606) | Marine metagenome isolate SA_KN192-05_S13_500m, whole genome shotgun...
CACCCATCCCCTCGGCCTCGTCCAGCAGTTGGTGGTGGAGCGCCTCGGTGAAGCAAGACACCGCCGCCTTGCTCGAGGCGTAGACGGACGCCATCGGCACCGGGGCGAAACCGCCGTCACCGGACGAGGTGTTGACCACGTGGCCGGGCTGCCCCGACTCGATCATGCGGGGAACGAACGAGATGACGCCGTGCGCCGTGCCGAAGACGTTGACCCCGAAGCACCACTTCCAGTCGTTGGGCTCGTTGGTCCACGCCTTGCCGCCCCCGCCGGCACCGACGCCGGCGTTGTTGAACAAGACGTTGCACCTGCCGAACGTGGCGAAGACGTGGTCGGCCAGCGCCTCGACAGAGGCCTCGTCGCTGACGTCAGTCTGCATCCCCGATACGGCGGACTCGCCGAACTCGACACCGAGTTCGGCGACCGTGGCGTCGAGCACCGGTTCCTCGATGTCGGCGATGACGACCGTGGCACCCCGTTCGAGGAGCGCACGCACGATCCCCTTCCCGATGCCGTTGGCACCGCCGGTGACGACGGCGAGGGCACCTTCGATCTCGAGGGGCGCCAGGCCGGCGTTCGAATCTCCGCTCATGCGGCGTTCGCCTGCGTCTGGTTCTGGGGTGCCATGCCCGGGCAGCCCTTGGCCTTGTCGGGGATGTCCGCGTAGTCGATCGGCGTCGCCACCTCGGCCTTCGTCGGACAGTGCTGTTCGGCCAACGGCAGCAGCGCCTCGAGGTCGAAATCGTAGAGTTCGGCCACGTTGGTGGTCAGGATCTTGATCACCTCGTCCTCGGGCTGACCGGCGAACGTGAGACGGAGGTGCTCCCTCGTGTACGGGTGCGAACCCTCGATGTGTGGATAGTCGGATCCCCACATGACGTTGTCGATGCCAATCTCGCGGCACAGGTCGACCTCGGTCGGACGCAGAAAACTGGCACCGACGTGGCACTGCCGCTGCCAATACTCGGTCGGGGTGAGGGACATCCCAGCCACGGCCATACCGCCAAAGACCGCCTCGGAGCCGTACGTCGAATGCTTCATGCGGTCGTAGAAGGAGTCAAGCCTTGCGAGGGTTTCGGGTACCCACGCGGTGCCGGTCTCGGTGTTCACGAACTGCAGGTCGGGGTGCCTCTCGAACACGCCGCTGAACATGAGGTGCCACAGCGCCCGATGGCTCCACCAGGTGACCTCGAGCATGAACATCGCCAGCGACGATGGAAAGTGGTCGCCGTAGTCAGGGGTGGCGCCACCCGAGTGGTGGTTGACCGGCATCTGATTGGCCTCGGCGGCCGCCCAGATCGGTTCGTAACTACTGGCGTAGAGCGGCTCGAACGGTGACCCGGGGGGTGCTCCGGGCAGGAGGATTCCGCTCCGAAAGCCGTTCTCTGCCGCCCACTCGATTTCGGCGACCGAGCCCTCGACATCAGCGAGGAAGATCTGGACGATGCCCGCCCGACGCTCAGGAGCTTCGCTGATCAGGTCGAACAGCCACCGGTTGTGGGCTCGAAGGCCCGCCCAGCGCTGGTCGATGTTGGCGTCATAGCCAGGGGCCTGGAAGGAGGTTGCTGCCACCGGGGCAAACGGGGGCTGGGTGTTCGGAAACAACACCGTGGCGACGACCCCGTCCGCCTCCTGCTCGCGCAGACGACGCTCTGTCGAGTAATTGCGGTCTCCGTCGAGGACCGGGTCACCATCAACCCCGACGTTGCGGACTGACCGGTCACTGTCCTTGAACACAGCCTCCACACGGGCATGCTCGGCCTCGACCGACTCGACCCAGACGTCGAAGTCGTCGTGGAACCTCTGTTCTAGATACGGCTTGTAACCCCGCAGGTCGGCACCACAGTGGCTGTCAGCCGAGATGACGATGTGATGGTCGCTCTCGGGGACGCTGATTCCGCTCATATAGGTCCTCCTCAGAACTGCATCGAGCAGTTGTACTCGTCGAGCCACCAGCGGGCGCTGCGGGTAGCGCCGACGGGCGTGCGCAGGTCGGGGTCCTGGCCGAACGACTCGGGCGTCGGGCCGATGTCCGCAGCAATGGCGGTCAGCCCGTCGAAGTCGAGGCCGTAGCAGTCGATGGCGTTGAGCCCCAGGAGTCGGCGGGTGTCCTCGATCGAGGCATCCCGGAAGTCGGACTCCAGGCGCTTCACGGTGTTGGGCCACGAACCCTCCGGATGCGGGTAGTCGGTGCCCCACATGAGGGCATCGATGCCGTTGACGTGGCGACGACGGATCTCCTCCTTCGACATGGTGGAGGCGCCGATGAAGACGCTCTCGCCGATGTACTCGGACGGCAGTTTCCTGAGCAGGCCCTTCATCCGGGAGCCCATCTTCTTGATCTTCCAACTGGCACCGAAGTTCACGTCGCTCTTCCAGAGCAGGTCGCCGAGCCAGTAGGAGCCGCTCTCGACGACGCAGTACTTCAGCCCGGGGAACTGGTCGAACTTGCCAGAGAACAACAACTGCCAGAGCGGCCGATGGGTCCAGAACGGCACCTCGCTGACGTACATGGCCACGTTCTCGCCGTAGGCGCCGAAGTCGGCCTCGCCCGAGTGGGTGTGGACGACGAGACCGGTCGCGGCGCAGGCGGCCCACACCTTGTCGTAGTGGTCGCTGCCGTAGGGAGCGAAGCCGTGCCACATGGTCGGGATCATGACCCCGTGGATGCCGGGGCGGCCGGCCAGGGACTCGATCTCGCGCACGGCCTCGTCGACGTCGTGGGTGATGGGCACCAGTGCCACGCCGGCGCGGCGGACCGGGTTGGTGGCGCAGAACTCCTCCAGCCAGCGGTTGTGTGCCCGGGCGCCGCCGAAGGCCTGCCGGGAGTCGGTGATCTGGCCGGCAGCCAGGCCGGCGCCAAAGGGAGGTGACTCCTGGCCGGTGACGGCGTCGCCGTCGGCGAAGATGACCTCACCGGCCACGCCGTCGGCGTCGAGCACCTTGTCCCGGATGTCGGGGTCATAGGCGCCCAGGAGTCCCTCGGCATTGTCGCCCTCCCACTCTTCGAGGAACTCGGCGTTCACCTCCTCCTGGATGCGGCGGTGTTCGTGGCGCTCGGCGACGTAGGCGTCAAACTCCTCGTGGAGGGACGACTCGAGGTAGGGCCGGTACTCCTCACACTTCAGGCCGGCGTGGGTGTCGGATGAGACGACGATGTACGGCTCGGGTCCCGTACTCACCGCAGTATTCGAAGGCTTGGTCATGGGCGGGCTCCTGTGAGTCTTCTGTCTTGAACACTGTCACATGCCGGCCCGCTACCCTGCAAGTCGTGGCAAAGACGCGGACCTCCAGTCGGCACGCCGGCCTCGACCGGGATGACGTAGTCAAAGCGGCTCTTCTGCTCGTCGACGAGGGCGGCCCGGAGGCGCTCACCATGCGGCGCCTCGCCGGCGAGCTCGACGTGGCGACCACCACCATCTACTGGCATGTCGGCAGCCGCGACGACGTCGTCGACGCCGTAATCCGTCGCCACGGCGAGCGCCTCGGCGAACAGGCCACCTCAGGCGACACGCCCCGCCAGCGGGTCATGTCGGTGGCCCGCCACCTCTGGGAGAGTGCCCTCGCCCACCGGGGCATCACCAGGCTGGCCGAGCTCCACGGCGAGACCTCCGTGCTCAACAAGCACCTCGAGGTCGCCATGGCCCGCGAGTTGACCGCCGCCGGCGTGGTCGGCGAGGACGCCCGGGACGCCCTGCGGGCGATCCTGATCTGCGTGGGCGGGTTCCTCGTCCTCGCCCTGCGAGACGAACGGGCGATCACACCCGAGCGCTCCCGGACCGCCGTCTGGTCCAGTGTCGAGGACCCCAACGTCGACCCCTCGACCCGCCTGGCCCTCACCACCCAGGTCGACCTCCCCGCCCTGTTCGAGCGGACGGTGCAGAACGTCGTCGACACCTACGTTCCAGAGGGCTGACATCCGGCCCCCACCGGAAAAGGGCACCACCTAGCGGGATTCGGCCGCCATCTCCGCTTCAACCGACGCCTGGAACGCTGCCAACTCAGTGTCCTGGCGCTCGTCCGACCAGCCGGCAGCCTCAGCGACCAGTGCCGCCACTTCCGGGGCAGCGTCCAATGTGGCCGCACGGTCCTCGATCCGAGCCCGGGTCCGGCGCGACAACACGTCGTCGAGGGTGGTCGCCATCTCGTGACACACGGCATAGACCGCCTCGGCCCGCAGATAGGACAGGCCCGGCACCAGCGGCTCGCCGAGCGACGGGTCGACCTCCACCAAGTCGAGGACAACCGACGCCTCACCACCGAAACGGCCATCCAGGTGGGAACCGCCGCTCCCGGCGCCACCCGCCCCCCGCAGCGGGAGCTTCTTCGTCCGGCAACGCCGCCGCTCGCCGCGCAGCTCACACACGACGTCGACGGTGTCCTGGGCCATCCTCCTGTAGGTGGTGAGCTTGCCACCGGTCACCGTGACCACCCCCAGCCCATCCGACTGCACGATGTGGCGGCGAGACAGATCGGCGGTCCGCTCCGTCTCTGCAGTGGCGACCAGGGGACGCAGGCCGGCCCACGATCCGGTCACGTCACCGGGCACCAGGTCGGCATCGGTCAAGGCGTTCACGGCGGCGAGGAGGTAGGCGACGTCGTCGGCCGTGCAGAACGGCTCGTCAAGGTCGCCGACAAAGTCGGTGTCCGTGGTCCCGATGTAGGTGCGACCACCCGGCCAGGGCAGCACGAAGATGCTCCGCTTGTCACCCTTCACCGGGATCAGCAGGGCGCCATCGGGCGAGAGCCGCTCGGCCGGCACCGTCAGGTGGACACCCTTGGCAGGGCGGATGTCGAACGTGTCAGCCACGCCGGTCAGGCCCTGCACCTCCTCGGCCCAGACCCCGCAGGCGTTGACCACGCCGTCGCAGGCCACCTCGATCGTCCGACCGTCGACCTCGAGCACCGCGTCCGTCACCCGGCCGCCCGGGCCGCCTTCCCGTCCGACCCCGGCCAGGCGCGCATAGGTCGCCACGACTGCCCCGTGCTCGAGGGCCGCCGTCCGGGCCAGCGCCAGGGCCAGTCGGGCATCGTCGACCCAGGCGTCCCAGTAGAGGTACCCCGAGGCGATCTCGTCGCGTCGGAGTTGAGGGAGGCGAGCTAGCACCCCGTCGACGTCGAGGCGCCGGTGCCATCCCAGACGGGCGCCGCCCGAGAGGTCGTACTGCCAGAGTCCCAGGCCGAGGGCCCTGGCCAGGCGTCGGTCGATGACCCCGCCGCTGCGCAGGATGGGCACGACGAACGACAGGGGTACCACCAGTTGCGGGGCGTTGCGCAACAGCCGCTGGCGCTCGGCGAGCGCCTCGTACACGAGGCCGAATTCGCCCTGCTGGAGGTAGCGCAGGCCCCCGTGCACCAGCTTCGAGGACTTCGACGACGTCCCCGCCGCCAGGTCCGCCTTGTCGACGAGGGCTACCGCCAGGCCGCGGGAGGCGGCGTCGAGGGCGATGCCCGCTCCTGTGACGCCACCGCCGACGACGAGTAGGTCGAACCGCTCGGTAGCCAGCCGTTCGAGGGAGCGGTCACGACAGAAGGCGGTAGCAACGGGGTCGGGCATGGCCCCCGGATGGTAGGGCGCCCCGCCCGGAAACCTTCGACCCACCATTCCCTGACGCCGCGTCAGATTCCGGGCGCGATTAGGGTCACACCCCGTGGACGACCCGGCAATGGAAGAGCCCCCACCCTCCGACGGCAACACCCCCGCCGGCGCCGCCTCGTTGGCGGCAACAGTCCTCGAGGAGGAGGCCCGCCGCGAGGCCCAGCAAGCCGCCTCGGAGGTCCTGTTCGCCGACAACCTCCTGCCCGGCGTCAAGTCTGAGGGCATCAGCATCCGCAAGGGCCTCGCCATGGGCGGAGGCGCCACCACGTTCGTGGTGCTCCTGCTGCTCGCCTCACTCGACGAACTCCAGACCGCCGCGATCACCGTCCTCGCCCCCGACATGCGCGACACGTTCGGGGTGAGCGACGGCACGATCACGTTCATCGCCGCCTCGTCGAGCGCCTTCGTCGTCTTCGGCGCCATCCCGATGGGCTGGGCCGCCGACCGCATGAAGCGGGTCCCGATCATCGGCTGGTCCAGCGTCTTCTTCACGTTCATGGTGTTCCTGTCGGGCCTCGCCCCGAACGCCTTCGCCTTCTTCTGGGCACGATTCGGCGTCGGCATCGCCAAGGCCAACACCATCCCGGTCCACTCGTCGATGCTGGCCGACACCTACCCCATCGGGATCCGCGGACGCCTCGGCGCCATCGGGGGCGGATCAGCACGCCTCGTGGCGGTTCTCAGCCCGGTCCTCGTCGGCGCCGTGGCCGTGGCCGCCAACGGGCCCGGCGAGGTCGACGGCTGGCGCTGGGCCTACTACCTCTTCGGCATCCCGGTGGCGCTGCTGGCGATCGCCGCCTTCTTCCTGAAGGAGCCGCCACGCGGCCAGTGGGAGAAGATCGACGTGCTCGGCGAATCGTTCGTCGAAGAGGACCCACTGCCGGTCTCCCTCGACGCGGCGTTCTCCCGGCTCATGCAGATCCGGACCATCAAGACGGTGGTCGTCGGATTCAGCGCCCTCGGCTTCGGCCTCTTCACCGTTCCCGTCCTCGAGAGCCTCTACCTCGAGGAACGCTGGAACCTGGACCCGCTCGACCGCGGTATCACCATCACCGTCGGCGGCCTCTTCTCCGTGTTGGGGCTCCTCTACGTCGGCCCCAAGTTCGACCGCCTCTGGCGCGAGGACCCCACCCGCTCGCTGCGCATGGTCGGCATCTGCATCGGTGTCGGCACCCTGTTCAAGCCGATCCAGTACGCCGTCCCGAACGTGCCACTCTTCATCACCTTCGGCGTGCCCCAAACGGTGCTGTTCATCGCCGCCTTCGCCATGGTCGGGCCGCTGATGCAGTCGATCGTGCCCTACCGCCTCCGCGGCAGCGGCACGGCACTCATCACCCTCTACATCTTCTTCATCGGCGCCGCCGGCGGCGGCCTCATCTCGCTGCTGTTCACTGACGCCTGGGGCCCGCGCACCACCGCCCTCGTCCTGTCGGTGCCCACCTCGATCCTCGGCGGCTGGATCCTCTACCGGGGCGCCCGCCACATCCGCCACGACCTGTCGCTCAACGTCCAGGAGCTGCTCGACGAGCAGGACGAAGAGAAGCGCCGCCATGAGTCGGGTGAGATCCCCGCCCTACAGGTCAACAACCTGGACTTCTGCTATGGACCCGTCCAGGTGCTCTTCGACGTGGGCTTCGAGCTCAGGAAGGGTGAGACCCTCGCACTGCTCGGCACCAACGGAGCCGGCAAGTCCACCCTCCTGCGCGTCATCAGCGGCCTCGGAACCCCACGCCGTGGCGTCGTGCGCCTCGGCGGCCGGACGATCACCTACACGTCGCCGCAGTTGCGGGCCGCCCTCGGCGTCCACCAGTTACCCGGCGGGAAGGGCGTGTTCCCAGGCATGACCGTCCACCAGAACCTCACCATGGGCGCCTACATCCACCGCCGGGACCGCGACGACGTCACCGGCCGGATCGACCGGGTCCTCGAACTGTTCCCCGACCTGGCCCAGCGCCAGGGCCAGGTAGCCGCCTCGCTGTCCGGTGGCCAACGGCAGATGCTCGCCCTGGCACGCGTGCTGCTCCACGACCCCGAGATCCTGCTCATCGACGAACTCTCGCTCGGCCTGGCCCCCACCGTGGTCCAGGACCTGCTCGTCATCATCGAACGGTTGCAGGAACAGGGCCAGACGATCATCATCGTCGAGCAGTCCCTGAATGTCGCCCTCGCAGTTGCCGACCGGGCCATCTTCCTCGAAAAGGGGCAGATCCGCTTCGAAGGCCCGGCACAGGAACTCCTCGAACGCGACGACCTTGCCCGTGCCGTCTTCCTGGGCAAGGAGGGCGGCTGACATGGGCGAGTTGGTCCCACTGTCACAGCCGGCCGTGCTCGCCGTCTGGACCACCCGCCAACTCTGGTTCGACGGACTCATCAACGGGATGGTGTTCGGGCTGCTCGCCCTCGGCATCGTGCTCGTCTACCGGTCCACAAAAGTCATCAACCTGGCGGTCGGCAACATGGGCCTGCCGGCCTCCGGGCTGCTCGCCCTCCTGGTCATCAACTACAAGTGGCCGTTCTGGATCGCACTGGCCACGGCAATGCTCGTCGGCACCCTCGTCGGGGCCCTCGTCGAACGGGCGGTGATCCGTCGGCTGTTCACCTCGCCCCGGGTGATCGTGCTGGTCGCCACCATCGGCATCGCCCAGCTGATGCAAGCCGTCATGACCGCCTATCCGGACTTCGAAGTCACCCGCGGCGCCCGCTTCCCGGTCGCGATCCCGACCACCTGGGACGACGTGTTCGGCCTGCGGATCACGGGCGCCAAGCTGACGATCCTCCTCGTCGTCCCGTTGATCACCATCGCCCTCGCCTGGTTCCTCAACCGGACGGTCTTCGGCCAGACCGTGCAGGCATCGGCCGACAACCCCGACCTGGCCCGACTCTCCGGCATCGACCCCAAGTTGGTGTCCCTCTTCGTCTGGACGGTCGGCGGCGCACTCTCGAGCATCTCGCTGATCATGCTCTCCGGAAACCGTGGCGGGATCACGGGCCTCGCCAACCTTGGCCCCAACACGATGATCCGGGCACTCGCCGCAGCGGTCATCGGAGGCATGGTCTCGTTCCCCCGGGCACTGGCGGCCGGCATCGTCATCGGGATCGCGCAAGCCCACGTGCAGTTCGTGTTCCTGGACCAGATGGGACTCGTTGACCTGCTCCTGTTCGTGCTCGTCGTGATCGCCGTGGCGCTCCAGAGCCGCTCGGGCACCGAGGAGGAGAGCTCCTTCTCGTTCACTCCCCGGCAACGACCGGTCCCCGAACGCCTCCTCCAGGTGTGGTGGGTCCGGCACCTCTCTCACCTGGCGCTCGGCGCCCTCGTTCTCATCGCCGTGGCGATGCCGTTTATCGTGCCGCTCCCGTCACGACACCTCCTCTACGCCAGCATCGTCGCCTTCGCCATCTGCGCAATCTCTCTCACCATCGTCACCGGCTGGGCCGGACAGTTGTCGCTCAGCCAGATGGCGTTTGCCGGCATCGGCGCACTCTCCGCCGCAGCCTTCAACCGCGGCCTCACGGTCGGCGTCGGCATCGGCGACAAGTGGCAATTCTTCAGCGTCAGCCTGCCGAAGACGCCGTACCTGGTCTCCATGCTCCTCGCCGCCATCGTCGGTGCAGCATCGGCTGCAGTGATCGGACTCGGCGCCCTCCGCGTCAAGGGCCTGCTCCTCGCGGTGACGACCTTCGCCTTCGCCATGGCCGCCCAGCAGTACTTCTACCGGCTACCGATCTTGAGCGACAACGGCAAACGCGCCGTCACCTACCGAAGGGGCAGCCTCGGCCCCTTCGACCTCACCACCCAACGCTCCTACTACCTGCTCTGCCTTGCCGTACTCGCAATCGTGCTCGCCCTGGTCGCCCGACTGCGCCGCAGCGGCATCGGCCGCTCAATCATCGCGGTCCGCGAAAACGAGGACACCGCCTCCGCCTACACCGTTTCCCCAACCCGGACGAAACTCCTGGCGTTCTCGCTGGCCGGCGGCATCGCCGGGCTCGGCGGAGCGCTGCTTGGCGGCCTCGTCCAGTCGATCAGTTACGGGGACCGCTTCTTCCTGATCGGCGATTCGCTCCGCATGGTCTCAATCATCGTGATCGGCGGCCTCGGCAGCCTCATGGGCCCCGTGCTCGGAGCCCTCTGGGTCGTCGGCCTGCCCGCCTTCTGGCCCGGCAACGACCTGGTCCCGCTCTTCACGTCGAGCATCGGCCTCCTGATCCTGCTGCTCTACTTCCCCGGCGGCCTGATCCAGATCGCCTACTCGGCACGCGACGCCCTGCTCGCCTGGGTGGAAAACCGCCTCCCGGAGACCCCGGTCAAGACGCTCACCACCCCGCCGGCGTCTGTGATCGGCAAACGGGCCGATCGAACGACCCCCGACGGCGCGGCGATCGCGGTACGGGACGTGTCCGTCTCCTTCGGTGGCCTCCGCGCGGTCGACGGGGCGACCATCCTGGTCGAACACGGCGAGGTCGTCGGCCTCATCGGCACCAACGGCGCCGGCAAGTCGACGCTCATGAACGCCATCGGCGGGTTCGTGCCGTCCGAGGGGACCGTCGAGATCCTCGGGAAGGACGTCGGGAGCCTGTCGGCCTCCCAGCGCGCACGCACCGGCCTCGGCCGCACCTTCCAGGCCGCCCGACTGTTCCCGGAACTCACCGTCCGCGAAACCGTCCAAGTGGCCCTCGAGGCCCGTGGCCGTACCGGGTTCCTCTCGACCGCCCTGGTCCTCCCCAACTCCGGCAGGGCCGAACGTGCCAAGCGGACCCAGGCCGCCGAACTCATCGACTTCCTGGGGCTCGGACGCTACGCGGACGTCTTCGTCGCCGAACTCTCCACCGGCACCCGCCGCATCGTCGAACTGGCCGGCCTCCTCGCCCTCGACGCGCAGATCCTCTGCCTCGACGAACCGACCGCCGGCATCGCCCAACGCGAGACCGAGGCATTCGGACCGCTCCTCAAGGCCATCCAGAGCGAACTCGGTGCCACGATGGTCGTGATCGAACACGACATGCCGATGATCATGGCCCTGTCAGACCGCGTCTACTGCCTCGAGGCCGGCCAGGTCATCGCCGAAGGTGTCCCCGACGTCGTCCGCAACGACCCGAAGGTGGTCGCCAGTTACCTCGGCACCGACGAACGGGCCATCCAGCGCAGCGACACCTGAACCGGCACCGCGCCGCTACTCGTCGCCGTCGCCGCCGGAACGCCGCTCCAACAGGTCGTCGCGCACCTCGGTGCCTGCCGCATCGGCCTTCGTCCGGTCGGTCACGGTGTGCACCCACACGGTCCGCTGCGGGAATGGAATCTCGATGCCGTGCACGTCGAACGCCTTCTTGAGACGGGCCCGGATGACCCGCCCGGTGGCCCACTGCTCGCCGGGCTCGGTCTTGACGGCCAGACGGATCGAGATGGCGTCGGCGCCGAAGTTCTGCACGCCCCAGATCTCGGGTTCCTCGAGGATCGTCGCTGATTCGAGGCCCTCGTTCCAGACCTCGTCGGCGACCGACTTGATGACGCTGGCCGCCAGGTCGATGTCGGTGTCGTAGGCGACATCCACGTCGAGCACCGTGCGCGCCCAGATCTGCGACGAGTTGCCGACCCGGCGAATTTCACTGTTCGGCACCACCCAGACGGTGCCGTGGACGTCGCGCATCACGGTGGTGCGGAATTTGACCTGTTCGACCGTACCGGACGCAGTGCCCACGTCGACGAAGTCGCCGACGCCGTACTGGTCCTCGATGATGATGAAGATGCCGGCGATGAAATCGGCGACCAGGGACTGGGCCCCGAAGCCGACCGCCAGGCCGACGATGCCGGCGCCGGCGATGAACGGGCCCAGGTTGAGCCCCAACTCGCCCAGCATCGCCAGGGTGGCCATCGCGTAGATGGCAAAGCTGGCAATGCTGCGCAGAACCGCCCCCAGGGTGAGGGCCCGCTGCTTGGACCGTTCGGTCTGTTCGTGGATCCGCTGCAGCTTGCCTCGGGCCCTGCGCCCCATGCGTGCGACCAGGTCGTCGGACTCGGCCTCCTGTTCCTCTTTGACGCGGGACTCGACGAGGCGGTTGACGAGGCGGTCCACGGCCCGGGTGACGAAGCGATTCACGACCCATGCGCCGAGCAGGACCACCACGATCTTGAGCGGACGCTCGACCAGCCAACCCACGATCTCGGCTACTGCTTCACTGTCCGTCGTGTCGAACACCCACTCACAGATGAAGCCGGGTTCGACGCCACAGGCTTCTGTGAGGGTCTGGGCCAGCACATTCGTCATGTTGAAACCTCCGGCGAGGCACGGTAGCGGACCGGCCGCCACGACCGGCGTCCCGCGTCCCCATCCCCGACGATGTAGCTGTCAGTTCGTCAGCGTCCCCAGTGCCCAGAAGGCGACCACCAGCCCGAGCCCGACGTAGATCAGGGTGCGGGCGAGCGGTGGTCGCTCGGCGTCCCGGTCGCCGCTGGGGGGACGCACCAGTGCCACCAGGTTGCCGACCGCCATCGCCCCGCCCAACGCCAGCAACAACCACCCCAGCAGGTCCTCGCCCAGGAACATGCGGAAGGTCAGATCCGCTCAGCCCATCCGGGCCATGTCGGCGAAGAGCGTGTGGTGCGGCATGAACGCCAGCCGGACGTTGCCCATGGGTCCATTGCGGTGCTTCGCCACGTGGATCTCGGCCGTGCCCATCTCGGGGGACTCGGGGTTGTACACCTCGTCGCGGTAGATGAACACCACCACGTCCGCGTCCTGCTCGAGGGACCCGGATTCGCGCAGATCGGCCAGCATCGGCCGCTTGTCCTGGCGGGACTCGAGGGCACGCGACAACTGTGAGAGACCGATCACCGGCGTGTCGAGCTCGCGGGCGAGGATCTTGAGGCCCCTGCTGATCTCGGAGACCTCGACCTGGCGGCTCTCGGCGTTGGACCGGCCGGTCATGAGCTGGAGATAGTCGACGATGATGACCCCGAGTTTTCCGACCCGGCTGGTGAGCCGTCGGGCCTTGGCCCGGATCTCCATCACCGATGTTCCCGGGTTGTCGTCGATCCACAACGGAGCCTCTGCCAGGCGGCCGACGCCGTGGTTGATGCGGGACCAGTCGTCGTCGCGGAGCTGGCCGCTGCGCACGTTCTTGGAGTCGACGCGTGACTCGGTACAGAGGATGCGTTGGCTGATCTCGAGCTGGCTCATCTCCAACGAGAACAGCAGGACCGGCAGGCCGGCCTCCATCGCCACTGACGTGGCGATGTTGAGTGCGAAGGACGTCTTGCCCATGGCGGGACGGGCACCGACGATGATGAGGTTGCTGGGCTGCAGGCCGGAGAGCAGCAGGTCGAAGTCGGCGAAGCCCGTGGGGGTACCGGTGATGGGCTTGCCCGACTCGAAGCGCTTCTCGAGTTGGTCGAGGTTGGCGTCGAGCAGGTCGCGCATCCTCGACATCGTGTCGGCGACTCGGCCCTGGCCGACCTGGAACACCAGGTTCTCGGCCTCGTCCACCGCCTTGACGACGTCGTCGGGCCGGCCGTAGCCGATCTCGGCGATCTCGTTGGCAGCGCCGATGAGACTACGCAGCGTGGCGTGTTCCTGGATGATGCGGGCGTACTTGGGGGCACTCGAGGTGGCCGGCGTGGCGGCTTGCAGTTGGAGGAGGAACCCGGGTCCGCCGATCTGGTCAAGCACGCCGGCGCGGGCGAGGGTCTCCGAGACGGTGACCGGATCGGCCGGCTCACCCGAGCCGTAGAGCGTGGAGATGGCTTCGAACACGTGGCCGTGCGACGGCTTGTAGAAGTGGTCGGGCTCGAGGATCTCGATGGCATCGGCAATGGCGCCCCTTGACAGCAACATGGCACCGAGCAGCGAGGCCTCGGCGTCGAGGTTGTGCGGAGGCACGCGCCCGGCACTCGATCCGCGCGATCCTCCGGTCCGATGACCGCCACCGTTGAACGCAGGAAGCGAACCGCCCTCGTC
>PYIM01183298.1_pt1 | contig 13500 bp, 8 predicted proteins | sample 3577991 | NCBI WGS metagenome assembly PYIM01 (sample SAMN08408024, study PRJNA431606) | Marine metagenome isolate SA_KN192-05_S13_500m, whole genome shotgun...
CAGATCGAGCCACAGGCTGTGGTTCAGCGGGGCCAGACGCTGTTTCCCCTCATCGTTCAACTGGACAACGAGGCCCGGCTGCTCAGGCCGGGCATGAACACGGAGGTCGAGATCCAGACCGGTGAGGCCAACGGAATCCTGTTGATTCCGAACAATGCCGTGGTCATGCCTCAGGATGCCGAGCCTGCTGCGATGGCGCTCGGACTCGACCCCGGGGTCGTCGACATGGAGAGCCTGATGTCCGGCATGGGGAGCATGTTCGCTAGTAGTGGGCGCGGAGCCGCATCAGGTGACCAGAGGCAGAGAGGCTCGGGGGCGGCGCAGGGCGAGGCCCGTGGCGGCCGTCCTGGCGGAGACGCCTCGCAGGCAGAGCGGGAAGAATTCACGGAGCGTATGCGTTCGAACAGGGGGGGGGGCAATCCGTTCGGCAGGGGTGGCAGGGGCGGCAGGGGATTCGGGGCCGGTCAGGGCCAGCGCGAAAGTTCAGGAGAGGTCCGGACACAGCAGGCGGTCGTGTTCGTGGTTGCGGAGGAGGGAGCTGTCGAACCACGCATGGTCATGATCGGCTTGACGGACTGGGACCACACACAAGTAGTGAGCGGACTGGATGAGGGTGACTACGTCGCTATCATCGGCGGGGCTCGGCTCCAGGCCGAGCGGGACGAGATGCTCGAGCGCATGCGTGGGAGAATGGGGGGGAACCCGTTCGGTGGAGGGATGCCAGGAGGTATGGGTGGTAGGGGCGGTTACAGACGCTGAACTTCCCCAACTAGGCGCATAGAAAAGCGACCCGACTGCGTCAAGCGGTCGCGCCCACCAACTCCAACAGGTACGACGGCCTTCTAGTGATGGTGGTGGTGGATCGCCTCGTGCTCGGCGTGCGCCTTTTCGTCCTGGGTCTTTTGCGCCTTCTTTCGCCCGTCCTCGAGATTCCGCTTCCGCGTACCGTCGGAGCTGACAGCGGAGAGGGACATGAGCCTCTCGAGGTCCGCGGCCTCGCACTCGGGGCACTTGGGCGTGGTCGAGCCGAGCACCAGCAACTCGAACCGGTTCTGACACTCACGACATTCGTATTCGTAAATTGGCATCTATTCCACCTGCGTGACTACTTGCGCGGTCGGGTCCCTCAATCCTAAGCTGGACCCCTAATACTTGGGTCTGCATCCCACAGTCGTCAACCCGTTCTCCACATTGTTAGAGTTCAGGAGGTTACCGTGAAAAAATTCACCCTCGTCGCCATGTTGGCCGCGTTGGTCAGCACTCCAGCGGTCGCACAGCAAGACGTGCCGGAGATCCAGTTCGAGTCGGTTGAACGGCCCCTCAAGTACTCACCCGACATGAACTTCGGTGAGGTGCTCGGCGTGGCGCTCAACTCCGAGGGCCATATCGTGGTCTTGAACCACCCGGGTAGTGCCAACGCAGGCCCGATCTGGATGAACTCCACGACGCAGCTGCTCGAATTCGACGCCGACGGCGAATACTTGCGCGAGATCGGCAAGGGCGTCTACGGGCTCGCCTATGCTCACCAGGTTCGCTTCGACGACGAAGACAATCTCTGGGTCGTGGACAAAGCGGCGAATACCGTCATCCAGTTCGATCCGGACGGATACGTCATGATGAACCTGGGGCGCAGGGAAGAGGGTTTTCACGGCATCGTGGAGCTTCCCAGCCCGCAGGAGGCAAGGGCGAGGGGGGGCTACTTCAACGGGCCGACGGACGTCGCGTGGGACCCGGATGGCAATATCTTCGTCAGTGACGGCTACGTGAACTCCCGTATGGTGAAGTTCGACAAGCACGGGAACTTCCTCATGGACTGGGGATCCCTCGGCAGGGAGATCGGACAGTTCCGCCTGCCGCATACGATGGTAGTCGACCGGAACGGTGAGGTGTACGTGGGGGATCGCTCGAACTCGCGCATTCAGGTTTTCGACTCTGACGGCAACTTCCTGCGGGTCCTCACTATGAGCGTTCCATACCCTGCGGACTATCAGCCGCCGTTCACCGCGGTCAATCCCGAACGACGTGTGGCGCCGGCGACGCAACCTTGGTCCATGTGCCTGACGAATTCGACTCCTCAGGAGCTCTGGGTGTCGGACGCCGATCCTGGACGCATCTACCGGATGGCACTGGACGGAACGATCCTGGGTTGGCTCGGCAGTTCGGGTCGGCAACTGGGGCAGTTCAACTGGATCCACAGCCTGGACTGCTCACAGCTGGATGACGGCATACTTTGGGTCGCCGACATGAACAACTGGCGCGTCCAAAAACTGATCGTCGACATCGACTAGTGATCTCGCAGAGGTTCGGTCGCCCGGCGGCCGATTCCTTTGCAACATCACTAACGCAGGGGGTCAGGAGGCCGGTGGCGCTGCCCAACGGGCGGCGCGCCGGCTTCCGCCGTTAGCGAAGCCGGTTCTTCGGCTTACGTTGTTATGGCAGGCTCAGCGCTACGTAGTGAGACGGAACCTGCCGGTCACCGACGGCGATCACGATGTACTGTTTGCCTTCGTACGAGTAGGTCATGGGCGACGATGAGGTTCTCGCGGGCAGTTCCATCTCCCACACCACGTCTCCGTCTGTTTTGTCGTACGCGCGGAATATCGGTTCGCCGTAATTGGCGGAGATTTCGATCGGCATCCCGTCCGGTACCCTGGCACCACCAGGAGCCAGACCGCCGGTCTCACTCGCGAAGAGCAACGTGCTCGTGGCCAGTGGCGACGGGCGGCCTGGGGAGCCGAGAGGGTCCAGGTCGAGATGCCTGATCGCTTCGTGGTTCCGTGGCCCGTGTCCGTTCGCCACCTGCCAGAGGATCTCGCCGGCGTTCATATCCAAGGCAGTGATCCGGCCGTAAGGAGGCTTGAGTAGCGGCAGCCCTCGGGGCCCACCGATCCACTCGCGGGTCCCCTGCCTGTAGCGCAGATTTGTGCGCTCGGGATCACCCTCGACGAGGCCCGCGACGAATGGCGTGGTGATGGAGGGCACGTACAGAATGTTCGTCTCGGGATCGAACGACGCGCCTTGTACGTTGCCGCCGCCCTGCGAACCAGGTAGCTGGATCGTCCCGAGGTTGCCGTTCGGCCCGTCCTCGATGATCGAAGGCGGCGTGAAGAGCGGACCAAGCGTGTAGCGCTCGACGATCTCGAGGGCCTCGGCGCGCAGCTCTGGCGTGAAATCGATCAGGTCGTCGATCGTGACACCTTGCCGGTCGAAGGCCGGGGGCTTCGTCGGAAACGGCTGGGTCGGCGATGTCCACTCGCCTGGTGTCTGCGATTGGGGAACAGGACGTTCCTCGAAGGGCCAGACCGGCTCTCCTGTCACCCGGTCGAATACGTACGCGAATGCCTGCTTGGTGATTTGTGTAATGGCCCGGACCGGCCGTCCGTCGACGACCAGGTCCATCAGAATGGGAGCGGCCGGCGGATCGTAATCCCACAATCCGTGGTGGACGAGTTGGTAGTGCCAGACCCGCTCCCCGGTCGCCGCGTCGACGGCGACCAGACTCTGGGTGAAGAGATTGTCCCCAGGGCGATGGCCACCGTACATGTCGCTCGTGGAGGATGTTACGGGCATGTAGATGTAGCCGAGCTCTTGGTCCGCGCTGAACAGAGCCCACACCGGTGCGTTCCCAATGGATTCCCACGCGTCGTCCTCCCACGTGTCGTTACCGAATTCACCGGCCTGGGGAATGGTGTGAAAGGTCCAGCGGAGTTCTCCTGTCCGCACGTCGAACGCCCGTACGTCTCCGCGAAAGCCCTCCTTCTCGAAGACGACGTCCGTCATCGCCTGGCCGAAGACGATCACGTCGCCGACAACCGTGGGTGCGCCGGGCCAGCCATACCTCGCGCCTTCCCGGAGTCCGGTGGTCAGATCGACTCGGCCTCCGTCCCCGAAGTCGGTAATCGCTTCTCCGGTCAGGGCGTTGAGCGCGTAAAGATACTGCTGGCGGTGCATCAAGATTCGCCGGTCGGCGCCATCCGCCCAATAGACCACACCGCGAGTCGAGGAACCGGCCAGATAAGCGTCCGGTCCCTCATCCATCGGCTCCTGAATCCAGAGCGTTTCACCCGTGGCCGGGTCGAACGCCTCCACCAGCCCCACGCCATTGGAGCCGTACAGGATGCCGTTCACCATGAGGGGCTCCGCGCGGAGGGCGCGGCCTGCAGACCGGGGAGCCTGGTCAACGATCGACTGATCGACCGACGGCCGGGTCCAGACGATCCGCAGGTCCCGAACGTTGTCTTGGGTGATCTGGTCGAGGGGGGAGTATCTGCTCGAGCCATTGCCGGAGGCGAAGGTACGCCACTGTCCGTCGGTCGCTCCCTGTTGGGCGCCGGCCGGCATAGCAGCGGCACCCGGCATGGCGAGGGCACCCATCGCCAGGGCACCTGCGGCGGCGTACAGGCGTGTCCTCATCGCGGTTTCCTCCCCTTCAGCAGGCCGCTGCCACGATCAGCAGGAGTCTGGGATTGTTTCGACGTAAGGTGTTCATCTTGATCACCCAAAGTGCGTTGATTCAGATGAAGAGACGTATATCGGGCTGGACGCTACAGCGCAACGAGCATAGGATAGCTGCAGAAGGATAGGCCCCGAGCGTTGGAGGTCGAATGACGAGCGCACGACCTTGGCTGATTTGCAGCACGGCTGTGCTGGTAGCGGTGTCGCTGTCTGCAGCCCACCTGTCGTTGTCTGCCGTCCATCTGGGGGCAGCCGAGCTCCAGCAGCCAGCCACAGTCGCGTCCGCACAGTCGGTCTCAGGTGAGACCTCCGGCCTCATCGATCAGTATTGCGTGCGCTGCCACAACACACAACGCAACACAGGCGGGCTTGCTCTCGACGCGATCGATGTTGGAAACGTAGGCGAGAACGTCGAGGTCTGGGAGAAGGCGGTCCGCAAGCTGAGGGCACGCGCCATGCCGCCGGCCGGTGGGCAGAGGCCGGACGAATCAGGCTACGAGGTGATGCTCGCGTATCTGGAGACGTCGCTCGACCGGGCCGCTGCGGCCAGCCCCGATCCGGGTCGGACCGACACTTTCCGGCGGCTCAATCGCACCGAATACCAGAACGCCATCCGTGATCTGCTCACGCTCGAAGTCGACGTGACGGCGCTACTACCGCGCGACGACGCCAGCTACGGGTTCGACAACGTGAGTTTGGCCGGGTTGTCGCCAACCCTGATGGAACGGTACCTGTCGGCCGCGCAAAAGATCAGCCGGCTGGCCGTTGGCAGCGCGGTCCCGGCCCCGGGAAGCGAGGTGGTCGTGCTTTCCGCGGATCTTACGCAGGAGGGACACTTCGACGGCCTCCCCTTTGGCACGCGTGGTGGCACCACCTTTAGTCACACATTCCCGACGGACGGCGTCTACACGATCAAAGTGCGCCTGGCTCGGAACCGCAACGAGAACGTCGAGGGGCTGACCGATCGACACGAGATGGAGATCCTGCTCGATGGCGAGCGGCTGCAGCTCTTCCCGATCGTCCCGAACCGGAATCGGCTGGGCGGATACTATTCGGACGAGGACGTCGACAAGGGGCTGGAGGTCGCGCTTCCGGTTGCATCGGGTCCGCACGACGTGTCTGTCACGTTCCTCCGGAGGAGCGCGGCGCTGATCGAGTCGACGCGGCAGCCCTACCAGGCACAGTTCAACATGGACCGGCATCCTCGCCAACAGCCCGCCGTGTATTCGGTCGCCATCGCCGGGCCTTTCGAGCAGATGGGACCGGGCGAGACGCCCAGTCGGGATCGCGTGTTCACGTGCCGTCCGGCGACCCAGGCGGACGAACCCGGCTGCGCGCATCAGATCATCTCGACCCTGGCGCAGCGCGCCTACCGGCGGCCTGTGACGGACGAGGACCTCGAGGTGCTCCTCGACTTCTACGCCGACGCTCGGGCCGAATCAGGATTCGAGGCCGGCATCGAGATGGCGCTACGTGCGCTCCTGACCAGCACCGAGTTCCTGTTCCGTATCGAGCGCGATCCGGACGGTCTCTCGGCTCGTACGGCCTATGACATCAACGATTTCGAGCTCGCGTCCCGGCTGTCGTTCTTCTTGTGGAGCAGCATTCCAGATGAAGACCTCCTCGACGTGGCGGCTGGTGGAGGACTCAGCGATCCGGTGGTGCTCGCCGCCCAGGTGCAGCGTCTGCTGGCCGATCCACGCGCGGAGGCGCTGACGACTAACTTCGCCGGTCAGTGGCTCCATCTGCGTAACCTCGACGCTTCGACACCGAATCTGCGGCTGTTCCCCGACTTCGACGACAACCTGCGACAGGGCTTCAGGCGGGAGACCGAACTGCTGTTCGAGAGCATCCATCGAGAGGACCGTAGCGTCCTCACGCTGATCGACGCGGATTACACGTTCCTCAACGAGCGGCTCGCCAAGCACTACGGCGTGCCCAACGTGTACGGCGATCGTTTCCAGCGGGTGGAGCTGGGTGAAGACAGCCCGCGCGCCGGCCTGCTCGGCCACGGCAGCGTTCTGACCGTCACGTCTTATGCGACGCGCACCTCGCCGGTGCTACGGGGCAAGTGGATTCTCGACAACCTTCTGGGTATGCCTCCAGGGGACCCACCGCCCAATGTTCCAGAACTTGAGGAGCCCCCTCCGGGGCAAGCGCCGCGTTCGATGCGGGAGCGCATGATTCAGCACCGGGTCAATCCGGCGTGCGCCGTCTGCCACGAACTCATGGATCCGGCCGGTCTCTCGATGGAGAACTTCGACGCCATCGGCCGCTGGCGGGATCGCAGCGAAGATGGGACGCCGATCGATGCTTCCGGTAGTCTGCCCGGTGGTGTGACCTTCGAAGGTGTCGCCGGACTCCGCCGGGCGGTGCTCGCTCGCCCGGACGTATTCGTAGGAAGAATGACCGAAAAGCTGCTCACCTACGGGTTGGGCCGCGGCGTTGACTATCATGATGCTCCGGCGGTCCGGGAGATTGTCCGGACGGCCGCCAGTGACGACTACTCGTTCTCTTCGCTCATCCTCGCTATTGTGGAGAGTCCCCCATTCCAGATGCGGAGGTCGCAATGATCCTCACCCAGAAGGCCATGCCACGGCGGACGTTCCTGCGTGGTATGGGCGCCGCCGTTGGGCTGCCCCTGCTGGACTCCATGGTGCCGGCTTGGTCGGCGCAGGCGGCCGCGGTCGCCGACCCGATCCGGCGCCTGGGCTACGTCTACATTCCGATGGGGATGAACCCGGAGCCCTGGACCCCGAAGATCGAAGGCCGTCTCACCGAGTTGTCACCGTCGTTGTCGTCGCTCACGCCGTATCTCGACCACTTGAGCGTGGTGACCAATCTCGAAGTCGACAATGCCGCTGTCACGGGCGGAAACCACGCCACGGCGGGCTCGGCGTTCCTGAGCTGCGCTCAAGCGAAACGCACCGAGGGGAGCGACTACGAGTTGGGCACGACCGTCGACCAGATCGTAGCGCAGCAGATCGGCAACGACACACCCCTCCCGTCGCTTGAACTCGGAACGGACTTGATCGCTCAAGTCGGCAATTGTGACAACGGTTTTGCGTGCGTCTATATGAACAGTCTCTCGTGGTCGTCACCCACGACACCACTTCCAATGGAGGCTGATCCGCGACGGGTCTTTGAACGCCTATTTGGCGAGGGCGGTACGCCCGAGCAGCGCCTGGTGGAAATGCGACAGAACTCCAGCATCCTCGACTGGGTGCTGGGAGACATGGCGCGACTTCGGCGCAACGTCGGCCCGGGCGACCGCACGAGGGTTGACGAGTATCTCACGACGGTCAGAGAGGTCGAGCGCCGCATCCAGCAGGCGGAGAAGCAGGCCGACGGGTCACCACTGGTGGCGCTCGAGCGTCCGACCAGCGTGCCCGAGGAGTGGGAAGACCACGTCAAGCTGATGTTCGACCTGCAGGTGCTCGCATTGCAAGCCGACCTGACCCGTGTCATCACGTTCCAGATGGCGCGAGAGGGGAGCACCAGGACCTATCCACACCTCGGTGTGCCCGAGCCGCATCACCCGATTTCGCACCACGTAAACGATCCCGTGAAGCTCGAGAAGCTAGCCAAGATCAACGAGTATCACGTGTCGCTCTTCGGGTATCTGCTCGAGAAGCTTCGGACCACGGAGGACGGGGACGGGTCGCTGCTCGACCATACCACCTACGTACTGGGTAGCGGCATGGGGAACCCCGACGTCCACAACCACACGAACTTGCCGATCGTCGTGGCGAGAGGCGGCCTCGGCTCACTCAACGACGGGCGCCACGTCAAGTTCGACGAGCACACGCCGCTGGCGAACATGCATCTCTCGTTCATGGATCACATGGGCGTCGAGCTGGACAGCTTCGTCGACAGCACGGGACGGGCCGGCGGGGTGCTAGAGCCTCTGTCCCTCTGATAGAAACGGGATTGGTGAGACGTCCGATGACGAGTGCGGTGACGTGTTCGATGACACGTCCGCTCATGCGTCCGACGGCACGTCTGGCGGGGCGCTTGCTCGCACTGTTGCTCGTCTCTGGGCATCTCGTCCTGGCTGTTCCTCTGGCCGCGCAGGTGTCCGTGCAGGTATCCACGCAGGCCGACGCACGAGCCGACACGCAGTTGCTGGACGCCGTGAAGGCGGGGGACCAGCAGGCCGTACGCACGCTCATTGCGGACGGCGCTGATGTGAACGCCAGTGAAGCGGACGGTACCACGCCGCTTCATTGGGCTGCGTACAGCAGCGACTTGATGATCGCCCAACTCCTCGTACGGGCGGGCGCTGACGCGACCATCGCCAACCGCTACGGTGTCGAAGCGCTTTCGGTCGCCGCCGTCGGTGGAAACGCTGCTCTCATCGAGTTGCTGCTGGTGGCCGGGGCGGATCCGAACACCGTGCAGGGTGAGGGCGAGACGGCGTTGATGACGGCGGTCCGCACCGGGAAGCTGGAGGCGGTCGAGATGCTACTCGATCATGGGGCGGACGTCAATGCCGTCGAGCAGTGGCGCGGTCAGACCGCGTTGATGTGGGCTGCTGCCGAGGGGCATGCCGGCATCATCCCGACGCTGCTCGAGCACGACGCCGACCTGCGCGCCCGGTCGCTCGGCGGCTACTCTGCGCTCTTGTTCGCTGCCCGAGAGGGCCACATCGACGTGGTGGAGGCGCTACTGGACGCCGGCGGAGCTGTGGACGAGGGGTTGCCGTTGCAACGGGGGCGGCAGGACGATGCCGGCACCAGCGCGGAGGCCGCGCCGACCGGCATCAACATCTTCCTGATTGCGGCGGCGAACGCACACTACGAGTTGGCCGCGCTGCTCCTCGATCGAGGAGCCGATGCGAACTCCGCCCCTCGCGGATGGACGGCCCTGCATCAGTTGACCTGGGTCCGTAAGGCTGGGATCGCCGGAAGCAACAACCCCTCCCCGGCCGGGTCGGGTGATATGAACAGTCTCGACTTCGCCAGAAGACTCATAGTTGATGGCGCCGACGTGAACGCCCGGGTGACGGAGCGTCCGCCCGCTGGTATCACGCGTCTAAACTCTATTGGAGGTACGCCGTTTCTCCTCGCTGCCAGGACGGCCGACGCGGAGTACATGCGTCTGCTGGTCGAGTTGGGCGCCGATCCGCTGCTCACCAACACCACCAACTCGACCCCGCTGATGGTCGCGGCCGGTCTGGGTACCGCGTCACCCGGTGAGGATCCAGGGACCGAGCCCGAAGTGCTGGAAGCGGTCGCACTCGCGATCGAGCTCGGTGGTGACCTCAACGCCGTCGACGACAACGGGGAGACTGTCATGCACGGTGCCGCTTACAAGCATTTTCCCGCCGTGGTTGAGCTCGTCTATGAAGCGGGGGCCGATATCGACGTGTGGAACCAGCAGAACAGGCAAGGCTGGACGCCGCTCGACATCGTAGAGGGCGGCATCCACGTGGGGATGAACATCCTCAAATCTGCTCCGACGGCTGCTGCGATCCGCGAGGTCATGGCGCGTGAAGGCGTGGAGCCCGCCCCACAGCCACGATAGGTTAAGGAACCCAAAGTTGCTCAGCTCAGGAGGTCACATGATCGCGCGTTATTCCAGCCTACTTATGGTGCTTTTCCTCATCACCGCAGCCGTGGGGCCGGTGGCCTCTGCGGCCGGGCAGCAGTCCCAAGCGGACGCGGGGGATTGGGTCATGCCGCGGACTCCGGACGGTCATCCGGATTTTCAAGGGACTTGGACCAACGTGACGATCACACCATTCGAGCGCCCGGAGGACCAGGACAGTCCGGTTCTCAGTCGGGAGGAGGTCCAGGAACGACAGGATAGGGAGGTGGCCCGGGTCGTGAGCCGTGCTCAGCCCAGTGATCCCAATCGTGGAGCCCCACGGGCCGGAGGAAGTGTAGGGGGCTACAACAACGTCTATATCGATCGCGGCAACAACATCGCCATCGTCAACGGCGAGTACAGGAGTTCGCTGATCACGGTTCCGGCGGACGGCCGGAGGCCGGACCTGACGGCGGAGGGGCAACAGCGGATGGCGGAGCGCAGAGCGCTCAGGGGCCAATTCGCGCAGTACGACCATCCGGAGCTCCGACCGCTCGGAGAACGGTGCATCATGTCGTTCGGGTCAAGCGCTGGTCCACCGATGATCCCCAACACGTTCTACAACAACAACTACATCTTCGTGCAGACCGCCGACCACATCCTGATCATGTCGGAGATGGTCCATGACGCTCGTGTCATTGAGATTGGTGACAGCCCGCGGCTTCCGGCACACGTACGTCCGTGGATGGGCGACTCCCGGGCTCGATGGGAGGGCGACGCGCTCGTCATCGAAACCACCAACATCAACCCCCAGCAGACGTTCCGGGGGATCCCCCCAACGGAGCATCTGGTGGTGAACGAGCGTCTTACGCGGGTGGAAGGCGGAATCCTGTATGAGTTCACGGTCGACGACCCCACGACCTACAGCAGCGCGTGGGGAGGGGAGATTCCGTTCAGGGCGTTGAACGACAGGGTGTACGAATACGCTTGTCACGAGGGAAATTATGCGCTGTCCAACATCCTGAGTGGGGAGCGGTATCAGGAGCGGATGGAGGCGGCGGAGGAGTCCAACCGGCGGTAGTTCGTTAGTTTGGCGCGCGACGGCCGGGGGAGGTAGAGTAGAGGCCAGCGCGGCCGTTGTGTAGGCCGGCTAACCTGAAGTCTTGATGAATTCCTGAAATGGAGGGTAGTTCCGCAGCGAGCCAACCCCGTAATGCAATGCCAGTCCGTGCATGCTCTGAAGACCGGGCTCAGATCCGTGTTGGCGCAACAGTTCCATCGCCCGGTCCTGGTTGCCTAGAGCGGCCTCGATCTGGGCGCGATAAATGAGATGGTTCGACCGCCCGGTCAAATCGAAGTAGGGAGGTTCGTGGATCACACACAGTATTCAGACGTCGCCCTGCTGGGCGATGACTACGTGGTCGCCACTCACGTATGGGACGCCGGGATGGGGATCCTGAGGGACGACGGCCCATAGGGTCCCTGTTGTCTCTGCCAAGCTTTGTCTTCCTTGACTGACGTCCCCGACACCGCGACCCCTCGCGCCATCCCGGTCGGTCGGCTTATCCTGCACGACTAAGAAACGCTCTATACGACCAGGTGTCCCGACCCTCGACCAAGGAAGGTCTCCCATGACGCGTGCCCTAGCCCTGTCATTCCTGATCGCTCTTGGAGCGACTCTCTCGGTGGGCACCCTTCCACTGGCCGCCCAAGAACAGATCGACCAAGACATGGTGGCTCGCATTCGAGCTGAGGGCTTCGACAACTCCCACGTCCTGGAGCTCTTTAACCACCTCACCAACGTGATCGGCCCTCGGCTGACCAATTCCCCGGGATACTACGAGTCGGTCGAGTTCATGCGTGATAAGATGATCGAGTGGGAATTCGAGGACGTCCACGTCGAGGCGTGGGAGTTCGGCCGGGGATGGAGTCTCGAGAGATTCTCGGTCGAGATGCTTGAGCCCCGGTACTTGCCGATGATCGGGTTTCCCGTGGGATGGTCGGCATCGACCCCGGGTCGGCTGGTGTCCGAGCCGATCATGCTGGGTGGAAAGTCGGCGGCGGAGCTACGGTCACTCCAAGGCGGTCTCGAAGGCGCCATCGTCCTCACCCGGCCCATCGAGACGAACTTCTTCCGCGAAGATCGTCCCCAGCCGCAGTTCGAAGATCGGTTCACACCGTCCCGCTCCCTCACACGGAGTCCCTCCACGCCGCCCGCCGCTGCCCAGCAGGCGGAGCGGAGCCGGCGGCAGGAGGCCTCGCGCGCCTTGGGCGACTTGATGGTTGGTGGAGGGGTGGGAGTCCAACTTGCTCCGACTCGCGGTGAGCACGGAACGCTCTTCGTAACAGGACGAGATCAAGGCGAAGGTGCCGTCCCATCGGTCGTCCTGGCGGCGGAGCACTACAATCTGGTGGCGAGGCTGCTCGAGCAGGAGGTACCGGTGACGTTGGCGGTGGAGGTGGCGGGGAGGTATTACGAGGACAATACCGACGCCTACAACATCATTGCCGAGATCCCGGGCGTGGACCCGGAGATCGGCGACGAGGTTGTTATGGTGGGGGCGCACCTCGACTCATGGCATACCGGTACCGGCGCGACGGACAACGCGGACGGCTCCTCGATCGTGACTGAGGCTCTCAGGATTCTGAAAGCGCTCGACGTCCAACCCCGGCGCACGATCCGGGTGGCTCTTTGGGGGGGTGAGGAGCAGGGCCTGCTGGGGTCCAGGGAGTATGTGCGGCGCCACTTCGAGGGTGCCGAGAACGTGGTGGCACACGAGAAGTTCTCTGTCTACTACAACCTCGACAACGGCTTCGCTCCGATCTACGGGTTCTTCATGGAGGGCAACGAGGCGGCGAGGGAGATCATGGAGGATTACCTCGAGCCGTTCAACGACCTGGGTGCGAACATTTCCACGATGGCTGGGGTCGGGAGCACGGATCACCTCTCGTTCATCGGGGCTGGACTACCGGGCTTTCAGTCGATCCACGACTTCACCGGATACGACGTGAGGACGCATCACACGAACATGGACACCTTCGAGCGTGTCCAGGAGGAAGACCTCAAACAGGCAGCGGTCGTGATGGCGTCGATTCTTTATCACTCCGCCATGCGCGATGGAAGGATGCCCAGGGCGCTGGTGGCTGCGCAACGATAACGGCTGACGACGGGTCGAGGATGGCTGCATCGTATAGCGTTGGCCCTCCTCGCCGCAGTCACGTTCGTCCTTGCCGTCGTAGGCGGTGCTTTCACGGGTAACATCCCAGGGGTCGGCGCCGAATTTTTGCTCAACCTCGCGCTGATGGCGATCGTCGTCGTGATGGTGTGGGGCTGGCTAGGCGGTAGGCTAGGAAGACGTCTGGGCGGTTCTGGAAGCCGACTTCCTGTTACGCCACAGTCTTCGTATCCCGACGTACAAGCCGATGGTGCAGGTAGCCAGCCCACCGAGGCTGAGCACTATGACAGCAATGTCCCAGATGGGGCGGTTGTAGTACCAGAATCCGAAGTCCAGGCTG
>PYIM01052937.1_pt1 | contig 13298 bp, 10 predicted proteins | sample 3577991 | NCBI WGS metagenome assembly PYIM01 (sample SAMN08408024, study PRJNA431606) | Marine metagenome isolate SA_KN192-05_S13_500m, whole genome shotgun...
AGGCGTAGACCCCTCGAGCCGCCAAGCCTTCTTGAGAGAGAGGAACGAACCATGCTCACGTACGCGATGACGTCGCTTGCTCAGATCACTCCTGATACCAACCCACTGTTGTGGCTCGGCCTCCCCGGAGCCGCCCTGCTGCTCCTCACGTTTTTTGTGGTTTTTGTGGTCAAGCAGTACAAGCGCTGCCCCTCGAATCGCATCCTGGTCATCTACGGCAAAGTCGGCTCGAACCAGGCGGCACTGTGCATGCATGGTGGCGGCAAGTTCGTGATCCCGCTCATTCAGTCACAAGCATTCCTGAGCCTCGAGCCGCTCGTGATCGAGATTCCGCTCGAGGGGGCGCTTTCGCTGAACAATATCCGCGTCAACGTGCCCTCCACGTTCACCGTCGGAGTCTCGACGGACCCTGTGCTGATGAACAACGCGGCCGAGCGGCTGCTTCTGCTGGACGATCGCAAGATCCGGGAACAGGCACAGGACATCATACTCGGGCAGCTGCGACTCGTGATCGCCACGCTGTCCATCGAGGAGATCAACAAGGACCGCGAGAAGTTCATGACGCTGATCAACACGAATGTCGCCGAGGAGATCAACAAGATCGGCCTGACACTGATCAACGTGAACGTCCGAGACATCACCGACGAGAGCGGATACATCGAGGCGATCGGTAAGCGCGCCGCCGCCGAGGCGATCAACCGCGCCAAGGTCGAGGTCGCTCAGCAGGACCGCGACGGCGCCACGGGCCAGGCAGCTGCGGACCGAGAGAGGGACGTCGGAGTCGCGGAGGAGCAGTCGCAGTCGGCGACCGGTCGCAAAGCCGCTGAGCAGAAGCAACGCGTCGACGTCGCCGCGCTCGAAGCGACTTCGGTCGAAGGTGAGGTCGAGTCGAAGCGCGACCTGGAGATCGCGACCGCGCAACGGACCGCCGAGACGGTGGCCGCGACCAAGCAGGCCGAGCAGCAGCAGCGTATCCAGGTGGCCCAGGCGGAGGCTACCGCGGTCGACGGTGAGAACCAGTCGAACGCGGAGATCGCCGAGTCGAACGCCCGCCTCTCCGAGATCCGGGCGGAAGCCACGCGCAAGGCGCAGGTCGCCGCTGCCGAGGCCAAGAAAGCGATTCTGGTCGCCGAGCGCGAGCAGGAGATCGCCCGACTTAACAAGGAGCAGATTGCCCGGGAGGAGATTGAGAAGCTCCGTGTCGAGATCGAGGCGGATGCCACGGCCGAGCGGGCGCGGCGTGAGGCGGCCGGTCAGGCTGATGCAATCCTCGCGACCTACACCGCCGAGGCCGAGGGCACCAGGAAGGTGCTCGAGGCGAAGGCGGAAGGATACCAGCGCCTCATCGAAGCGTGTGCGAACGATCCCTCGATGGCTCCCACGCTTCTGATGATCGAGCAGCTTCCGGCGATCGTGAAAGAACAGGTGAGGGCGATCCAGAACCTGCAGATCGACAAGATCACGGTCTGGGACTCCGGCCATAACGGGTCGGGTGGTAACGGCGCGACCGCCGATTTCCTCTCAGGCCTGATCGGTGCTCTGCCGGCGGTCCACGAGCTGGCCGAGCAGGCTGGGATCGACCTGCCGCCCGCGCTGGGACGACTGCACGACCATGGGTTGGCCCGTGCCGTCGGAGCCGCTGGGAACGGAGCTCCTGAGATCGAAGAGGACAGCGCTGCGGTGGTGCCTCCTCCGGTGCACGACGATCAGGAAACCGTGTAAGGTCGGACAAACCGGGGCGGTCGGCTTCGGCCGCCCGCCCCCGGCCATTACGGATTCGGGATCGGGCAGTCGGGTAGAGCGCTGGCCTGATCCGAGCTGACCACGTCGAACCCCCGGTTCACCGTCGCACCGAAGACGCCCGTACCGTCCCCACGGAGACTCGGCACCCTCACTTGTCCGGACGGGTTGAAGTTCCCACCCCGCTGCCAGTTCACGAAGTTGCCCTCGACCGCTGTGATCGACACCTCTGCCGTCGTCGAGTCCGGTATTCCGGACTGCAGTCGAGTCGATAGGTTCTGGTCCAGGTCGAAGCGGTCGAAGAGCCCGAATTCACTAGGAAAGACGATTGTCGTGTCCTGGTCCGAAATCGAGAGACCCAGCAGCTCGAGCGGGTCGTCCTCCACAACGATCCCCTCGGGCTTCAGCGCGTCTGGCAAGCCCAAAATCGATGTCTCGTTTAAGTAAGCCCAAGCACCCTCCGCCTTGGACCAGGTGATGGGTAGGAGCGTGTTGGGATTCAGCCGGCACGCCGTCGGCATGCCGTCGACTTGAAACGCCGACGGCACGCGCGTAGCCCCTAGGAGGGTCCCTCCCCCCAAGAATGTGACCTCGACCTCGAGCAGGTCGCCCGGGCTGAGGCTCGGCGTCTGAGCGGGATTGGCGAGGAAGCACACCCCCGATCCTGTGGTCGGCAAGGTGTCGAGGCACGCCTCCAGCACGTTCTCTGCTAGGTTGAGCGTGAGGCCATCGGAGCGGCGTACGACGACTTGGGCATTCGGAAGCTCGTCGACGCCCTCGGGTGCTCCGACCGTATGGTGCAAGTAGGCCCGGACTTCGTTTTCGGTCGGGTCCTCGTTGAGATTGACGTAGATCTCGGCGATGATCACATCCTCGATCTTGACGATGGTGATCTCCTCGATATTACAACCGACGAGCATGGCGGCGGCTGTGAGGCATACGAGCCGGCGCATCAGAACCGCACCTCCAAGCCAAACGTGGGCAGCAGCGGAAACATGGATACGCCGGATCTCGTGGCGGGGGTGCGCTCATACTCGAAGAAATAAAAGAGCACGTTCTGCCGGTTATATACGTTGAGGAGGTTGATGTAGGGAATGAGCGAGCCCCACGACTTGTCGAATGTCCTGCGGAAGCTCAGGTCGAGTCGGTGGTAGGACGGGTACCGAACCGAGTTTCGATCTCCGAGGATGACGCCGAAATCTCCGTTGTCATCGGGGTCGGCTTCGGGGTCGGTGGGGTCCGGCGCGCCCGACCACTGCAGGCCACGGCCCCCGACGTAGCGCGGATTGTAGTACTGATAAGATCCGAGCACATTGGTGTAGGGGATACCCGTACCGAGATTCCACCTGATGCCACCCTCCCATCCCCAAGGTGCCGGGTAGCTGAGGACGAAATCCACGTCGACGCGACGGTCGAAGATAGGGGCGTACGACACTTCCGGCTGGCCTGGCAGCGGTGATAGCGGGTCCGGAAAGGTCCGGTCCGCGTTGAGAAATGAAACGGCCATCCATCCGGTGACCTCACCGGTTTCCCTCCGGATCATGAGATCGACGCCGTACGAGAAGCCTTCTCCAGAGAGGACATCGTCGAAGTCGTCGTTGGGGTTTTCGGCGGTGTTGAACGTCACGACACCATCGAAGGAGCGGGCGTACGCCTCCACCGACCAAAACCAGTTGTCGCCGCGGTACCCTTCGATGCCGGCCTGAATCTGGTCCGAAATCGTGTGCGGCGCCCGTGCCCCGGCCAGCATCCAAAAATCGAGTCCGAGCGGTAGCTCCTCGTCCCGTAGCGAGTGCACGAACTGTGTGTAGCGGCCGACCGCGAGCTTTACAGCGACGTCTCCGGCTCCGAGAAACCGCTTCACCGCCAGACGAGGAGAGATTTCCCCGACCCGACTTCCCGGGTCGGGGTCGTAGCCATCGGCACGGAGCCCGAGTTCAACGAGCCATACATCCGGTGACCAGCGTGTTTGAACGTATGCGCCGAGTAGCAATCCGTTGCCGATTCCGGTGGCGAAGTCGGTTCCACCGGACGAGAACAGGTTCTTGTAGTCTTGAACCTCCACACTCGTCCCCACTTGGACGGAAACGTGCTCTGTGGGCCGTAGGTCCAGATCGGCTCTGAACTGTCCCTGTTTGATCCTGCTACTCAGCCGCGTGTCGGCGAAGTCGGGGAAGGCGAGACCGGTCGAAAAGCGGCTGAAGTTAGCTCGGACGTCCAGCGAGCCACCCCCACGCCTCGGGTGGGTCCAGCGGACTCCGATGGCGTCGTTGCCCCAGTCCCAGTCGATCCGCAGCGGGAAGTCCTCGTCGTCCAGGTTTGTCAGATCGAAGACGTCCCGGCCCACGTAGCCTGTGAGAGCGATGCGGTCGCCGCCGGTTGTCCAACCCTCTATGAGTCCCTGGAAATCGGTCAGATGGTAGGGGACTTGTGGGGCGAGAATGTCGATGTACGAACGCCGGGACGACACCCGGTAGTGAATGTTTTCGAAACCGAGTGCGCTGGAGACAGACGTCCCGAGCCCGCCGCCGATGGCCACCCTCGTGGCGAGCAGGGAGACGGCTGCTACGCCCGAAAAGTCACCGTCGCCCGAGTCGCTCTCGACTTGAAGTACGGACGAGACCCGTCCACCATGCTCCGCCGGAAACCCGCCTGAGTAGAGCTCCACCCGGTCGATCATGTCTGCGTTGAAGACGGAGAAGATCCCCCCGAGGTGGAACGGGGAGTAGATCGGCATCCCGTCGAGCAGGATCAGGTTCTGATCCTGTGACCCTCCTCGTACATGAAAGGACGCGGAGAAGTCGGACGTCGACACCACACCCGGTAGCACCTCGAGCGCGCGCACCGGATCAGGCTCGGCGAGAGCCGGCACCGTCCTCACGGCCTCGAGATCGAGATCTCTGATCGTAGCGCCACCCACCGTTTCGAAAACTACCCGTGCACGGTTGCGCTCAGCCTCGACCGAGATTCCGTCTAGCAGCAGGGCGCTCCGCTCGAGCCGGATCTCGAGTTCCAAGTTCTCCGCAGGGTCGACGACGATCTCCTCGGAGTACTCCGTGTACCCCAATGCCTGGACGCCCACCGTGTAGGGCCCGGGAGTGACCCCGAAGAAACGAAATGAGCCCAGTCGATCCGTATCGACGGCGACGACGGGGGTCCCGCTCCTGCGCAGCACGACCGTCGCGTTGTACACGGGGGTACCCTCGTCGTCCCGCACGCGCCCTTGGACCGTCCCGTCCTGAGCAGCTAGGGGTTCCAATGGCGGCAGAAGGAAGATGCCTACTAGGAGCACAACCTCGCGCGACAGCCTACTGGTCCTCTCGTTCGAACTGACCGTTGCGGAGAAAGTGCACCACCTCTTCAGCCACATCCCTGCGGTTCATGATGAACGTGTGCGTTGCGGAGACTACGATGAAGTCTGTTGCCCCTTCGACCCTGGCCCGGTCAACGGCGACCTTGCCGTCGTCTGGCCCTGGAATAAGCCACGAAGCTAGCGGATTCATGCTCCGATCGCCGGTGACGATGCCGAGTCCGAATCGTACTGGGCCCAGCTGACTCGCCATACCCGCGGAGTCGGTCCCGAGACTCGAGCCGGCGGGACCCACAAAGCGCTGGAGGAGGGGCGAGTCGGCGAAGGCATCAATGATCTCGCTCCCCTGGTTCGGGGGACTCAACATCACAACTCGTCCCTGATGGGCCTCGGGCTGCCGGTCGAGGTAGCTGCGGACCAACACTCCCCCCATAGAGTGGGTGACGAAATGTACGGTCTCGGCTTCGCCCTCACAGCACCGGCCCACTTCGGCCTGGAGCCGATCCACGAGGGCCTCCATAGGTTCCGATGTCGACGGATATCCAAAATTGACCACGCGAAAACCTGCGTTCTTCAGGCGAGATACGAGAATCGTCATGGACGCGGAAGTACGACCGAGACCATGTACGACGATGACAGACTCCGCTCCATCCGGGGGCGGAGGTGAGCAACCGGATAGGATCCACAGCAGCGCGCAGGTCACTGTCGCGAGGAGTTTTCTTGTCATCATGAGTAGGTCCCAACGTCTACCCCGACGTGGAGTAGGTACTATCGTCTACCCCAACGCTTGGGTGAGTGCTTCAAACGTCGCCTCGAACGTGCTCGTTGTCATCACAATCGGGGATCCGTAACCTCGTTCCCCACGGGGACAGGCGCGGGCGGTAGGTCCGCCAGGATTAGGCGCAGCTGCTCCGCGCTCTGCGCCCGGTGGGCCATCTCGAGTCGCGTCTCGAACTCTCCCATCTCCAAGTCGTCCCTGGCGAACGATTCGCAGAAGGCGTCGATGGCGTTCTGCCGTGCTTCCGGCGCCGGAGGGGCGGGCGCGTTCGAATCAGGCATACATCTTTCGGAGTTCCGTCTTTTGCACCTTGCCAGTGCCACCGATGGGAAGCTCCTCGACCATCACCACGTCATCCGGTATCGACCAGTCTGCAACCTTACCCTTGAAGAACCCGAGCAAGTCCTCCTTAGAGGGGGCGGCTCCGGCCTTCAGCTTCACGATGAGGAGCGGCCGTTCGGCCCATTTTTCATCGGGAATTCCGATGACAGCCGCCTGCATTACGTCGGGATGACTCATCGCCAGGTTCTCGAGCTCGATCGAGCTGATCCACTCTCCTCCCGACTTGATCAGGTCCTTGATCCGATCCGTGATGTGCATGTACCCATCGGCGTCGATCGTCGCGACGTCCCCCGTCGGGAACCACCCCTCACTGTCGAGCACCTCATCTTCCTCTTCGCAATAGTAGGCTCTGCTCACCCACGGTCCACGCACCTTGAGTTCACCAAAGGCTTTTCCGTCACAGGGCAGCGTTTTACCCTCGGCGTCCACGATTTTCATCTCAACACCGTAGACGGCCCGCCCCTGTCGAACCTGGATGTCGTAGCGCTCTGTGTCTGGGGCTGCGCACTGCTCCGGCTTGAGCATGTTGATCGACCCGATGGGGCTCATTTCCGTCATGCCCCAGCCCTGTCGGACCTCGATACCAAATTCCTTGTCGAAAGCCTCCACCATCGAGCGCGGCACCGCGGACCCACCGATGATCGTTACCTTGAGGGTGGGAACGCTGGTATCATGTTCGCGCCAATAGTTCAGTAGTCCGGACCAGACTGTAGGTACCCCCGCCGTACTGGTAACGGCCTCTGCATTCATGAGTTCGGTGAGGCTGGCGCCGTCCAACGCCGGACCCGGCATTACGAGTTTGGTGCCGGTCATCGGAATCGCATAAGGAGTTCCCCACGCATTGACGTGAAACATGGGCACCACAGGTAAAAACGTCTCCGATTCCGAAAGGGCGAGAACCGCTGGGAGTGATACGCAGAACGCATGGAGAACACTCGACCTGTGACTGAACAGCACCCCTTTGGGATTTCCCGTCGTTCCCGACGTGTAACACAGTGAGGCGGCCGTGTTTTCGTCGAAGTCCGGCCACACGAAATCGTCGTCCTGTTCACTCAGGAGATCCTCATAACACAACAGGTTCGACAACTTCGACTCCGGCATGTGATCGGCGTCCGTCATGACCACTATGCCTTCGACCGTCTTCAACTGCCCGGCTATCGCCTCGACCAGGGGAAGAAAGGTCAGATCGGTAAACAGAAGCCGATCCTCAGCGTGATTGAGGATGTAGATCAACTGTGAGGGGTGGAGCCTCGGGTTGAGTGTGTGACACACCGCCTCCATGCCAGACACACCGAAGTAGAGCTCGATGTGCCTGTATCCGTTCCACGCTAGCGTCGCGACCCGATCCGCCGCCTTGATCCCGAGTGCGGTGAGGGCGCCGGCCACCTGCTTACTACGCCCATGCAGATCCGCAAAGGTGTAACGATGTATCGGGCCCTCTACGGTCCGCGAAACGATCTCACGATCGTGATACACTTTGGCTCCGTGCTCGATCAGAGACGAGATGAGCAACTGACGGTCCATCATGAGACCCTGCATGACCGCTCCTGGGTGTGGCCGAGAAAAGTCGATGTGGAGCGAACTCTACGCTCCCCGGGGCTCTAGGAAAACCCTGTTCGTCCGGTTGGCTATCTTACCCTCAGGTTCATGCGTCCCGCTCTCCATCCTTCTGAGGCTTCTGCGCGGGGCGCGGTCGCTCGTACTCCTCTTTACTCTTCACGCCGGACGTTTTTGGCCGTTCCCGACCTGAGCATCGGATGCTTCACGACTGAACAGAATACCCGGGCTAGCGGGCTCTCCGCCAGATAGCACCTCCGGGTGTTTGTGCGTACCTTGCGTTCGAGTCCTCTCTAACCAAGGAGCCGAGTCATGGAGGGTCGCGTAGCGTCCGCGCCGAGTATCCTTGCACCTCCGAAGGCCCTTCGAAGGGTTTTGGTTGGATCTGGCCTCGCCCGGGTTGTGTACTTCGTTGCGAAATCGTTCCGCAGTACTTCTTGAGGAGGATCCGCAAGATGCATAAGTCCCTAGCGACACTCGTCGGCGTAACAACCATGGTGTCTTGTATGGTTGACGAGCCGGCGGTTGAGGAACTCACGCCGGTCTCTTACCCCACCACCGGGAGCATCGAGCGTCTCGATCCGAGGTTGGACGCCATCGTTCCGCAGGACGCCGTGATCGAGGTTCTCTCCGAGGGCCACGAATGGGTCGAAGGACCCGTGTGGGTTCCGGAGCTTCAGTCGATTCTCTACTCGGATATCCCCAATAATGCGGTGTACCGGTGGAGCGAGGGCGAGGAAGCGTCGCTCTGGCTGCAGCCGGCCGGATTCACGGGGGCGATCCCTAGGGAAGGGGAGAGTGGATCCAACGGACTGGCCTTGGATGCAGAGGGGAAGCTCGTGTTGGCGCAGCATGGTGATCGACGTCTGGCCCGGATGGAGGCGCCATGGGATGCGCCCGCGCCCAGGTTCGAGACGCTTGTTGGGGAGTACGAAGGAAAACGCTTCAATTCCCCCAACGACGTGGCGCCGCGAGCCAATGGCGACCTGTACTTCACAGACCCGCCGTATGGGCTGCAGGGGGGCAACGAGGAGAAAGAGCTCGACTTCCAGGGTGTATACAGGTTGGCCGCTTCAGGCTCCCTGACCCTGCTGACCGATGAGCTTTCTCGACCGAATGGCATCGCCTTCTCGCCCGACCAGTCGATCCTCTACGTGGCCAACTCGGACGGGGCCAATCAGCCGGTCGTCATGGCGTACGATGTCGAATCGGACGGCGGCATCAGCAACGGTCGTGTCTTCTTCGAGTCATGGGGCGACGGCATGGCCGTCGACCAAGAGGGGAACGTCTACGTGACGGGCCCCCGCGGCGGCGTGTTGATCATCAACGCGGATGGGGAGCACCTGGGAACGCTCCTGGCGCCCCCGAGAACGTCCAACGCCACGTTCGGAGAAGACGGCTCCACGCTGTTCGTTACGGCCAACACGCGCCTGGTGCGCATCCGGCTGAACGTAAAAGGTGTGGGCTTCTAGCCCGGCGCCGACACCGGCCGTGTTTGTCGCCGAAGTGTTACTGCATAGGGGAAAAGTCAGTCGGGTCGAGGAACACTGATTCGACACCGTTCAGGATTCGGCCGTCTACTTGGGACTCGCGGCTCACCCGCTGCCATTCCGGATCGGCTTGGAATGCCGCCCAGCTCGCCGTCGCTGCCTCGCGGCTGTCGTGGGCGATGATGTAGACCAGCGTATTCGCCGAAAGCGGTTCGTCCTGGGGTGTCCAGTAGGCGACGTTCGTGATCCCGTGCTTTTCGAATATGCTCATCGTGTGATCGCGGAACCGAGCCTCGAGGTTGGGCAGCTTTCCCTCGGGAGTCGTGTAGGTTCTCAACTCAAAGACGCGGGCGGCGGATTGTGCTTGGGCGTCCTGTACCCCTTGCATCGTGCCCAGCATGAAGCCCACTCCAAAGATGAACGCCACGCCGGCGAACACGAACGGCTTTCTGGCTGTCATGTTTTGCTCCTCCGGGCTCTTGCCCCTGTTGGAATCGATATTGTCGAAGATTCTCTAGCGTGCGGCTTCCGCAGCCAGGAAATCCCTGACCGAGGGGTAGCTCCGGGTGTCACCTGCCGTCCGACCTTGCAGGTCGGTGGCACTCACGTCGACACCGAGTTCCACTACCAACTGGACAGCCTCTAAGGTGAGAGCCTCCAGGTCGGCGGGATCAGGATTGACGAAGGCACGTATCCTCCGCGATCCGCCCATGCCGACTGCGGCCATGAGCGTCGTGGTCTTCTCTTCCGTGCCGGCAGCCCCGTACGATCCGGCTGCTGTCACGTAGCGAACCTCATGCACGAAGAAGGGATCGGCCCCACGCTCAAGGAGAAGGCGCATGACCCCGGGTTGGCTGAGCCGAGCCGCGAGCCAGAACGGTGTTGCTCCGATCAGGGCAGGGGAGATGCTCCAATCAGCCGACGCGCGGCGTGAGGGAGTCCAGTTCATGAGGCGGGCGTTCGGGTCTGCCCCAAGGGCGAGAAGCCTGTTGGCGATGTGCTCGTCCCGACGCAGGATCGCCACGTGGAGGGCCGAGAACCCAGCCTCTGATGCATTCGGGTCGGCGCCCTCGTCGAGTAGGAACTCTGCTAGGTCGCCAAATCCGGAGTGGACGGCCAGAACCGTGGCACTGACCCCACGCGCATCCGCATCGTTTACGTCGGCACCCGCATTCACGAGCATCCTTGCGGACGAGAGATCACCCACCCGGGCCGCAAAAGTCAGCGCCGTGTTACCTCCGTGGAGGACGTCCTGCTGATTTGCCGGGTGGCTATGGGGAGAGACGGCCATGACCTGGCTCCACGTCTCCGACCGCGCCTGCACGTCGGCTCCGTGTTCTAGCAACACGCCAACCACATCGGAATGTAGTTGGGAGGCCGCCCACATGAGCGCGGTCTGCCCGCGCGTTGCGCTGGCGTTCGGGTCGGCACCGGCGGCGAGTAGGCGTTCCACAACCTGCGGGCTGCCCGTGCGAGCCGCCGTCATGACCGGAGACTCTCCGGAGAGCAGGGCGGCGTTGGGATCCGCTCCGGCCTCAAGCAGGGTCCGGGTCATGGACGTACTTCCGTTCAAGCTCGCAATCCATAGAGGCGTTGCGCCGAGATCGTTCGCCGCGCTGACGTCGGCGCCTGCGCGAATCAGGAGCTGAGCGGTCTCGACGACGTCCCAATAACTAGCCCAGTGAAGGGCGGTCGCTCCGTCGGCTGCGGTTACCGTGACGTCCGTACCCTGCTCAAGCAAGACTCCCACGGCTTCCCAGTCCCCACCCTTGGCAGCCTCGATCAGGGGTGGCGGGTCCGCAATACCGGCTCCTACGAGAAGCAGCGCCAAGCCCAACGGGATCAGCATTGCCCCGCCTCGACGCCATTGGCGTCCACTGGACGCCCCGGGGCGTCTACCCAACCTTGGATTCCGTCCGCGCATGAGAGATCAGATCCCCGGGAGCGGATCGAGCTGCAGCGCTCCGGTGCTCGCTCCGTGTGCATCCACTGGTAGACCCAGCTTGTCCATAAGTGTGACGAGTAAATTTGCCATGCCCGGCTCGTCGGCGTACGTGAGGTGCCGACCGCCATTGAGGGTCCCAGCGCCACCTCCCATCACGAGGAGGGGAAGGTTCTGGCCGGAGTGCCTCGTGCTGTTGGAGATCCCCGAGCCGTAGAGGATCGTCATGTTGTCCAGCAGCGTTCCGTCCACATCGGGCGTGTCCCGGAGCTTCGCCAAGTACTGGGAGAAGAGCTCGGTGTGGTAGCGGTTGATTCTCGACATGCGCTCGACCAGCTCCGGCTGGTTGTTGTGATGTGAAAGCGGATGGTGCGCGTCTGGCACGTCGATCTGCGGGTAGGGCCGTGGGCTCTGCTCTTTACCGATCATAAAGGTGATGACCCGGGTCAAATCGGCCTGGAGCGCCAGAATCTTCAGGTCCATCATCAGCTCCAGGTGGTCTTCGAACACCGGCGGCGCACCTTCGGGCTGCTCGATGTTGGGCAGCTCGATATCGATCTGCTCCTCGGCCTTCTGGATTCGCCGCTCGACGTCGCGGATGGCCTCCGTGTACTGCTCCACCTTTATCTGGTCTTGCGCCCCTATCTCGCGGCTGAGGGCGCCTATCTTGTCCGTCACGGAGTCGAGTATGCTCGCCTGCTGTCTCAACCTCGCCTCCCTAGCGGCTCGCTCGGTGGAGCCAGTGTCGCCGAACAGGCGCTCGAACACGGCCCGCGGGTTGTACTCCGTCGGTAGGGGCTGGGTCGGACCACGCCACGAGAGCGTGTGCGTATAGACACAGCTGAGGTTACTGCTACAGGCCCCCGCGTTCGCCGAGGCGTCCATGGAGAGCTCCAGCGAGGCCAACTGAGTTTCCTGGGCGAATTTTCGTGCCAGAAGTTGGTCCATCGATACGTCCGCGATGATCTCGGTCTCTGTACGCCCGCCTTGAGGAATGCCGGTAAGGAACGATCCGGAAGCACCGGCGTGGATCTGGACCCAATTCGCTCTCACCCCCGAAAGAACCAGCATCTGCTCCCGGAAGGGCTCGAGCGGCTCAAGAATTGGTGTGAGTCCGAAGTCTCGTCCCTCCCCTGTGGGAGACCAGTACTCCATGGCCATCCCGTTCGGTACGTAGAACGTCTGGAACCGATGCACGCGTCCAGGCGCGCTCTGCCCACGGAGTCCGAAAGCGGGGAACATCGCGTCGAGAAAGGGTAGTGCCAGAGTCGCGCCGACGCCCTTAAGGAGGGTTCGTCGCGGGAGCGTTTTCCCAGCCAGAATTCTCAACATGTGGCACCTCCAAGGATGTTCTGATCCCGCCTCACTGGGCATCCCACGTCACTGTGCCCCCACAGATTGTGCCTCCACAGATCTGCGCATGAGGAAGGCTGCGCTTTTTGTAATTCCAAGGACGATCGACGACCAGCGGTAACCGCCGGCCTCCGCGTCCCGTACGATCTGACGAACAGTCGGCTGATCGAAATATTCTAGCGGACGTCCAAGAGCGTAAGACATGAGCTTCTCGGTCACCGTCCGAACGAACTGGTCATCATAGTCGAGCAGGAGTGTCCTGAGCGAGGCCACCCCATTCAGTTCCACGCCACTGGGCCAAGTCCCGACGTTGTCGACCGGACCACCTGTCTCATCGGTGTCCCGCCACGCTCCCACGGCATCGAACTCCTCGAGCGCGAAGCCCAGGGGATCCATGAGCGTGTGGCAACTGGCGCATAGAGGATCCTCTCGGTGCCGCTCCAGGCGTTCGCGGATACCGAGCGCTTCTGCTTCCCGGCTTTGATCCAAGCTGGTGTCCACGTTGGCCGGCGGCGGCGCAGGATTCGCGCCGAGGATATTGTCGAGGAGCCACTTGCCCCGCAACACAGGCGAGGTGCGGTCCGGGTACGCAGTTATGGCCATCAGCCCGCCGTGAGCGAGCAGGCCTCCCCGCTGATCCGGGTTCGGAAGTGTGACTCGGCGTGGGCGGCTGCCGTAGACGCCCGGGATGTCGTAGAACCTTGCCAGACGCTCGTTTACGAAAGTGTAGTCTGCGCTCAGCAGCTCAGGAATGGGCCGATCCTCGCGCAGATTGTAGGCGACGAA
>PYIM01018808.1_pt1 | contig 13268 bp, 8 predicted proteins | sample 3577991 | NCBI WGS metagenome assembly PYIM01 (sample SAMN08408024, study PRJNA431606) | Marine metagenome isolate SA_KN192-05_S13_500m, whole genome shotgun...
ATTGAAGAGGCAATCACCCTCATCCTGGATGTGGAAATGACCTGCTTACTACCGACCCATCAGCGCACCCCGTGGACGGGTACTTGCCGTTTCTTGGCCCTCCCGCTTGTCACGGGCCTGCTTGGTATGGCTGGCTGCGCCTCCGGCTCTGGTAGTTCAGGGATGGCCTCTGGGGTACCCTCAGAGGCGGCCTCCGCGACGCTCGTCCGCATCGCGGCCGAGACTGCGCCCAACCCCGATCCCCGTGTTGGCCTCGAGGCGGGGCTTTTCGATGCCGAGGAGGCGATATGGAACATGCGCTTGGTGTCGGCGACGCCGCCGCCAGAGGACTTCGTCGGCGTCACGAACTCCGATCTGGCCTTTACGGGCGACTACGCCATTCAGGGCAACTACAACGGCATGCAGATCTGGAACATCGAGGATCCTAGCCAGCCGGTGCTCATAACGGGTTATTTCTGCCCGGCGTCACAAAGCGACGTCTCGGTCTACGGGGACCTCCTGTTCGTATCCGGCGAGGGGTTCGGTGGCCGGCTCGACTGTGGCACTGAGCGGATCGAAGAGACCGTGAGCGCGGAGCGCCTTCGTGGCATCCGGATCTTCGACATCAGCGATATCCGGAATCCTGAGTACATCACCAATGTTCAGACGTGCCGTGGGTCGCATACGCACACGTTGCTGAAGGACCCGAACGACGACGACAACGTCTACGTCTACGTCTCTGGCTCTGCGCCGGTACGTCCCTCTGCGGAGCTCGCCGGATGTTCCGGTGCCCCGCTGGGAGAGGACCCCAATACGGCGCTCTTTCGGATCGAGGTGATCAGGGTCCCGCTCGCCAATCCCGAGCAGGCGGCCATCGTGAGTTCGCCCCGGATCTTCGCGGAGTTGGTAGCACCCCCCCAGCATGGACCGGCGCCCGAAGAGTTGGCCGCGATCGAGGAGGCAAGGGAGAGGGGTGCTTTCGTCGCTGACTTTCCCGACGGACCCCAGTTGATGTCGAACCGCGAGTCCACACAACTGCTCGCCCAGATTGTTGCGCAGCGCGGAGGCACCGGTGCTGCGACGGCGGCGGACAGTACCGTCCTGCGCGGAATGATAGTCGAGATGGTCGCTCAGCAAGTGCAGGCGGTCGCCGACGGTAACGGCCCTGGTCCCCGTCCCGGGCCCAATCAGTGTCACGACATCACCGTCTACCCGGAGGTCGGGCTGGCTGGCGGTGCTTGTGGGGGATACGGCTTCCTCATCGATATCAGCGATCCGGTCAACCCACAGCGCATCGGGGCGGTCAGCGACGAGAATTTCTCCTACTGGCACTCGGCGACGTTCAATAACGACGCTACGAAGGTCCTCTTCTCGGACGAGTGGGGTGGAGGCGGCCAGCCGAAGTGCCGCGCCACAGATCCCAGGGAGTGGGGTTCAGACGCGATCTTTACGCTCGACGGTCGGCAGATGGACTTCCAGGGTTATTACAAGCTTTCGGCGCCGCAGACCTCGCAGGAGAACTGCGTGGCCCACAACGGCTCGCTCATCCCCATCCCGGGCCGCGACGTGATGGTACAGGCGTGGTATCAGGGAGGCATCTCGGTTTTCGACTGGACCGATCCGGGGACCCCGGTCGAGATCGCATACCACGACCGTGGGCCGGTGGACCCGACCCGTATGCAGATGGGCGGGAGCTGGTCGGTCTACTGGTACAACGGCGTGATGGTGAGTTCGGAGATCGCGCGTGGGCTCGACATCTTCGAGCTTACACCGAGCGAGCTCATCTCGCAGAACGAGATCGACGCCGCCAAGTCGGTCAGGCTCGACCACCTGAACGCTCAGGGCCAGCCCCAGTTCGTGTGGCCGACCACGTTCGCCCTTGCGGGAGCGTATCTGGACCAGCTCGAGCGGTCCGGTGGGCTGTCGGCGTCGCAGATCGGGTCCACACGGCAGGATCTCGCGGATGCCGAGCGCGTGTCAGGTGCCTCGCAGCGGGAGGCGCTCACGAGGATGGCCGACGAACTGTCGGGCGAGGCCGGTGGGTCGAATGACGCCGACAAGGTACGGATGTTATCGGAGACTGTGCGGGAACTGGGTCGATGAGCCGAAGGGGAGATATCGCGCCATGACCGCGCCACAATCTGCGCTTTCGCGGAGGAGCTTCTTTGGAGCCGCGGCGGGCATCTCCTTGGGCCTCACCGGTCTGAGGCGCTCGTACGGCCTGGACGGCCTGCTTCCCGCACCAGCCTTCGGGTTCGGCCCCCTGGTGGACGACCCTGAAGCCCTGCTGGCTTTGCCGGAGGGCTTCAGCTACACGGTCATCTCGCGCGCGGGCGAGCTCATGAGCGATGGCTTTTACGTGCCGGCCAGACACGACGGGATGGCCACGTTTCCTGGGCCGGACGGATTCACGCTCCTGGTACGTAATCACGAGATGAATCGGGGTTCCCCTGCTGTCCCTGGGCGTCTGGGTGCGTTCGGAAATGACAACGAGCTTCTCGAGCGCCTCGATCCAGGGACGGTCTACGACATCGGAGACGGCGGCCGGCCAGCACTGGGAGGAACCACCACGCTTCTGTTCGACACGCGCGAGCAGCGGCTGGTCGGGCACCGGCTGAGCCTTGCGGGCACACTCGTCAACTGCGCGGGTGGTCCGACCCCCTGGGGAAGTTGGATCAGCTGCGAGGAAACGGTGGACGCGGTGGGGCAGGGTCGCCTCCAGGATCATGGCTACAACTTCGAGGTGCCCGCGACCTGGGACGGAGGGGTTGTGACACCGGTGCCCCTCAAGGCGATGGGACGCTTCAGACACGAGGCCGTGGCGGTGCACCCCGCGTCCGGCATCGTGTACGAGACCGAAGACAGGTCCGATTCCCTGATCTATCGTTTCATTCCTGATCGCCCGGGCGAGCTCGCCAGGGGCGGCCGCCTGCAAGCGCTCCGGATCCTCGATCAGCCTTCGATGGACACGCGAAACTGGGACGGACAGACCGTTCGGCCCGGCTTGCCCCTCGCGGTGGCCTGGATCGACATGAGCGATGTTGAGGCGCCGGACGACGATCTCCGCTCGCGGGGCTTCGAAGCCGGGGCTGCCCGCTTCGCACGAGGTGAGGGGATGTGGTGGGCCAACAACACGGTGTACTTCGCCTGCACGGACGGGGGCGATGCGAGAAAGGGTCAGATCTGGAGCTATGTGCCCAGCCCCTACGAGGGCACGTCGCGCGAGTCGGAAGAGCCCGGCACCGTAGAGCTCTTCATTGAGCCCAACGACGGCACCTTGTGTGAAAACGCCGACAACCTGACCGCCGCCCCGTGGGGCGACCTGATCGTGTGCGAAGACGGCACCGGAGATGACTATCTCTTCGGTGTCACACCCGCCGGTGAGATCTATAACTTCGGCCACAATCAGGCGGGGAATGGCGAATTTGCGGGGTCATGCTTCTCACCGGATGGCACGACCTTGTTCGTGAACATGCAGAATCAGGGGCTCACGGTGGCGATCACCGGGCCTTGGGAACAGAAAGTATAGCGGCCCCACCGAATCGGCTCACCGTAGTTGGAAGCGCTGCTCGCTTAGCTCACCACGTCCCCCAGCATACTCATGGCCTCTCCTAGCTGCTCATCTGTGAGATAGGGAGCCGGGCCGAGCCGGAGGATATGACCTCGGTGGTCGACGTGAACGCCACGCTCCGCCAGAGCATGTTTGATACGAGGAGCCTCCGGCGAAGTCAGAGCGAGGAATCCGCCGAGCGACTCCAAAGGGACCGAACGGTCTCGGTCGACCACCACCGGATCGAGATCGAGCGCGTCGAACTCGGTCACGAGGAGACCGATCTGGTGCTGGCTGCAAGCGCGCAGGCGGTCTTGGGTGAGGCCCTGCTCCGCGAAAAAATCCAAGACGGCGGCGGCTCGATAGTGACTGGTCGGATCGTACGTGGCGCCAGCGAAGCGCGTGGGACCGTCGCTGTATAGGACGCCGCTCTCCCCATCCGATGTCCCAATAGCCGGTTTCTTGTCGGCTAGCGTACCGAATTCGCTGAACCAGCCCGTGAGGACGGGTCGGAGCCGACAGTCGCGGGGGAATCGCAACCAGCAGTTTCCTTCGCCCACCTGCATGTACTTGTAGCCGCCCCCGACGATGAAGGCGCCCCCGAGCCCTTCCTCGGGTAATGAGATCGGGGCCACGTTAGTGGAGTGATACGCATCCAACAGCAGCTCGGCGCCCACCTTCTTGCAAGCTTCCAGGACGTCACCCAGCCCCGGAACGATATGTGCGTTCTGGAAGAGGATGCACGACACGAGCACCGCAGCGGTGCGATCGTCTACTTCTGAGATCAGCCGCTCGGCCAGCGTGGAGGCCGGAAGCGCCGCAACCTTGGCCACCTCGACCCCCTCCTCGGCCAAACGATCGAGCTGGCGCCGGATACTGTGGAACTCTCCATCGGTCGTGACCAAGCGAGGTCGAGTGGCGAGTGGCAGGGCGGAAAGGACACGCGTGACGAGTTCGTGTGTGCTGTGTCCGAGGGACACATACCCGGTTTGATCGTCGAGCAGTGCGGTGAGGGCCCCGCGGTACCGCTCCGCCTTCGCCTCGGCGACGCTCCATTTTTGATCTACATGCTGGGCGGCGTCGAGCCAGGCCCGTTGTTGACCCTCGAAGGCGACATCGGGCCACGCTTGGTGGGAGTGACCCGTGAGGAGTAGGCGCTCCGACACGCGAAAGTGTGAGTAGTGCTCGGCGAGAGCGGATGTGTCGATCGGGTTGGGATCGGTCATGACTTCGAGGACGCCCTCACCAGCGACGCTCGCCAGCTGCGTTTGACGGGGGGATGCCGGGTTTCGAGATCGGTGAGGTTATTACGACATCGGCGAGGCGAATGTCAAGCTGGGCGCGGCTCTATTGGACCCTGGTCCGACGCGGTATCTATAGCCCCTCGGCGCGACAATTGGGAGGTAAGGCCATGCAGGACTGGAGCGGTACGTTCGGAGCGCGAACCACGGCAGACGAGGCGGTGGCTGATCGGGACCTGTCTGGGCAGCTCATGATCGTGACCGGTGCAAACAGCGGGATCGGTTTCCACACTGCGAGGGCACTCGCGTCGGCGGGAGCCCGTGTGGTCTTCGCGTGCCGCGATTCCGCTGCTGGAGCGGCTGCAGTCGAGCGGACGCTCGCCGCCCACCCCGGAGTGCTCGCCGAGGTCAGCCCCTTGGATCTCGGCTCTCGCCAGAGTATTAGCGATTTCGCCCAGCGGATCGACGCCGATTCGGTAGACACGCTCATCTGTAACGCCGGACTCTTCGGTGGCCCCTATCAGGAGGTCGACGGAGCGCTCGAGCGAACAGTGGGCGTGAGCCATGTCGGACACTTTCTGCTGGTTCGGGCGTTGCTCCCCGAGCTGCTCGCCCAGGGTGGAGGACGGGTCGTCATGGTGGCGAGTGAGTCGCATCGCACGCCTAGCAAGCTTGACTTCGATCGATTCCCGCTCACGGCGGCTCAATACTCCGGGTTCGTCGCCTACGGCCAGGCGAAGCTGTGTAACGTGTTGTTCGCTTCAGAGCTTCAGCGCCGGTATGGAGGCGAGGGACTCACCGCATGCTCCTTGCATCCCGGGTCAATGATCCCGACCAACATCGCCCGGAGCTCATCGTTGGCTGGGTTCGTGATGAAGCTCATCAGCCCGTTTACCAAGGATCTGAATACGGGCGCAGCCACATCGATCGTGTGTGCCACACATCCCCATCTCGAGGAGATCTCCGGCCGGTACTTCTCCGACTGTCGGCCTAAGCTCCCAAGCGCCGAGGCCTCGGACGTTGCGGTCGCCGAGCGCCTCTGGAAGCGGACCGAGGAGTGGGTGGGGGCCTCCTAGACTAGACCTTCGTGGACCTATTGCAGAACCGTACGCGCCCGTTTACGCAGGATGAAGATGCCTTCCATGCGGCTGGTCACGACAATGATCCCGCTCTCGAAGAACGGATAGTTACTCCACGAGCCGCCGAACCCGGCTTCGTCAGCCGATCCCGGAACGGTATCGAAGAAGCTTACCAGCACGGGGTTCTCCCGGTCCGAGATGTCCAGGATGCGCAAACCGCTCACGTAGTTGGATTGGTATATGAGGTCGCCCAGGATATAGAGATTGTGGTCCGTGGACGCGTTGTCGGCGAGGTACTCCCTGACGAGAATCGGATCGTCCAGATCGGCTACGTCCCAAATCAACGTCCGTGTTTGGTCGACAAGACCGTTGAGCTCGTCGAGCTCGTCGTTGGTGTAGAAGTAGCGGTGTTCGTCGTCCAGCCAGCCCTGATGGACGTAGGCGACGTTGGGATACGTCGGAGCGGAGATTGAGACCGGAGCGGTTTTGTCCGTGACGTCGGCGATGCTCAACGCCGTCTCGTTCGCGGCGAAACAGATCTCCTGGCCCTGGTGCTCCTCGTCAGGGCCGTGGTAGATGACACACTGGGCGTCGTGGGTGTAGCCCGTGTTCTGACGGCCTGTGCCCATATCCTGGAAACAGCCGACGAAAACGGGAGTCCGTGGATCCTGGATATTGATCATGTGAAGGCCGCCGCCGCAGGTTTCGCCGCCCTCACTCGCCCCCACTGCGTAGGCGAAGCCGGTCTCCTCGTTGATTACGACGTTGTGGGCACTCGCGATCCCGCTGTAGTGAGCGTCCTCCTCGAAGGTCACGGGGTCCCCTGTGACCTCCCTCAGCTTGGTGAGGTCGAAGATCTGCATGCCGTGGGGACCTGAGCCATCGGCTACGATGAAGGCGTGGTCTCGATAGACCTTGATGTCCCTCCAGCGGCCCGCTGTGGCGCCCTCGGGTATCGGCAGGTTTCCCAAGTACCTTGGATTGAGGGGGTCACTGACGTCTACGAAGGAGGTGCCATCGTAACGCCCAACCAGCGCGTATTCCCCACCCGAGTCCGGGTCGGTCCATCCCCAAAGGTCGTTCACGTTGACACCGCGTGCACCTCCACCCAGATCGGCGAGGGAGAGGAACGACAAGAGGTCCACGTCGCTGCAGCCGAAGGCGCCTGCTGCCCCCGCCTCGCAGTCTACCTGGACGCCGGTGATCGAGGCGAAGGTGACGTCCGGCTCTTTGAACACCTTTCCGGTCTGTAACCACCCTCCGTCTTGACGCTCGAAGATGGCCACCGAGCCGAGCTCGAAGTCGTCCAACAGAATTCCCACCGCGGCGAGATCGTCCTGGACCGCGAGGTTGGTGCCGAACTGTTCCGTCGGTGCAAGATCGTCGGCGATGAGCTTGGTGGCCCCCGTCCACTCCCCGGTGGGGCCGCGATCCATCATGTAGACCCGTCCCTCGACACCGGACGCCCCGGGAGCGCCGAACCACGCTTCGTCGGCACCGAAGTACAGGGCTGCTCCCAGCCCGGTCCCCGCGTACCCTCCATCGAAAGCCTGCAGGATGAGGCTTGCCTGCCACTCGCCGGTCGAGTCGTCATGGGAGAACTCGAACACGATATCCAGACCCGCGGCTGCGACCAGAGCGACGCCTCCATCCATCCCAACGGCCGCGCCGAAACCGCTGTTAGGGCTGGTCCCCGGCAGCGTGAGCTTGTCCTGCTCCAACCAGTCCCCAGTTGCTTCGTCACGCTGGAAGATGTATGCGGCTCCGTTACCGTTGCCCTGCAGGGGCGTACCGATAAGAGCGAGATCACCTTCCACTGCGATCGACATTCCAAAGGACTCGTTGGGCCCGACGTCGCTGCCCATCAGCTTGTCGGTCTCGCTCCAACGACGGGTGGTGGGGTCCCGTTCGAATACGTATACCGCTCCACGGGCCTCCGAATTTGCCCACGAAGCCGTAAAGAAGTGGTCTCCATCCGCCGCCGAGATCCGACCGATGGAATTTCCCACGTAGGCATCACTCGCGGTCAGGATCTGTGTCTCGCGCCACTGGTCGCTTCCATCTTTCTCGAACACGTAGATCGCCTCGAGAATGGTCGAACCGACCAGGAGCTGGTCCCCCGCAAGTGTCACGGTCCTGCCGAAATGGTCCCCCGCAGCCGAGTTGGATGCCTCCAATCTTTGGACCTCAGTCCAGGGTCCACCGGAATCCTTCCGGTAGACGTAGACGTACCCAGGCGAGGTTTCATTCAAGGACTCGCCGACCATCACCTCGTCGCCTCCCACGGCTAGAGACACTTCCCATCCCTCCTGCCCGGCGAGGGATGCTGCCGTTAGGAGGCTCAATGCCAGGAAGCCCCACTTCACGCTCGATTCCGTCACTGCTTCCACCCGTCAAAAGGTCCGTGATTGGATGTCGCGCCGGCCCGATCGATGGCGGCGTGTTGCACCAGGTCCACCGACAATAGACCAGTGGGATCGCTTGTGTTCCGGGAGTGGTACCAGTTCCCCTTGCCACGTGCCTTTTGTTTTAGCAAGCTTGGAGCACTCCACACTAGGGGACGTAAATGAAAAAGATATTTTTTGGTTCCGCCTTGGCGTTCGTACTTGCAGGATGTTCGGCCACATACGGGGCAGCGCCCGAGACCGGCGGCGCTCAGGCAGCGGCGCCCGAAGCCGCCGTGGCGCCGGAAGCTTCATCGGACGGCTCGTTTTATACGAGTCGGCAGGCTACCCGCGGTGACGGATTGTTTCGCGACAACTGTGTCAGTTGCCATTCTGCGTCCGAGTTCGCGGGAGCTTCTTTTCAGCGACGCTGGCGCAACCGGGCGGTCGGGGACATCTACGAGTTCGTCCTCTACTCCATGCCCGATGACAATCCGGGCGGCCTCCCTGAGCAGACCTATGCCGACATCGTCGCGTACATGCTCTCCATGAACAACTTTCCGGCTGGCGATTCCGAATTGCCGACGTCGATGGACGCGCTGATGGAGATGATGATGTTTACGGGCGCGGGCGACCGGTAGTCGATCGGGATCCGAGTCTGATATGGGGGTGGATCGAAGGACGTTCCTGAAGGCGGCCACGACTGGTGCCAGTATGAGCCTCGCGGGGTTCACGCCCACATCAGGTGAGATCCACTCTCCCCAGCCCTTGAATGACGGATCTCACAAATCCGAACAGGCTGCCCCGGACGTCGTCATCGTCGGCGCGGGGAATTTCGGGATGTGGACGGCGTTTTATCTCACCCGGCTCGGAGCGAACGTAACCGTCGTCGACAAATACGGCCCGGCCAACTCGCGATCGACATCGGGCGGGGAGACACGCGGTGTCCGGTCCTCGTACGGTGGCCAGTCGACTGGACTTCTTTGGAACCGGTGGGCCAACGAGGCCATGAAACGCTGGACCCTGTGGGACGAGGAATGGGGCCGCCAGCTCCTGCCCAAGTTGTTCTTTAATACGGGGGACTTGATCGTTCGGCCCCGGATGGTCTCGTATCTCGAGGATACGATGGCGGACTGGGACACGCTGGGCGTTCCCTACGAGCTCATCACCCCCGATGAGATCCGGTACCGCTGGCCGGTGATCGGCCCGGAGGGGGTCGGGGTTGGGTTGTATGAGCCCGGGGCCGGTGTGGTACGCGCCCGACGCGCGATCGAGAGCGTGGCCGAGGTGTTCCGGAAAGAGGGTGGACAGGTGACGATCGCTGCCGCAGAGATGGGCGCTCGGGAGGGAAGGCAGTTGAACGAGCTGAACCTGGACCCTGGGGAGCAGATTTCGGCCGCGACGTACATCTTCGCATGCGGCCCGTGGTTCCCCAAGGTATTTCCGGAACTCATGGGCCAACGCCTGAGGATTTCCATGGGGCACACGTTCTACTTCGCAACGCCCCCCGGCGACAATAGATATTCGTACCCCAACCTTCCCAGCTACGGTTTTCCGGGTGTCACGGGTTGGCCCGCGTTAGGGCGAGACCATAGAGGCTTCCGTGTGCGGACCGGGGGACGCGGGGCCGAGGACCCCGACCTCAGCGACCGCTGGATTCCGGAGGAATATCATGCTCGACCGAGACAGGTTCTCGCCGACCACTTCCCGGGTCTCGTGGATCAACCGATCAATGAGACCCGTGCCTGCCACTATGAAAGCAGTGTCAGCCGCAATTTCATCATCGACAAGCACCCCGACTTCGACAACGTGTGGCTTGCCGGGGGTGGGTCGGCGGAGTCCTTCAAGCAGGGCCCGGTCTTGGGTGAATATATCGCCAGGCGTGTGATGGGGCTCGACAACGCGCCGGAGCTCACGGAAGGCTTCAGGCTCAGTGAAGAGGAGTTCGGCCAGCCCCGTCCGTAAATCTGCGAGCAGGAAATCCCTCAGACTGCGAGCAGGAAATCCCTCAGAGCGGACATTTCAGTAGGGATCGACGTGACGTGACGCTCGGCCTGCAGGCAAGCCGCTAGGCGCTCCGGGACGGGTACTTCGCTTCCTACCGCAGGCTCCACGGCCTCCCGAAATTTCACGGGATGGGCCGTGCAGAGCGCCACGCAGGGGCCTTCGCCGAAGGCTCGACGCCCCGCCTCGACGCCCAAGTAGCCGACGGCCGAATGTGGGTCGAGTACGTAGCCCGTTCTCTCGTACACCTGCGCGATACAATCCCGTGTCTCGTCGTCGTTGTGAACGCTCCCGACCAGGTCTTTCCGTAGGCGGTCGAGGCCCCCTTCATAAAGGGCGAGGATACGGGCGAAGTTGCTCGGATCCCCCACGTCCATGGCGTTCGAGATTGTGGGAATCGAGGGGCGAGGACTGAGCACTCCGCTCAGCAAGTACTCCGGAACCACATCGTTCACATTGGTGGCCGCTACGAACCCCCGGGTTGCCACGCCCAGCTTCTTGGCCATCAATCCGGCCGTCAGGTTGCCGAAATTTCCGGACGGCACCGAAAAAATCGGGGCCGGCCCCCCGGGCAATTGCGCTGCGGCGTGCACGTAGTAAAAAATCTGCGGAAGCAGGCGGCCGATATTGATCGAGTTCGCCGAGCTCAGGCGGATCGCGTCGCTGAGAAGCGGGTCCGAGAACGCGGACTTTACGAGGCGCTGGCAGTCATCGAACGTGCCGTCGACTTCGAGAACGCGCACGTTTCCTCCAAGGGTCGTGAACTGCCGTTCCTGGAGGTCGGTGACTTTACCCTTGGGGAACAGAATCACGGTTCCCAAGCCCGGTACGCCCAAGAAGGCCTGTGCGACCGCGCTTCCGGTGTCACCGGACGTAGCCGCCAGGATCGTGAGTGGGTCCCCACCCTCGGTGCCCAAGTAGCCTAGGAGCTGTGCCATAAAACGCGCACCGACATCCTTGAACGCCAAAGTCGGGCCGTGGAAGAGCTCGAGCAGGTGTACGTCGTCGCCCTGCGCGACCAGCGGAACCTCGAAATTCAAGGCAGTATCGACGATGCGGTCGAGATCCGCGGCCGGGATCAACGAACCGAGGAGGTGCCCTGCGACCGCGCGAGAGACGGCAGAGAAGGACTGACCGTTCAACTCCGCCAGAAGCGAGGCGTCGATCGGGTCTATCCGCTCCGGCAGGTAAAGCCCCCCGTCGGGCGCGAGTCCTGCTGTGAGTGCGGCGCGAAGGTCGGCCGCCGGACTTTGGCCGCCGGTGCTGACGAATTTCAAGCCGGAGCCTCGATCATGTGGGCGCCCGTATCGCCCACCTTGGAAACATGAGTATCCACGCCCTCGAGGCCCACTTCTGCGAAGGCGCCGGCCATCGCCGTGGCGACAGACTCGGCTTCGGAGACGGATCGGCAAAGCGCGAACATCGAGGGTCCAGATCCCGACAAGCCGGCGCCTAGTGCGCCCGCCTCGAGGCCGGCGGCGCGTACGGCATCGAACCCGGGAATGAAGGGACTCCGGTGCGGCTCCGCGGCTCGGTCTACGAGTGCACGTGTGATGAGATCCCAGTCCTCTTCGTACAACCCCACGACCAGGGCCGCACAGTCGCCCCACTGTCGCACCGCTTGTTTCAGCGGGAGCACGTCAGGGAGGATGCCCCTCATCTCGCTCGTCTCGAGCTCCAGATCGGGATGGACCAGTGCCACAGCGAGCCCCGTGGGTACGGGAAGCGGAATAACGATCTCCGGTTCCTCGGGCCGGACCATGACGATGCCCCCGTGGAGCGCTGGGGCGATGTTGTCCGGGTGAGTGTCTCGCTTCGGGCCACGCTCACCCTCCGAGGCGCAGCGAAGCAGGGCCTCCGGTGACAGTCCCGTTTGGAGGAGTGCATCCGCGGCGACTACGGCCGCCACTGCACTGGCGGCACTGCCTCCCATCCCACCCGAAATGGGGAGACCCTTCCAGACCTCGATCTCGACGCCCACGTCCTCCATGCGGCATTCCGCGAGGACGGCAGCCGTGGCGACGCCGGCTACGTTGCGAGCCGCCTCCGTCGGCAGGCGTCCCCCGTCACCGTGCACTGCTGAAATGACCACGCCAGGCTCGTTCCGCAGCCTCGCTTCCACCTCGTCTCCCGGCTCCCCCAAAGCGAGACCGAAGACGTCGAAGCCGCAGATGATGTTGCCGACGGTGGCCGGCGCAAAGGCGCGAGCTGTCTCGGTGTTTGGCATCAGGATTCTGCCAGTGCTCTCAGGATGTCCGCGAACACCCCGGCAGCCGTGACGTCCGGCCCCGCCCCCGGACCCCGCACGACCAGGGGTGTGTCCGCATAACGTGTTGACGTAATGGTCACGAGGTTCTCGCTGTTGGAGAGACTTGCACAGGGATGGTCGGGTGCCACCTCGGTCAGGCGAACGGAGGCCTGACCCTCATCGACAGACGCGAGGTAACGCAGAGCGCGGCCCGCTGCCAAGGCCTGTTCACGGAGGTCCGTGAAGTGTGCATCCACCTCCGGGAGGCGCTTCCAGAAGTCGCCCACGGCCGTGTCCGACCATCCCTCGCCAGGCAGAAGTGGCGTGAGTTTCACGTCCCCCAACTCAAAGGAAAACCCGGCCATCCGCCCAAGGATGACGAGCTTCCGGGCGACATCGCGCCCGCCCAGATCCTCACGCGGATCCGGCTCCGTGTAGCCCAGATCGTCGGCCTCCCTGAGCGCCTCACTGAACGGTGTGCCGGCCATCAGCCGGTCGCAGATGAATCCCAACGTTCCCGAGAGAACCCCCTCGACCTGTTTGATCTCATCGCCTGTCGCAACCAGATCCTCGATTGTCCTGAGTACGGGAAGCCCCGCCCCGACTGTGGTCTCGAAGAAGAGGCCCATCCCCTGCGCCCCCAGGCGTCGAAGCGTATCGAAGCGCTCCATAGCGTCCGAAAACGCGAGTTTGTTAGCGCTCACGACCGCGACTCCCTCCTCGAGGAGGGCTTCATAGTCCTGGCCCACATCTACGCTTGCAGTGGCGTCGACGAAGACACGG
>PYIM01068188.1_pt1 | contig 13190 bp, 15 predicted proteins | sample 3577991 | NCBI WGS metagenome assembly PYIM01 (sample SAMN08408024, study PRJNA431606) | Marine metagenome isolate SA_KN192-05_S13_500m, whole genome shotgun...
AAGACCTTTAAAAATCCATGGTAAAAGTAGAAGGGAGGAGAATTTTGCTAACTCAGCTACCGTAGCACCCTGAGAAGCATAATAGGTGTTAAGTGCAAAAAATAAGAATCCATTGGGGAGACCTTGAGCAAAATATAGATTTGATAGACAGAATAGATGCCAGGGTGATCCAGCACTTAAAGTTCTATTTTCATAAAAGAAATTAAACACTTTGGTATTTATCTTTTTTAATCAAATAAATCTTTAATTAATTTATAAGATTTAGCTTTGGCATCAAAAGGTTCACAAATTGTAATTATTTTTAACTCCTCTGGATCTACTTTCTTAATTAAAGGCTTTAGTCTCTCGTAAATAGTATCTTGAGATCCAACAAATGGTCTAGTTTCTCCTTTACCCAGAGACTCTATATTTATTTCGCTGAGAGCCTCCTCTACTAAAGGAAAGCTAGAAGCTTTTCCTGACTGGACTCTTCTTCTCCAAGCAGAAGCGCTTGCAGATAGTCTTAAGGCCTCTTCATCGCTTTCTGCGCATATAGCAAAAATACCAACACTTACTTTTGGATCATTAGAAAATACAGAAGGTTTAAAGTTTTTTCTGTAATGATCTGCTAAATGAAGACAATCTTGTTCAATAAAATGAGCTAGAGACATGGGCAAACCAAAAAAGGCTGCTAAGTCAGCTCCGTTTTCAGAAGAAACTAAGAGCCATGTCTCGGGTAAGCTGCCTAAACCAGGAGTTACATCTACTGATTCAAAAGCCTCTGTTTCGGGATTCTCTCCTATCAAAAAAGACTTTAAGTCATTCATTTTTGTAGTAAAAAATTCAGGACCAGTGGTCTTAGAACCGTAAGCTAATGCCCCAGCTTGAATGGGATTGCTTCCAGGAGCTCTTCCTAATCCTAGATCTATCCTTCCAGGATATAAAGATTCTAAAAGTCTAAAATTTTCTGCAACCTTGTAAGGGCTGTAATGCATCAACATAACCCCTCCCGAACCTATTCGAATAGAACTGGTCTCGTTAGCTAAGGACGGAATAAAAATTTCAGGAGAACAGCCCGCAAAAGAATCAGAACCATGGTGCTCAGCAACCCAAAATCGATGCATGCCAATAGAATCACAGAATTTAGCTAGCTCAATGGTCTCTCTAATTGCTGAGTTTGCATTGGTGTTCGAAAAAATTGGAGACTGATCAACTGCACTTATCTTCACTTTTTAAGGTCCTAAAGGCTTATCATTTACGATCTGATCTAAATATTCAGACATTCCATATCCAACTTGCCCTTTGTAACTATACTCTGTCATGCCTTCTGTTATTCTAGTCGTTAACATTTTTCCTTCAGGATCTTCTCTTTTATTTCTCAGGGGTATGAGAGAAAGAACCTTTCCCTCTATTTCATATTCATCTTTATCTGTTTTAGCCCAGGCTTTAATGTTTTTTTGGTAATAATCCTCGTCGTACTCACTTTCTATAGAACAATCTTTTATGATCTCATAGGCTCCATTCTTTAGGACTAAGCCACCTCTACGCTCCTTCCCTTCTCCTTGATGGACAATGCTCAACATAAAACCTACGTCTCGATTTATATTAATAGTCAACCATCTGTACCACTCTATCGCTTGCCAATACCTAGGTCCCCAACTCTTGTCTCTCAATCCATATCCTTGAATCTTCCACTCTTCATCTCCAACTTTAATTGATCCTTTTCCAGAGGTGTGTTGCTCATAGTGAGCTTTAGAAAAACTCTTCTCGGGGTCTGTGTCCAAAGTAGCTCCATCTTTTCTTATTGTTTCTCCACCAAACATTGGAGAAATCCCAAGAATTTCTACCTGAACATCACAATTTACAGTTGGATTGGATTTAAAAGCCTTGCCGGGATCAACCATTTGTTTCGGATCATCCAGAATAAGAATCTTTCCACTGTATGAGATAGTTAATTTCTTAAAGGGTTCCAAAACCTTGAAAACCATTCCGCCTGCATTAAATTCATCATTGTTTTTTATTCTCGGTCTACCAAACATGAAGCCTATTCTTCCATCCGGAAGATAAAGGCAACAGGTCATTTCAGCATAGCCCTCATTGGGTCTATTGCCCAACCTAAACCATCCTCCCATTTTGGTATCATGGTCAAAAACATTGAAATACATGCTTTCATTGTAATTACTTGAAGAATCAGGACTGTGGTTAAACTCATCCTCAGGTTCTAACTTGATTATAAAATCACTCATAAATAAAAATTAGTCTAATAAATAGTTGTTAAAGTCAAAGCAGTTTATTAGAGAAAGTTTGAAGAGGCTATAATTAGGTAACAAAAAGATGACCATGAATTTATACACATCTCAAGAAACAAAAAAGCTGGATAGCCTAGCCATAAGAAGTCAGAAGGTCCCTGCTTTCACTTTAATGCAAAAAGCCTCTGAATTCTCTTTTAATGTTTTGCTAAACAATTGGCCCAATACCAAAAAAGTCTTTGTTTTTTGTGGCAAAGGAAATAATGCAGGTGATGGTTACTTAATATCTCATCTAGCCAAAGAAATGGGGTTAGAGTCATTTATAATTCAAGCATCCCCGTCTAATAAAATATCAGGGGCCTCCAGAAAAGCCTTTAAGCTTGCTTTGGAATCAAAAGTTAAGAGAATCTCTATTGCAGCTTTTAAAAAGAAATCTTTAAAAGACTCAGTAATTGTAGACGCCCTTTTAGGGATAGGCATCAAGGGGAATGTAAGGTCTAACCTATCTAAGCTCATCCTTGAGATTAATAAAAAATCTACAAATATACCTGTTCTCTCAATAGACATTCCCTCTGGTATTTGTTCGAACACAGGAATTAACCTTGGAGTCCACATTCAGGCTGATGTAACTGCTACTTTCGTGGGTAGAAAGAGAGGTTGCTTCACTTCAACTGGAAGAACCGCGTCTGGAAATGTGGTGTTCGATGACCTAGGAATTTCTTCTTTACTCAAGAGTCAAATCAAAACAAATTGCTATCTTTTAGATACGGAGAAAAGCCTTCTCAAATTAAAAAATAGAAAAGGAGATGCACATAAAGGAGATTTTGGTCATGTATTAGTTATAGGCGGCGACAAAGGCTTTGGCGGAGCTGCTATCCTCGCATCTAAGGCTGCTGTTTTCTCGGGTGCAGGCCTAGTAAGTCTGGCCACAAGAAGTATTCATGTCGAGGCTGCTTTATCTTCTTGCCCTGAACTTATGGTAAATGGGATTGAGTCTGGACAGGATGTAGAAGAAATTCTGGCTAAATCTACAGTAGTAGTTTTAGGTCCTGGATTAGGTCAATCAGCTTGGTCAGAACAGATGTTACAAAGAACCTTTATGGAAGCAAAAAAAAGAAACTTACCTGTTGTTCTTGATGCGGATGGACTAAACCTTCTTACAAAGTTAAAGCTTAAATCAGGTATTCCAAGAAAAATGGTTATAACCCCTCACCCAGGAGAAGCTGCTAGATTGGTTAATAAAGAGGTTAACAAGATACAAGAAGACAGGTTTAAATCTGTAACTGCCCTAGAAAAGAAATTTGGATCTGTGAGTGTTCTTAAGGGGTCTGGTTCCTTAGTTTGTTATAAAAGGAATGGAAAGCAAAGAATAGGGGTTTGTGAAGCAGGAAATCCAGGTATGGCAAAAGGAGGGATGGGAGATGTGTTGGCTGGCTTAATAGGAAGTTTTTTATCTCAAGGCCTTAGCTTGGTTGAGGCGACAGAGGTAGCAGTTGATCTTCATTCAAAATCCGCGGATATTGCTTCTCTTGAACTTGGGATGACAATCACACCCACAGATGTAATTCGTAACATAAGATATTTTCTAAGATAAAGAATGAACTCATCTACTTTGATTTCTCATGGAGATCTAGAGACCAAAGATATTGGAAAGAAAATATCAAATTTCATTACAAAAAAAAATAATTCCTATCCTTTTTTAATCTTTCTTATCGGTGAACTGGGGGCAGGAAAAACAACTTTATGCAGGGGCATTCTGAGGGGTTTAGGGCATAAAGGTGTTGTTAAGAGCCCAACATACAACCTAGTAGAAACTTATGAAATCTCAGATTTCTTAATATTTCATTTTGACTTCTATCAAATTTCTCACCCTAAAGAATTAAGCAATATAGGGATTCAGGAATATCTCGATACTAACAACGGAGTATCCATAATAGAATGGCCAGAAAAGATGATTTCCTTTCTGCCTGATCCTGATTTAGAAATAATACTCAATCATTCAGAAAACAACAAAGAAGAAAGGACCCTTGAAATTAAATCAAAAGACTCTATAGACTTGTAATTAAGAGAATGAAGAGACAAATAGTATTTAGAAATAACTCTTTTTTTGCTCTAACTTTCCTTTTGTTAATATCTACTTTCCAGGTTTATTCAGAAGAAATTAAAGCTAGCCAGGATTCTACCTTCTGTTTTGTGGGAGATACTGGTAACGTTACTGAAGTACAAAAAGAAGTAGCTGAAGCACTCGCAAAATCTGATTGCAGTGTTATCTGGCACACTGGAGACATAATATATCCAGATGGGATCTCATCAGAACGTGACCCAAGATTTTTCACAAATTTCTTAGATCCCTTTAAAAAAGTATTTGATAAGGGAATTCCTTTCTTTCTTACTCTAGGAAATCATGATTACAAAAAGGAACCCAGATCTTATTTAGAGATAGCAAAAAGTAATCCTCTAATTGTCTATCCAAATAATTATTACTTAAAAAATTACGGTAGATTATGTATTTTTGCACTAGACACGACAATTTTTGACAAGCTTTATCTTTTTTATAAAAGAAGGGGACAAGCTAACTGGTTAAAGTTAAAAAAAGAGCAAGTAAACAACTCATGTGATTTATCTATAGCTGTAGCACACCATCCTCTGTTTAGTTCAGGAGATAGGAAAAAGGCAACTCCACAGCTCTCAAGGTTTCTTGAAACAAGTATTTTTGGTAACTTTGACCTTTATATTGCTGGACACAATCATGTTCTTGCTGATGAAGGAGAAAGAAAAGGTACTAGACAACTAATCTCTGGAACAGGTAGTCTGCCAGGGGGTTCTCCAGACAAGCAACTTGAAGGTAAATTCAATGTTGAAACTCCGGGTTTCTTAAAACTTGAACTTAAAGAAATAGATAATAAAGTTGTTGCTGAGTACTCTTTCATACAAGCACGAGACAATCTGGTCCTCTGGAAAGGATTGAAAATTGGAAGTGGGATTAGAAAAAATAATTAATTTAATAACAAGGATTTAAATGAGTTTAGTAGAAGGAAAAAATTGTTTAATTACAGGTGCTACAAGCGGTATTGGTAGATCCACTGCATTAGCATTAAGTGAGATGGGAGCAAACATATTTTTTATTGCAAGAAATCAACAGAAAGCGGAAGAGTTAACAGAAGAAATTGAAAGGGTATCAGGTAAATCCCCTAATCCAATTATTGCTGACCTCTCTTCTTTTAAGCAGATAAAAAAGGCTGCTGAAGAATATAAGTCTTTAAATAAACCGATAGATGTACTGCTAAACAACGCTGGCATTATGAATACTGAGAGAAGGGTTACTGAAGACGGATTGGAAGAAGTTTTTGCTGTAAATCATCTTGCATATTTTTTACTAACTAATTTATTAATTAAAAAAATTTTAGAAAGTGGCCTTAAAAGAGTAGTTAACGTCTCTTCTGATGCACACCGCTTCCTTAAATCAATGAACTTCGATGATCTCCAATCGGAAAAGGAATTCAAAATGTTTGCTGCATACGGCCAGTCAAAGTTAGCAAACATTCTTTTTACTAAAAAACTTTCCTCTTTATATCAAGAAGAAGGATTAACAACTAACTGTTTACACCCGGGCTTTGTTTCAACTTCGATAGGAGCACAAAATGAGAATTTAGCTTTTTTTGCTAGGCTTATTAGATGGGTCTCTCCATTAATTGCAAAACCGAGCGACAAAGGCGCAGAGACTTCAATCTATTTGTGTTCGTCTGAAGAAGTCTCAAGTACCTCTGGGGAGTATTTTATAGACTGTAAAAAAGCTCCAATAACTAAGGCGGCTGAGAGCAAAGAGGATGCAGAAAAACTTTGGCAAATCAGTTTGGATTTGACTGGCCTAAAGTAACCTAATTCTAAATTGTAGAAATTGGATCTACGTCTATTGACCATCTAACTTTTCTTGTCTGTTTAGGCAGATATAAGTAAGACTGAAGATGGTCAGTAAGGCTGTGTAAGGATTTCCTGCTTGAAGAGAAAAGACTGACCTCCCACCTGTATACGCCAGATTTTTTTTCCATCAATGATGGTAAAGGGCCTACGGTCTTAATGTCTTTGCTCATGAGTTGAGATTTATTTAAATAATCCAAACAAGAACTCAAAAAATCTCTAGACAGTAGTCCATTAAATGATTCAGCTTGTAACTTAACTTGAAAACTAAAGGGTGGGGATTTATTAGAAGCCCTGTCTTCTATAATTTTTTTTATAAAAGTTTCGTAATCACCCTTTAGTAACTCCTCTATTTGTGGATGTTCTTGACAATATGTTTGTAGAATAACCTTTCCGGGTTTTTTCTCTCTACCTGCCCTTCCAGAAACCTGAGTTATTAACTGAGCTACTCTTTCACTGCCTCTGAAATCAGCACTGAATATTCCTGAGTCAGCATCTAGAATTCCGACCAAAGTTACTTCTGGAAAATGATGTCCTTTAGCTAACATCTGGGTTCCAACTAGTATTAAAGGCTTTCCTTCATCTATTATTTTTAAATAATTTTTAAAAGAATCCTTTTGCCTGGTTGAATCACTGTCTATTCGTAAAACAGGAAATTGTCTAAATTTCTTCTTCAAATAGTCTTCAATTCTTTCTGTTCCAATACCATATGACTCGAATTCATTATGCTGACAAGAGGGGCAAATTGTGAACAAAGGTTTTTTGTGCTCACAATGATGACATTGCAGGTGAGAGGGATTTGAATGCACAGTCATATGCGCATCACACCGATCACAATGAGAAATCCAGCCACAAAATTTACAAATCATAGAACAGGCAAAACCCCTTCTATTTAAGAAAATTAAAACTTGGTTATTTTTATTTAGTTCACTCTCTATCTCTTCCAATAGCTGTTCTGAAAAACCTTCTTTCAATGTCTTCCCTTTTAGGTCTAAAGGGATAAAAGAAGGTAGATCAGCTCCGGTGGCTCTCTGCTTCAGGGTGAGTAATTGATACTTGCCATTCAAGGCGTTGCTCATACTTTCTACTGAGGGCGTAGCTGAAGCAAGGAGCGTAGGTATTTTGCTTAACTTTGCCCTGTATAGCGCTATATCTCTGGCTGAGTATCTAAACCTTTCGGTCTGTTTAAAAGAAGTATCATGCTCCTCATCGACAACTATCATTCCTAAGTTTTTCATAGGAATAAAAACACTAGACCTTGTACCTATAACGATGTCATAGAGGCCTCTTTGGGCTCCCAACCAAACATCTAGTCGTTCTCTTTCATTTTTAGCAGAGTGGAAAGAGGCCACTCTATCTCCAAATAGTTCTTTAAATCTTCTCTCAGCTTGAGGCGCTAAACCAATTTCAGGAATTAATACTAAGGCCTGTTTTCCTTGGTCTACTAATTTTCTTATGCATCTCAAATACACTTCTGTTTTTCCACTTCCCGTCACTCCATTGAGTAAAAACGTTTTGTCGTTACCAAATTCTCCAGAAATAGCCTTAACGGATATATTTTGTTCTGATGTTAATTTTTTTTCGTCTATTGCCTCTATTCGATGAGAATTTACTGGTAGTTGTTCCAAGCTAGTTTTTTGGATCAATTCTTTTTTATAAAGATTATTTAATGTAACTGATGATATTCCATAAGCCCTCAGGGATTTTTGAGACAAATCTCCCTTTTCTCTTAAAAGTTCTAACCCTTCTCTCTGACTAGGAGCTCTTTTTAATTCAGCTAGATCAAAAAAGTCACCCTTGTCTGTAACTTTCCAGTAAGTTGATTCCTTAAATCTGGCCTCTTTACCTTTCCTTAAAGAAGGCGGAAAAAAATAAGTGATTACTTCACCAAGAGGATAGTGATAATAGCGTGAAGACCAGTCAGCTAGATCTAGAAGAGCCTTATCCAAAAGAGTATCTTCATCTAGGATTTCTTTAATAAATTTGTAGCTATCCCTTTTAGGTTTTGAGGAATCAGAATAATTCCAAAAAATCCCAATAAGTATTCTATTTCCAAATGGGACCTTTAACCTTACACCTCTTTTAAATTTTCTTTTCTGATACCCCTTAGGTACCTTATAAGTGAACTTCTCTAGTAAAGGAACTGGAACTAGAACATCTATTAAATCTCCTGGCATACAACTATTTTAGTCTGTTTTCTAAAGATTTCTTTGAATTTGCCTTGTTGATTTGGTCTGGTATAGTGCGCGCTCTAATTTATGGAAAGAAGATTAGGTATGAGGCAGGAAATACACCCGGAATACACAGAAATTAAGGCTACTTGTAGTTGCGGAAACGTGATTGCAATTAAGTCTACTCTAAAAGAAGACATAAACCTTGATGTCTGTTCTGCATGCCACCCTTTCTACACTGGCAAACAAAAACTCGTTGATACTGGAGGTCGAGTAGAGAGATTTGAAAAACGTTTTGGAAAAAAAGGAAAGCCTAAAGATCAAAACAAAGAAGACGCTATAAAAGAACCTGAGGTTAAGGCTGAGGTTCCTAAAAAAGCAGAAGAAGAAGGAACCCCAGAAAAGGTTGAAGAGAAAGTTCCAGAAAAAAAAGCAGCTGCTAAAAAAACAACTTCAAAGAAAGTTAGCCCAAAAGAAACTAAAGCAAAAAAAGAATCCGTGGAAAAATAATGTCTAAAGTTTGTCAGGTTACAGGTAAAAAACCCCTAAAAGGGAATAAGGTTTCTCATGCGAAGAACAGAACCAGAAGAACGTTTGAACCAAATTTACATAAACATAAGTTTTGGATTGAATCTGAGAAGAGGCATGTGAGCTTAACTGTTTCAGCTAAAGGGATGAGAATAATTGATAAAAAGGGCATTGATAAGGTCCTTTCAGAAATTAGATCAAGAGGCAATAAGATATGAGAGAGATAATTAAGCTAGTTTCTACAGCCGGAACAGGACATTTTTATACAACCGACAAAAATAGATCTAGTACGCCGGACAAAATTGAGATTAAAAAATTTGATCCTGTTGCCCGAAAGCATGTAGTTTATAAAGAAGAAAAAATTAAGTAATTCCTGCTGCTTCTTTTATTAACGTTTTCTTTAAAATCTGACTTTCAGAAGCCGTTTTAAAAGCAAGATTTCTGGCTAATTTGATCCAGGGATCTGATGTCTCGAACCCTTGTTTGAACAACTCCATCATTGCAGCCATAGTTAAATTAGGAATTTTTCTAGATCTTTCATAGTCTTCAAGGATTTTATCAGACCCTATATCAACTCCACTTCTTCTAGCTTTTATAAGCTTACTGGCTAAGCTAGCAACATCTGATAAGCCTAAGTTTAATCCTTGGCCAGCCAGGGGATGAAAAGAATGCGCAGCATCACCCACCAAAGCTACCCTTTCAGCAACATAATTTTTAGAGTGTAATTGATTAAGGGGAAATGAGCTTATGTCTGTTTTTAACTCTATTTTTCCTAAAATTAACTCTGTCTTTTCTTCCAATTCTTTTATAAATTCTTTTTTACTTAGATTTGAAAGCTTGTCTGAGTAATTAAGTTCAGCTGACCATACCAAAGAAATATTAGCTCCTTCTAAAGAATCGAAAGGCAGGAGGGCTATTGGACCTGTTGGAGTAAATACTTGCCAAGCAGTGTGATCATGAGGCTTTTCGGTTTTTAATGCTGCCACAAAAGCCTTTTGGTTATAGCTCCAAGATCTAGTTTTTATTTGTGCAATCTTTCTTAAAGTTGAATTAAGCCCATCAGCTCCTATTAATAATTTTGAAGTAATCTTGTCACCGTTCGAACAAGAGATGACTACTTCTTTATCACTTACTTTAACTTCAGATAACTCAGTTTCTTGCTTAAGACTGATATTATTAGAATCTTCAATAATCTTTTTAAGATATTCTAAAATTAAATTATTGGAGACAACGTAACCCAACTCTTCCCTTTCTATCTCTTGGGCCAAGAATTCAAGGGGTGAACTACCCTTAGAATCCCAAACAAACATGCGGTTAAAGGGTGTGCCTGTCTTTTTAAGCTCACTCCAGATACCTAGTTCATCAAAGAGATCGATTGAAGATAAATTTAAAGCTACTGTCCTACCTTCTAACCTAGAAGTTTTAGATAAGTCTAGTGGGCTATCTCGATCAAATAATATTACTTTTATTCCTTGCTTGGCTAATGAACATGCTAAAGATGAACCTACAGTTCCCGCACCGACTAAAGCAACTTCAGCATCCACTTAGGATCTTAAACTTTCTATGTCTTGAATATCTCGGGGAGCGTTTGCGCTGAGAACCTCATTGCCGTTTTCAGTTACCACCAGATCATCTTCTATTCTTATTCCTATCCCTAGCCATTTTTCTTCAACATCTTCAAGGGAATCAAGGATATAGATCCCTGGTTCTATGGTTAGAACCATTCCTGGTTCAAGATCTCTCCACTGTCCATTTTTCTTATAGTTTCCTACGTCATGTACATCCATACCTAACCAGTGCCCTATTCTGTGCATATAAAACTTGGAATATTCGCCCTTTTTGATAATTTCATTCGCTTTTCCTTTCAACAATCCCAAATCAATTAACCCTTCCGTAATGACTTTTACCGAAGTGTCTTGGGCTCTGATCCATGGATTTCCAGGTTTTATTTCAGCAGAAGCTTGTTTGTGCGCTTCTAAAACTATTTCATAGATTTTTTTTTGTTCCTCTGTAAATTTTTTTCCAACTGGAAAAGTTCTAGTGACATCAGAAGCATAATGTTCATATTCACAGCCGGCATCAACTAAGACAAGATCTCCATCAGCCAATTCTGAGTTATTCTCGTTGTAATGAAGAATACAGGAATTGTTCCCACCTCCCACAATAGAATTATAAGCAGGGAATCTTGCTCCTCCTTTTATAAATGTATGAAGGTACTCGGCCTCCAACTGATATTCATACATTCCAGGAGTAACATTTGTCATAGCACGAATGTGAGCTTCACAAGTAATCTCTCCTGCTTTCCTCATCAGTAAAAGCTCTTCTTCACTCTTTAGTAACCTTAATTCATCTAACAACGAATCTAAAGAGAGCAAATTCTCAGGTACTTCTGAGCCTTGTCTTGTGTTGGCTCTGATTTGATCTAACCAATTGTTTAACCCTACATTAATTCCATTTGGAGAACTCATAGAGTAGTAAATATTTTTTGATCCTTCGAGTAGACTTGGCATTATTTCGTCAACTAGAGAAATACCATATGCTTCATCAGCCCCATGAACTTCCTTTGCTCCACCCTGACCAGACCTAAAACCATCCCATTGTTCCCTTAAAGGGTCTCTGTCTCTACAGAAAATAACATATTTCCTTTTTTTGGCTGATGGCCTGATTACTAACAATGATTCAGGTTCATTAAATCCTGAGAGATAATAAAAGTTACTGTCTTGTCTAAACGGATAATCAGCATCTGAGTTCCTAGACTTGATGCTTGAAGAAGCTACAAGAATAACTGAATCGTCTAATAATAGTTTAGACAAGTTTTCTCTTCTTATTGAAAAATCAATTCCTTTAGCTGTCATAATCTTTTCTCTTTTTTATCCTACCAAGTAAGATCCTGCTGGCAAGAAAAACTCTTCAACTGTAAACTAAAATTACTAAGGGAACGAAATGTCAGATAAAGAATTTTTGGACTTAGAGGTTCAAGTTAAGAGCCTCATTAAGCTTAGTCAACAGTTGAAAGAGTCTAATGTTCATTTACTTAAAAAGAATAAAGAGTTGTCTATTAAAGAACAAAAACTTTCTGAAACTCTTATTTCTTCAGCAAAAAAAATTGAAAAACTTATAAAAGCCCTTAAGAAAGAAAGTTAATAATCTCAATGGAAAAGAATGTTACAAAAGTAAAAATTTTAGGTCAGGAATATAAAATTTCCTGCCCGCCGGAAGAAAGCGATCAAGTGAAAAATGCTGCTAAGTTTTTTGACAAAAGATTAAAAGAAATTAGGGAAAATACTAAACTTGATGAGTCCAAGGCAGCCATTATCACTGGTCTCAACATAACGAATGACTACCTGAAAGACCTTTCGTCTCCTAAGCACTCAGTTGCATTAAAATCTGGATTAAAAACCTTGACTCTGCAAGTAAAGAAACAGTTAGAAAGTTTGTCAAAATTAGATTCTTAATAAGTTATACTTTATTTCGCTTCCTGGTCTATTCGATAGCTGGTGGGACCCTCGAGCCGATATTGAATAATTAGGAGATTTTTGAAAGTCTTGTTGAGCACACCTTTCTTAGGGAGCCTGATGGACCGACGAAATCACCGCCCTGAATCTCACGGTTCAGGGCCGCATCAGCAACGGTACTCTGGGAAGCACCTTCTGCATGACTTACAAGACTTCTCTAAGAAAAGAAAAAATCCGAGAAAGGAACCTAATATCTCAAAACGAGATGGACCGGGTCGAAAAAAAAACAGCCTCATTGTTTATGGACATGTTTTCTGAGCTTAAATTTAAGAAAGTTTCAATTTACATCCCTATCCACAATGAAGTACCTACTAAGAGAATTATTCAGCTTATTATTGGCTCAAATACTAAATGCTTTTTACCTGTTATTAACCAAGATTTAAATAACAAGAATATGAGATTTGCTGAATTTAATCATGAAACTGCTTTGGTAAAAAATAAATTTGATATCTTAGAACCTATAAGTGGCACTTTTGAGAATGCCTCACAATTAGATTTGGTAGTTATTCCTTTGGTAGCCTTTGATAATGAAGGCTTTAGGTTGGGTATGGGAAAGGGGTATTACGATTTTACCTTTGGTACCTCTAAGTTAAATAGAAAACCATTATTTTGGGGCCTGTCCTATGATTTCCAAAAAACAGATAGTTGTTACCCCGAAGAACATGATTTAAAAATGGAAGCTGTGATTTGTCCTTCGGGAGTCAAAAAATTTACTTAATTATTCAAGGAAGGATAAATAAGCTGAGTTCTTAGATTCATTCCAAAATGGAAAGCCTGTTTTAACAAGGTGCTTTGTTAATTTTTCTGTTTCTTTTGGATTAGCTTGAAAG
>PYIM01051765.1_pt1 | contig 13060 bp, 9 predicted proteins | sample 3577991 | NCBI WGS metagenome assembly PYIM01 (sample SAMN08408024, study PRJNA431606) | Marine metagenome isolate SA_KN192-05_S13_500m, whole genome shotgun...
CAATTGCAAGTGAAAGCCAAGTCTTTACAACACCAGTTGGAGGATATAACATCACTGTCTCACGATCGTGAAGAAGATTTGATACAAGAACAGTTCTCTTTGGATAAACTTTGTTCTCCATGTCCGACCAAAGTGATACATGAAGATTCTCTTGTATTTTCGGACCGTCATTCTTCAGAACTTTCTTTGGTGTAAATGGTAGACGATGTTTGGAACCACATACCTTTTTTGATCTACTTTTGTTTCTAATGTTTTTTGTGTTCACTTGCATTTCAAATGATGATCCTAAGATTTTGCAAACGATTGTTGTGTTTGCTGTTTCCATGATTCGAGATTAAAGGAATTCAAGATGACTCTGAGAGTATCAGAGGTCGTCCCTTTGATACCAAGTTTAACTAGTGTATCCCTTGTTTCTCTGAGTTTCTTGAGTTCTGAATCAGAAACTCTAAAACCTACTACTGTTGAACTTTGGTTTACATGACTAAAGTATTGGTAGTTATTCATAATTGTTTTTATTGTTAACGATATAGATAGATGGTCAGGAACAAATTAAAGAATATTATGAACTGACCTTTGGAGTACTGAGGTGGACTTTTGTAAAGAGCTTTTGAAGGAAGGATTGTTATTCAAGCTAATGATACACAGGTTCTAATCAAGTTTAATCAAACTTAGTACATATTATACCAATTATTTCAAATGTACTTTGCAATAGCCTTTAGACCGTAAATGTCCATTAATTAAAACAGAGGATTTTTCTAGAATGGGGGGGGTATTCCGAGGGTGCCTGACTGTTTTTTGTAAGCTGCTTTCATATGAGTGGTACAAATAATTGATTCAGGACATCTTATCATTTTAGTTAACTGAAAAGTATTGATCCATGAAAATAATAAAAATATACACAAAATATGTATATTATACGAATAAATTGTAATAATAACACATAATAAGTATATATTTAGCATCAAGTTGCAATGACGATTCGATTGCGAGCAAGATGGTCAAGGTTGATGTGGAAGGAATAGATTATAAACTTAAACCTCATCCAACAATCATAACTCGAAGTTAATGGTAAAATTGCTGGAACTATCAGTTTGAGAAAAATTAGAAATGATTCCGGTGAAATAAAGAGAATGTATTTCCGACCTAAATTCAGAGGGGAAAAATTAGGGAATCCTATGATTGAAGAAATGATTAGAGTTCCAAAAGAAAATGGGTACTCAAAACTTTATCTGGATACTGCACATTTCATGTCTTCAGAAATATCTCTTTATAAGAATTTTGGATTTAAAGAAACATGTTCTTATCCAAAAAGTGTTCGCCCAAAAGAATTATTGAACAAAATGATTTTCATGATGAAAGAATTTTATCCATAGTGCTCCATCAAATCTGAGATGCGCTTCAAGAAAATAGCATGCTCACACGCCTCTTCTGAAGAGTAAACCTCCTCAAAAGTTTTTACTGGTTCACCACGCACACCAGAGGATATTCCAATCTTGTATTCTTCAAACATACGTAAACACACACTTACATACTTTCCAGCCATTGGATGTCGACGCATTTTGTCAAGTACGGTCCTAAGTTCATGACTATGCTCTATAGCAGGTCTACCATTTTTTGGGGGTGTCCCCACTGGGCTATTCCTATGTTCAGCGATTAGACGACGACGTGATTCATCATCGAACAATAGCGGCATGACATAGGTTCTCGTCATAAAGTTATCTGTTTCACTATGAGATGTATTCGCCTTTACACCCTTAAGTTTATCTAAGTCTAACATCATTCATTCTCCGTTTTTAAATCAATTATTACGACATGGAACTGATTCTCCACGTTCCTCTTTCAATTTCATGGCTGCAATTTGTGCTTTTTCAGGTGTTTTAAAAAGTTTGTCTTCAAACAAAATGATAGGTTTCGCCCGGTCAGCATTTAACTGACCTACACACCACTCTTTGTCTGGCACTGTGCAAACTACAACATATGCTCCATCAATAGGACCGTAGTGTCTGTTATTTAGTGTAAATAAACACTTCGCTAAATCATTTACTTTATCCTCATCAAGCGAACTAATTACCGACCTTTCTAACTCATTAAGGGGCTTAGTGCTTGTCCCAACAACAGATTTCCCAGTTGGCGGGTCCATCATTTCAAGGTGTTGATTATTTGCCATTTTAGTTATCTCTATTGAGAATATGATTAAGGCAAAGGCCCCTCTTTCAGAAAGCCCCTAATTGCATTTTCTGTAATGCGTGATACATTGTTGTTGTAATTATTATGAGACAGACTGCCACACCATGAAAGTGAACCCGGCGCAAACAGTGCACCATCATTTGGTGTTTTATAATAAATCATGTCAGCACGCACCATTGGATTTTCCGTTCCACCACCATGGTAGCCCCGAACGGAAAAGTGAATTTCTTCGTTCACTTGCAACATTAAATTCGTATGCCCTTCAGAATGAGCCAACAAATAGGCTTCATGTGGGGTGCCGAATTCTATGTCATAGCGATCCAACTCAAGACCGGCAGCACCACCACCAACTAATCCGAAGTCGCCGATTCTTTCACCGTTGCCTATCCCGTCCATGATCCAAGCTGTTTCTGGCCGCTCACTGTCTTTGTCGCGTACATAATAAGAAGACACATCAAAACCATATGCTGTGAAAGTTAGCCCACAAAGCTTACTAGGAATGCGCCCTCTTGCGCGCCACATGCCACCATACTTGCCATCGAAAGCATTATTGTATTCACCCGGATTTGCGGTCCAAGCACGAGTGCCTGCTTCGCCTTTTCGTACTTCAATAATATTTGAATTATCAGGATGATACTCACTGCACCAATAGAATCCGTTAGCACCCAGATAGATCCAACGACCGCCGTCTTGTTGGTACTGCTCATACGCTGAAAACATTTTTTCGGAAGTATATTCAGGATGGCTGCCCGTTAGTACAGTTTGGTATTTATTCAGTAATCCCACACCTTCACGGTCCAAATCTTCGTCGGTATGGATATCGAATTCGAAGTTCTTTTCTTCCAACCAATCGACAAGGTGCAGATCACCGTTAAGCTGCCAAAGAGATGGGGACAACCAGTGGCGATACTTAGGTCGCATGTTCAAAATCGGTCGTAAACGCGATGAGTAGCAAACACCACTGTCATCAGAGTGTAAAGAATAAGTTGATAGACCGTACTCTCTATGCTCGTTTAGATACAAATCTGAAGCAGTCATCACTGGCACCTTTCCAGCCAACAACTCAGCAACCACACAGTTTGTCGCAAGGTTATCGTTGGAATAGGCTAAATAACTGTTAGTTGGCAAAATAAAGGCAAGCTTTGAAGTTGTTTTGCCTCTTGGTGGACGAACAACGAAGGGAATATAATCCTCTGTATCTGGTGAATCTAATCCACCAATACGCAACCTTGCCGCATAAATTCCACTCTTTAAGTTTTCTGGGATAGTGTATTCAAAATCTACCTCCCATCGCGCGTCGTCAATATCATCATCGTGAAAATGAATTGCCCCATACTCTTCTGGCTTATGATGATAAATGATTTCATCTCCAGTCCAGTTAAAGCCTGTCATTCCACGAACGGGCATATTAATAATATAGCCATTGATCCTAGAGGTTGATGTGTCTACAATCAAGGTAGATGCAATATTATTGGTGATATTGGCATGAAAATCCCACGCTCCTACGACATCATTACGCAACTCAGCAGGACAGCCTTGATAACCGCGAGCCAAGGCTTCAATTTCAGCTTTTGATAATGCACGACGCGATAATCTAGGGCGGTCAATTTTGCCATTATAAGTACTTCGATTTTGCACTGGCAATTCAACTGGTTCCGGGGCTTCTTTGAAGTGGGCACCAAATACGCTACGACCAGATCTTTCTTTCCATGAACTTGCACCCATTAGGAATGGGGCATCGTTAATACCAGGTCGCATACTATTTATGGACTCTACAACAGCAGTCGTATCTTCGGCTGGATTCAAAAGTCCTATACCAAGGCCACCATTTGTTGATGTGACAACCGGTTCCTGATACAAGGTCACCCTGCCGGTACGGGCATCGTAACTGACTGCAGCCAGATACCAGACTTTACGCAGAAGCTTCTTGTCACTGGACACTTTCGTCACCAAACCACGACCGTCTCCTATCTCAGCAGAAAGGCATCCGCTTTCATCAATAAATAATCCAAAGCCGCTTTTGTTTTCTTCTACCCACTTGGTGAGAAGACCCTGTCGACCTTTCTCAGGAGTAGTAGGGAAGATATAGCATTGCAATGTGAAGCTCTCTACATTCAGGCGTTCATCCTGCGGAACGATGATATAAGAACCACCGTGAATACGTTGATTACGGCCAGGGTAGGCTTTGTTACAAGTCCCCCCGATTTCTTCTTCTTTATATCCAGGACCTTCAGGATTTGTGTCTCCGTGAATCAAACGCACTAACTGTGCATCATAGACTTCGTTTTCTTCTGAATTAACATAGAATTTAATATCATCCCCTGGACAAACAGAGTATTTGTCGCTATAACCAGTAATTCTTAACATGTTATTCCTCAAACTTTTATAGAAATTATAACTTTACAAATATGAAAATCGAATAGCTTTTTCAATTCCATCTTTCGAAGCACGGACACCCCTGAAGATGCTTTACCTCCGGTAAAGACCTGGAATATTAATAATCAACTGATACTTTCCAACATAATGCGTGTCTTTCCCGATTGAAAGCACACAGTAAATAGAGTAAGTACCGTACCAAACACCACTAAACGATTTGCTTCGGTGCCTGCGGTACTTGTGACCAGAATTCCGGATCGTGGCCGTAAAATATCCGTGCACCAGATTTTTGGAGCTTACGCAACATAAGCAAAGAGTTCAGCATTTCCGCACGATCATGAACCAGATGAGGCAAGTGCAAATTAGTCAACGTCTCTTTCAGATAACATGCATCAGCAGTGAGTATTACATCGCCGGAATCCAGCCGCACTTTTAGCGACTGATGACCGGGTGTGTGACCGAATGTTGGAATTGTCATGATTCGTCCATCACCAAACACATCATGCACTCCGTCAACTTTCTGTATCAGATGGCCCTGATCGTAATCCGCAGGCAAGTACCCGTTGGCTTGAATTAACTCCGGGATTTGTCCTGCTTCCCACTCACGTTTCTGAATGATGATTTTGGCATTCGGTAACAGCTCATTCCCACCCGTATGATCAAAATGTAAATGTGAATTAACCAGAAAGTCAATCTTGTTAGCATCAACATCCAGTTGTTCGAGCCGAGAACGTATGTCTTCTCCTGGACGAAAGTGGACACTGAAAAGATCCGACAGGAATCCGATTCTTCCTGGAGCATCATGTTGGCACTGTAGGTGTAGTCCACTATCAAACAAAACTCGCCCACGTGGGTGATCAATCAAATAAGCTGGCACTGGGAAACTAATTTTTCCAACTTTACCTGCCAGCATCATACTCAAATCAGATGTCAACCAACCACAGGTCATTGCATATATTTTCACTGTCATATTGCCTTTTTTTTATCTTCTGCAATTGCCTACTGATTCGAGACAGCAAAAATTTCATTGTGCTTCCGTGTATTCTTGAATAATCCATATCGCCTCAGAGAATCATCACTTTTTCTTCAAGCCAGTGGTGGCTTTACTTTTTCCACCTCTGGAACCATTTTCGACAGGAAACTCCTTGTCATCCTCTTTGAGAATATTGCTGATATTGCTTATTTCACTGGGCGACATTCCGATTTCTTGTAAAAGACTATCAACAAAAGGCATATGAGCCCGGTAACGCAGGGCTGAATTTACCACATTATCAGCGAGGCTTCCTCCTGAAACAGAGGCACTATCACTACTTGTTGGTGATCCAGACTCACCGCTTCCGCCACTATCCCTGCCATTACCCCGTGAATGTCCGTCACTGAAACCTGGCAGTCCATTGACATCGAGAATCTTGATTGCGTCGATATTTTGCATCGGTTTGACTGATTCACGTATAATTGAATCAAGATTACTCGCTAGCTGCATACGCAGAGCACTTCGACGGCTGGCGTCACTACGCATGTTTTCAGCCTCGTTAAGCAGTTGCTTACCAGCAGCATCAACTTCGTAACGTAACTTTGACGCCAAAGAAGTGTATTGCTCTGCCTGCTCCCGGTCCTGAGACGCTTCCTTTTCGGCGTTTGCCAGAACAGTAAGTTGAATTGCTTCTCGCTCTGCTTGCTGTGCTGCACTTATTAATTCAACTGTCTTCTTGCGTTCAGCAATTTCCACATTGCGAGCCGAAATGACTTTTTCCTCTGCTTCGGCGGCTTTTGCACGAGCTAATTCTACTTCCACATCTGCATTTAAAACCAATTTATCTTTTTCTGTAACAGCAAGCTCACGCTCACGCTCTTCAATCTCTAATTGCTTACGTTTTTCGATTTCGCGTACCATGGTTTTTTCTTCATTTTCAATACGCGTTGTTTCGATACTACGCTGCTGTTCTATTTTTAACTTTTTTACATTCTCCTCAGATATTAACTGCGCTTGCTCCGATTCGTAGTAACTCTCTGATTCTTCCTTCACTACATTTGCCTTTTGCTTCGCTGACCGCACAGCGATTTCTTCTTGCTGTTGTAATCGAGCAAATTCGTTTTCTTTTTCGATATCCAACTTCTTGATTTCGGCTTCAAGATTCTTTTCCTTGATATCTATCTCAGTTTGTCTTTCAATATCATTTCGAAGTTTTTTCCGCTCTTCAATCTGAAGTGTTAACTCATGTTCACGTAATGAACGCTCAACTTCAATTGTGTCTTGTTGTTGGATACGGGCTTTTTCAACTTCCTCTGCAGACTGAATTCTTGCCTCTTCAGCTAAACGCTCCTGTTTTGCAGTCTCAACTGCCATGTCGGTGTGCTCTTTATCACGTTGTTTGGCAATTTCTCGCTCCTGTAATAACCTTGAGAATTCTTTCTCTTTGTCAATTTCAAGTGTACTTTGTTCACTTTCTAAGTTTTTGGCCCGAATGCTTATGGCTGTGTCTTGCTCAATATCATTACGCCTTTTCTTGCCAGCCTCAATTAGCTCTGTTAACTGTGTAAGACCTTCGGCGTCAAATGCATTAGATGGGTCAAATACTTCTAAACCAGCCTGATCTAAACCAGTTAGGGAAACAGCTTCAAGTTCAAGGCCCGTTGAACTCAGCGATTCAGTCGCTATTCCTTTAACAGCATTAATATATTCACCACGTTTTTCTTGGATCTCTTCCATAGACATTTGTGCCGCAACAACACCTAATGCATCTACAAAACGACCCTGCACTAAATCTCTCAGACTCTCCGGTTCCATTGTTCTTTTACCTAATGTACCAGCTGCAATTGAAACTGCTTCCTTTGTTGGCGTAACACGTACATAAAATTCTGCAACTATTTCCACACGCATTCGATTTTTAGTAATAAATGATTTGTCACCACCACGCTTTACTTCGATTCGCAAAGTTCGCATACCAACGGAGGTGATATTATGAATGATAGGCAGTACGAACGCACCACCACTTAGAACAACCTTTTCACCACTAAGTCCAGTTCTTACAAAGGAAACCTCTTTAGACGATCTGCGATATAGCCAATGCAGCAAATAAACTACAATAGCTATTGACAATGCAGCCAAGATAATAATTGCAATAATATCCGCACCTGTAAAATCCGCAACTGTCATAATTTTTCTCCTTGTATATTTTCTAGTTTGTTACTTTATTTTTTATTTACTAGTTCGTGTTTTGGTGTCATTCATAACTGCAACATAAATTACAAAGCCAAAAATTAACTTATTCAATAAATCACTCAAATTGTATATAATATTTAGACTATTTATATCTATACCACCACCGAGGTTATTGATGAAATATCCCAAAGGGTATATTGCCCAACCAATCGATATAATTAGTCTCAACCCATTAAATGCTGTATGTGTGGCCTCGTTGTCACTAGATATATTTGCACGGGCAGCTTCACCCGCATAAACCTCACCGAGAATATATAACCAGCCAACAATTCCGATAATAAAGCCCAATGTTACACTCATATAACCTGCCGCGCCAAGAAATTCACCTATTACCATTACTTGTGTTCCGATTAAGAGTCGCCAAAATAAAGCTGACGAAACTTTTGTTACAGCAGTCAAAATAACATAAAACAATACTATTTGGATCGTATGCGAAAGTACCCAATCTAAATAACGAAGAATTATTGGGGCTGAACCTGTATCAACCCACATTGTTTTTATGTAATGGTAAAAAATAGCTGAAATTAACATAGCAACACCCAATAATGTCATGGTTGTGTGCCATCTGCTATCTGCCTTGTTTCTTTCTATAAGAAAGAAAATAGAGGCTCCAAACATAGCCATAGATAAAAGCCAAAATGTACCACCTACAATATCTGTGGGTAGCAATGTGCTATTCATGATATACCTTTGATTCCTACGTTATTTTTATTCAGGTCCGTTGTTATTGTCCATATTGCAAAGGAACGCGGCCATTTTAGCTAACTCAAAATGGAACAATTGCCTTTGTTCAAAGAGTCGTTTTATTAGACTTTCTTACACATGTAGCTAAAGATGTGGCTCGTATAACGGGAACGATCTCATTACATCAAGGTTCATAGACTCAAAGTAAGCCCTTCTACTTTTGATGACAATATTGGGGAAAATTTGTTCTTAATAATAGAATAACTTATTTCTTCTTTATGGTGAAAATACTCAGTCTTCTAAGAGATGGGAGAATCCTGATACCATAAAATATTCGGCATAAATAAATATATTGAAAGGATCTGAACGATTTACTGTAAAACGCTAACAGTACTACCCCATTCACGTCATCTTGTTTTCCATTTAATTGGAACTCACTAATTAAAAGAAATTAACTTTAGACGAGATTCAACGTTAATAGTAACAATAATTACTCCACAAAGAATGTGATATACCTTCACTTAATCAGGAGTTTGAATGAAGACAATTAATCCAATAATAAATATTTTTAATCATTGAATCAAAATGTGTCGTAATCAATCAAACTCCTAAGAATTATGATGACTAATCAAGAACCCGGATCATATTTTTCTGGATCCGCAGGTCTTAAGAAGAAGTTATCGAGATAGCTTTTACCACCCCAAGTTTCAATTCCTACATTAAACCATTCAGTAGAGTTACGATCACAGTCTGTTCCCATCATAGATTTAACATCGTTAACATCAATTACCTGTGAAGGCACTAAAATTGACTGAATTTTTGGCCCTTGACCTTGCAAAGTACGCATCATAATGTTCCATCCCATTTCAACGTCATCACCTGGAGGCCATGTTTGAATTGCACCACTGATATAATCAGGATTGTTGCGCCAATAACACAATGCACCAATTTCGCCACCTACTGACATTGGCGGCACACCACGTCCTGATTGCAAGAAGGCCTGTAGTACACCAGTTTCACCTGAAGACTGTACAGCTACACCGTCAAGTTGCCCCGGATGTGTCGCTAACCACTTCTGCGTTTCAACCTGTCCAACCTGAGAGGTCCACATATGAGCAATTTGCCCGACGACCTTAATACCAGGGAATCTAGATAAACCATCCAAGACACCACGATTTTGTGAATCAGATGCAGAAAATCCGGGAATACCTTCAATTACCAGTACATTTCCCTTGCCTTTAATCTCTTTAGCCATCCAGGTACCTACCTCAAAGCCAGCTTGATGATAGTTCACAGATGAGTTTATTGAAAGTGGCGAAGTTGTATATCCAGTAAACGAAAAGACTGGTACACCTCTATCAAATGCATACTTAATTGCCTGATTCAACGCGGTAGGATTTGAACAACAAATAATAATTGCATCTACCCCCTGATCAACTAATTGTCTAATCTGTTGAATCTGTAATGAATCTTTCAGATTTGACTGCGTAACAATAATGTCATTAAGCAAACCAAGCTTTTGCCATTTAGGTTTGATCACGTCCATTAAACGACCCATCGCACCCTTACGCCATGTATTACCAGCATAGGTACTTGCATAACCTACCGTCCATGGTGGCTTACGTTCACTTTTCCATTCTCGAAAAGCACTTTCACCAAGCGGTTGAGCTGGATCCATAAGTTTTGGGTTGTACACACTGTCTCTGATATCACTTGGAAGTTCATCCAAGCCTCCCGCCATCACTATCGTAAATAAGCCGAACGACAACAAAATAGACAGTGTAACTTTTATCCCTTTTTTCATATTACCTCCTTCATTTACTATAGATTAACTTTGATCAACATATTCAATTACTGTTAAACACCAACGTCAACAATAATTGTCCCATAAAGAGTGATATTTCCTGTCACTTAAGAAGAATGACTGCAAAATGACAGTATAAAAAAGTCATTTATTTACCTGTTGTCAACATTGATCCAGAAACTTGCCTTTGAATCACACTCCCCATTTACTATCAGTAAATTTACTATTAGCAAATTTACTGATAAAAGAGCGGCCAGTATCTTGTAAAATTTTATTTCTGTCAAGTAAAAAGTTTAATAAAATAAAAATCTTGTCATACACTTTACCCCTCTGCTATATTTCGAATAAGTTTGTCGCTATTAGTATTCTCTTTCGTATTGGGCGGGAAGATAATATTAAAAGCTTTAAAACCAAGAAATATATCCTGGCTGGATCATTTTCAAGTCCATGTGAATGTTTTTAATATTCCTACATGATAGTCCCAGTTAAAGTCTTGTTTACTATGTTGAAAGGCTGTCTTGGATTTATTTGCTCACTCAAACCGAATATAAAAATCTTGTTTAATTGAGACCAAGTAAAGTCTCCCTTCACCGAGAAAACCTATGTAGGTCATTCCAAATTGCAGTGTTTTTTTAGGGATGGAAAGAATATTATGTGTTATGACAAGCCTAAATATTAATATATAATATTGATATTATACGTTATAAATAATTTTTTGCATAAATCGCATTCTATTGACAGTGGTATGTGATAAAAATAAACTATACGTACATTTTGTAAGTTATTGAGATAGGATTGAGCTTTAACTCAACTACGAAATAAAATATGACCATAAGATAAAAGTTAATTTTTTAAATTCCAATTCTGGAGTTTGTTGATGAGCATTAAAGGACAAAACATTTTAGAAGAAAACGCTTCCGTGGCGTCAAATAATTTGACCAAATTTCCTGGTGAACTGTATGTTAAGAATGTTCACAAATCATTTGGAGTGACTAAAGCACTAAATGATGTTTGTTTTACTGGGTATTTTGGAGAGATTCACGCTGTTATTGGTGGTAACGGTTCCGGCAAGAGTACTCTGGCAAAAGTGTTAGCTGGTGTTTTACCTATTGATTCAGGAAAGGTCTCAGTCAATGGAGAACACCCCAGCACTCCAAAAAAATCTCGTGATTTAGGCTTGGCAATGGTTTTTCAAGAAGTACTTGTGGCAGACGAGTCATCCGTCGTTGATAATTTATTTATTGGCACAGATGGCTTTTTTACTAAGACAATGTCAGATAATGAAAAGCAAAACAAGGCTCTTACTTTGATGAGTGAATTAGCTGATGAAGAAATTGACCCGTTAGCACCTGCTGGAAATTTGCCACTAAGTATTAAAGCTTGGATAACTATCACTCGTGCCCTGTTAAGTGAGCCAAAAGTATTAATTCTTGATGAGTCTTCTGCGGCGTTAGATTTTGACTCTACAGAACGACTGTTTAACAAAATGCGAGAATTGAGGGACAAGGGGACTGCTATCATCATAGTAAGTCACCGCATTGCTGAATTGGTCAGAATTAGTGATCGATGTACAGTTATGAGAGACGGAAAAGACGTTGGTGTATTGGAAAAACACGAGATTAATGAAGAAAATCTATTGAGATTAATGACAGGTCAGGAGCAAACTAAAAATACAAACGGGGATGGGGCACATAAAACATTAAGTACACAAGTTTCTCTAAAAACAAAAAACATGCAAGTCTGGCCGGAAAGTGACAAGTCAGATTTCGAATTATTAAAAGGAGAAATTGTTGGCATTACAGGATTAGACGGACATGGGCAGGACGATTTTGTTCGCATACAGGCAGGTGTTGCTCGTGCATACAAAGGCTTTACTCAGGTTAGCATAAATCATGGAGATGATTATTTTTCGATTAAGAGTCTCGAGGAGGCACAAAAACATGATATTGCATTTGTTTCAGGCGATCGCAAGCGGGAAGGAATTCTCCCTAATTTAAGTATTAAAGAGAACTTGGCAATTTCCATGTACGATAATCACAGTAAGGTTCCTGGGGTACGCTATATTGAATGGAGCGCTATAAATGATATTGTTGAATGGGAGGTTGAGCGACTGGCAATTAAGACAGGTCCTAAAGAGAATTTAATTACTTCATTAAGTGGAGGTAATCAACAAAAGGTTATGTTAGGAAGGGCCTTTGCAACGCATCCCAAAATTTTAGTTTTGCTGGACCCTGCACGAGGAATTGATTTGCAAACAAAAAGAGACCTTTATAAACAATTAAGAGATTTTGCTGATGAAGGATACTCAGTAATATATATGTCAACTGAACTAGAAGAGTTTATTGGTTTTTGTTCTCGTGTCATTGTATTTCGTAATGGCAGCATATACGAAACATTTAAAGATGGACAAATTAATCCAGATTTAATCCTAGCGTCTATGTTTGGGCATGTTCAAGATGGGGACACTAACAAAACAACAAACAGTCTGGCAAACAAAAATAACCAACGATCGGGTGAGATGCAAACTGTATCTGAAAAACAGAATAATAATGATAATGATAAATTGGGGGTCAATGTGAGTAAATACAACGTAAGTAAGTACTTCAAAAATGAGTCTGATACGTTAGGATCAAATGGAAATAAAGGTGGAGAGTTTTCCACAACCGATGAAGAAAATTTTAAAGAACTTAGAAGTTTATCTGAAAGTAAATACAGTAGAAACAAACGGAGTATAATAGAAGAAGTTAATCCGTCATTAACAATGTCAGAATACTCAGATAATGATG